>Ga0131853_10003378_pt1 | contig 28660 bp, 23 predicted proteins | sample TergutLab28metaG_FD_92764 | JGI IMG/M metagenome (GOLD analysis project Ga0131853, IMG submission 92764) | Labiotermes labralis P1 segment gut microbial communities from Petit-Saut dam, French Guiana - Lab288 P1 (version 2) (version 2) | ecosystem: Host-associated > Arthropoda: Insects >...
ACTCATCACATTCAGCTTTAGTTAAAGACCCAGCAGGCTTTAAAGGATTTATTTTTGCAGCATATAAAACCTCGTTGGCATAGATATTACCTAAACCACTAATAATAGTTTGGTCTAAAAGAACTGTTTTAATAGGTGTTTTTTTATTTTTAAATTTATCAAGAAGATAGTCGCTATTAAGATTTTTATCTAATGGTTCTATTCCTTGATTCTTGATGGCAGGAATGTTATATAGCTCCTCTTTTTTAATTAGATTCATTCTGCCAAATTTTCTTGTATCGTTATAACGTAAATCTAAATTTCCTTCAAAACTAATAATGACATGTTCATGTCTTATGATTTCTTCATTAGATTGTTTTAAATTAAATTTACCTTCCATTCTTAAATGACTGACAAGATAATGTTTTTCTAATTCAAATAATAGCCATTTACCAATTCTTTTTATATCAATAAATTTATTACCAATTAAAACATTCTTGAACTCTACTAAATCAGATTCAATCATTTTTGGATAAATAATATTAACATTAATAATTTTTTTGAAAAGGATTTGTTTTTTTAAAATATTCCTTACTGTTTCTACTTCAGCAATTTCAGGCATTGGAACCTCCTACTTAGCTTCGTACCAGTTTGAACCATATTCAATATCCACTTTAAGGGGCACTTTTAATTCACAGGTACTCTCCATAATATTTTTAACTAATGCTGTCATCTTTTCTATCTCACTTTTTTCAACTTCAAATATAAGCTCATCATGAACTTGGAGAAGCATTCTACTTTTAAGATTATCTTTTTTAATAGCATTATGTATCTCATTCATTGCTTTTTTTATAATATCAGCACTAGAACCTTGAATTGGTGTATTAAGAGCTATTCTCTCTCCAGCACTTCTAATCATGTAGTTAGTATTGAAAAGTTCATCAATATCTCTTTTACGACCCCAAAGGGTTCTGACACAACCTTCTTTTTTAGCAACTTCCACTATTTCATCCATATATCTTTTCACATCAGGATAAAGGGTCAAATATTTGTCAATGAACTTTTTGGCGTCGGCTGGGGAAATTTCTAGATTTTCTCCTAAACCGAAACCACTAATACCATAAACGATTCCAAATATGACTGCTTTAGCAGCTTTACGCTGGGTACTGGTTACAGCAAGTTCTGAAACTTCAAAGATATCCATAGCTACTTTTGTATGAATGTCAAAATCACTATGCATAGCATTAATTAAATCTTTAGAATTAGAAATATGGGCAAGAATCCGAATTTCTATTTGAGAGTAATCAGCAGACATAAATATATACCCACTCTCAGGAATAAAAGCTTTTCTAATCTTTCTACCCTCTTCATCTCTTACTGGAATGTTTTGCATATTTGGTTCAGTAGAAGAAAGTCTTCCCGTTCTAGTTAGGTTTTGTTTATAAATAGTATGAATTTTACCATTAGGAAAAATGTAGTTAGGAAGTCCTTCTAAATAAGTTGTATAAAGTTTTGCGAGATTCCGATAATTTAATATTCTTGGAATTATAGGATGAGCATCAATTAATTTATGCAACACTTTATAATCAGTCTTAAAAGCTCCTGTTTTGGTTTTTTTAGCACCTGGAAGATTTAATTTGCCAAAAAGAATCTCCCCCAACTGTTTCGGAGAATTAATATTGAAGCTTTCACCAGCATTATTATAGATTTCGTGCTCTAACATTTCAATTTTGATTTTGGTTTCTTCTTTCATTTGGGTTAAAACTTTTTTATTAACTTTCACTCCAATATATTCCATATCAGCAAGAACACTGATAAGAGGCATTTCAATATCTTTAAAAAGGTTGTTCATATCTTCTTGTTCTAAAGACTTAACAAATTCATCTTTTGAATCAAAGATAAAGCGAGATTTTAATACTATACTTTCTTTTAATATTTTTTCGTCAGCAAATTTTGCTTTTAACATCTCTTCATAAAAAGGTAAGATGATTTTTTTTGGTTTCATAAGATATGCTATATCATCAGTACAATTATAATTTAATAAATAAGCTGCTATCATGGTATCAAAAGCGACATTATTAAGTTCTAACCCTAATTTTCTTAAAAGAATAATATTCTTTTTTAAGTCAAAGGTATATTTTTCAAAACTCCCTAATTTATTAAGGACAGACACAACTAAATCTTTAGGAACAAAGAGCGTTTCTTTATTCGTGCATATCGACATACCTAAAATATCTGCTTTATGATAATTAGGATTATCACATTCAATATAGAAAGCAAAAGGAGTAGATATATTAATTTCGTTTATATTGGTAATGGTTTTATATTTAATTTCATCTTTTGAGGTTTTAGCTTCTGGCATGTTTTTAATAAGAGAATAAAATTCTAGTTCTTCATAAATTTTAATCAATTTTTCTGAATCTATCGGATTAATTTTGATTGATTCTAAATCAACATCTAGAGGAACCTCTTTGTAAATAGTTGCTAATTCTTTACTTAGGAAAGCATTCTCTTTATCTAAAATTAATTTTTCTTGGAGCTTACCTTTTATTTCATCAATATGCTCATAGATACCTTCTAAACTATCATATTGCTGCAGAAGAGTTAGGGCGGTTTTTTCTCCTACTCCTTTTACTCCTGGAATATTATCTGATGTATCACCTGCTAAGGCTTTTAAATCAATAATTCTTATTGGTTCAATACCAAAATCTTTAATAAACGTTTCGGTATCATATCTTATATGGTCTTTTTGTTTAAGGAGCTTTACATCAGTTTCAAAGTTAATCAATTGTAATAAATCTTTGTCTGAAGAAACAATAGTAGCATCAAAATCTTCGTCAAGTTCAGCAAGACGCACAAAAGTGCCGATAATATCGTCGGCTTCGAAAGGCTCCATTTCAAAGTGAGCAATACCCATAGCAGCTAATATATCTCTAGCTAGTGGCATTTGTTGTTTTAAATCACCAGGAGTTTCAATACGTTTTTCTTTATAATTTTTATATTTTTCTTCTCTAAAATTTTTACCAACATCAAAAGCCACTGCCATATAAGTTGGTTTTTCGGTTTCAATAATTTTATTTATCATATTAACAAAACCGTATAAAGCATTAGTAGGAAATCCTTTGGAGTTTTTCATTACACTACCAGTATAAGCAGTTGCGTAATAACTTCGAAAAATCAAATTATTACCATCAACTAAAATAATCTTTTTGGGCATACTATCACCTAAATCAATTATAGCAGAAATAGTAGACATTTCCTTAAATAAATGCTATTATCTTAAGTAGAATTTAACTTTTTTTAAATCGAAAGGACAGATTATGAAAGAAAATGGCAACAATGTCGTCATAGCTGCTTTAGGTGGTCTTGGCGAGATTGGGAAGAATATGTACATTTGTGAGTACAAAGATGAAATCTATATTGTTGATGCAGGAGTTATGTTTCCTGAGGACGAACTTTTAGGGATTGATTATGTAATTCAAGATGTTACGTATTTAAAACAAAATGAAAAGAAAATTAAAGGGCTTGTTATTACTCATGGGCATGAGGATCATATCGGTGGTATTGCTTTTCTGTTACAAAATTTAAAAATTCCGATGATATATGCATCAAAGATTGCTTTGGATTTAATTCATTTGAAATTAGAAGACCGAAGTGTTCATTATGATAATTTAAAAATATTTGATAGAGATACAATTATTAAAACAAATCATTTTACAATTGAATTTGTTAGTCTGACGCATTCGATTCCTGATACTTATGGAGTTGCTATTCATACACCGAATGGGACGATTTTTATTACTGGAGACTTTAAATTTGATTTCACACCAATTGGACCAATGTCTGACCTTTATAAATTAGCAGAACTAGGTAATAAGGGTGTAGCTCTTTTAATGAGTGATTCGACCAATGCCTTATCAGAAGGATTTTCGAAAAGTGAAAGTTCTGTTGATGAGGCCTTAGGAGAGATATTTGCCAAACAAAAGGGAAGAATTATTATTGCAACATTTGCTTCGAATATATATCGAATTAAACATATTGTGGAAACATGCAGAAAAAATAAAAGAAAAATTGTTATTTTTGGAAGAAGTATGGAGAATGCAATAAATTTAGCGTTAAATAATGAGATTATTAGTGCTCCAGACACATTTATTGATGTTAATGAATCAGAAAAACTAAAAAGAAATGAAATCTGTATCTTATGTACTGGTTCTCAGGGAGAACCACTGGCAGCTTTATCTAGAATTGCCAATGGAACGCATAAACAAATAAATCTCCTTAATGATGATTTAGTTATATTCTCTTCTAGTCCGATTCCAGGTAATGCGGCGAGTATAAACCGAATTATTAATAAACTTTATTTAAGAGGGGTAAAGGTTTACACTAATTCAGAGTTTAGTGATATTCATACTTCTGGGCATGCAAAAACGGAAGAACTTAAAATGATGCTTAGAATTATTAAACCAAAATATTTCATGCCAGTTCATGGGGAGTATCGAATGCTTAAAGGTCATGCGAATTTAGCAACTCTTTGTGATGTTCCGAAAGAAAATATCTTTACGCTTAAAAATGGAGATACATTACTTTTAAATGAGAAGCAAGAAATAAAAAGAGGACATAATATTCCTGCTGGAGATGTTTATGTTGATGGTTCTAGAATTGGAGATATTGGCAGCACTGTTCTTAAAGACCGTAAATTTATGAGTAAAGATGGTATTTTAGTTACTATTTTAAATATAAACCCAATGACAAAAGAATTGCTAATTAAACCAAATGTTACAACAAGAGGCTTTGTTCTAGTTAATGAAAATGCGGAATTAATCGGTAAAATTGAGCAAAGAATTTCGGATATTGTTAATAATGCTCTTTATACAAAGTCTTATAATTTTATTGATTTAAGAAATACCATTATTTTAGAATTAAATCCCTTTATAAATGAATTAACAGGTAGAAGACCAATTATCCTACCCGTTATTATGGAAGTTAGAGAAAACTAACTTTTTTTATTCCCCAATAATTTTAATAAGTACTCTTTTTACTCGTTTGCCATCATATTCACCATAAAATATTTGTTCCCAAGTTCCAAAATCTAACTTACCATCAGTTATGGCACATACTACTTCTCTACCCATTATTTGACGCTTTAGATGAGCATCAGCATTATCTTCATAACCATTATGGGCATACTGACTATGTGGTTTTTCAGGGGCGAGATGTTCAAGCCATTTCTCAAAATCTTGGTGTAAACCACTCTCATGGTCATTGATAAAAACACTAGCAGTAATATTCATAGCATTTACAAGGACTAATCCTTCTTTTATTTTACTTTCGTTTATAGCTTTATCTACTTCAGAAGTTATATTTACGTAGGCTCTTCTTGTAGGAGTATTAATTTCTAATTCTTTTCGATATGTTTTCATTTTTTATCTTGCCTTTCTTCTGTGCAAAAAAGAAGCTATTTCGCTTCTTCTTGAGCTCTTGTTTCTCTGATAACTGTTATTTTAACAGTACCAGGATATTGCATTTCTTTTTCGATTTTTTCTTTCATTTCCCTAGCAATTTTATGAGATGCTAAATCATCAACTTCATTTGGGCTGACAATAACACGAACTTCTCTTCCTGCTTGCATAGCAAATGTTTTTTCAACACCATCGTAAGAGTTTCCAATTGCTTCAAGTTGTTCAAGACGTTTATAGTAATTTTCTAGAGAATCTTTTCTAGCTCCTGGACGAGATGCAGATAGAGTATCAGCAATCTGAATAAGGACAGCAATAGTTGATGTCGCTGGGTAATCCTCATGATGTGATTTAATTGAGTTAAGAACTACTTCCTCTTCATTGTGTTTTTTGGCAATAGACTCACCAATTTCAATATGAGAACCTTCAACTTCAAAGTCAATCGCTTTACCTATATCATGAAGAAGACCTGCTCTTTTGGCAAGATTTACACTTTCGCCGAGTTCAGCTGCCATAAGACCTGCTAGATGAGCAACTTCTTTAGAATGTTGTAGAGCATTTTGACCATAACTGGTACGGAAATTTAGTTTTCCAATAAGGGTTACTATCTCTGGGTCTACTTTAGTAATATTTAATTCATATAAAGCTTGGTTACCAATTTCAACTGTTTTTGCAGTCATATCTTTAGTAACTTTATCATAAAGTTCTTCAATTCTTGCTGGATGAATTCGTCCGTCTTTGATTAGAGTTTCAATTGTGATTTTAGCTATTTCTCTTCTGAATGGATCAAATGAAGAAATAGAAATAGTCTCAGGGGTATCATCTATCATAAGGTCTACACCTGTTATCGCTTCGATTGTTCTAATATTTCTTCCTTCCCTGCCAATGAGACGACCTTTCATCTCATCATTAGGTAGAGTTATCGTACTAACTGTCTGCTCACTTGTAACATCATGAGCATATCTTTGCATACTACTAACAAGCAAACTCTTTGCTTTTTCATTTGCTTCTAATTTAGCTTCTGATTCTTTATCCTTTATATATTCTGTTATTTCTTTTGCCATACCTTCTTCAACGCGTTTCATGATTAAATCATGAGCTTTTTCTTTAGAAAGTTTAGCGATACTCTCAAGTTGTTCAATTTCTTGTTTAATGAGTTCTTCCATTTTAACGTCTTTTTCTTGTAACTCTTTTTGTTTTGCTAATAAATCATTTTCTTTTTCGTTAAGAGAATTATCTCTTTTTTGTAAAGTTTCTTCCCTTTTATCCAAGTTTGATTCTCTTTGCATCAAACGATTTTCTCCAGATAAAATTTCGGATTTTTTCTCTTTAATTTCGCGATCTGCTTCCTGTTTTAATTTATAAGTTTCCTCTTTTAATTCTAAAACAGCATCTCGTCTGTGTTTGTCTGCTTCTTTTTTTGCGTTTTCAATTATTTTATTAGCTTTGTTTTCGGTTTGGTTTGCTCTAAACAAAAAGATTAGAAAAACAATCCCTCCACCGATAAGAGTTCCACCGACAAGAGTTAAAATGGACATTGTGTTAAATTCCATTTTAATTCCTCCAAATTTTATTTATATAAATTTTTATTTTTCATAAATATCTATATAAATTTATTATAGCAAGGTAATTTATAATTAGGCAAGAAAAATATTTTCAATACATTAATTTGACAGTTTTTTTACTTCTTCTTTTTCAATTTCTTTTAATTTTTTAATACTTGCACTATTTTGTAAAGAGTTTAGTTGTATTAAAGCATATTCATTTAGTTTTTTTAATCGTTTTCTTTGAGATATATTTTCTCTTATCATCATTGAATTAGAACTTTCCATATTTGATAAAATTATTAATTGTTCAATAGTCGCATAATCTCTCATATTACCTTTTTTACCTTTGTTCTTTTCTCTCCACTCGCTAGCAGTTATACCGAATAAAGCTACATTTAAAACATCGGCTTCACTGGCATATGTATAGTTTATTTGTTCTTTTGTGAGTATAGGTAAAATCAATTTGTCTTTTATAGCATCGGTATGAATCCTGTAATTTGTTTTAGATATTAAACGTCTGACATTCCATTCTATTTTTTGTTGGTAAGCTTCATCTTTCTTCAATCTTTGAAATTCTGTTATTAAATATAATTTAAATTCTGGACTTAACCAACTAGCAAACTCAAAAGCAATATCAGGATGTGCGAAAGTTCCGATACTGTATTTACCTGCACTCGGAATAATTCCAATAGCATTAAAATCCTCTTTCCATTGTTTTGGTGTCATCATAAATCTTTTAGTAGAAATTTTAATTTTATGTAATTCCATAAAATTAAAATTAGAATTATTTAGTTCTTCCCATAGACTATAAAAACTAAATGAAGTTCTGCTAGACATCCAATTAACAATAATTATTGCTGTGTCTTTTGAATTTTGATATTTTGCAATATCTGTAAGTGATATATAATCAACATCACCAACTCTCAAAACTCTTACTTTATTATCTTTTACATTTATAATGGTTGATATTTCATTTTTCATAATTTTCCCCTTCTTTAGTTGAATTTGACTTCCCATTACTGGGAAGCCATTAATTTTTATTTTACTGTTTCTTTTTCAGATTTTTCTTTTGCTTTTTCGGTAAAGCCAAAATGTTCTCTTATTTTTGTTTCCAGTTCATTATAGAGTTTTGGATTTTCTTTCAAAAATGCCTTTACATTTTCTTTACCTTGACCAAGTTTTTCGCCTTTATAAGCAAACCATGCACCAGTTTTCTCGATTAAATTGATTTCAACAGCTAAGTCAACAATTTCGCCTTCTTTGCTGATTCCTTCACCATACATAATATCAACTACTGCTGTTTTAAATGGTGGTGCTACTTTGTTTTTAACAACTTTTAGAGTTGTTTTATTTCCAATGACACCTTCACCAACTTTAATGGCTTCGCCTCTTCTGACATCAAGACGAATAGTTGAATAGAACTTTAATGCACGTCCTCCAGGTGTAACCTCAGGATTGCCAAACATAATACCAACTTTTTCTCTTAACTGATTAATAAATATAGCGGTTGTTTTGGTTTTGTTTATTGTTCCTGATAATTTACGTAGTGCTTGAGACATAAGTCTTGCTTGAAGTCCAATATGAGAATCTCCCATTTCTCCTTCAATTTCCGCTTGGGGGACTAGAGCAGCGACAGAATCAATAACAATTACGTTAATTGCCTCACTGCGAACTAGTGCTTCGCATATTTCTAAGGCTTGTTCTCCTGTATCTGGCTGGGATAATAATAAATCATCCACATTTACACCTAAATTTTTGGCATATGTAGGATCTAGAGCATGTTCAGCATCAATAAATGCCGCTCTACCGCCTTTTTTTTGAATTTCAGCAATTGCATGAAGAGCGAAAGTTGTTTTACCAGAAGACTCTGGTCCATATATTTCTATAATTCTTCCTTTTGGATATCCTCCTACTCCGAGTGCTACATCCAAAGCAATTGAACCACTTGAACTAACATCTATCTCTCTATGGACGCCATTGCCAAGTTTCATTATTGCTCCCTTACCAAATTGTTTTTCGATATCAGCTAGAACTTGGTCTAAGGCCTTATCTTTCGGTTTTGTTTCTTTTATAGTTTTCATTTTTCCTCCTAATACTATAATTCCATTTTATAACACCTATTTTTGTTTGTCAAGACTTTTTTCGAACAATCGTTTGTGGCGTTTTGGTAGTGATTTTTATCCAAAAAAAGAAATATTGCCTAGGCAATATACCCTATTTCTGAACAGTTTTTATAACAAAAATGCTATTTTTGTTGGAAAATCATATCTCGATTAACTAAATAATATTGACATCCAGAAACGACAGAAAGAACCGTTGCTACGATAATCATTATGTCTGCAACATTTATTCCAATTAATTCAAAAGGTAAATTATAAAATAAAATTAAAGTTATACCACTCATCATACAAATTGTTTTAGCTTTAGCAACTACACTTGCTGCAACAACTTTACCAGTATTTCCTACAACCATTTTAATAGAGTCAACAATGATATCTCTTGAAATAACAACAACTGGAACAACAAGAGGAATAAAACCATGAGCTGCGAGAATAATTAAAACACCATTTACTAAAACTTTATCAGCTATAGCGTCCATTGTTTTTCCAAAATCAGTAACCATGTTCTTACTTCTAGCAACATGACCATCAAGAAAATCAGTGAATGCTGCAATAATAAATAAAATTCCTGCAACAATATACATCATATTTACAGTTATTTTATTAAAAATTAGAAAAGTTTGCCATTCAACTCCTACTTGAAACCAGGGAAAGACTAAAATAACTAAAATAATAACAGCTAGAATTATCCTAAAAATGGTGATTTTATTAGCTAAATTCATAAGTTACCTCCTATTTTATAACTATTTAAACTTGCAACTTCATTGTTAATGGTTACTTGCCTAATTGCAAGAAAAACCATCAAAACAACTAAAGCAATTATTGTTATATATATAAGCGTATAATGTAATCTACGCTGTTTTGTTACTGTACTTGTATATGGAGAAGCGATTTTTTTCTCTTCCTTGGCATCTTCTGACTGTTTTTCTTTTACTGCTTTTTCAATTTCGGCAACATTTATCTTTGAGGTACTTTCAAAGAGATATTCATTAAAATCATTAATTGTTTTTTCTGGATCTAAACCAAGATATTTGGCATAATCATAAATATAATCTTTTAAAACAAAGATATCTTTAAAACAACCAATATTTCCTTCTTCTATATTAGATAGAATTAGTTCTTTAATTTTTAAATCAGTACTGGCTTCTTCTAAACTTACGCCAGAAGATTCTCTAGTTGTTCTTAGGAGTAAACCTATCTCATTCAAGGGAGTACCCTCCTTACTTACAAATTTAAAAAAATAATATCTTATAAGCCATGTTCTGTACTTTATATAAATATAAAGCGGCAATCATTTATCTACTAATAAATAATTAGTCCTATACTTAATTATCTTTCTCAAGTATAAGTTCCCCTACCAAAATTTGGGTTTCTCGCTCGTGGGGTTTACCTCGTTCCACTTTTCCAGTTTCCCAGAAAATTCGTCTCTATGGCACTTTTATACCTACTAATTCCTTGAGTGCGGAATCCTCGGTGCCGTTAGTTTAAAAAAACTACCCAAGGTTACTTTCTCCCTTGGCACGAACACTATAATCATCACAGATTATGCGAGCATGGACTTTCCTCTATCTAAATAAATTTAAACAGCGATTGCCCAGATATTATTCTTCTTTTCCAAAGACGACTTTTTCTAATTGCGAAAGTCTACGCAGAAGGTCAACATTATTAACACTACGGCTTGGTGATTCACTAGTTCCTGCAGCATCAAGATTTGTTTTAAGACGACGCATTTCATTTTTCAACTTAATATTATCATCAGTTAAATCACGTACATCTTTTTCAAGTTTTTTTATGACACTAATGAATTCAGTATAATCCCTGATTACCATATCCAAGAACTTATCAACTTCCTGGGGTCGGTAACCTCTAGCATCTATTTTGAATTCTTTGTCTAAAATTTCTTGTGGTGTTAAGAATATCTTTTCATTGTTATACATGCAATTCACCCTTCTTACAGGCACTATTATAAGCTTTTAGCTGTGTTTTGTCAAGGAAACCTAGGATGATACTCCTTTTTTAATCCGATGTAATAAAATATCTGCACCTCTTAAATCACTTAACATCTTATTAATAAATATTTCTACTCTCATTTTAATTCCCTCCTAAAATAATTTTAAAAGATTTTAAATGTTTTTTAAATCCTTTCGACAACTCTTGACATTATATTATATGAAAGCAGATGCTAAATTGGATTTTTGCCTTAAAATATGCTACAATGTTTGGTGGTGATATTTAACATGGTTACTTATCCTAACAAAATCCAAAAGAAAAGTACGAAAGCAATCTCTTATAGTAATCGAGGAATGGTTCTTGAGGACATGCTTAATGAAACAAATGAATATTATTTAAGTGAAGATATTGCTCTTATTTATAAAAAACCAACCCCAATCGGTACTGTAAAAGTAGGCTTTGAAGGTGGACACAAGGTAATAAATAGAGCTTATTTTAAAACTCAGTCAACACTTGATTATAATGGTATTTATAAAGGTAGATATATTGAGTTTGAAGCAAAAGAAACCAAAAATAAAACTTCTTTTCCTTTAAGCAATATTCATAAACATCAATTGGAACATTTGAAAAAAGTAATAGAACATGGTGGAATTGGCTTTATAATTATAAGTATGAATGAAGAAGTTTTTGTTTTACCAGGAGAAATACTTATAAATTATATAGAAAGAGAATTAAAAAAATCTTTATCATATAATTTTATTAAAGAGAATGCTTATAAAGTTAAAATCGCCTATAGACCGAGATGTGATTATTTAACTGTTATAGATAAAGTTTATTTTAAGGAGGAAAATATATGATGACGATGGAAGAACATCAAAAAAGACAAAGAATTTTTGAAGGAGTTAATATTCTGGCTCAGAAATCGGAAAATTTAGATGATTTAAAAGAATGTTTAACTATTCTTATAGCCATATCAGATATTTCTTTAATGAATATTAAAAACGAAAATGAAGAAAGGTATAAATTTGAGGATATTGCTTTTCTTCCCAATATTTATGTTCAGAAACTTTTACGAGAATTAGATCTTTCTACCCTTGCCATAGCCTTATTTGGCGCTAGCGAAGAAGTAACAAGAGTTATATTTAATAATGTAAGTCCAAGATTTTGGAATGTTCTTAATATGGATATGGAAATCAGTTCCCATGCCCATGTTGATAAAGTCAGAGATGCTCAGAAACATATTATAGATGTGTTTTATAAATTAGAGAGTGATGAATTTCCACTTTGGATATCTGAATATCAAGGAAATAAATTAGTCAAAAGAAAAATAAATACTGCTGATATGATGAGTTATGAACAAAGTGTAGCTTATAAGGGCGACTTTTAACTAGATTAATAAGGAGAATCTTGATGAAAAAATTAATAAAAGGCAGACCAAAGAAAAAAAGTAAAAAGAAAACAAATACGTTTATCCAAAATCTAAAGGAAAAAATTCCTTTTCTGAATAAAAAAACAAAAGGGAAAAAGGATGAAACGAAAAAAAATAAGATTTTAATTGGTCTTATGTATTTTGGAATTGCTTTAGTCGGTGGTTTTCTTCTTTTGATGATTACAGTTATTATTTTTTCCCCAAAATTTGATCCAGATTTATTGTATGATAAAGAATCAACCCTTTTATTAGATATCCATGGTGATGTCTTCGCTTCTATTGGAGCAGAAAATAGAGAGTTGGTTTTCTATGAAGACCTACCTCAAGTTTTAATTGATGCCATTATTTCAACCGAAGATGCGAGATTTTTTCAACATGGTGGTTTTGATTTACCAAGATTTATATCGGCGTCATTCCAACAACTTTTAGGTAACTCTGCAGCTGGTGGGGGTTCTACTCTAACCATGCAGGTTTCTAAGAATACTTATACTGATGCTAGACAGGTTTCTGGAATTGCAGGACTTTTTAGAAAAATTACAGATATATATATGTCAGTATTTCAAATTGAAAGTAATTATACTAAAGAAGAAATTATGGAATTTTATGTTAATGCTCCATGGCTTGGTAGTAATAGTTGGGGTATTGAACAAGCAAGTCGTACTTTTTTTGGGAAATCAGTTAGAGACTTAAATTTAGCAGAAGCATCTTTAATGGCTGGTTTATTTCAGTTGCCTGCTACTTTTAATCCTTTTGTAAATCCAGATTTGGCAACAAAAAGACGAGCAACTGTATTAAATTTAATGGTTCGACATGGTTATATTACTGAAGAAGAAAAAGAGTTTGCTAATTCTATTCCTGTTGAATCAATGTTGATTCCAAGACAAGAGTCAGCAGGTCATAATCCTAATCAAGGATTTGTTGATACTGTTGTTGAAGAAGTAATACAAAGAACAGGAAGTAATCCTTATTCCGGATCAATGGTTATTGAAACGACTATGGATCCAAGAATTCAGAATGTTCTTAATGATTTAATGGCAGGGAAACTATACACCTATGTTAATGATGAAATTCAAAATGCATTAGCAATTACATCCGTTCATGATGGTTCTATTGTTGGAATTGCTAATGGTAGAAATAGAACAGGTGAGCGAGAATTTAATTTAGCTACTCAAATGAATAGACATCCAGGTTCAACCGCAAAGCCGATTTTTGGTTATGGACCGAATATTGAGTTTAATGAAGGTTCTTCTTTTTCTTTATTCTTTGATGAACCTTACGCTTATACAACAGGTCAAAGTATGTTTAATCATGATCGACGTTATGAAGGACTTATGACTTCAAGAACTGCTCTAATAAGAAGTAGAAACATTACTGCTCTACAAGTATTTCATGATAACAGACCAGAAAATATTGCAGCCTTTGCTAGAGGTATAGGTATTGATTTTGGTCCTACCCTTTTTGAAGCGCTAGCTGTTGGTGGTCATGATTGTATGAGTCCACTTCGATTATCAGCTGCATATGCGGCCTTTGCTAGAGGTGGTTATTATATTGAACCATATTCTTTCACAAAGATTACTTTTAGAGAAACTGGAGATGTTTTTGAACACAAACCTCGAAGAGTAAGAGCAATGAGACCAGAAACTGCTGCTATTATGAACTTTATGCTGACTTCAGCAGGAGACGCTGATGTTGGTGGTCCAATTAGAGTTAATGGAACTGATGTTGCAGCGAAAACAGGAACTGCTAACTATGCTCAAGAAGCGTTAAGGAGATTTAGTGTCCCTTCTTCTGCTATTTCAGATTCATGGTTGGGTGTTTATTCCCCAGATTATTCAATAGGAATTTGGTATGGTTATGAGCAGCTACAATATAGAAGATGGGTTACATCTGCTCAAGCTGGTCCAGCTAGAAGAGCAATATCTGCTGCAGTAGCAAACAGAGTATTAAGACCGAATTCAAGATTTACATGGCCAAACGGTGTTGTTAGGGTGGAAGTAGAGATGGATACATTTCCGCCGATGTTACCGAGTCAATTTACTCCAGCAGGGCTTAGAACAACTGAAATGTTTAGAAGAGGAACCGAACCATCTGAAGTTTCATGGCGATTCTCACAACTAAATAACCCAACAAGCGGATCGTTTACAGCAAGTGGAAATACAGTTACGCTCACATGGGATAGAATCCCTACTCCTAATGCTATTGATCGACCATTTTTAGAAAATCATTTTGCTACTTTTTATCGTCAGTGGGCAGATAAATATTTAGGGCAACGTTTAAACTACAATAATAATCATATTGGCACAATCGGATACGAAGTTTATTTAAGAAATCCAGATGGTACTCTAACTCATCTTGGATTTACCACAGAAAATACCTTTAGGCATAATCTACCAAGAGGTGGAGACAATACATTTGTTATTAGAAGTGCCTATAGTATATTTAAAAGTAATATGAGTTCTGGATTAGAAATTAGAACTTCAACGAGTCCTATTGGAATATCTCCTGAGGATTTACCTGTTGGAGATGGAGAACCATATTAAACATTATCAAATTTGGTAATGTTTTTCTTTTAAATTACATTTATTTTGAAATAAACATTCTTCGCATTTCGGCTTTACACTTTTACAAGTATAGCGGCCAAATAAAACTAGTTGATCATTAAGACGATTCCATTTTTCCTTAGGATAAGATTTTCTGATATTGTTTTCGATAGTAATTAATTTATCATCTTTTTTAGCTAGAAATAATCTAACAGCAACTCTAGAAACATGGGTATCAACTGCTATTGTTGGAATATGAAAAAGATTAGATAAAACAACGTTAGCAGTCTTATGCCCTACTCCTGGTAGACTCTCCAAATATTCTCCATTATTAGGAACTACGCCATTAAAATCATCAACTAATCTTTTAGCTATTTCCTTAATAAATCTAGCCTTTCTAGTATAAGACCCAATAGGACGAATAATATTTTCTATTTCTGTTAAGGAAGTATTTGCTAAGGAAAAAATATCATATTTATCAAACAATACTTTTGTTACTTTATTTACAATTTTATCTGTACTATGAGCACTTAAAACTGTCGCAATTAAAAGTTCGTAGTCTTTTATATATACGAGTTCACAAACAGGATTAGGATACATTATGTCTAAATTCTTTATGATTTGGTCTTTACTTATCATCTGTTTCTTCTTCTAACCAGTTATAATCGAATAATTCAGGAGTTTTCTTATTATCACGAGTTTTCATATGAGCTTTGACATCTTTCATTGTTTTAAAGCCTTTTTCACCCCAAGTGTAAAGTATTTTGTCAATATAACGGAAACTTTTAACGCCGTTATAAATAGCTTCTTTTAGTGCTCCTAAGATTAATTCTTCATTAATACCATGAGTAAGCCATGATTCGATTATTTCATATTCCATAGGAGAAATAGTTCGACCGAATTCAGCTTCAAAATGCTGATAAATATCTGTTTTTTCATGAGTTTCCTTTTCTGCTAAGGCCATATCCTCCATAAGATTTTTAATTCCTGTAACATGGATTGTTTCAGAAACTTTGCCTCCAGCATCAGTCCCAGTTTTTATTTCAATTAATCCTTTGCCAACTAGAGAGTTAAAACTTTCTAACACTTCTTCTTTAGTTAAACTTAAGATTTCACTCATTTTGTTTGGGTCGAAAGAAACATTGGGATGATTTTCGATGAATAATAAAACATACATTTCGGAAAGGCTTACTTCAAGGCTTTTACAAGCTTTTAAAAAAAGACTGGTGATAACAAATTTCTGATCATTGATTAAAAGTTCAGTCAGTTTTTTCAAGATAACTACCCTCTTTCTGTTTTAGATATTCATAAATTACTTTCTTCTCATTTATTATATCATGATTTAAAATAGATTTTTTTAAATCGTTGTATATTTCTGTAATAATTTTTGATGGCTTAAGATTAAATAATTTTAATATTTCATCAGCACTTATATTTATTTCAGCAATGCTTTTAATTGGTAGATTTTCGTACATTTCATTTATTTCAACTAAAGGTTGTTCTAAGATTCTACCTGCAACTTGGCAGATATAGAGTCCATGCTTAAAAAGAACAAAATTATCAATTTTACCCAACTTTAAGAGTTCTTTTATAGCAGTTATTTTCTTTTTTTCATCTTTACAAAAAAACTTATCGTATGCTACTTCAATTTGAGCCCACATTCCGAGGAGATCTTCAATATAGATTACTTTATCATAACTGATGCCTAGGATATCTAAAAGGTTTAATTCTTTAAGTAAATCTAATCCTTTTAAAGCATTTTTAGAAGTTAAAATACATTCTAATTCATATTTTATTCTTTCTTTAGAAAGAGTATTAATTAGTTGTTTGTTTGTTTTAATAAAATTTATGATATCCTCTTCAATGTTAAAGTCTAGGGTAACTCCAAAACGAATGGCTCTTAACATCCTGAGTGGATCTTCAGTTAATTTTTCTTTTGGATTTCCTATTACTTTAATTTTTTTGTTTTTTATATCATCGGCAGCATTTAGAAGGTCGATAATATTACCTTCTTTATTCATACATAAAGAATTTATCGTGAAATCTCTTCTTTTGATATCAGTTAAGAGATTATTAACATAATTAGTTTCGATGGGACGACGATTTTCATATTTTATTTCTTCTCTGTAAGTAGTAATTTCAAAATTATATTTATTCGTAATAATTTTATAAGAACCATAGTCTCCATTAGTGCCAGAGGAGAAAATTTCATTTAAATCTTTGGGTAATGCACTTGTAGCTATGTCAATATCCATTGACGCTACACCACGAAGGTAATCTCTAACATATCCACCAACAATATAGGCTTCAAAACCTTTGGATTCAATCGCATCAAGGACAGCAAATATTTTTTTATCCATCTAAAACACCTTCATAATTATAGCATAGAAGAAAAAGAAACACTTTTAATTTGTGTTCCATAATATCTTATTTTGATAATGATAGTATTTGTTTTAGAGCTTTAGGCATATTTTCTTCGGTAACAAATTCAGATAAGAAATCTTCTCTTGTTAAACCTTCATAAATTCTAAATGCATCTTTATATTTTTCTTCTAAAAAAGCATGAGCTAATTCTCTTAATTGTTCTTTACCGATAACAACAATAAAATGATTAATGGTGTCCCAATAAATAGTTTCATTAACATAAACTTTGTGACCATTGTTTATTCCCATTGCTGCATTTAGTTCTGTTCCTTCTGCCGCTTCTTTTATCATTGTATCTTCCCAATTTGCAATATTATTAATACTGCCAGACATTATAGCGTCCAATTCAGTTATAATTGACTGTTTATCAGCTGGTCGATATTCTTTTTCATTTTCAGCCTGGGTATGATAAAAGAAAAATATATCTTTATCTTTTATTTTCCTGTAATGTTCTATATCATAGATACCAAGTAAACCACTTATATACCATAACGATTTAGAAAATGCATCTAATACATCCATACCATTTGTACTAAAATTAATTTTACCTATTCCAAGTTTTTCTGTGTTTTCAGCAATACTGCCATTATGAAATAACATTTTCATTAAAAAACCTCCCTGTTTGTTGTATATTATAACATAATTTTAGAAAATTCAAACAAAAAAAGAAGTAACAATTTGTCACTTCATTTTTAAGCTTCTTTTAATTCTGGGATTGAACCATCATTTTCAGCAATAAACTGCTCTTCTAGAACTTCACTGGCATCATCTGCTAGGAATTCTTTTTCTAAAATCATTGAGATATCACTATATTGTCTTGCTCCAGTTCCTGCTGGGATTAATTTACCAATAATAACGTTTTCTTTTAATCCTCTTAGAAGGTCAACTTTCCCTTTAATAGCAGCTTCAGTTAAGACTCTAGTTGTTTCTTGGAATGAAGCGGCGGATAGGAAAGAATCCGTTTCTAGGGAAGATTTAGTAATACCAAGCATTACTGGTTTTCCTGTAGCAGGTACGCCACCTTTTAGAATAATTGGCTTATTACCTTCGGTGAAGTCTCTAATTGATACCGCAAGTCCAGAGACGAATTCGGTATCTCCTTCATGAACAATTTTCATTTTAGAAATCATTCTACGAACAATAACTTCGATATGTTTATCAGAAATATCAACACCTTGAGATTTATAAACTTTTTGAATTTCTTTTAAGATATATTCTTGAGCAGTGATTGGGTCAGTTACAGCAAGAAGTTCTTTTGGACTGATTGCTCCTTCTGTAAGTTGTTCACCTGCAATAACAGTATCGCCGATATTAACTCTAACTTTAACATTATAGTTAGTTGCATGTTCTCTTGCTTCTACATCATTCTCTATTATAATTTTATGAACGCCCTTACTTTCAGTAATAGAAGCAACTTTTCCATTGATTTCTGCAATTGTTGCTTTAATTTTTGGAATTCTAGCCTCAAAGAGTTCTTCAACTCTTGGTAAACCTTGGGTAATATCATCTTGGGAAGCAACTCCTCCAGTATGGAAGGTTCTCATGGTAAGTTGGGTTCCTGGTTCACCAATAGATTGGGCAGCCATTATTCCAACAGCTTCACCTGGTTCAACAAGGTTTCCAGTAGCAAGGTTGCGACCATAACATTTTTGGCAAACACCATTTTGAGTACGGCAGGTTAGAACGCTTCTTATTTCAACTGTTTCAATACCAGCTTTCATAACCTTAGCAACTATATTTTCAGTAATCATTTCATCTTTACCAAGAATTTCTTTTTTTGTTTCTGGGTCAATTATTTTACCAGCACTGTAACGACCAAGGATTCTTTCATTCAATGGTTCGATGAGTTCTTCACTCTTTTCATCTTTAAAAGCAGAAGTTTCAACGCCTTGAATTGAGCCACAATCAAATTCTTTAACTAAAATATCTTGAGCAACATCAACAAGACGACGAGTTAGATATCCTGAATCTGCAGTACGAAGAGCAGTATCTGCTCCACCTTTTCTAGCTCCATGAGTAGATAAGAAGAATTCAGAAACACTCAAGCCCTCAACAAATGATGAGGTAATTGGAATTTCAACTGGTTCACCATTAGGTTTTTGAATAAGTCCTCTCATTCCTGCAAGTTGGGTAAAGTTTGAGGTATTACCTCTAGCTCCTGAGTTCATCATCATGAAAATTGGATTTGAAAGGTTTGTTTCACTGATTACTCTAAATTCTGATTTAATTTCATCAGTAGCATTATTCCATATTTCACAAACTGTATTAAATCTTTCAGATTCGGTAATTAAACCTCTTTGGAATTGTTTGTTTACATTAGCAACTTTTTCGTTACCTTCACTAATTATTTTACCTTTTTTATCGCTTTGAACAATATCACTCATTGCAATAGTAATACCAGCAAGGGTTGAATATTTAAAACCTAAATCTTTTAACTTATCAAGCATGACAGAAGTTTCAGTTGTTTTATAACGTTTGAATATTTGAGCAATTATATTAGATAAATCTTTTTTTTCAAAAGGTTTAACTAAAGGCATTTTCGCAATAGCCTTTTTAAAATCCGCTCCCATATCTAAGAAATATTTATCTGGAGTAATACTTTCAATATTATCCTTGCCACCTTCGTTAATATAAGGGAATGAATCTGGAAGAATTTCATTGAAAATTATTTTACCAGCGGTGGTGATTAGGTATTTTTCTTTTTGTTCATCAGTAAAGAGTTTATATTTGAAAGATTTTACAGGAACAACAATTCTAGTGTGAAGGGCAATTTCTTTTCTTTCATAAGCCATCATTGCTTCATTAGTATTTTTATAGACTTTACCTTCATTAGGTAGTCCCTCTTCTTCTATTGTTAAGTAATAATTACCTAAAACCATATCTTGAGACGGAGTAACAATCGGATTTCCATCTTTTGGATTAAGAATGTTATTAGCACCAAGCATTAAAATACGAGCTTCAGCTTTTGCTTCTTCTGATAACGGTACATGAACAGCCATTTGGTCACCATCGAAGTCAGCGTTGAATGCTGTACAAACAAGTGGATGTAATCTAATCGCTTTACCACCGATAAGTTTCGGTTCGAAAGCCTGGATACCAAGACGGTGAAGTGTCGGAGCACGGTTTAGAAGAACTGGATGCTCGGTGATAACATCTTCGACGATATCCCAAACACATTCATCTTGATTTTCGATAAGTTTTTTAGCCCCTTTGATATTATGAGCAAGTCCTCTAGTTGTAAGTCCTTGAATAACATGAGGTTTGAATAATTCTAAGGCCATTTCTTTCGGAATACCACATTGGTACATTTTTAGGGAAGGTCCAACAACAATTACGGAACGACCAGAATAGTCAACTCTTTTTCCAAGTAAGTTCTGACGGAAACGTCCTTGTTTACCTTTTAACATACTTGATAGTGACTTAAGTGGTCGGTTTCCTGCTGCTGTAACACTACGGCCTCGGCGACCATTATCAAATAGTGAATCAACTGCTTCTTGAAGCATTCTTTTTTCATTTTGAACAATAATTGTTGGTGCTCCAAGCTCTAATAATTTCTTTAGACGATTATTACGATTAATAATACGACGATATAAGTCATTTAAATCAGATGTTGCGAAACGACCGCCGTCTAATTGAATCATTGGACGAAGTTCTGGAGGTATAACTGGCAGTACATCAATAATCATCCATTCAGGACGATTCCCAGATTCTAAAAGTGATGAGAGACAATCAAGACGTTTTACTAAACGAATTCTTTTTTGACCTTGAATAGTTTCTAATTCTTTTTTTAATTCCGCAACTTCACTCTCTAAGTTTACTTCAGCAAGTAGAATTTTAATTGATTCGGCACCCATGCCTACTTTGAATGTATTACCATATTTTTCATAAAAAGCACGGTATTCTTTATCAGATAATGTTTGTTTCTTTTCTAGTGGTGCACTGCCTGGATCTAAGACAACATAACTAACATAATATAGTACTTCTTCTAAATCTCTTGGGGACATATCAAGAACAAGTCCCATTTTCGATGGAACGCCTTTAAAGAACCAGATATGTGAACATGGACTAGCAAGTTCAATATGAGCCATTCGCTCTCTTCTTACCTTGCTTTTAGTTACTTCGACTCCACAACGGTCACAAATAACATTTTTATAACGTAATCTTTTATATTTACCACAGGCGCATTCAAAATCTTTGGAAGGTCCGAAGATTTTTTCACAGAAGAGACCATCTCTTTCTGGTTTTAGAGTACGATAGTTGATTGTTTCTGGTTTTTTTACTTCTCCATAAGACCAACCACGAATTTTTTCGGGTGCAGCGATGGCAATTTTAATACCTTTACAATTATTAACTTCTATCATACAAGGTCACCTTCTTCACTTTCTTCGACAACATCATCTAAAGGAAATTCTATATTATCAAGAGAATCTTCTTCATCTTCTTCCATTAGCGCTGCTACTGGATTTGGCATGCCGATATCTTCCTCTTCTTCTACCCCTTCAGTTGCCCTAGCATTTTTGAGGTCTATTTCTTCAATGGAAATTGGATCATCTCCATCTTCTTTTTCCATATCTTTAATATCAACGAAATTATCTTCGTTATCTAAAATTTGAATATTAAGACCTAAGGCCTGGAATTCTTTTATTAAAACTCTAAATGATTCTGGAACTCCTGCTTCAACAATTGTTTTGCCTTTAACTAATGATTCATAAACTTTAACACGGCCGACGACATCATCTGATTTTATAGTTAAGATTTCTTGGAGAATATGAGCCGCCCCATAAGCGTATAAGGCCCAAACTTCCATTTCTCCAAATCGCTGTCCACCAAATTGTGCTTTACCTCCAAGTGGTTGTTGGGTTACTAATGAATATGGTCCAGTACTTCTAGCATGGAGTTTATCATCAACCATGTGATGGAGTTTAACCATATACATAACACCAACGCTGATTCGATTTTCGAAAGGGTCTCCAGTACGTCCATCAATTAAAACGGTTTTTCCATCAGGGTTAAGTTTTGCTTCTTTGGTTGCTTCATCAATTTCTTCAAGACTGGCACCATCAAATATCGGTGTCGCATAATAAACGTTCAGTGCTTTTCCTGCCATACCTAAATGCATTTCTAAAATCTGACCGATATTCATACGAGATGGAACTCCAAGGGGATTAAGCATAATATCAACGGTACGTCCATCTGGTAAATATGGCATATCTTCTTCTGGAACAATAAGCGAAATAACTCCTTTATTACCATGTCTTCCAGCCATTTTATCGCCGACTTGAATTTTTCTTTTTTGAATTATATAAACACGAACTTGTTTAGAAACACCAGCAGGTAGTTCGTCTGAATTTTCTTTAGTATAAACTTTAACATCGTGAACAATACCATCAGCACCGTGTTCAACACGAAGTGATGTATCTCTAACTTCTCTTGTTTTCTCACCGAAAATAGCATGGAGTAGTTTTTCTTCAGAGGTAAGTTCTTGGACTCCTTTGGGGGTAACTTTACCAACCAGAATGTCACCTTCTTTAACTTCTGTTCCGATACGAACAATTCCACTATCATCGAGATTTTTACGAGCTTCTTCAGAAACGTTAGGAATATCTCTGGTGATTTCTTCAGGACCCAACTTAGTATCACGACAGTCGGTTAGATAAGATTCAATATGGAGTGATGTATAAACATCATCTTTAACAAGTTTTTCATTTAAGATAACAGCATCTTCATAGTTATAACCATTGTAAGTCATGAAAGCAACAATAATATTACGTCCTAAGGCCAGTTCTCCTAAATCGGTACTTGGACCATCAGCAATAACCATTCCCGCTGTTACTTTATCACCTTTTTTAACTAAAGGCTTGTGATTAACGCAGGTAGAATTATTACTACGTTCAAAATTAGACATTAAGTAAGTGTCTTTTTCTTTAGCATTTTTAACAACAATTTTTTTGGCATCAACATAATCAACGACACCATCAGCCTTAGCTAAAACTACAGAACCAGAATCTCTTGCTGCTACATATTCGATACCAGTTCCAACAATTGGTGCTTCTGGAATTAAAAGCGGTACTGCCTGACGTTGCATGTTGGTTCCCATTAGAGCACGAGTAGCTTCATTATGTTCTAAGAAGGGAATACAACTTGTTGTGATAGAAACAATTTGGCTTGGAGCAACATCAATAAGACGAATGTCTTCTTTTTTCACCATAACTGTTTCGCCATTTAAACGAGCTATTACTTCATCTACAGCAATTTTATTTTTTGCATCTAGAGGAATAGTTGCTTGAGAAATATAATAATCAGACTCTTCATCTGCAGTCAGATAAACAATCTCATTAGTAACAATCCCTTTTTCTACCCTACGATATGGCGTCATAATGAAACCATAATCATTAACTTTTGCATAAGAAGAAATAGAAGTTATCAGACCAATATTCTGGCCTTCTGGGGATTCAATCGGACAAATACGACCATAATGAGATGTATTAACGTCACGGACATCCATACCAGCACGCTCACGAGACAGACCTCCTGGTCCTAAACTAGATAATCTTCTTTTATCAGTTAATTCAGCAATCGGATTAACTTGATCCATAAACTTAGATAATTGAGATGAACCAAAGAATTCTTTTAATGATGCTGTTACTGGACGAATATTAATTAAAGACTTAGGTGTTACAGATTCGATTTCTTGGGTAGTCATTCTTTCTCTAATGACTCGCTCCATTCTAGTGACACCAATACGGAATTGAGCTTGGATTAACTCCCCTACCTGACGAACTCTTCTATTACCTAAATGGTCAATTTCATCGATATTACCAATTCCATTTAAAAGATTTAAATAATAAGACACGGAAGCATAAATATCAGATATAGTAAGTCTTTTGACATCAATACTTTGATCATTACCAATAATTTTATGAATTATTTTCTCATCTTCTTTATCTAAAACAGAAATTTCTTGAATTTTATTATACTCATCAAGTTCTTCATTAACAATTACTTCTCTGACGCCGTAACCTTTTTCAAATAAAGGACGAATTTTATCAAGAATATCTTTAGTTATAAGTTCACCTTTTTTAACGATGACTTTTTTGCTTTTATCTTTAATAGGTTCTGCAATACGCTCTCCTAGAAGACGGTCTAGGACATTTAATTTTTTATTAAATTTATAACGTCCGACTTTTGCTAAGTCATAACGAAATTTATCAAAAAAACGCGTAATAAGTTGGTTTTTAGCACTATCTAGGGTAGCTGGTTCACCAGGTCTTAGCTTTTCATAAATTTCAATAAGGGCTTCATCAAGATTTTTAGTACTATCTTTTTCTAAAGTATTTTTAAGATAATCATTCTCCCCAAAAACTCCTATGATGTCTTCATCATTAGATAAACCAAGGGATCTAAGAAGAGTTGTAATTGGAACTTTTCTAGTTCTATCGATACGGACATAACAAACATCTCTAGCATCGGTTTCATATTCTAACCAGGTTCCTTTATTGGGAATTACTTCACCTGTGATGATTGTACGCCCATTTTTATCAATTTCTTGTTTGAAATAAATACTTGGACTTCTAACTAACTGGGAAACAATAACTCGTTCTACACCATTAATAATGAAAGTTCCTGATTCAGTCATTAAAGGTGTATCCCCTAAGAATACTTCTTGTTCTTTAACTTCCCCAGTTTCATGAATGAAAACTCTTGCTTGAACTTTCAGTGGTGCGGCGAAGTTAACCATTCGTTCTTTTGATTCTTTAATTGAATATCTCGGCTCATCAAAAGAATATTCACCGAACTCTAAAGAGATATTTCCAGTGAAACTTTCAACGGGGAACAGGTCATCGAAGACTTCCTGAATACCTTTCTCTAAAAACCATTGATATGATTTTTTTTGGATTTCTAATAGGTCAGTTAACTCCAAGTTGTTTTTTGTCTTAGAGAAAGTTCTTCTTTCTCTGTGGTCGCCAAATTTTTGCGTTTTGTATGCCACTCAGTTCACCCCAATAAATTAATGATTTTTTTTATTATTTTATTTACCTAAAAATAATATGTACCAATTTAAAATTTTATCATTAAATCATAAGCTATGTCAACACTTTATTGCATTTTATGATATAAAAACCTTTACTTTTTGCAATAATTCGACAATTGTAGATATTTTCTAGTTCTTTTTTAATACTTTTTGCTCCTTGGTCTTTACGAATTACACACCAAAGTTCACCGTTTTTCTCAAGAAAATCATTAGCTCCAAGTAATATATCAAGGACTACTTTTTTACCAGCTCTGATTGGGGGATTAGTGATGATAATATTGTATTTTTCTTTAACATTTTCAAAAGAGTTGCTTATAAAGACCTTTACATTGACATTACTCACTTTGACATTCATTTTTGTTAGATGGATAGCTCTTTTATTAATATCAATCATATCGACATTACTATTTAGAATTTTAGCAAGACAAATGCCAATAAATCCATAACCACAGCCGACATCTAATATAGATAAATTATTACTATCATTAAACTTTAAAAAAGTCTCTAATAAAAACTGGCTGCCATAATCAATTTTATTTTTAGAGAATACTCCTATATCACTATAAAAATTAAAAGCCCAACCTTTATATATATATGATATTATTCTTAATTTGCTCTCAAGATTTTCATTATTTTCAAAATAATGGGTCAAATAATCACCAACTTTTAAATATATTACTTAGTATACAAAAAAAGAACCGATTTTTCAATCAGTCCGTAAAGACGCTTATAATTAATTAACAGCTTCTTTAAGTTTGCTTCCAGCTTTGAATGAAGCAACTGTCTTAGCAGGAATTTGAATTGGTTGTTTTGTTAATGGATTGATACCAGAACGTGCAGCACGTCTCTTAGTAGCAAATGTTCCAAAACCAACTAATGCAACTCTACCTTCTTTTTTTAATCCAGTTGTAATTCCTTCTACTGTTGCGTCTAGAGCACGACCAGCTTCAGCTTTAGTCATACCAGCTTTAGCAGCAATAAATTCTACTAGTTCATTTTTTGACATTTTTTTACCTCCCAATAAAATTTTTGTCTATAAGGCTCTAATTTCCTTACTTCTTAAAAATAACAGAAAAAATAGGCAAATGCAAGAAAAATCATTGTTTTTTTAGCAAGTTGTGGAAAAAATGGAGAAAAATAGACTTTTTTGGATATTTTTTATGTTTTATTTGCAATGATTTAAGGTAGATGATAAAATTATTATAGGGAGTGTAAATAATAGTAGTGACAAGAAAAAAGAAATATTGTAATCAACTTACAGTTTATGATATGCCTGGTGAAATTGAGAAAATATGTCCAAGTTTCACTGAAACACCAGCATCAGAACAGAAAAAAGGGTTGATGAGAGACAAAAAGAGAATAACACCTAATAAAGGACCATCATTGACTTTAAGAAATCGTCCAACTTTTAAAATTAACATCTAACATGGTGTTATTTTTATTAGATAAGAAAAAGAAGGGACTTTTCCCTTCTATATAACTATAGCAATTAAGTTATTAGCACCTTTGTTGACAATTTTTGTAACAGTTTGAGATAGTTTGTATCTAGTGTTTTCTGGCATTATTGATAGTTTTGCTTGAATTCCTTCTTGAACAATTACATCAAGGCTTCTGCCAAATATTTCACTTTTCCAAATGTTACTTGGATCATCTTCATAGTCTTTCATTAAGTAATTTATTAATTCTTTACTTTGAATTTCACTACCAATGATTGGTTCAAAAGTGCTTTCTACATCGACTTTCATTAAGTGGATACTTGATGCGACAGCTTTTAATTTAACTCCGAAACGACCACCTTGTTTGATTATTTCTGGAGTGCCTAGTTTCATATCTTTAAGATTTGGATAAACAATTCCATATCCAGTACTTCTGGCCATTTTAAGAGCTGATTTAATCTGGTCAAACTCTTCTCTTCCTTCTTGAAATTCAGCAAATATCTTTAAGAGACCAGCTTTTGATGTGACCATTTCACCCATTATTCCTCTTAGGATTACATTATATAGTTCAGCTGGACTTTCTAGCGTAATAGATACATTTCCAGTGGAAGCATCAACTTCACTTATATATGCTTTATTAATATATTCACTTTCAACAAAGTGGTCAGTTATTGTTTCAACATCTTTGAGTTTTTCGACACTGATAACACTTTCTTTAATCTTATCTAAATAATGACTCTTTAATTCATGAGAATTAGGTAGAACATGAACCCAATCTGGAATTCTAACCTTTATATCAAGAATTGGGAATTCATAAAGAGCATGTTTTAATATTTCATAGATTTCTTTTTCATTCATTGTTTCAACACTGATAGGTAGCACAGGAACTTCGTGAGCCATCCTTAAGTTTTCGACAAGTTCTTGTGTCTCTGTATTAGTTGGGTGAACCGTGTTTAATAAAACGATAAAAGGTTTTCCATAAGCTTTTAGTTCCGTAATAACTTTTTCTTCAGCAACTTCGTAGTCTGAACGATTTAACTCCCCTATTGAGCCATCTGTTGTTACTACTATTCCAATTGTTGAATGATCCTTGATAACCTTTTCTGTCCCAGTTTCAGCAGCTTCGATGAAAGGAATCGGTGAATCATACCAAGGGGTTTTAACCATTCTTGGATTTCCTTCCTCATCTTCGTGTCCACTTGCTCCACTAATCATATAGCCAACACAATCAATAAGTCTGACATTAGTTGTAAATTCATCAATAGCTATTTGGGCTCCATTTGAGGGAACAAATTTTGGTTCTGTTGTCATAATGGTTTTTCCCCCAGAACTTTGTGGAATTTCATCTAAACAACGCTTTTTTTCATATTCATCTTGAATGTTAGGAACGACTAGATTTTCAATAAAGCGTTTTATAAAAGTAGATTTACCTGTTCTTACAGCGCCTACAACACCTAAATATATCTCACCGTTTCCTCTTTTAGCAATAGATGTGATGATTTCATTTCTTTCCATTTCCATACCTCTTTCATTTTTCTACTTAACTTTATGAAACGAAGAAAATAAATATGAAAAAAAATGATAATCATTAGAAATTATCATATTAATCAGTTTATATTTTTTTAACTTAATCTATAGTTACTTCATATTTAACAGAAACAGCATTAGATACATCAAAATCAACTTCTCGTTCAAATTCCCATACTTCTCCTGCATTTAACTCTTTTCCTGTAATTCCTGCGCCAAA
>Ga0131853_10003380_pt1 | contig 28653 bp, 19 predicted proteins | sample TergutLab28metaG_FD_92764 | JGI IMG/M metagenome (GOLD analysis project Ga0131853, IMG submission 92764) | Labiotermes labralis P1 segment gut microbial communities from Petit-Saut dam, French Guiana - Lab288 P1 (version 2) (version 2) | ecosystem: Host-associated > Arthropoda: Insects >...
AATTGTATTTGTATATAGTTGATACTTGTCTATACCTATTGATGACAATTGTTTATATTTACATCTGATGACAATTTCCACATCTGTATGATCTATGGAATATGAATAAATGAATGAATGAATTACTAGAGAGTGGGTTATGACAAAGCTGACTGGCAGGCACTTATGAAAAAGGTAATAAACTGGGGTATGGTAAGAGGGAAATATGAGTAGATGAATGATGGATAGTTTCTCAAGGGCTCTGCTTCATGGAGTTAGACATAAGACAAATATTCCCTCCTTCCAATTGTTGGCCTATTCCACAAATTTTAATACAAATGTATTGAAAAATACAACAAACAACTGTCAATGAAGACGATCTACAAATAAAGATCACATCTGTCTGCTCACACAAATGATGGAAAATTTCCTTTGTAGGGTCATGATTACAGAATGTGACAAAAATTCATTGTATTTCATATTATATTTCTCCAATCTCAGACAGCACAAAAATGCATAACAGGAATACTCAACAAAATACAGCAAACTGAGTTCTTTAAATGAGCTCAGAGGGTAAAGTTACAGTGAATTACAAGCCTTTATCTTAATGTTTACACATGAATCATACTTAGTTTCATGTTTTATAACACTAATAACTACTTACTTCTTCTGGTAGCAAAAACGAGAGTCTCCTTCATGGAATTTGATACTCAACACATTTAGTTTTTTGTGGTTCTGCTACGTCAGGCCGCGGGTATATTACTGTTCAAGCACTACAGGTGTGGAACCCTGACATCATGGCAGTGGTAAAATTTCATGACACTGATCACTTAAATGTCACTTCCAATATCCGCACTTTATATCAACTTTAGAACATTATTAAATCCCGTCACAGCATTTTTCACCCCTTCAAGAAAACCCGCAACTCCAGCGGCTCCAGAAGTTAACTGTAAAAAACCAACAATAAAAATGTCCATGATGCAAAGAAAAGAAGCATGCGGTGCCAACTTATTTATTACACATTTCACAAGCTCTCAACAACAGTACGGAATGGTTCGATTTCCTACTAATGCTAGGTAAGGGTTGGATAACGGGTCCAGAAAGAAACAAGTATACCTCAATGCTCTGAAAACAGTTATTAATGTATACTGACTATACAGCACAATGTTCTTTACTCTAAGCCTTTGTCGTAAGAAATACTTACGCCAAACGTATCAGGTTCAACCTATCGCGTAACCACTTTCTACGATACGTCCCACAAATAAGCGAAACTACTTCGTTTCCCAGTCTGTCGAAGTGCGCCTACCATACTACGATCGCAGAAGCGCTACACTACATTCAAAACCAACAGCAGTATTGAAACATGGTTTTGCAATACGTCTCACATCCACTCTATCGTGTAATAAATGTTTTGGTCACAACACAATAATAACTGTTTCATTTACAATTTACGAGCGTTCGTCTTGTACAACACAGAAAAAGCTACAATAATCATAGCTACCTTACTCCACACGGATAATCGAATCGTTACTACGCGTCAGTCACAAACGTTCGTTTCGTGGTCACTACCATAGATCATCTACAATTCTTGCTCATTTCGCACGGTTTTAAACGACCCGTGGTTTTACGTTTACAACCTCTACGGTGCTATAGTCAGTAATCTGTGCTATGCATAGACCAGATTGTGTACGTAATTGACGAGGGTGTGCGCGCGTTGATCTGACGTACTTTTTTTTTTTTTTTTGGCGTGTGATCGTTACAGCCTGTCCTGTTTATTCCAATGTTCTTGCTGGAACCATAATTTGAACCTCCCTGTTCACTGCTACCCGATATTTTAAAAGGCATTCCTTTATTTGAAAGTTACTAGGTCAGGTCGGAGCCTAAAATGAATCTTACAGTACATACAATGATTCAGCTCATAAATCACAGAGAACAGTCTGTAATCATTAGAAAGACCAGTTCGTTGACGTAAGTTACTGGGACAGCTGTTTATTCTAAGAATCATAGGCATCACGCACACATGCTGTGGAAGAAATGCTGCAGCACTTACATGCAGAACAAGAGACCAGATATTTCATTACATAACAACAAAAACGTTACATTGGAATGTGTAATTGATACAGCTCTTCCTCACATTCAAAGTACTTACTTCTTTTTTCCCACAGGGCCCAGAATTATATGAAATTAATATATTAAACAGCAATAGCACATGAAACGGGTGATAGAAGAAGCAATAGTCTGTCCGCTTCTGGTGAAGTACTGAAAACACTACCAGAGCTGAAAACTCCTAAACCAGAGAGGAGGCACCTGAAAGAACAGCTGAAGGGTGGCAATACGTGGAACACATCACACTGTATCTTCTCATCTTATAATTATGAAGGACATTCAGGAATGATTTGGACAGGGGCTTCCATTTCAGCAAATAAAAAGCTGTAACATCACATTGGTTATCATTGACAGTGTAGTCTTAGTACATAATTCCATCATATTGTCTTAGTCGTGCATGCACGTGAAGAACTACTGTGTCATGAGTCTTAGTGGTCATAGCGCACAGACAACAGTCGCAAGATGGTAGGCGATTATCCACAGGTGGACTCTGTGGTTTCTGTGGAAATAAGGCATTAAACTGTCACATATCTTGGTTGCATTATCACGCTGGAAAAAGAATGGTCAACGCAATGGAAATACACTGGACGTCCAGAACCCAAAAACTTTCAAATTACTCCAGAGTCAAGACAAATAGTTACAATTTTCTTGGAGTGACAGGGAATACTGCTAATCGACTGGCTTTCTGCTGGCATGACAACTGACTGGTACTTCAAAACACTAACAAGACTTGAGTGAAAAATCCAGCACTGACACCAGGGAAAATGGTCAAGCAAAGTCCTGCTACAGCACAAGAGTGTGCGTCTGCTGTTGTATAAAGATTTTACAAATTGGTATTTTATTGGAATGTACCTTGGAGGAACCATACACACATTGTAACTCAGCATTCTGCCTACAGTTATCTTTAGTAAACAAGGACAAAGTTACACTGAAGGTTGCACATGAAGTAGGAGGAGTACTGATGGTGACGAAATGAATATTTCTATTTGCAAATAACATATTTTGAAGTGTAACTGTGTATATATACCACCATAAGAAAACACTGTAGCTGTTCTATTTTCTACACAAGAAGTCAGTTCATGCTGCACGTTGGACTACCAAGAGCTGGTCCTGCCCCAAGGTAGTCGGCACAACCAGGTTCAAGGGTTCATTTGTATTAATGTAACAAACCCTGTGTTAAATGTGAATCTCTGTAGTCTTCATTTCTTGCCTTAACCACTGGACTGAATCCAAGACTCCAGCAAGTGAACATGTCCGATACGACTCGGTGATCCCGTGCCAAGCTGGGATACAACACCACATACCAATCACTAAACCTGTGAAGCAGTAACATTACTAGGTTTCATTGGGTTGCCTTATCCTCCCTTTTAACCCATCTGACGACAACATCCAGGGTGCACTGCACAGTGAGCAATATCCATCTCGAGAAGCTGTCCATGAGTAGTATTGTGACACCTCTAAAGAATGGTTCTGTGAGGCCCATCTGAAAGCTCCCAAGGAGATGGCAGGAATGTATAAACTTAGGAGGGGAATGTGTTGAGATAGCAGTTGTATAGTATTTGCCTAAAGATAATAAGATTACTGCAAATGAGGTCATTCCAGATCATTTCCAAACGCCTGTCATACTGTCATAAATCTCTAATAAATCAACCAGTGGAACACCTAGGGAGAATGAAAATAATGGTGATGACAAAAATGGCAGGCATAATCAGTAGCTTTTTGAGCTCGACTTATAATTCTTTACAAATTGGAACAATGCCAAGAGACCAATGTAAAGTGACTCTCAATAAAAAAAGGTAAAGTGTACTTTGACATTGCAATAGCAACCAGAAACCTTAAAAACATAAAGCCAGACAAGAGACTTACAGCATTTTTTTTTCCTGAGATTTCAAGATGAATTACATAAGGATATTCATTGTCAACACTAATCAACAAAAAATTTTAAACCTTTCTCTGCAAGTGAGGAAGTTCTATTAGGTATGCCATGATCTGATCTACAGAGTGGTTTCAGACTGCATGAAATTCAAACATATCTAGACATGGCACAGCCATGCAAAATACTTTATTTGCAACATTTTATGCTTAATATATTGGGGACATACCACTGTCACCTAGTTCTTATGAAACAACCTACCAATTCTTGCTTTAACCCACAGCAGTAATATTGACATTTAATCTGATTACTTATTTAATTATGGCAATCTTTGTCAGTTGATGTAATGTGACAATGACATAAAAGGAACTACAAGTGGAATATACCTCAGGGAATGTCACAATGATTCTTTTTTATCACCCATAACAGCTGCAGTTACTTTATTTTGTTGGTCTGAGGAATTCTACTGTGCAAGCTATTCCACCAGTGTTCAAAGAATTCTGCAAAATTAGTCTTAATGTCTTTTCTATACCCAGTGCCTCTGCTGACTACAAAAGGGAGGCATTATCCTTCTGCTGTCTGTGCATGTTTAATTTCTTACAGAAAGTTCAAATCCTGGTTAGAGTTTGTATTGAATGGCTATACAAAAAGTTGCCCAGAGAATTTAAATTCTGTCATAATGATACACTGTAACTCTTTTCACAAGAAACTCAAAACAAGCTTTCTGATATGTGATATCATGTAGTCTGGCCAGATATGTATAATATTTTTAGGAACATGCTGTTTCTGTCTTCAGGTTAGATGAAGGGTCAGTATGTTCCTTCTAAGGTTTGTACGTGTCTACCAAACTACACAACATAACATTGCAAAACACTGTCATCTGAAAATTTACTGTCATGAGAACCTCAAAAGAGGCAACCCAATTTCGAAAAATGGCTCATTGTACAGAAAGTTATGAACTTGGGTATACCATACAGACAATATTACAGTCTACAAATTTTATATCATACTTTTTAAAATCCTCTTTCTTTTTAAAACTACACAGCCCAATAAGACCTATTCCTCTCTTCTTTTAACAGCCATTTCAGTAGAACAATGGACATAAAGTCTCCAACACAAACAAGAGATACATTTGGACACTAAATTTAGAGCCCAGTGGTAACAAAATGACCCACTTTCTGTCACATTGAAAAAATCTGCATTCTGCCCACAGTCTATTTGTGTGTTTTGTATAGTTTTTTAAGGCATTGGTTATTAACTAGCATTAACCAGCTGATGGGTAGGAACTGAATTGTTACATACAGTTTAGACATACATTGGTCTTCAGAGGGTTAACAGAGACTTTGAGGTCCAAGATGAGGGGCGTGGCATGTATAGGGAATGACAAGAACCAATGAATAGAAAGAACAGTCATGTCCTTAGAATTTCTTGTACTAACACAAGTGTACCCCTTTAGTACTGGAAAAAAATGTTATTTAAAAAAAAAGTGACACTGCAGTATTTATGGAAATGCCATAAAAATACAACTGAAATTTGACAACCACAACCCAAAAATAAAACATTAGTATACAATACAATGGTACAAAAGAGAGATTCTCGCATACTATGGGTTGTGGCCATGTCTGTTTAAGCACCATATCCAGTCTGGTTTGCTCTCAGCATTGGCTGCTAATAGAAATCGGAGTCTGAGCTGTGGTGGGAGAGGTTTGACTGGTCCCCAGAAGCAGCCTTCGCCTCCGGTGAAGTCACATTATTGTAACCTGTATAGTCAATTGATGACAGTGGATGGAGGTGTAGCAGCTGTGTAAGTGTTGGATGTTTCTTGAGACCTGCACCCAAAAAGCAATTGTCATATCAAGAATATAGACTTCCAGGATACAAACATGGAGGCAGCAGGTTCCTACGAAATGTCGGTACCTAACTACCAAACTAACCTGCATTACGTAAGACTATAATTTTAAAAGAACTCGTATCTCATCATCTATTCCTCAATAACAAAGTGGAACAAGAGTCCTTTAAAACTTCACGTGGAATCCGATACGCGCCAGGGGTACATTGGATTCTGTGTGAATGCAGAAAAGTGTATGTAGGGCACAGCGGAAGGACTACAGGTGAGGTGCAAAGAACACCAGAGATACATATGCCTGCATCAACCCAAGATACCAACAGTGGCAGAACATAGCATTAGCACGAGTCATTGCGTCAATTTAACTGGCATCTCAATATTAAAGAGGACAACTGGGCTGTCTTGTAAAGGAAGCAACTGAAATACACCAGAACAAGAATAATTAAAACAGTTTTAGCAGAGATGGAGGCTGTATTCTGAGGCAGGCCTGGTCACCTATAACCAACATGTTTATGAACATGAAAGAAAGGCTGAGCAGAGCAGGTACATGACTGTGCCCACCAAAACTCTTGTCTTGCCATCACTACAGCAGGCAGGTATCTCATGAAGTGGATCGATTTCAAAAGTAGTCAGTTCCCTGATGACTAGGGCAGAGATGATCCTTGAAATGGTTTATTCACCACTTAATCACCTGACATGGCTGCTAGCCTAAGAACAATTTATTGACTTTAAAGTTAGCACAATAACAAAGCCAGTAATTTTCACAACCTGCATATATATATGCACAGTATGTACAAATGATGGTGCAGTATAATGCTAACATGATAATCTTCATTTTCAGTGTTATAACAAAAACATGAAAAGATTTACGCAGTTTTCCAAGAAACATAAAACAAAACCTGATTAATGGTGTAAAATTATTCTGGTCACGTTGAAGCTCAATTAAGGTAAAAGCAAAGCCGTCCCATTACAGGCCTGGAGTGGCCCAGAGGGTTTCAAGAAGTTAAGGTTCCCAGATTTCATGACAACGGCACAGGATGGTGGTAAGGTTGTCAGCCTTACACACTGGCTGCCTCTACCCCCAGGAAATGCTGCTGGTACTCATTTCTGTCTGAGGCTGAGTTGAACCCAGGGCCATATTGCAATCAGGAGGATTTTATGTCAATGAAAAATTCCAATGACACGAGCTGCGATCGAACCAGTGACCTTCCAATTTGTAGCACAGCACCTTAACCACTGTGCCACCACAGTCCCCAAAGCTCAATTAAGATGAGAGAAAAGCTCTGTGAACAAAACAGCCTACATGAGACAAGGTTAAATGGAAACTTTGTGTTGTTGCTCTCACCTTTTTGAAAGTTGTTTGGTTGTTGTGTAAGAAGTGTGACTGAGGGGTACATTGAGAGGATGATGGCAAGACACTCGGCCACATTAGGGTCTGGAGCACAGGCTAGAGCAGGAGTCATTCCATTACAGTCCACAGCCAGCACAGATGCCCCTTTCTCCAGCAGCAAGCGTGTCACAGCAACCATGCCATTCCGTGATGACAGATGCAGTGGCCTCAAACAGAAACATCCATTGTCTGTTTATGACTCTACCCACTGCACACTCTATTTGGCTCAAAACACACTGGGTACTACTCTTCTTCCTCTTACCCCTTCCATACTGACTGCACATATAATGAAAACTAATGCTGATGGGTGTTCAATGAGAAGTTACTACCTGAAATACAGGGTGATTCGAGAAGATGGACTCAATTGAACAGTAAACGGCGCCTCAACACATGCCAGACAGTTGGTTGCGGTATTCCAAGTTCTCAGCTCGCTCTACGGGTTGACTTGTGGGGGCTAAACTCAAAACTCTCTTGAATTCGTCTCACGCTCTCCTTTGATACACGTGGTCAGACGGAGCTTTTGCCTTTACACAGACAGCCTATTTGTTCAAATTGGTGATGCCAACAACAAATGCTCTTCGTCACTGGAGGTTGAATGTTGAAACGAAGACGAAATGCACGCTGCAAAATAGTCGCTGACTCAGTTTTAATGAATTCACAAACGCAAAAAATCTTCTGCTGCATAGTAGCCATTTTGCTCTCAAATGACACTGCTACATGACTGTGCTAGGCAAGTGTTCTAGCAGTGGTATTTGAAAATTTAGGACCTCCTCTTTCAAATGTTATGTAGATCATTCACATACCATTTATAGTCCAGGAAATATAGACGTACGAAATTGAGTCCATCTTTTTGAATCATGCTGTATATTCATCTGTGCAAATTAATTCAGACTTTTGTAATCTTTAGGTGAATCATCCCCATTCTGTTCATTAGCATAAGCATGGGATAAGTTTAAATAAGTCAAAGTACAACTAGTATCGTAGGTATTTATTATATTTATTTTAAGGTGACGACATGCTTTGGCCCCTGTTTTGGGCCATCATCAGGTCACAAGTAAGAATTGGGGCAGTAGGTATAAAATAGGTTTTCTAAAATTCAATGAAATCTTGTTGACATTTTCATATTCTAATGGCTAATTTTAAAAATTGGCAAAATTATAAAATTCACAAACAGTATGATTACTGAAACTGGAATATGGATTGTATGTTTACAATTGTTAATATTAAGCTGCATACCTATTTTATGACTTACACTGTACAACTGCCCCAATTCTTACTTGTGACCTGATGATGGCCCAAAACAGGGGCCAAGACATGTCATCACCTTAAAATAAACATAATAAATACCTACGATACTAGTTGTGTTTCGACTTATTTAAACTTCTCCCATGCTTATGTAGACTTTTGTAAGACATGTCAAAAAAAAAAAATGCACATTTCATTCTGCTAGTGCCATACGTTCAATTGAAAACCCTGCACTTACAGACATACACAAGTTAATAACAGCATCTAGAAACATTTGTTGTAATCAGGGCGAACAAATGTAGGTTCTGCTGATCAGACATAAATTACACTTGCCAGACATTCTACCATGGAAGAAACTGTGCCTACCAATACCATACCACTTGCTCCACATAAGCCTCCTTACCATTACATAATGTACAGGACATGCAAAATATACTACTACTTACATCACATTATATACCATGTGTACAGGATACCATTTAATATAAAATTAACTGTCTGACATCTATGGACAAGCAACAACAAATGTAGAGTTTTAACCAACAAATTCAACTTTTTCACCCATTATCACTATTTTTCACATGTCACAGACAGACCTGTGAAATTCTTCCGCTCTGTTTACAACCCGGTCAAAAAATTTTACATGTGACAGATAAAGCCAGACGCTATACATACGTGCGCAGTTCCCTGTTAGTCATGTTGACAACCTCCACTTCATCTGTTCGCTCAAGCAAGAGGAGAGCTGATTCGTCATGTTTACGCTGGCAAGCATGATGAAGGGCAGTGTTGCCCTGGAGGTCACAAGCCTTGATGTTCGCCTTCCAGTCCAGGAGTAACTCTACAATATGGAGTACAGTTACAAACATGGCACAAATTAATATTGTACCAAAGATCTGACTTAACGGTTGCCATAGAAGAGAAACACAGAAAACAAACTCACTATAATAGTGCAGCTGGGATAGCAAAGTCTATAGTGACTATGCTACGGGCTGGATGATCCAATGTTTAATTCTTGGCAGAGGCAAGAGATTTTTCTGTTCTCAAAAATGCCCAGACTGGCTCTGGATCCCACCCAGCCTTCTATTCAATGGGTATGAGGAGTACCCTGGAGGTAAAGTGGCCAGGGTGAGAAGCTGACTACTCATCTCCATCTAGTTCCAAGGTTTAGAATGAGTGGATCTGTACCTCTACTCCACACACAAGACTTCAGGGCACAAACAGGGACAACTTTACTCTTCTGGCATGTTACACAGTGTTGATTGGTAGTTAGTTACTGACATTTCAGGACAACCTAAAGGTCCCATCTTCAAGGGTCAAACAATCCAAGAAAGATGCCAGCAACAGTTAGGTGCATAGTTATATATAGGAAAAGAGTGTGGGCAGTGACTGGTTCAGATGACATGACATTAGGCAACAGGGTTTATAGTTTCAATGTTGTATGGTTCCTGTTAGTGTCCCCACTGCAGTGTCCTGTACTACACCGAAACTGGTCAGAGTACTCACCAATAGCACTACACTGTCCATTGTATGCAGCCAGTAGTAGAGGGGTCTTGCTGGTAATGTCTCTGGCCTCTACACTGGCCCCATGACTGAGGAGCAGTTGCATACAGTCCAGGTTGTTGTGGAAAGCAGCAACATGTAGGGGTGTGCGCCCTCGATGGTCCCTTAAGTTTACAACCAAAGGCCCGAAGTGTCTAACTAGCAGCTCCAAGCACTGCTCACTGCCTTGGAAACTGAAAGAATGACAGTATCAAATTCTGCGCATGACTTGGCTTGCAATGAAGCTGTCTTTTCACACATGACTTTTGTCCTTGGATTCACTTCATTTCATAACTTCACACAATTTATCCCTCAAGAATGGTCACAAAATTCACAATGCATCTTTATTACCAAGAAATATGATGACCCTCTAAAGCACAACATTTCCTGCATGTTCCACCAGCTTTAAAAATTAAAACCCTGTATGATGCCCAAACAGTCTATTTGTAAATCAGATTCTCACAGTAAACAGAGGCTGAGTCTTCAAACAACATCAACAAATTGGTCTTCATATTGGAGATGCTGTGTTTCCTGTGAGGTAGGAACTGGATTTGATATGTTACTTAGATGAACTTCAGGCTGCCATTTTCTGTAGTGTAGTGGGGCAAACACAAGTACTTCTTGTTCAGTCTTTTGCAGATACTACACCTGTTATTTCATTGCATATACTATAAAGAAATTTCTAAGAAATTATGAAGCACCAATAGGGAACTCTTTCCAGTAACATGACACTGACACTTATTTTTACACACTGCCAACCTGATGGCCCTTTAATTAAATACCACCAGTACCCGGACATTTTACACACTTCAAATGTTCATCCTCTCCTTATATTCTTACTCACAATTTGACTGTCTATGACTAAATGATATGCCTGAACCCAGGATTGAAGATAATGCATATGCAGAGTCAAGCAGTTTCTATTGGTATTTCTCAATACAAGAACCCCTGTGAAGTGGAACAACGTAGAATTTACAAATATATCTAGTTTCACTTCACTTCTAACGTGCAGTCTGAAGTTTACACTGTTATGAAGGATACTTCATGCCCACTCCACCAGTAACAATATTGTCCAGTTTGTGTTTGCTGAAATCCCCAGTCAGTCCGCCTGGGGTGTCCTGATTAGACCCCCTTGGTGCTGGTTGCTACTCTGGTGACCACAATTCACCAGTATTGGACTCAGATTCTGGTCTTCTGATGGCCAGGATCTTGCTACCTGGTACAGGAAGTTCTTGTACTTTCATTTTTGTGTTTAGTATTTTGTACACAAAAATGCATCAAGGACTGCACAGTTTAGCAGATGTCTTTGATCATATGACAGTTTTCCTCAGAACTGAGTAATAGCTGAAGTACTGGTCAGCTGTATCTATGCGTTTCATTCATTTATTGTACTGGACAACAGCATAAGGTTCCTTTATTTCAAAGTTTGTTTTTTTGTCTTTCCCTCCTGTGTTCACTATTGTGTCATGGATTGTGCTGATCATTTGTACAGGCCTTTTGTCCTTCCACACTTGGACTATTACGTCACTTCTCCTCCAGAACCCTGAATGCCCTAGTTTCAAGTGGTTGGATTCCTGTTCTAGGTCAGGTGCAATGCCCCTTTTCATGGTGCCACAAACTCTTGCCTTTCTGTCCAGTAATGTTTCAGCTAATCTCACACTATTATAAAAATTTTCATGTTAGAAGTGATGATTCTGGCCTAAATTTCTGTCTAAGAGCGATAATACTGTGCCCCAAACTTGTGCCCCTTGGCTGCATATATCTCCATGTTACAGATATAACCTGATGCTGCCTCACACACTATTCTTACCAGCACTCCATATTTTGTTATTTTCCCTGGATTGTACATCCTAAATTTCAGGCAACCCTGCCATGCGGTCATGGCTTCACCAAGAGACATTGCTTGCTTTGGGTTGCAAATTGACCTGAATTTCCATAGAAAATGAATTCTGTACAAAATACTCAAACACAGGCCAAATTCTGAACATCCCCCTCTGCATCTTGAGTTTGCTGGCTTGTGTTATCACCAGAGCTATACAGTTCACTACTTTCTTCCTCTTAATGTACTTGTTTTGCAGTCATCAGAGACATCAGAAGATGTAGCCGCATATAACTCACACAAAATATTGTCATTTTTCATAACACTTCTATGATAAGACGTGACTTCTACCGAAAGAAATTACGTAAGAAAATAGAGTGGGTATCCAAATCCATGGTCACTTTGTTGCAGTCAAATGGCTCTAACAATGCAGGGTCAGGAAGGGTCTGTGTGTTTGTAATTTGAGACCCAGATCATCCTGCTTCATAGTCGATAACCTTGATAAAGTAAGTGAGACAGTACAGCTGATACACGCATGACAGGACCTTGAGTATGAAAACTATATATATATATGTGACCCATAAACAATGCAGGGCATAGCAATCATGTCTTGATACATGACCCAAACAGCACAGTGATAAAAGAATTCAATCAATGGTGTATAATATTATTATATGGAAGCCACAGAACTAAGTATCCTGGAAGATGGGGATGATGGCATTCAAGGATTCCCCTAACTATTGTACTCCTCATATGGTCTAAGTCAACCAGCCCAAAGCAATGCTGGTAGCAAAGAATATCATGCAGTTATTACTCCTAACATCTGTGTGAAAAGAACAGTTAGACAGCTGAGGGGGAATAAAGATAAATATACTGGAAGGGAAAGCATGAAAGTTACAGATGTGGAGAAAGTTCATGCATGGAACTTCTTTCTATGGCCTCAATACAGCAGCACAGTCCCTTAAAATATGGAAATGGAAGTCATAAATAATGTAATGCCTAAAAATGTATGCGTGAAGCCACATACACAGCCTGAAAATATGGACATTCATGAAACCCAAGGGGTTGTTGAACTACTTACGGATTGCTCCTACACTTGCCAAGGCATGCACAAACAAATGAAACAGAACATTAAAACCTGCAGAAACTTCTTAAAGTTTCTTTATATCAGAGTTTAATTATGAAAACCTAATTGGATGTTTTAATTCATTATCATGCTTCAACTTGTCTTTGAATTTGGTGCACCCATCAAGATCAGAAATTAAAAAGATGGCCTGGGAAACAAGAAAACACAGATGAACCAAGGTTCAATCTAGGTTAGTGTTCAAATTTTATTGATCAAATCCAGAAACCTATATGTTAAATTTCTCACAGTGATAATGACTGCCTGACACAGCATTCAATGGTAGGCAATGTCAGATATTACAGTGGATAATGAACAGAGGAAACAGGGAAACAAACATGAGTGGTGTAGGTAAGAATGTCAGTGGATGGTTGAAAGAGAAAACAAGCCAGTAAGAATATAAAGTGGAGGTATACAAACCACACAGCAGGTGAATAAGCAATCAAGTGAGAAATCAAGTGATTTGGTGATGAAGCTCTAAACTTGGCACGAACAGCCTGTTGTCATTATAATACAGACAAAAAAAGAAGAAATACTATCAATCATAACTTAAATATTTAGCGAGTATTATGTTGTGATTGACAGTCTTTTTCTCTTTTAGCAGAATAAGCTACATTTTATAGTGTTTATTTCTCTTCTCTATTTTATGTATGTGCATTAGTTGGTATGCTAATTAAATAATAAAGAACAGTTTCTGCTTCAAATGTTAGACAGGTGTAACACACAAAAATGACTATGAATTCTGGCTAGTACTGACACTTACACAGAACAATGAACAGGCGAGAAAAGGTTCCCTTCCATGCTTCTGACATACTTCTGTTCCAGAAGATACTCCACACAGTTGGCATTACCTGTGGACATACAAGATATACTTTGCTGGATCTGGATTAGGGCTTTTCTGGTTTCTAATATTAGCTCCCAGTAGAGAAAAGATGGACCCACGCTGCATCTCCCTGCAACAGTTACACTTCATATTCCAACAATCCCCCTTGCAGCCACCTAGTAGTTCTTGTCACAGGAATGTTGGCAGTGATATCCACCATGTGAAAGCACTTTGGGCTGATTGACAGAAGCCAGAGAGGCTACAGGGGAATGCAAGTGTAGAGAGGAAGATGGAAGCCTCTAGTTGTCATTCCTACCATCCGTGAGACTTCTTCCCATAGCCTCAATACAACCATCAGGAATTCCTAACTGTTCAAGAAACACACAGTTATAGAAGCTGCAATGGTTCATCATCATACTACAACATTCTAATGTGACCCAATGGCTCGTATCTCCTTTACCCATGGCCACTTTTTTGAGGTAACTTTTACCAAATAAGTCATAATCTCTAAATGCATGCACCACCCAAATAACTTAAGACAGGAATGCAGAGGAACACCCGCTGAATGCACACACTGTTCATGTAACCACCAGCTTGCTACTTGCTTGGATGAAACTGGTCCTCATCAATGGGCACTTAAGTATTAGAATTGGGTTCTATATAAATGAACTGACAACCTAAGGAAAAAACTCTTCAATACCTAATGGCAAGGAATACATCTACCTACCATAACCTACAGAGTAGGCACCCTTTTCTTATACCTGAAAATGGATAGTGCCACCCTATGAAACATTAAATGCATAAAATATGCAATGAAAATTTCCCCTTAATCCTTCTACAGAGTAGTACAAATATGTAATTCTGTCATTGTTAATTCATTTCTTGTATATGGTTCCAGAGGCTGTATCCGATACATACCATTATAGCAGGCCCAGTGCAGCACTGTATACCCTTGGCTATCCTGCAGTTCACTAACATCTTCACTGGTGTTGCCCAACAAAGTGGCAAGGCATGATAGGTGACCACAAGCGGCTGCCAAGTGCAATGCCGACTTGCCATCACGGTCCTGGAATGTCGCGCTTGCGCCCCTGCCCACCAGGAGCTCTACACTCTCTTGGTGCCCATGTACCACCTGAAACAAGCCGCTGTGTTACCAACATACCAGTCTAATTTGTGTTACATCATCATACCAACTCTCACTTACAGCCCTGAAAAGTGCAGGATGCTGATCCTCATCAACAAGATTTGTGTCGGCCCCATACTTCAGCAATATAACTACGCAGTCACTGTGACCAGCTGACACGCCCAACATTAGAGGTGTCCTGCAACAAGGGAACAAGTAACTGAAGAATAAAATCCAACTAGATGCCACTTATTACTTTACTATGCTTATGTTAGGCTCAATATGTTTCGGGCACCACTATGCCCATCATCAGGAGCTCACGACGATAGCATTGGTTTCCACATAGGCCGTCTGGTTCTGTAAATATGTTTGAAGTAGAGTTAGTGTAAGTTCTGGTATTTGTGGTGTGTATTAGGTACGAAATTTTCTGTAGTTTTTTTGTTGAGTGAACATAGTTGGTAGAAAATGTACCTTAATTTTTAACAGTTATGATTTTCATATGTGTGGTTGCAGTAGTGTAGGTGGGTTTACTTGCGTGTGTGAAGTTTCTTTTTGGGGGCAGCAGATTTGCATGTCAATGAATTGCTGGTGTATTAATTACGGGTATGGAGAAGAAAGAATGATACTGTACATACCTCAAGTAGCTTCTGGTTGGAAAGTTAAGTGCAGGCTGGATGGATGAGTGTCCAGACCGAAGGTTGTAACACGGCTGGTCTTTTCATGTGGTGGGTTGGGGGTGAATGGCCGTTTGAAATAGCGGGTTTTGTTCGCCTGGGTATTGTTCCAGAATTAGTTTATTTTCTTGGTGGAAAGTTTGGATGTAGAATTGCTTGTAGGAAGTGAGCATGCTTGGATTACTGAGAGGTTTAAGTAGTTTCATTACATTGTTCATCTGGCCGTATTCATGTTGATTATGCAGAATATGTTGGGCAAAAGCTGACTGGGGGTTATTGTTCCTAATGTATCTGATGATGGGCATAATGATGCCCAAAACATGTTGAGCCTAACATAAGCATAATAAAGTAATAAGTGGCATCTAGCTGGATTTTATTCTTCAGTTATCAAGATGATGCACGCTCCAATACACATCAAAAAAGGGTACAAGTGCCACTCACCCCACCACTTTGTTAACAGGGAACATACAAACATGTTTCATTTCTGAATTAGTTTCCTGGTCTAAAAAAATAAAAATCAGAGGACTGTATTTTTATATTTATGATATATTTTACAATGAATCAGAAAGGACATGAAGGTAAACGATCATTACCTAATTTGAGGTAAGATCCCAGCATCCGAGAGAAGTGACAAAAGCTACAAAAAACTAAGTCACTGTAACATTTGGTGATCGTTACATACAAAAAGAAGCAGAAGTACAATATAGAGAGAAATGCTGAAGGTAATCTGAAATTACCCAATACTGAATGCCAAGAAGTGACAGGAAGAACAAGGAGACACTGGAAAGAGAATTCTGAGGCCACTACAGGCATTATCTTGTCCAATTTGTGAAGATATATGAAGGAGGAAACCAGCTTCTCTTAGTGACAATGGACTGCAGTAGGTCCAAAAGGATCTGCTTTCCAGCTGAAATAGTTCAATGGCAGGGAACTGTTCCAGGAGCAAAATCAAAAGTGATGAATGGTTTGGTCCTGACCGCTTCTTGTAGTCCACACTGTCCACAACATGACTCTCCTCTGTGTTCTCCAGCAGTAGCAGCAGACACTCCTTGTGACCATTTGCTACAGCTGCATGGACAGGTGTTCGCTGTGTCACTGCATCACGGACACTGACGAGAGCCCCACAGCGCAGCAACAACTGCACACAATGACGGTGACCTGGCAATCAAACAATACCTTGGTCAGGAAACTGACACATTAGTGTAAGATTTAGAAGTTCTCTACTTGCAACATCAGGTTATGGCGTCGCACTGTGTGCTTATTATAATCCTGTACATTGGTGGCAGCGATACAGATTGAACATGAAACTTCCTGACACTTAGCACTCAACCACCAGCACAGTATTACCAATCTGAAGACCGTTAACTTCCAGTTGAGCAGCAACAATGGTGGTAAATCACTAAATTTCACTAATGAAAATTCTGATTCATACTGTACAATTTATATGGTACTCCAAATGTGAATTTCAAAGAAAGGTGAGAACATATTGACCCTCCAAAGAACAACTGCTGCATGTACTACCTACTTTTAACATTTAAAATCTCTGCATTCTGCACACACACACACACACACACACACACAAAATATTTGTGTGTTTTGTACGATTCTCGGAATCAGCAGTTACTAATTACTTGCACAGCATTAACAGGTTGGTGCCGGCAGTGGAGACAGTGTGTTGTTTGTGGGGTACACTCAAATGGTACAGAGTGAAAACATCAATATCAAATGAAACACACACACACACACATACGAGCCTTTGTGAAAATCTCGATTTACAAAAGGCCACAAATTTATGGTACCTTTAAAAGATGCGTGGTCTAGAGGGGTCTTGCCTGTGTCATCTTTTATATTTGCATTTGAGAACAATGGTAACAGCAGTCTCAGAATATCACCGTGCCCATGATATGCCTGAAACATCAGAAGTTAGTAAAATTATACTGAATATCAATTCATCCATTGGACCCATTAATCACACATGCACCACAATGCACTCAAGACACTCAAAAGACTCACAGCTAAATGCAAAGGCGTCATCTTGGGCATGTCATCACCGCTAAGACTGAAATATGAACCAACAGATGCCAGAAGGAACTCCAGACCTGTCTGATTACCACCAGCCACAGCATAATGGATGGCAGTGTATCCCTTGTTGTCACGCAGTCTGGGGTCTGCCTTGTGCTGCAGGAGGTATTCCACACACCTGAATGCATCACAGCAATTTTACCAAAATTTGTTGAGATACAGCAGACATGACAACACATCATGGAAAGACAAAACCTTGGCTTTGCTCCATAAATACTCACTTTCCCTCCAAGTCCTGTGCTGCAGCTTGGTGGAGAGGTGTGCAGCCATCCAGATCCTGCTTGTTCACCTGACTTCCAATCCCAACCAATGTGAACACACATGGATACTGGCCCTGAGCGGCTGCATAGTGCAAGGGAATCCGATTCTGTGCATCTTGCAGCTGGAAGTTGGCACCACTGCTGACGAGGAGATCCAGGCAGTCAACTGACCTTTGGAAAAGATGCATTCATTACACAGCGTCTTTATTCCAGCAAAGTCAAATTCTTGGGTTTCACGTAATACTCGAGTTTAAATTATTTAACAATACCATGTACACAAGACTTAATGGGCCAGTAGGCTTCACTCCTGCTTCACATTTAGGAGTTCCCAGGTTCAAAATTTGGCCTGCAGACCAGTCATCCTGACTTTTTGGTGCCCTTCCTCAGTCACTCCAGGCAAAAGATGTATCCATACCTTACATTAGGCCAGGACCAGTTTCTGCATCATTCTTTACAATTTGTTTTTCACCATCATCCTATCATTCCATACAAAACACAGTGACCTGCTGACTGCGTCCTTGAAAAAGTGAGGTTATGAATAATCCAAACATAAGGGTGACCAACTGCAGCAGATTCAAAAAGATGTTTACAAGCTATCTGAAGGTTTCCATACAGCAACAAATAAAGTCAGTCAAACACAACACTTTATTTAAAACAACTGGTTCGTGGGAGGACAACCTCATTTGAAGCAGCCATATTCCTAGCCACAACTTGTAACCACTGCACTCTTATGTCAGGTGTCATGTTCCACTCCAATCCTTATCAACCCTTTGGTGCTGAAAGTTGTATATATACATAACACTAAATCGATGCCCAAAATGCCAAAATCATACAAATATATCTGCTCTTATGCAAGCCCTCATTTAAACTCCATCTCCTGCCATCACTATGGTTGTTTAATTCTGGGGCCAAAGGATTAACTGTTTCTGAAATTCTGGTCATTAACTCCCCTGAAGTATAATGCTGCAGGCATGATCCAGCTGATGGCATTGATATTATATGCAACATCAATAAAACTCTTACAGGCAACAACAAAAGACTGCTGTAAAAAAGGGGAACCTAGAAGAACTACAAAGTAGGTTCTTGTACAAACATAATATAAATAATCTGAAAAAAAGAGCTTTAAAATTAATGTGTACAGATTATTCATCTTTTATGTTTCTGACAGAGTAAAAGGAAACAAGCCACACCCTTTGTGCATTAAACTGTTCAGTAGTTCCAGCATGTGCATACACGGAACATGACTCACAAAATATATATTCCTAAAGACAGGCAGAAATTTTAGTATAAAGAAAAATATTACCCTTTATCCTCTGGGAAAGGGGACTTAAATCTATCAGTATTATGAGGCTTGTTGCCAGATTTTTAAGTTGTGGGTAACAGCACTAATATTAAAAGAGAGCCAGCTGGACCATATTGGGTAGCAATCCAATAACGCGGTACACGGCTAATGAACTCACATCCACTTGACAGCCTTCTCTAACTGAACATAAGCTATCCTTAATGTGCACATGTGCCCAAACACTCACCCTTTAAATGCTGCCAAATGTAGTGGAGTCTTGCCCGTATTGTCCTGAGCATCAAGATCAACACCCACTTGTAAGAATTTGCGACAACACTCCACAAACCCACCAAGGCAGCACATGTGAAGTGGTGTTCGACCTGCAGACAGGATGTAGGCATTACTAAGTTTCACAGGCATAATTTGGATAATAAAAACTGGGGTGGGGGGGGAATTTGACCATGTGTATTATGAGCTTTAATTTATGAAGAAATTACATTAGAAAGAAGGGGAAGATTGGTTTGAACCAGTCCTTAATATACATACACACCTTTCCCCCACTCTCCCCCAATTTTTTATTTGTTGCTCTTGAACTCAGTAACAAAAAAAAAAACTATTCTTAGGTAGAAAAAATATTGGAGGGAGGGGGGGGGCATCTGCCCCAAGTTACGCCTATGCTGAGTGTAGTCAGTGTAGCAATTTGTTACAGGCTGCACAATTTGGAATTTGAACCCTGATGCCGGCAAGAGATTTTCTCTTCACCATGCCCATCCAGACAGTCCCTGGGGCCCACACAACTTCCTGTACAATGGTTACTAAGGCTCTTTCCTGCAAGTAAATTGGCCAGGGTGTGGCAATGACCACCCATCCCAATCTAGCACAAAGGATAAGAATGAGTAGAGCCAATCAATACTCCCCCTTTCTGCCTTCATGGCATGTTACAGGAAGACCTTTACCTTTACCTTCAGAGTGCTTGAGGAAAACCGTAATACAGTGAAGAATCTAGAGCTTGGAATTTAGAAGTGGCTTTCAGACTTATGGAAAATCTGTGAACTTCTAACTTATTCTGAGAGTGCAACATACCATATTTACCGGAATGCAAGATGACTCTAATCTAATATGACCCCCCACATAAAACACATCTGCCAAAGAGAAAATGTATTTATTCATATTAAAGACAACACCCCAAAAATAAAATGTCTGCTAAGAATAAATACTTTACTATTAATTTCATACACTTAATACAAAAAGCATGTCAGATTCTATCTATCTTTGCTAATTTGTGTCACTGTTTCTATCTTCACGGTCATCACCTTTGTCTTCCTCACACTCTCTCCTAACACTCCAGTCCTCTTCATTGTCATTCCACAACATATCATCATCAGTCTCATCCTCTGCTTTGGATATACAACACTTCTTAAAACCCTTCACAGTCAGTTTTGGCGAGATGCACTGCCATTCCATTATGATCCAAACTGACTAAATAATACACATATATTTCTTGGTTTATAAACTTACCTGAACTCAAAACGATTCACAATTTCCTCCACAGATCTTGTGAGTGGTGTTAAGAATTTTAAATACACATTTGTGTTGTGTCGATGGTCTGATCAGTCTGAGTTCAAGGCTCTTCTTATGATTTTTAATTTGTGTATTGGTCCAGGTTTTATTTTTGAGTCTTCTAGTCAATTTTTAATATTTCAATAGCCATTTTCCTTATCACCCTTGGACTAGATCTGTTCTCAGGTGCATATCTTAACAAGTTATTGTTTCTATTGTGTCCAGTGACTGAGCATAGCTCGATCTAAGGGGCCCACCAGGTTAGGTGTTTCTTTGCCTGAAAGCGAAAACAGTGCACAGTGACTGAGAATAGCTGGATCTAAGGGGTGCACTAGGTTAGGTGCTTCCTTGCCCAAAAATGGAAGCAGTCGGCTTCAAAAATGTCGTGCTTTAAAAAATTAGATAATGTATAAAGTCCCAAAAAGAAGATTGTGTCAGTTTACTTCAGTCCTGTTCTGTTCTCTCCTTTGTTTACACATGATATGGCGATGCAGGCCCTTGTTTTTCTCCACATGCTCCACTCTAGAGAAATCTGGTTTGGCATGGTCCAGTTTAGTGCTTCATATGCATATTTAGGACAACCTCACATATTTAAGTACCAAGTTTAAAGAAAAAACCTTGTCTTGCATTCGAGTAAATGCGGTATATTGAAGGTAATTAGGAGCATAATAATGTGCTAAATAATATGTGGGACCAAAAAATAAAGAGTTATTCATAAGTTCGTGAAACATTTTAAAAATTCGCAACAAATAAACTACTCAACATATCACGGTAGTTCTCATGCTGATAGAGAGAGAAACTCTCAAAATTTTTTTACATTTTCACAGATGCTCAATGTGTCCACCTTTGGTAATATGGCAGACATCTATGTGATAGTCCATCTCGTTCCACACGCGTGTGAGCATAACATGGTCGACCAGAGCCACAGCAGCGGTGATACGGTTGCGAAAATCTGTAGATTAGCGGGGAGTGGAGGCACAAAGACAATGTCCTTCACAAACCCCCAGAAGAAAAATTCGCATGGGGTTATATCTGGGGACTGGGGTGGCCACCGCATTAACACGTCATCTTCTTTTCCTGTGCGTCCTATCCACCTTTGTGGCAAGTTTCGATTGTGACACCCTCGCACATGTTTGTAGTGAGCTGGAGAGCTGTCTTGTTGAAAGATGTAATCATTACTGTCTTCATTCAACTGTGGCATCAGCCAGTTTTCTAACACGTTTCATGGACTTATGAATAACCCTGTATTAACAGAGAAGACAATTATATGAGGCACATGATGATTTACTCCCCTTCACATAACACCGTTAAGCAGCTGAAATAAATAAGAAGTGTGTTAGGCATGCAGAATGCTTTGAGAAACCAAGAAACCCAAACAGAACGTAAGTTAAAAAAATTATGGGAAGATAACTACCTACAAAGACGGGGAAATAATATTAAAAAGGAACTTAGAGGAATGTGTTTCCACTGAAGTGAATGCGGATTGTGACAGGCGTTGGTGGCACAGCAGCCAATATGCATCAATTGTCACAAGAAAAAGAGTTAAGCATCACTGTGCCCAGAATATTAACAATGATCAAACTGGAATACTGTACCTTCATATCCCCTCTTGCTAGGATCTGCTCGAAACATTAAGAGTGTTCCACTCAGCAGTTCATGGCCATAGAGGGCAGCTATGTGCAGTGCAGTACAGCCATTTTTATCCACGCTGTCCACAACAGCACCTGTAAAAGTAAGCAACAAGAATCCTAAGACTGTCATCTTCTAAATTATGACGATACATAGTCCGATAGGTGGCTGCCAGTGTTCTAGAGAAGAGTGATGTCTGCAGTTTGTTGGTAACTGCTTACAATAAAAGTACATGGTGTCATGACCCAGACAACTATGATCTTAATTTTCACCACCATACGAACACAAGATCTAAATACCCTTATTTTCACAAATGTTAATTTAAAATTTAGTTATGTTTCAACATCTGTCATTCCATATTGGTAGAACATGTATAATGTATTATACTGATTTACAAGGTAGAATGAGGAGGACCAAGCCATGACATTTTTGCATATGTAAGTTCAATGAAATATAACAGTAAAAAGGTTATGTAATATAGGATGTATTCTTGAGTCACACTCACCATGGTCAATGAGAGTTTTTGAGCGAGTAAAGCGACCATGTATAGCTGTCATATGCAGTGGTGTTCTTCCATCTTCACTTTGGACATTTATATCTGCTCCCACCTTAATGAGTACTTCAAGGCACTCTGCTCCGTGTGTCGATGCAGCAGCTATATGTAATGGAGTCTACAAGAAATTACAAAGAAATAAAAGTTAGGAAGTCCCTGTTTTTAAATAAACACCGCGGCAGAAGTTCCGAAGCAGTCTGGTGAAAACTTACACTTCATGACTTTTTGCACTATTTTTACAATTATTCTAATAAAATGATTAACCAGAAAGGTCAAGTATTTAGAATAAACCTGAGGAAAGATGGTGTTGTGAACAAGCAAAAAACAAGAGAGAACATGTGATCTTGATAACAGAAATGCTTGTAGCAACAAGATGAACAAGTCTTGTATGCAATATAGTCAGACATCACTCACCTGGCCCCTGTAATTAAGTGCATTGATATCTGCCCCATAGTATGTCAGCTCACTGCACACATTGGAATGTCCATTCAGACATGCTATATGGAGGGGGGTGTTGCCATATGAATTACGAGAATCCACTTCTGCACCGCTCTCCAGAAGTATCTGAGCCACATTAACACTGCCACTGGCAGCCGCAGCATGCAGGGGTGTATACAACTGCAAAGGACATAACACACTCTCACAATCTGTAAATGGACCTCATCTAGGACACAGTGGCATGTAACATGCACAAACATGATCAGTACAAGGACTTCAACTGGGATACAGAAATCCTCCTCCAACTAAGGTAATAGTTTTTCAAATCCCTTGGAACTTCTAAAATTCTGCAAGTTCTTAGGCCTTTGCAGTGGTACTGTTGAGGTCTTCATTCTTCTGGGATGTGGCACTGTCACTGGGTGATTGGTGCCCACATTTTGAAGCAGCGTGGAGGTCCAAGTTCACGTATTGAAATGAACAGGTTCCAAAATTCTAATTTCTATATTTCCATAGACTTTTTCTTCAATAATGATTCCATCTATATGCAGCAGCTTCCACAGCTTACATAACTGGTGACATAATCTCTGTCCCAATTTTCAGGAATACAGATTTCAGAATACAAAAATTTCAAGCTAAGCCTCACTCAAACTCTCATACTCACATCTTTAATAACATGTTCTGAAGAAAGAAATCCTGAAACCAAAAAGCTTATAACCTCTTAAAGTTAAAGAAACTGTATACTCATCACTTTCAAACTAAGAGTCAGATAGACTATTACAATACTGGAGAAGGAAAAGACAGTATTCTTAACCTCCATTATTCATTACACAAAGGAAGCTGGGTACATATGCATGACAAATATTTTGGACAGTTACCATCAAAATGACAACTTCTGCCATGTGGTGTCATCTTTTCTCACAGTCTGTGTAACTTCTAATCTTATTCCCCACCAGACAATTCAAGATGTTAACCTCAACAAAGTGACAAGTACATCCAGATTTCATAAACTATCTTAAATAAAGCTTTCAACTCCTAACTCTCCACTTAATTACAAGAAACAACCTGACTGAAAATCAAAACACAATGCTGAGCAAAACAGTGGATGCATCAACTGTCTGACATCACACTGAGGAAAACCAGTTAAAATTTCACAAAAAGAAACTAGAAATAATAGTTACACAAAGAAGTAAGAAGATAATTATTTTGTCCTAATGATGAAATTACACTGTAATGGTGAATTCTGTCATGCCCAATTAAATACTACAGTACATACACATATGCCAAAGTGAGATACAGGTTCAGTCTCCTTGTACTTTACTTCTTGGCAAACAGCCAGATACCCACTGAATAAGGTTTTGTAGGCCATAGAGTACCTCTGACAATGGCTGTGAACAAAACAGTCTCTTTCCCAGTCCAGAACTGAACTCCCCCCCCAGTCATCTAGCCAGGCAATCATAATACTGAAAGTTACCCCAGCTGCATACTACATGAAATCTAAAAAATATTCATTACTGCATGTTCTTTTTTTTCTTGTACTAACCTTCATCCAACTGGGATCGGTATTTAAATTTTACTGCACAGTTTATGGAAAAGGACTGTATGGAACAAAAAAAGGCAAAGTTGCAAAACACATGGAACTTTGTAAAAACTAACACAGATTTTAGCATGTCTTAAAAATGTTGTAAATTTCCTTTTCTCCTAAATACATAAAATGAATCTACAGGGGTATTTCCCTACATGCAAACACAGCACTTTAAAAGGTTAATACTAGCTAGTTCTATTAATTAAAAACATTACATATAAGATTTACTCAAAATCTAATTTAATAAAAAATATTAAAAACAAAAACTGTAATTAAAAATATCACAAATTAAATTTAATTCACTTTTATCTTTCTTGTGGCCTACACAAAAATTTCAGGACATCAACTGGTCTTCATGCACTGAACAAAAGAAAACAAGACATGTATGACTTCTTATCCTATCACCGTTCCCATTCCACCCTGTTCAATTGCAAGGTACACACCATCACTAGGAAAGTGTAACATCTGGGTAAAGTCAGCAGAAGAGCAACAGCCTGTTTCCAAGTCAGGAGGTAATACGCTAATCAAACTGCACTCACATGTCTGTCTTTCACATTCACATCAGCAGCATGGTTAATTAAGAGTCTCACAACATCTTCAGAGCCCATGTGGGCAGCCCAGTGCAGAGCCCGTCGATCCTTCTTGTCACAAGCGTTGACCACACAGCCCTGACTCAGCAACAGCTCAGCCATCTGCAAAGGCAACAGAGAGGCTTGTATGATGTGAAATGGTTTCTCATTAGTACATGCTTAATAACTTACTGATGATATCACAACAACTGTGTCTGCTACAAATCCATTTATTACAGATGTTCAAACTTTTGTCAAGATCTTTCATTGTATAAAATAATACAGAACTATCACTGAATGATACAGAGCTGCAGACCTTGTATTTTAAATGTATTTATTTATCTGTTTATTTGTCTCTTTATGGTTTATTTAACAATGCTGTTAGTATCTATCATATGTGAAAAAGAAGGACATAAAGAATGCATGAAGAGTTCTCATCATAACTGTAATTAACATGATCTCAGGATACTTCAGTAATATTGCTTCTCCTAGTGCAAAAAATGCAGTGAATCCTGTAAGCTTCTGTATCCTCTGTAAAATATGACTATAGCAGGTGTGGACTGATACCTCATGATGCCCATTGTATGCTGCATGGTGCAGACTCGTGCGCCCACCCCGATCAGTAACATTGATGTTAGGTAAGAGCGGTATCAGATTATCAGCACACTGAACAGCATTATTAGCAGCAGCTATGTGCAGTGGTGTCTGCCAGTGTCTGTCTCTAGCGTTGATATCAGCCTTATGTTTTAGTAGGACCTCCACAGTGTCCTGAAACAGAGTGTCACAGCCTCAAGAAACACACTGTACCCATCCTGTGATGTTCTCAATTTCAAAATTTGTAGGTCTGGAAAAAATTTATATTTACCATAAGTTGATCAGTTACAACATAAATAACACATTCAGAAATACACACATAACATCCTTATTCTTTGTTAAGTTTGTTCTAGGTTTGTATCCCTACTTCATTTCATTTATGCCTCTATTCAAGTGTCTGGCATTCTTCTTGTTGCTTTTTATATAAAGCTGATTAATTTAACCTCTCAGCTATTTGCTACTGTTATTCCCAAAATGTCTACTAGTTTCATGTCCTTACAGTGCTCCAACTTTATCCCCTGATTTTGCTAGTAACATGTATCCACTGCAACTGACCTTGTTCCCCTTCATGTAACAATTCACCAAACCATGTTTTATGTTATTTCAGTTTCTAATAACCTAGACTGTCTCAACTGAAACTTTGATAACTTCTCCACTACCTCCAAAAGACCTGCTGAAGTCCCTGCTTTCATCTACATTCTCCAAAGCTTCAAAACTCTTTCTTATTAAACCCGATACTGTTCTTTAACTCCTGTATTACATAGCCTCTGGAATTCAAAACTCTTCATATCAAACATCTGCTCTGCCCCTCTTCTTGTACTGCTCTACCCAGAAACTGACGGCACTACAGTCCTTTGAGACATCAGCAACTATCTACCAGTTCACATACCCAACATCGCAGAAGACTCACCATCTGCATGTTTTTTTTAAGTACAAACACTCTCTTCCAAGCTTCTGCAGCCACCAGACAATGACCAGCATCATGCTCTGTCTCTTGACAGATTGGACATTAATTTGAACGTCATCTCCTATCCATCAAGATGTAATCAGAAAGTGTGTCTTCCCCTCAGAAGTCATAAGTAGTTTGTGAATGTTTCAATGGAGGAACATACTCTTAGTTAAATATGGTTTTTTCATGTCAGAAACTTCACTACTTCAGAACCATTATCATTAGTGTTTCAGGTATTCTAACATTCCCTCTGTAACTTTGCACTGACATCTCAATCAAAATTTCCAGTTTGTTCTGAGTGAAGAGATAAAATATACTCCTAGGTCCTCTCAGAAACTGTCCTGTGTCTCATGCTTTTCATCCTCTGTCAGGACAGGTACACTCATTACACCATCACACCAGTAACCTCTCATTACTTTACAGACATTGCACATTAAAAAACTAAACTCTCTTTCCTGTTCATACGAATCCATTACATATACCTCTCACTAACTGAAGATTCCCATTCCCTATTCCACAGGAAAAACAATCCTTTCCTGGTTCAATGCCACCTTTGACCCATCTGACATCCTGACTAAAGGTAACCCATACTGTGCTAATCGTCCTGCAACAGCTTTTCATGAATCTAACCTACAAAATCCAGATATTCCAAGTAACACGGTGATGTAATGCAGGACATCCCAAAGAACCTGTCCATGTCTGAAGCTTTGTGTAACATTTCATAACATACTGGAATTTTAAAGTGAGTTCTAAGGCCATCAACCAAAATGCTGGAGAATGATTCCTTGTCATATGTTTATGACTGCTTATTCAATGTATTTGCAGCTAGCCTCCAAATCTGGAAGACCTTTTCTCCATCCACAACCTGAGAATGCACCATGCCATGGTGACAAGGGGCTCATGTAGCATAGCTGCCTCCTTTAGTCCCAAATTTTCTAGGTAGTGTTCAATCCCCAACACCCTCAGTCTTAAGGTAAAACACCAAGCTTCACACCCACAGAAAATAACATCCAAAATTACAGTACTGTATGTTCTAAACTTCATGTTTTTAGATAGAAAATATGAGGAGAAAATACAATAACAGAAAAGTACTAAAACTGTCTGAAAATATTGAATGCAGACCCTCATCAACAAATTTACTCAAGAAATGAAGATGGAAAAAAACAGCTCTCTTGAATTTCAAACCATGGCTTACCCAAGGTATTAAAAACTCTTGTACTAACAAAAAAAAAAATTGAATGAAAAGTTGAAAAACAGAAAAGATTCTAGTTTCAAGTTATATTACAATAAGTATTGCAAAATTTTAAAGTCTACGATTGAGACTTCCAAAAGGATGTACTATGACAAGCTGATATCTAAATCAACTAATAAAACTAAAATAACATGGAATATAATCAAAGAAATAATAAATAAAATGAACAGTCAAAACAAAATAACATCAATTAAAATTAACAATAAACTGATAAATGACCCTGATATAATTGCCAACTCATTTAATTCTTATTTTACTTCGGTTGCTCATAAATTTATACAGAAACCCATGGATAACAATTTCAATCAGGACCCTATATACAATCTCAGCTCAAAATTCTTGAATCTTAATACCGTATTACAT
>Ga0131853_10003381_pt1 | contig 28652 bp, 27 predicted proteins | sample TergutLab28metaG_FD_92764 | JGI IMG/M metagenome (GOLD analysis project Ga0131853, IMG submission 92764) | Labiotermes labralis P1 segment gut microbial communities from Petit-Saut dam, French Guiana - Lab288 P1 (version 2) (version 2) | ecosystem: Host-associated > Arthropoda: Insects >...
GGGGATTCTTAAGGGGGGCCAGCTGGGGGCGAGCCCCCTGCCCCCCTTAAGTGCCCTTTTTCTGGTTACTCTTTTTGGGCAAGCAAAAAGAGTAACCCGGGGTATGGGGCGGAGCGCCCATTTTAAATCCATCGAAGATTCCGATTAAAAGCCCTTAATGTCCGAAACGCAAAGCCATCAGAGATACATATAAAATTTTCATTGCCCGAAAGCTAAACGCCAACACAAAAGTTGCCAACCAAGCCGGAATCGTGTACAATCAAGAGAAGCGCTAAATCCCAACCAACAAACCCTTCCGCTCAAGCGCCTTAACCAAAGGAATCCCCAGGAACATACAGGCAACAACCTGCCCAACACCCACCCAAAGCGCATAAGTCAGGAACATCGGATGAAACACCGACCCGTTAAAAACAAACGCAAGCTGCCCGCCAATAATCACCGCGTTAACCAAAACCGGCGGCAAAGCGGAGTAAAACGGAATCCCGTTAATCCGGCGGCTGCGCAGCTTATAGGTGAGGATACCGGCAATAATACTGGCCGCAGTGCCAAAGACCGCATCCATCGCGCCAATCGGGTTGGCGCCGGTCATCCAGCCAATCAAATTGGCCACAAGGCAGCCGATAGCCACCCCCCAAATGGCAACCGGCGAAAGCACCGGCAAAAGCGCCAAAGCCTCGGCCAGGCGAATCTGCACCATCCCGTAACTGAGCATGGCGTTCGCAAGTACAAGAACTGTGTAAACCGCCGCAATCATCCCGATAACGGCAATGCGCGCAGTTGTAATTTTAGTACTGGTCGCGTTCATAGGTTATGCCTCACTTTATTAAGTAGTTGAATGATTGTTTAAGAGCCATCGGAGGGCTCATTGCAATAAAACTCGATCTTGCCGCAGTTTTGACAGGTATAAACCTTAACCTCAAGCGCGCCCGACATCAGATTGCCGAGTGAGCCAAAAAAGAACCCGGTTTTGCCCAGCTGTATCTGCTCCGCGCCTCTGCAAATCATCTTACCCGAACACCGCAGGCAATGATCTTTGCCAACCGAGTACATACGCACCACCCCCGCAACCCAAATTTCAAACCCGTACAGTATACCGCAAAACCGCGGAAAAATCAATAGACCCCCGCGTCCATCCCCATTTAAGGAGTTTAAATCATGACCAACATCTACTTAGTCCGCCACGCCCAGTCTGAGGGGAATCTGAGCGGACACTTCCAGGGAATCACCGATGCCGTGCTCACCCCGCTTGGGCTTAAACAAGCGGCGGCGGTTGGTGCGCGGCTGGCCGAAATGCCGCTCGCCGCCGTCTATGCCAGCCCGCTTAGCCGGGCCAATCAAACAGCAAACGCCATCGCCGCCCACCACGGCCTGGAAGTCATCACCGAACCGGATATAATCGAGATCAGCGGCGGGGTGATGGAGAATGTGCCGTTCGGCGTTTTGCTCGAAAAATTCCCGAAAGAGTTTTACATGTTCGACCGCGAGCCTCATCTGTTTGAGGGAATCGAAGGCGCGGAGAGTGTGGCCAGCGTATTTGCGCGGATGAAAAGCGCGATAGAGCGGATCGCCGCCCGCCACCCCGGTCAGAGTGTGGCCGTGGTCAGCCACGGCTGCCCGATTCGGTGTTATCTGGGCTACGCGAAAGGTTACACGCTTGAACAGCTGGGCCGAATGAGCTGGGGCAAAAACACCGGCCTTTCGCACATTACATTCGAGGGTGGAAAGCCCGCGCTTCACCTGGAAAACGACATCGCGCACATTCCGGAAGAGCTGTTAAGCGCCGAGTGGAGGATGAAAGAGTGAAGATACTGGCCGTCGACTTGGGGGACGCGAGGACCGGGCTGGCCATCTGTGACCCCGGCGAGATGCTGGCCTACCCGGCCGGTGTCATCCACCAAAAAGATCGAAATAAAATCCCCGGAGAGGTAGCCGCCGCCGCGCGGGAACAAAAAGCCGAAATGGTGCTGGTCGGTTACCCCAAAAACCGGAACAACACACTGGGCGAGCGGGCGCAGCTCAGCGAGCGGTTCGCCGAAAAGCTGCGGGAGCTGCTCAATGTCCCGGTCCAGCTTTGGGATGAGCGGGGAACGACCCTGGCCGCGCAAGTCGCCCTGAACGCGGGCACCACAAAAGGTAAAAAAAAGCGGCAGGTAGTCGACGCGGTCGCGGCGACCATCCTGCTTGAAAGTTATCTGGCCTTTCGCCGGGCAAATAAAATGCAAGGGGAGATTTGAGTGAAAGTCAAAGTATTCGAAGCGGTCACCGCGAGCGGGCTGGAAAAACAAATGAACGCGTTCTTAGCTGAAAGTAATATCACTGTGCTTGATATGAAGTACATGATGACGACATCCAGCCACGGGGTACTGCTGACTTACGAGGACAAACAGAAACAAAGCGCTGTTTCTCGCCATGAAATGGATCAGTAAGGGGGAGCAAACACCATGAACGACACCCTATACGTGATGATGATCGAGCGGGGCAAGGCCTACAACAAAGTGACCAAAGAAGTGATCATCCGGCATATCGAACACATCAAAAGCATTGACGAGCGCGGCCTGCTTTTTGTCTGCGGGTTGCTCAAAGGTTACCCCGGAGTGGCCGGGATGGTCATCCTCAAAACCGAAAGCTTTGAACAGGCGGAAGAAATCTGCAAAGCCGAGCCGCTGGTGGCCGAGGGCTACGCAAAGTACAAACTCAGTACCATGCAGGTGGGCAGCCGTGAAAACAACTTCCTGCTATAGCACAGCCGGCATCACGCTAAACCCAAACATCCGCTGCCCGGCCGACAGGCCGATACAGACCAGAATAAACAGCCCGGTCGAGACGACAAACAAAACGTTCGCGAAAGCAACGTCCTTGTTAAATTCTTTCGAGAAGATGATCGAGAGCAGTGCGGCCGGCAGGATAGAGACAAACATCGAAAATGCGATCAGGTGCGGCGGTGTACCCGCCACTGTAAGAATGCCGAAAATGATGACAGACATAATAAAAGTTTTCACCAGAACCGCAAAAACCGTATCCCGGTCAATGGCTTTGAGCGCGCCCGAATTTTGCGCGAGCAGGCTGCCGATACAGAGCAGGGCAAGCGGGATAGTCGTGTCGGCCAGCATAACCAGGGGAGGGGCGGCAATGGCCGGGATCTGCGCGCCTGTCCACATCAGGAAAGCGCCGAGAATGACCGCGACAAAACAGGGGTTTAAGATAAGCCTTGCCGTTTGTTTAAAGCCCCCCTTGCCCGCGAACATCCAGTAACAGAGCGACCAGATAAAGAAATCCTGCACCACGGTAAAGAGGATGGCCATCTGCACCCCCCAGCTCCCGAAAAAGTAAGCGGCGAAAGGCAGGCCAACAAAGGTTTGGTTGCCGACCACCATATAAAGGGCGATCAAATCCTTGCGCCCAACATTCGTGTACCGGCACAGGAACAGGTAAGCGAGCAGGTAAAACACGACGGTGTAAGCCGCCGAAAACCCGATGATAAACGCAACATCCCGGCCAAAACCCACGCGATCCATCCCCGCGAAAGAAAGCAGGATAACCGCCGGGTAAGACAAGCTGAACAATATCTTTGGGAGATAATCAAACGCGCGCCGCTCAAATCCCGCCTTGGTCATAACAAAGCCGGCCAAAAGCAGCAGCAGAAACGAAAAGTTTTCAGCCTCAATCATTTATGTAATCCTTTGCGGTGATGGTGAGTTGTCTTAACAGAATTCTAACAAGCTTTGACGGGCAAGTCAAGGCGGGGGGAGGCGTAAAGTGAAGCGGTATTTGTTACTCGCGTTCTGTCTGTTGTTGATGCTGGGCGGTTGCGGCCGGGTCGTGCAGGTAACTGAAAATGAGCCGTGGCCGATTCTGAGCCAAACGCAGGAAGACTTCGATCTGGCCACTGCAATAACAATGATTGAGGAGATTGAACGCCCGTTTCTTGCGTTAAACCAGTTCAGCACGGGCGACATGGTCACCCGTGCCCAGTTTGACGAGATCAACGGCACATCGCCGCTTTTTGGTGGTTTACCGGGAATATTTGACGGCATGGGCAACAGCCTTAACATGCTTTACACCTTTTTTGATGTGGCGCATATCCAAGACCCAAGCCGGGAGGCGTTCGAGTTTCTGGGCAACACCCGCTATCCGACCATCTTTGACGAAGGGATCGAAATCACCCGCGCTTACATCGAGACTACTGTTTACGACACGGGCGAAGATTTTCCGCCGTTTACACAGGTTTTTCTGCGCGTTGTTCAGCAGCAGTCCGGTGAAACGGAAGACGTTCACCTGTACGGTTTTGAGCGGGTGTATGTGTTCGCTCAATTTGACGAGGACGGAGCCGCTGTCTACCATGAGGATGGCAATTGGCAGCTCTGGTTTACCGAGGGCACCATCAATTTTTTCATCGATTAGCGAAAAATCCCCCTGCGTGACCTCTTGCTTATGACGTTAGGTAATGCGCTAAACTCAGGGCAAGGAGGTGAATTCTATTGTCAAAATACACAACCGGGGAGATGGCCAAACTCTGTGAGGTGTCCGTGCGCACCGTGCAGTTTTACGACGGCAAAGGGTTGCTGGTCCCATCCGAATTAAGTGAGGGTGGCCGGCGGCTGTACTCCGATGGTGACCTGCAAAGGCTGCGGCTGATCTGCACCCTCAAGGCGATCGGTTTGTCTCTCAGCTCGATCAAGGGGATTCTGGAGAGTGAGTCGCCGGGCAAGGTCTTGTCCCTTCTGCTGGACGAACAGTCCAAGCAGATAAGCGAAGAAATCGCCGAGCGCCAGCGCCAGCTCGATATGATCGCGCTGGTTAAAGAGAATGTGCACAACCAGTCGGCCATCCCGGTAAAATCAATCATTGACATAGAAGAAATGATGAGCAAAAATGAAAGGGTGCGCAAGAAATTTAGAAGATTGTTCGCGACGTCGATTATCCTGTCCATCCCGATGCATGTCGCCCTGGCCTGGTGGGTTTTCGGCAATGGTCCGTGGGTTTTGCCCCTGGTTTTGTTTTTGATTGACATTCCGGTGGGTGTACTGGTGGCCAAACGTTACTTTAAGGACGCGGCGTTTATCTGCGCCGAGTGCGGCGGCGTGTTCACGGCAAAGTTTTGGGATCTGATGCGCACCAGCGGCACGACCAAAGCCCGCTGGCTGACCTGCACAAAATGCGGCCGCGCGGGCTACTGTGTCGAGACCATAACCGACCCCGAACCGGCTTAAGAAATTTTGTGTAAAATACTGTACGGCCTGTGCATTTGTGTGGTATGATGACAGTGTACAGTTGACAATTGACAGTTATGGTGTTCGCTATGCGAACATGATTTCAAAATCATCGCGAAGCGATTCATTCACTGTCAACTGTCAATTGTCAACTGTCAACTGAAATCCGCCACACAACTGCCCAGGCCGTATTTGTTTTAAAGCAGTGTCGCGATCATCAGCATCTCTTCGATTTTTGTGTAGATTTTATCGAGATCACTGAGCGGCAGCGGGTTCTTGCCCAGCCCGACCTCGATGGTGAACCCCGGCCGGTGGAACTTGTCGATAAACCAGTCCTTGAACCCTCCGTGTGAGGCCAGCCCCTCCGGCTTGGAGAGCGCGTACCCGCTGGATGAGGCCAAAATCTGCGCCATCATTTTGCTCCGCTTCGGTGTGTGGTTTCCGTAATGCCAGTAGATTTCCTCTCCCTGAGAGTGTAGGCAGTACAGGCTTTTGGGCTGATAGGTCATACAAAATGTGGTGGCGGCCATCGTTTCCGGTTCGCTGTGCGGGTGCGGGCCGCCGTAACGGGTGGGTCCGGGACAGACAAACCCGTCCGCGATCTCCATTGCTTTGAGCAGGGTCCAGCCCGCGTCGAAGTTGTGGTTGATGTCAACCCCGGCGGCGTTTGCCTGCCAGACTTTTTCGGGAACTCCACAGCTTGTGCGCTCGATCATCTCACTGAACCGCCCGCCCGCCCCGCTCCCGCGCAGGGCGATCTCAACCCCGTCCGGATTTAAACAGGGGATGATGACCAGCGAGCGGTTGCGCAAAGCGCGGTTCACGTCAATTTCAGACAGTGCCTGGCCGGTCTCAAGCGCGTCCAGCAGGTTGTGACAAAACTTAATTAACAAGGTACAGGTAAGCCATTCCAGCCCGTGGGTTGCGCCCACAAAGCTGATTGCCCCGGTTGGGTTCCCGATGCAGAGCGCGGTGATCTCCCTGCCGAGTGTGCTTTTCCCGATCGGGAAAATCTTCAGCCGGGGATAATTTTCCCCCAGCGCGCGGATGGCTTTTTGCAGATTGTCGGCAGTGGGCGGTTGTTGATAAAAAAAATCGATCATGGCGGCCACCTCTCTGGTAGACGAAAAATAGCGGTGCAATGGGCATTGGGCCTTTCACAATATATGTAAGCTATGGGTTGTATGATCCCTCAATCACTAAGGAGGCCAGGTTGGATATGAATAAAAGTTGTGAGACGATCAGCCGCGAAGTTGTTTTTAGCGGAAAAATTTTGGATGTTTACCTCGATCAGATCCGGTTGGAGAACGGCCGGCCGGCTGAGCGGGAAGTGATCGAACATGGCGGCGGTGTGGTCGCTCTGGCGCTGGTGGACGGGGAAGTTTTGCTTGTCCGGCAGTACCGCCACCCGGCCGGGCAATCCCTGCTTGAGCTGCCGGCCGGCAAGCTGGAAAAAGGCGAGAACCCCGCTGTCTGCGCCGCCCGCGAGCTGGAAGAAGAGACCGGCTACAAACCGGAAAGTGTGCGCGAGCTGGGCCGGTTTTACGCGACCCCCGGCTACAGCAGCGAAATCTTTTACCTCTACGCCGCCGAAAACCTCACCCGAACCAGGCAAAACCTGGACACAGACGAGATTTTAGAAATCGAGCGGCTGCGCCTGGATGACGCCATAGCCGCCTGCGCCGACGGCCGGATCAAAGACGCAAAAACCGCACTGGCGCTGCTGCTATATCAATTGACAATGGACAATTGACAATTGACAATGATTGTATCGCTGCGCGATTATTCTAAATAACGTCCGCGAAGCGGACACCACAATTGTCAATTGTACATTGTCAATTGTCAATTATAAAGAAGGGGGCCGCCAAATGAAAAGACGCGCGATCGCCGCTGTTCTTTGCTGCGTTTTGATGTTGGCGGTTTTTTCCGGTTGCGGGGGGACACCGGCCACCGCCATTCGGATGGATATTGACGGCCCTGTCCACAACCTTGACCCCCAGTTTGCCACCGACCCCACCGCCCGGATGATCCTGCACAACCTTTTCGAGGGCTTGGCCGTTCTCGGCGCGGACGGCCGGGTGCGGCCGGGCGCGGCGCAAAGCTGGCAGATCTCCCCGGATGGGCTGACTTACACCTTTACCCTGCGCGAAGACGCCAGATGGCAGGACGCAAGCCCGCTCACCGCCGCCGATTTTGTCTTTGCCTTTCAGCGGATGTTTTCACCTCAAACCCCCTCACCGTTCGCAAGGGATTTTTTGGCCATTGCCGGTGCGCGGGAAGTTTTGGAGGGTGAAGCGAATATCGAAGCGCTGGGGGTGCGGGCGTCCGGGGAGAACACCGTTGTCTTCACGCTGGCCCGCCCGTCCGGGGATTTCCTTACCCGCCTGACTCAGACCGGCGCAATGCCCACCAACCGGGAGGCCTTTGAGGACGCGCGGGGGCGCTACGGCCTTGAAGCGCGCTATCTGAAAGCAAACGGCGCATTCTCGCTTACCCGGTGGGACAACGCCCGCTTTTTACAGCTGGACCGCAACGCGTACTTTCGCGAAAGCGAGATGCTCCACGATCAGCGGGTGATCTTCTACATCGGCAGAACCGATCCGGTCAGGCAGTTTTTGGATGGCCGAAGTGACCTGCTCCTCATCCCGTCCGACCGGCTGGAACAGGCTGGCGGGGGCGAGCGTATACCGACCACGGGAACAACCTGGGCGCTGGTCTTTAACCAAAACGCCCAGCCCTGGAACAACACCCTGCTCCGTCAGGCACTTGCCCTCACCCTTGACTACAGCTTGCTGGGTGAGCACTTGCCTGTCCATCTCAGCCCGGCGGCCGGGCTGATCCCGCCCGGCCTGATGGCCGGAGAGCGCAGCTTTCGCGAGACCTTTGGCAGTGCGCTCACCACCGACCCCCAGCTTGGCCGGCGCCTGTACAACCGCGGGCTGACCGCCATCGACCAGCCGCGGCTGCCCGCTACTTCCGCCTTTTCGCTGGAGGATCACTTCCCCTTCCTTGAGATCGCGGGGTTTTCCTGGGCGGGAGAATTGGGCGGACAGCCGAATCTGGCGGCCGCTACAGCCGACCAGATGGAAACCCGGCGAAGCGGCGGGGATTTCGGTGTGCTGCTTTTGCCGTTCACCGCCCCGGATGAAAGCCCCGGTTCAATTCTCATGCACTTTCACTCGGCCGGCCCGCAAAACCGCTTTGGCTACAACAATCCGCGGTTTGACCACGCCCTTGAGATGGCCGCCAATGCCGGGGATCCCGAAGCGATCGCCGGGTATTTTCGTCTGGCCGAAGAGATTTTGCTTGAGGATGCGGCGGTTATCCCACTTTTTTTTGAGACCGGCTACCACGCCCTGGCCGAGGGTCTGACCGGCTTGGAAATATTCCCGTTCGGCGGCAGGATTTACTTCCACTACGCCCAAAAGCTGGGCTAAAACACAGCTGTAAAGGATGAGTAACGTGAAACAATACCCAAAAACAGAAAAGTACGACCAAAGCTGGATTGAAAAAAACTGGATGGGTCCAAACCCGCTCTGGCTGCTTGAGGATTTGTGCGAACACCTTGACCTGCGCCCGGGGATGAAAGTGTTGGACATGGGCTGCGGCAAAGGGCTTACCAGTGTGTTTTTGGCCAAAGAATACGGGGTAACCGTCTTTGCCAACGATCTGTGGATTAACGCGACCGACAACCTGCGCCGGTTTGAAGAGGCCGGTGTAGCCGACAAAGTGTTCCCTATTCACGCTGAGGCCCACGCGCTGCCCTACGCTGAGGGGTTCTTTGACGCGGCGGTCGCGATTGACTGTTACCATTACTTTGGCGCGGGCGAAAACTACTTTCCCGACGTCTTCTCAAAACTGGTCAAACCGGGCGGCCGGCTGGGCATTGTCACGCCGGGGCTAACCCGCGAGTTCCCACAGGGCTGCCCGCCGGCCATGAAAGATTTGTGGATACCCGAGCTGTATACCTTTCACAGCAAAGAGTGGTGGCGCAATCTTTGGGAAAAGACCGGGCTTTGTGAAATCACCGCCTGTTACAACCTGCCCGAGCCAAAAGCCATCTGGCAGCCGTGGGCGGACTGGGCGGTCGTCCACTTCGCGGAAGAGTACGGTGAGGACGACGCCGACTTTGACCAAAGATTTTTAAAAGCCGACACGAATGGCGACATCGCGCTGATCGGCCTTGTGGCAAAGAAAAACTAAAGACCATCACGAGGAGGCAGTGTAATGGCAACCATTGAGCAGAAAATTCTAACAGCGGTGCGCTCGCACAAAAAAGTCGGCCTGACCCGGCGGGAGATCGCGGGTAAAGCGGGTCTCAAGAAAAAACAAAGAGACCGGTTCGAACAGGCACTGTCTTCGCTGATCGAACAGGGCAAACTCTATCAGCGCGGTGAGCGGATATTGCCGATGGACGGGATGTCGCTCACCCCCGGTGAGGTCGTCAAAGTCAGCGGAACATTCGGCTTTGCCCGCCCGGACGGCTGGGAGAAAGACGTGTTCGTCCCCGGCCGGTATCTGCTGGGTGCCATCCCCGGCGACAAAGTGCTGCTTAAAATCTCGGACAGCACCCGGGGAGAAGAGCTCAGCGAGGGCGAAGTCATCCGGATCACCGACCAGTCAAACCGGCCGTTTTCCGGCGTTTTACAGGTCGAGAACGGGGTGTACGCCGTCCTGCCCGACTCGGTCATACGTATGCCGCTGCCGATTGTCAAAGGCGGGCTGAACGGGGCAAAACCGGGGGACAAGGTATCGGCCCTGCTGGCCGGGCGGGGGGAACGCCACAGCGAACACACCGCCCGGATTGTCGAGAGTTTCGGCTCGGCTCAAAACCCGGCCGCCTGTGCGCTGGCCATCCTGGCCGGGCTTGAGATTCCACTGGAGTTCCCGCCCGAAGCGCTTGAGCAGGCCGCCGCCATCGCTTCGGCTGAGGGCATCCACCCCAAAGAGATATCCGCCCGGCTGGATCTGCGCGGTGCGTGTATCTTTACCATCGACGGGGCGGACAGCCAGGATTTGGATGATGCGGTCAGCTTAAAACAGGACGAAAACGGCTGGGATTTAGGCGTACACATCGCCGACGTCAGCCACTACGTCACCCACAAATCCCCGCTGGATGAAGAGGCCTTTAACCGGGGCACGTCGGTTTACTACGCCGATCAGGTCGTGCCTATGCTTCCGCCTGAGCTGAGCAACGGCATCTGTTCACTCAACCCGAACGAAGACCGGCTGGCATTTTCGGCGCTTATCCGGTTAGACAAGGCCGGGAATATGACCGGCTGCCGATTTGTCAAAACGGTGATCCGCTCGCGGGTCAAGGGCGTTTATGCCGAGCTGAACGCGCTGACCGGCGGCGAAGACAACCCCGAATTGCGTGAGAAATACGCCGAAGTCTGGGACAGCGTGGTGCGGATGCGCGCGCTGGCCGAGATGCTTATAAGCAAGCGCAAAGCCGGCGGCAAGATGGTGCTTGAAAGCACCGAGAGCAAGATATTGATGGACGAAAAAGGGCAGGTGACTGAGATTGTCGCGCGCGGCCGCGGCTTCTTTGAAGAGTTGATCGAGGAGTTCATGCTGCTTGCCAACGAGGCGGCAGCCAGCTACGCTGATTCTAAGGACTTTCCCTTTGTCTACCGCACCCACGAAGACCCCTCCCCCGAAAAGCTGGACACGCTCTACGAGTTGCTTGAGCGGCTGGGTGTGCGGTTTAACCGGCCAAACGCCACCGCGCTCAGCGCCGGGCTGGCCGAAATCTTAACCCAGGTCGAGGGCGGGCCTTACGCGTCAATCGTAAACGTGCTGGTTCTGCGCGCGATGTCAAAGGCGAAATACACCGCAAACAACACCGGCCATTTCGGCCTTCGGCTGGACAACTACGCCCACTTTACCTCCCCAATCCGCCGCTACCCCGATTTGTGCATCCACCGGATTTTATCCTCCGTACAAAGCGGGATCAAGCCGGAAAACCTGCACAGGCGGTACAGCCCGTTCGCGGTCAAGGCCGCCGAGCGCAGCACCCAGCGCGAGATCGCCGCGGTCACCGCCGAGCGCAGCTGTGTGGACTGTTACAAAGCGAGCTACATCCGAAAATTCTTAGGCGAAGAGCTGGAGGGCGTGGTCTCCGGCGTCACCGCCCACGGGGTGTTCGTTCAGCTGCCCAACACCTGTGAGGGGCTTGTCCGCCAGGCCGACTTCCCGCCCGGAGACTGGAGCTTTGACGGGATCATCGCCTGGTACAGCCGCCCGGACGGCAAGCGAATCCGGCTGGGGGACGCAGTCAAAATCAAAGTTCTGGCCGCCGACGTGTCACTGGGCCGGGTGGATTTCGCGCTGGTTTAATGAGGATAAACAAACACCCACCGGCGATTTGTGCTGTATCGCCGATGGGTGCTTTTTATGCAATTCTTATCGCGCACTGCGGGCAGATGTACCCCTGTTCGACTTTCGTAAGGCTTTCAGCCTCTTGCCGACAGAGCGAACAGCGCGGAAACGCCTCCCGGATTGTGACCGACTTGATCGAAATATTTTTGAGCATAACTTCGAGCCTCGTGTCTGCCCCCCACCCAAAAGCATCGCGAATATCGCCGGGGATGACAGCGTGCCCAAGCTCGCCCAAGCTGCGGGTTGCCCCTTGATCTTTACCCATCTTTACACACCTTTCGCTTTTGATCAGGCCAGGCGAAACCGCGCAAAACGGCCCCGCCGGCCCCCACCAAAAGCCCCGAAACAAAACAACGCGCATGAGGGTGAACAGCCCCTCACACGCGCCGGTTAAATGGCGTGAATTCCAACAGCGCTTGAAAAACATTATAGGTTGGTGTATAATGTGTTTGCCGTGTGGAAGTGGAAGGGTGTGTTGTTTAACGTGTGTCACCTTTTCCCGTTGTAAGTGTTCTAGCACTTGCAACGGCCATGCGGCTCCTCTTTTTCGGAGCCTCTAAGACCAGTATACCGCAGAGTGCGCAAAATGTCAATTGTTGTAGAAAAATAAGGTTTTTTCAGCCATAATCACGCAATAACGGCGCTTTCCTGTCAGCGGTATACCGGTATCTTAGCAATTTGTTCTCTGACACACACGGAAATATGGACGCGCCGCAAGGACAAACAGCAGAAAAACCCCTCAAAAAAAGACTTGTAATTGCCGCGCAAACACGGTATCATAGTGTTGCGATATCTTTCGTCCGTCAAATTTGTCACGTGGTGGGGTTTGCAATGAAAAACGTTTTTATTAGCCACTCTTCAAAAGACAGTGTGACCGCCAATGCCGTTTGCGATGCTTTGGAACAAGAGGGAATTTCATGCTGGATTGCTCCGCGCGATATTACAGGCGGAACCAATTACGGCGCGGAGATTGTCAAGGGCATCCGGGAATGCTCTATCCTTCTCTTGATTTTTTCGGGAAATTCAAACGCATCTCAAGCAGTGTTCAGAGAAGTGCAAATGGCTTTTGACGAAAAAAAGACCATCATTCCGCTGCGCATACACGACGTGGCGGTCAGCGACGATTTAAGCTTTTTTCTTTCCGGGCTGCAGTGGCTGGATACGAATCCGGTGGAGCTAAGCTTTGAAAGCTTGATTCAAGATGCCCGCCAGGCCCTTCATATTGAATCCCCCGAGGATGACCGCCCCCGGGTTCGAAACACCGCTACATATGGAGAAAGCATACAAAGCATCGTTGATTCAAATGCGTCAAAAAAGCGAAAGGTTAAAAACATCACCTTCATTGCCGCCGGTCTGGCGGTTTGCCTTGTGCTGGCAGCCGCCCTTTTCTTCACCAGCCGCCCGGACAGTGCGCCTCAGACCTATCTGACCATCTACCTGTCCATGAACCCTGAAGTTAATTTACATGTAAACCGGGATAACTTGGTTGTTGAGATCATTCCGATAGACGACACCGGCGTTTTGCTTTTAGACGGGTTTGACGGCGAACAAAGAGATATGACCGAGGTTGTATACGAGCTGGTTTACCGAGCGGTTGATATGGGATTTTTCCAGGGCCAAACCATCAAGGCCAATGTATTCCTCACCTACGAAATAGATGATGAGTGGCTTGCCCACATAGAATACTCCCTTTCCAGACTTTACCGCTACCTGTATGAGCGGCACTCTATATCCTTCGACGTCGGGTACTATTAACACATGTACACCCGGCTTATCTGGCGCAGGTAATTTAAAAGTAAAGGGGATAAGTATGTTTCGATTGCGGGATTTGCTGGAATACCAAGAAATCGCGATTCAATGTCATAATTTTCCTGATGCGGATACAATCGCGTCCGCGTTTGCCATATATACTTATCTGAAAGAAAACGGCAAAACCCCAAGGCTTTTTTATTCCGGGCCGGGCAAAATCACCAAACCCAACTTGGTGAGAATGGTAGAGCTCTTATCTATCCCGGTTGAACATTTGAACAGCTTACCGCGTGTGGAAGCTTTGGTATTGGCCGATTGCCAGTATGGCGAGAGCAATGTCGCGAAGTTTGAAGCCGATATGGTTTTTATGCTTGACCACCACGAAGACAAAGGGTTTGAGCATGTCGGCATAATACAAAGCGCTCTGGGCAGCTGTTCCACGCTGATCTGGGATCTGCTCAAAAAAGAAAACTTTGACTTTGATAAATACCCTGACATGTCCGCGGCGCTCTACTATGGGTTGTATACAGATACAAGCAGCCTGGAAGAAATTTCTCACCCACTCGACAAAGACATGCGCGACAGTGTCAAGTTCGACCATGACATCATAAACTCTCTGCGATTCAATAATTTGACAATGGACGAACTCAGTATAGCGGGGGCGGCGTTTTCCCACAACAGCGTCAATCAAAAATATGGCTACGCAACTTTTAAAGCCGCCGCGTGTGACCAGAATATTCTGGGCTTTATAAGCGACCTTGCCCTGCAAGTTGAGAATGTGGGCGTATGTATTGTTTACAATACCTTGCCGAACGGCTACAAGCTTTCTATAAGAAGCTGCTCAAGGGAAGTGATGGCAAACGAGTTCGCGTCTTTTCTCGCGGACGGTGGCGGCCACAAGCAAAAGGCGGGGGGCTTTATCTCCAAAGACAAAATCGGCAGCATGAACATCGACGAGTATATCGAAAGCCGCGCCAACGAGTACTTTGAAAGCTATGACATCATATCCTGTGGCAACCACAATCTGGATATCTCGTCAATGTCCAGGTATGTCAAGAGCAAAATCCCCGCGGGATACGTCAAGACCGCCGATATTTTTGCCAAAGACACCCCCCTGTCGGTTCGGACATTGGAAGGCGACTCAGAGATAACCGCTTCTCCGGACATATTCCTGATGATTGGATATGAGGGCGAAGTATACCCTATAAAGGCGGAAAAATTTCAAAAAAGCTACCAGGCTACAGATCAACCCTACAGCAAAACCGGCACCGCATATTCCCCAACAGTGAGAAACAAAATAACCGGTCAAACGATAAAGCTTGAGGCTTACGCGAAAACCTGCCTTCCCAAAGGCGAAGTCCAAATCCTGGCCAAGCCGCTGGAAAGGAACGTCAAGGTGTTCACTTCCTGGAATCTGGAAGGGTATTATTGCGGGAAGCCCGGCGATTATATAGCCGTAAGGGCAGACGATCAAAAGGATGTATATATTATTCGAGAAGATATATTTTACAAAACGTACGAAAGTGTAAACCCCTAAAAATGGCTGCAAAAAAACCATGAAAACACCGGTTTTCATGGTTTTTTTAATGATGCAGTAAATCAGCGCGAAAAAGGCACATTTATTCTAGACCTTGTCGTGTGTCTCTTCAAAAATATCTTTTTTGATGATATACACATCGTTCCTGTCGTTGTCCCTAACCACTATATAGTCACCGGCCTTTCCGTAATAATACCCTTCCGGATTCCAGGAGGTGAACACCTTGGTGTTCCTTTCCAGCGGCATGGCGTTTATATGTACCCTTCCCGTAGGGGTACACGGCTGGGCGTGGGCAGTTAATACCACACTGATTCCATCCACTTTACTTTTAGCCATCGGGAGGTAGTCAAAGTTCCTTATAAATCCCTGGCCGCCCGCCGAGTAGCTTTGAAGAAACTTGTCCCATTTAATGGGGTAAACCTCGCCCTTGAGCCCAATGAGCAAGCAAATATCGTTCGCGGCCTGCACCTCTAAATCACCCTCCAGGGTTCTGATCAGCACAGGCGTGCCTTCCTTGAACACGCTCGTAGTCCTGACATAGCCCAAAGTGACTTTTCGCTTTGTGTATTTGCTCATTGAAGAAGTCCGCAGGTCGTGATTGGCCGCGTCTATCAGGTCATAGCTGTTAAAATACTCACTTATGCGGGACGCAATGTAACTGTCAATATCCGAATCCGCTGTCCTCTCATTGCTTATAATACCCCTTGCTTTGCGATTGTTGCCCTTTATCTCATCCACACTTTCTTGTGCGATAAAAGAAGCAAGCTCATAGGCCATGATATTTCGTGTACAGCTGCGAACAACCAGCCTGTGCCCATCGGGCAGAGTGGTATATACAAGACAGGCATCCACATCTTCGACATGCAGGACAAAATCACTTATGAATCCAAGAAGATGCTGGTCACAGGCGTCTGCCTTAATTGTCACAAAGTTGTTTTCAGCGTCTACTTTACGATTGAAGAGGGCAGCTGTGGCTATATTCAACTCATTCATGGTGAGGGTTTTGAATTTCAGCTTTTCAATGATACTGAGGTCAGCCTTAATGTGGTCTCTCATATCTTTGTCCAGCGGGTGAGAAATCTCATCCAAATTGTTCGTATCGGTGTACAGCCCATAATAGAGCGCGGTTGAGAGCAAAGGGTGTCTGTTAAAATCAAACCCTTCTTTTTGAAGCAGCGCCCACATCAAAGTTGAACAGCTCCCGAGCATTTGGCCAATGATCCCTTTATAGATTTGACTTTGCACTTCGTGATGGTCAATGACATAAATTCTTTCATAGCTTACGGGGAACTGTGTCACGTTGCCGGCGCCATATTGACAATCCACCATAATCAACGCGCCCACAGTAGGCAAACTCTCCACATGCATGATGGGAATGGCTAAAATTTCTATCATCGAAAGCAGGTTTCTTCTCGAAATTTTTTCCGGTCCGGAATAAACAATACTGGACGCTATGCCGTTTTCCCTCAGATAGGTATGCACGGCAAGCGCGGACGCGATCGTGTCGGCATCCGGACAATCGTGACACTGTATTACTATATTGCGGTACCTTAAAAGCTCTTTCAAAGAAAACATACGACATCTCCTTCCAACACACAAAGTTGATCTGATAACCTTAAGTATACTACATTTTCCCCCGCATGTACAGACAGGGCCCACAATGGATGTGATTCGAGCGCGCCAAAGTTTCACTTGAAACCAGATCAAGAGCAGACAGTTTTTGCCAGCTGGAATAAATGGCTCTATTTTAAGGATAATCAGCTATACTTCCCTTTCTTTCAGTATTGCATTATCCGCGAATCTTTTGTATAATTTACGTTACGCAAATATTTCTTTGAATTTTGTCTGCTTCAGGGAGGCGTTTTTCATGTCAGCAAATAAACTTGGAATGCTTAAAAAAGGGGCGCTTTGCACTCAACTTGCGTTCATTCTCTGTTTAGCCTTGTTCTTACAGCAAGTCGCTTGGGCTGTAAGCGCTTCGGCAGATACTTTAGACGAACCGGGCGGCCAAACAGCAGCGCCCTTTGGTTCCCCTGCCATTACATTTGTTGGGGAGCCTATTTATAACGAAATGGTAATCCCCGAAGACTCCCAGCTCATGGTTCACTACGAGTTTGAGGTGTACTCCAACGAGACTTTCAGTGGGCGGGCCGTCACTCTGCCCGAACCGCTGATTGCCGACCATACCGGCGGGGTTTCGGTTTCGGTGCGCGACCACTTGGGCCAGCCGGTAGATGTGGGCAGTTTGTATATTGACGCGGACGGCAACATCTACTTTAACTTGGACTTCACGCCCGATACCCCCAGCAGCACGCCCGAAGCGGAAGCAGAACAAGAGCCTGAGCCGGAAACGGAACAAGAACCTGAGACAGAAACAGAACAAGACCCTGAGACCGAGCCGGAAGCGGAACAGGAGCCGGGGTCTGAGCCGGAAACAGAACCTGAGACAGAGCCGGAGTCTGCCAACCCGGAATACATATCTGACACAGAGGAAACCGAACAGTCCCGGGAAGCGCCGGCCGAGGGCTTGAATGAAACGCCCCGCACGCTGCTTATGGTCAGCAATAGTGAGCCGGTATTGCACACGCCTCATACAGTCAGCTTTGCTGTACCCGCCGTTTTCGACCTGGATAAGATTCCACCGGCTGAAGAAGGTGCTCTGCGGCAGGTTACCCTTGTAAGCGATGGGGAACCGGTAACACTTACGCTTATTGTTGCATTGGGAATTATGCCGCTGAGCGGGCCGTCATTGCCCGACTGGAACTTGCCGTCGGGTTCCGCTTACCGGCCGCCTGCGGTTTTCCCGCTTGGTATCGTACACGATTTCGGCGCCTTGGTATTTCATGATTTGGTTGTTGACGTTGGCACGGGTTCCGGCTACTTTCACTCTGAAGGCGGGGTAATGGTCGGGGGCGACCTTACCTTAGAAGGCCGCGCGACTGTCGATTTTGGCGGTGCGCACAATGACGTAGGCATACAAACCCATCCGGAAACCGATCTGCGATTGATTTTAGGCGGGGGCTTCAGCGCGGAATACGCAAGCAACGAAGACCCGACAAACTGGAATGGGTCTCACGCGGCCGCTGTCTACCTGCATTTCGGGGATATGATCATGGGTACGGACGCCGTAGCCAATCATATACACAGCAGGGGATATGTCGAAGTAAGTGACATAGTCGCCCCCCCATTAGGGGTAAAAAGATACGGCGGCGACAACCCGGTACCAGACGGCAACGGTGAATACTTTTTTGAATCCTGGGGCGGGGTGCCGACTGCCCCCGACGCGGACGTTGCTGCGTTTTTTAACAGCGCGTGGGACTATACGACCCGGCTGAGCAGTCATTTTGCGAGTTTGGGTGTGCCGAGCGCAACCCGCCCGTCCAACGTCCATTTAGCGGAGTATTCTCCGCCCATAGCCGGGCAGAGCGTCCCCCGCATTCAACCGCCGACAGGTGTTGATCCCGATTCCACAATTATATACAACTTGGAATTTGACCAAACCGTCAATGTTTCCGGCCAGAATTTTGATCTGTATATTTTCCCCGATATTCACTTTCCTGACTGGTTTAGCGGAAACTTTATCATCAACGTGGCCAATACCGGAAACCCGATCGCTTTTCCCAGCGATACCATCATAAGCGACCCGACCGGCTCAATTTATGGCGGCGACTTGGTTATGATCTACCGAAAAGTACAGCTGTACAGCGGCCGAATTATCTGGAACTTTTCCGGATCTGCCCCGCTTTCTTCAAACTACGAGTTAATTGTTGGCGCGGTTCTTGCGCCGCGTGCCCACTTTCACGCGGCAGGCGGCGGCTCTGTCAACGGCGAGTTGATTGTCGGCGCACTTTCACACGTGGGCGGCGGCTTTGAGCAGCACACCACCAGCAGGCTGCAGCAGGGTATACCGGGCGCCCCCTGGCCTATCGTGCCGCCACCGCCGATAGGGCCGCTGCCACCGCCCGAGCCGCCACCCACGCCGCCTTCGATAACGCCGCCACCGCGGCCGGAACCGCCTATACCGCCAATAAGACCGCCGATCATACCACCACCCCCGCCGGTCGATCCCCCCGGCCCCGGTGGCGGCGGTGGCCGCGACCGCCCGCCTCGCCCACCCCTGACCCCGTTGCCTCCGATATCGATCACTACGCCACCGATTGAAGAGGAGATTTTGGCCACAGAGCCCGACGAAGACGTCGCCGGGGCCGTCCACAACCCCTCTACCGGCGGCTTTCATCTCAGGGGCAATGCCAACATTGCTGGCCTTGGCAGTTTGGTGCTCATTTTTGGCACAGCTTTCGGGGTAATCCGGTATCTGCTGCGCAAGAAAAAATTCAGTTGACCGCTCTGAGGCATTATAAAAGACCCGCATATGCGGGTCTTTTGTGTTTTGTGAAATCCGATCGCTTTCAGAAGGTTTTTCTTTTATCGGCAATGTAAAAAAGCTAAACGTAAATAATCGGCTCACCACTCTTGACCATCTCGGTGAAGGGCCCGACCCACGCGCCCACTTCTATCCCAAGGTCCTCAAGGTCTTCGGCAACGCCATACCGCCGGGCACAGCTGCCACAAGCCGAGAGCTTTACCCCGGCGTGCTGCGCGATTTTTATTTCTTCCTGTACAGCTTCATTTTCAACCGCCAGCTTTACCGCCGCCCCCCAAAGAATGACGGTAACGTGATCCCACAAGCGATTTGTCATGCTGTTCGCCGCGTAGAACAACACCATAAACCGGGCTGTATCCGCGTTGTCGGTTGTCCATAAAATATGCAGTGTCTTCTCTTTTGACATTTTCAACACCCCTATAAAGTTATGCAAAACAGATCGCGTGCGCGCCGCGCGGCATTACGCGCCCCACAATCGCCGCGGCCGGGTCGTCGGCGCGTATCAGCGCAAGCAGGTCATCCGCCTGGGCGGAATCCACCGCAAAAAACATACCGCCTGAAGTCTGCGGGTCAAAACAAACCTCCTGAAGGGATGCGGGCGTTTTGCCGAAATCTACATTCTTCGCGGCAAATTCGCGGTTTCTCCCGCCGCCCCCGGTAACCCAGCCTTTTTCTACACAGGCCAGCGCCTCCGCTAAAACAGGGAGTGCGTTGCCGTTAAATGTAATGGTAAAGTCATCTCCCGCCATTTCCAAAGCGTGGCCGATCAGGCCAAAGCCGGTTACATCGGTACAAGCGCTTACAGAAAACCCGGCGAGCTTCTCCGCGGCATACCTGTTCAGGCGCTCCATAGAAGCAACCGCCGCTTTGGCCGCGTCATCAGAAGCTTCACCGCCCCTGTGGGCCGCCATGATAATGCCCACACCCAATGCCTTTGTTAAGATTAAGCTATGGCTGGCGCAGGGCGTGTTGTTGCGCAAAAGCCTGTCCGGCGATGCAATGCCCGTCACCGAAAGACCGTACTTGACCCCGCTGTCATAGATGCTGTGGCCGCCGGCGAGTGCCGCCCCGGCTTCGCGCAGTTTCTCAGCCCCGCCGCGCATAATTTCACCAACGGCTTCAAGAGGGAGGTCGGCCGGGAAACAGGCGAGGTTCAGCGCCATAATCGGCCGCCCACCCATCGCATAAACATCGCTTAAAGCGTTGGCGGCGGCGATCTTGCCAAACACAAACGGATCATCCGTCATGGGCGGGAAAAAGTCCGCCGTTGATATAATCAACTCCCCGCTGTCCAGCGCATAAACGGCGGCGTCATCGCGGGTATCATACCCCACCAATAAGTTTTCATCATGTAAAACAGGTAACGCGGATAAAATATCTTTAAGGCTGCCCGAGCCTACTTTTGCCCCTCAGCCACCGCCAGAGCAGTGGGCAAAAAGGGAAAGGCCGCTTTGCTCCGCCATTATGAAACCTCCTGTGGTTGCTCGATATTCAAGATTGTGCTGCAGTTGACATCATTATATTTGGTATGCGCAGGTTTGTCAATATATCTGCCCGCTATCAGCTTTTTGTTCCCGGCTCGCTTGCTTGCATTGAAATCGCATTGGGTGTATACTGAAAACAATAAGTTCTACGTTCCCCGGTAATTTAGAATTAGTGCGGAGGAAATATAATGACACAGGACAAAAGGAGCTTTGTTCAAAGCTACATAGACAAATTAAACAAAGAACTGACTCTATTTCGCGATATAGAGCCGACATATATTCAGGCAGCAGAAAATAGCTTGTTTGATACGATATTCGAGATACGAAATGTGTTTTCAACAGAACTGCCTCAAATTCAGAAAATAATTTCATGCAGAAGAGGGAGCGGCGAGAGAGACGCCAATTCCGTTTTGGGTATTCTCAACTTATATTTAATTGATGAAGAAAGTAATGACTCACAATACAAGCAGGAACAAAGAGAAAAAGCCCATGATGGGCGCGCTGTTAAGAATAAAAAAATATTCATCAGTCATAGAAGCACAAACAAAGATGTAGCCGATATATTAGAAACTTTCTTAAATTGCTGCGGCATATCGCCGTCGCATATATTTTGCTCTTCTCTGCCCGGAAATGATGTAAAACAAGAAATAGCGGGCGAGATAAAAGAGGCCATTCGAGAAAGCTGTCTGAACATCGTTATTTTATCGGAAGAATATTATCAAAGCGCTTACTGTCAGAACGAGGCTGGAATCATATGGTTTTTAGATGCCCAAAAAATCGTAATTGCCCTGCCGGACATCAATAGCAGTAACATGCAAGGCTTTTTAAACAGCCAGTACATATTGCGAAGGTTAGACAATAAATCGGATATCATGAGCATCCTGGACAACTTGAAAACCCACTTTGATCTGATTTCTTCAAACGCGAAAATAGAAAGCAACGCGACAAAACTGATGGACGATTATATCAATATCATGAAAGGCAAAACCTCATTGCAAGGCCAGGTAAATGCGATCAAACCCGACAAGGACGGATACTATCACGCAAAGATTTTAGATATCCATGATGATGCAATTATTGGGCACAGGTTTTATAAAATCGATGGGTGTTTGCATCTTGAAAATGTAAACACCGAATTAGATGAAAGTCACTGGATTTGCGATTGGGATAGAACATTCAAAAGTTTTCGCAAGAATGATATTGTCAAGTTTAGAATTCGATATACGAAATTGGGGGAACTCGTTTATCACAACGGAAAACCGGTGAAGAATTTCCGCAATATAACACCGGAACCCGATATACAAAAAGTGTCGGGATAAAGATATGCAGGGATATATTCAAGGGCATTCACGCATGTAAGCTTTATATATGGGCGGCATAAGTATATCAAGGATATTCTGCGGATTTAGGGGGGTTATAATAAATACACCCCGGCGGGCATTTCGCCCTGTTTTTGCTGTTCGGGCAAACATACTCCCCGTCAACCATATTCACCTGCTCCGGGCGTATGCCACATGGTGTTGTAACAGAATTATGTATAATTGGTTTCCACTCGACACGCTTAAACATCGCGGCCATGGCAATCGGAATATAAGTGAGCATAAACAGCGGAAAAGTAAAAAGATAAGCGATCTTGAAAAATACCCGGCAATGTATCATCTTCCATTCCGTTGCAGCCGTTATGGCTCCGATTGTAAAAAGCAGGATATACAAGGTCAGTAAAGCGGTTGTAAATAAGCTGACTACGGCAGAAATATCAAAGCCGATTGAAACCCCCAAAACAATTATAATCAGATTCAGCGACATTGTGACAGATGTAAGCACCATTCCGGGCAATATCGTCATAAACATATCAAAAGCATAAAAACTATGTTTTTTGAAAATTGCTTTTATTAAGCGCACACCGTATTTTCCGAAAACTTGATAAAAACCTTTCGCCCAACGCATACGCTGATCCCACGACTGACGAAAGGTTGTCGGCTGCTCGTCATAAAAGATTGCCGTCTTACAGTACGCGATCCGGTTTCCCATTATTGCGTTATGATTAGAAAACTCTATATCTTCGGTAAGCGAATGAAAAGGCCAGCCGCCGTTTTGAATAACAATATCTGTTGATACCAAAAACCCTGTTCCTGATATGGCACAGCCTGTACCCAATATCATCCTGGGGTTATTCATATACTTTGCTTCGCGTAAAAACCAAAGAGAGTAGCCGGCAGACAGCCAGTTATCGGCGTAATTTTTGGAGTTTCTGTAGCTTGTTATTATTTTATACCCGCCCGCGAAAGTCTTGTTCATTTCTGATATATAGTTTACATCAAGAAGATTATCGGCGTCAAAAACAAAAAAGCCGTCAAACCGGTCTTTCGGATAAGAATCAAAGATTTTGCCAAACAAAAAGTTCAGGGCGTACCCTTTGCCTGCTTGATTTTTGTCCGCCCGCTCCCAGACAATCGCTCCTGCGTTTTCAGCAATATCGGCGGTGTTATCGGTGCAGTTGTCAGCGACGACAAAAATCGTCATATTCTCTTTGGGGTAAGACTGCCCCTGTATGCTGGATATAAGCTGTGCGATAACTTGTGATTCATTTCTTGCCGCTATCAAAACGGCATAGTTATGTACAGGGATTTCTCCGCGGTCTGTTTCGGCTCTCTTGTTACCGAAAATAGAAATAAAAATATAAACAACCTGATAAGAATAAAACGCCGTAAACACTACAGCAGCCACGATATTCAGCACAATAAGGGTTTGAATAAACAAAGCGTTTCCCCGCTATTAGAGATTTTAAAATATGATCGCCGCCACTGTGTTTTCTTGGCATTAAACCTATGTAAACCGCCGCCGCATAGCGACATCCCGAAAAGCTAATCGGGTATCCAGCCATACCGCTTTAGGCATGATTCCCTTTTTATTATAACACACACAGATACGAATTTCTATAAAGCATCAAGCCGCTGCCTGAATGCCGGGCTGCCCGCGGATACACCACACCACTTAGGGTTGGTCGAGTTGCCAATTTTCGGCGTTGTTCTCACACCAATTTATATGAACACCAGTTCCCCGGTGTGCGCATATGATGAGAAAAACAGACGGAGGGAACTCGTAATGAACAGAAACAACCAATGTAATTGCTGTCGGCGCGGGCTTGAAGACGCAGACCGCGGCCCCGAACCCTTTGTGACCGACATCCGCTGCGCGGCCGCGCAAAACACAAACTTTCGCACCGCGCTTTGGACAGGCGGACACTTACAGCTGACCCTGATGTGCATCCCGCAGTGCGGGGAGATCGGCCTTGAGATACATACCGACACCGACCAGTTCTTGCAGATCGAGGAGGGCTGCGGGCTGGTGTTGATGGGGGCTGAACAAGATTTTCAGTCTTACCAAAAAGAGGTGGGCGCGGGGTGCGCGGTCTTTGTCCCCGCCGGAACGTGGCACAACCTGATCAACACGGGTGACCGGCCGCTCAAGCTTCTCTCGATTTACGCACCGCCCCATCATCCCCACGGAGTGATACACTGCACCAAAAGCGCCGCCGACCACGACGAGCACGACCACTACTAAACGCAGCACAAAGAGATCGCACACCCGAATTTTCGCGGGTGTGCGATCTCTTTTATGCGGTTAAGGCTGTATATGCGCTTCAACTTTGTGCAGAATTTTCGGCCCGACCAGCGCGTCCAACAGAGTACCCTGCGCGACGAACTCCTCGGCGTAAATTTTGCCCTGTTCGCGAATCTCAGCCACCAGCCCGCCCTGGTCATACGGGATGAGCAGCCGCAGCCGCCGGCTGCCGTCCGGGAGCAATGCGGCGACCTTTCTGAGCAGCTCGTCGAATCCGTCGCCGGTTTTGGCCGAGATGACCGCCGTCTGCTCGCCCAGCGGGCTGATCGGCTCAGCCAGATTGTCGGCCTTGTTGAGTACGTTGAGGATGGGTGTATCCCCCAGCTTTAGCTCGGTCAGCAGATCGCGGGTGACCTGAATCTGATCTTTGGCCTCCGGGCTGGAAATATCGCAGACATTCAGAATCAAATCGGCGTGGATCGCTTCTTCCAGCGTCGAGTGAAATGCCTTGACCAGGTGATGGGGGAGGCGGCGGACCAGCCCGACCGTGTCGATCAGCAGCACTTTTCGCCCATCCGGCAAAACAAGCGCGCGGGCAGTCGGGTCAAGGGTGGCGAACAGCTTGTCTTCGGCCAACACCCCCGCCCCGGTCAGCGCATTGAGCAGGGTCGATTTCCCGACATTGGTGTACCCGACAATTGCCGCGCTCAGCACACCCTCTTTTTTCCGGCGCTGGCGGGTGCGGCTCCGGCGCTCAGCTAAATCTTCCAGCTGGCTCTCAAGTCCGCTTATTTTTTCGCGAATGGTGCGCCGGTTCAGCTCAAGCATGGTCTCGCCCTTGCCCCGCCGCGCACCCGCGCCCGCACCGCCCCCGCCGCCCCCAAGTCGGGAGAGTTCAACCCCCATCCCGGTCAGGCGGGGGAGCAGATACCGGCTGCGCGCGAGCTCGACCTGAAGCCGCCCCTCGTGCGAGCGCGCCCGGCGGGAGAAAATCTCAAGGATGAGCATGGTCCGGTCCATCACCCCGACCTCGCAGACCTCTTCGATATTTCGAAGCTGCAACGCGCTCAGCTCCTGATCAAACAGGACGAGGTCGGCCCCGGTGTTGTGACAAAAGAGCGCGACTTCGTGCAACTTCCCCCGCCCGATCGCAAAGGCGCGGTCAAGCCGACCCCGCTTTTGGGCGACTTCGGCCACACTTTCAATGTCGGCGGTGGACGCAAGCTCGGTCAGTTCAGCCAGGGATACATCCACATCGTACTCGCCGGTATCCACCGCGACCAGCACGGCCTTGCGCAGAACTTGACCCTCATTTTCAAACAGTTCAGACAATGCTTTTTTGATGGCCATGGCAGTAAGGAAAAGACAGGGGCTGGCGCCCCTGCCCTCTCAGAACCTGTATTCAATATTCAAAACGCCCCCGATCCGGCGATTTTTCCGCTATGCTTCGTCAATTTTCCTTAGAATACATAAAAGTATTCCCGCGAAAAATTTCCTCGTTTAGCGAAAAAATCGCTTCGGCTCATCGGCATTTCTCATTACTGAATACAGGTTCTCACATTAGCAGTCGGCCATCCGCCTCCTACTTCAGATATCTGGCTTTGATCACTTCGGGCAGGGCGGCCAGCTTTCCGGCCACATCGTCCGCGCCGTCAATCACCATATAACCCAATTCACCCCGGACCGCGCCGGCGGGTTTGCCGCCGGCGGCTGCCGCGATCTTGTCGGCGGCGCCCTCTGCGTTTTTGTGAATGACACAGACACGCGAGCCGTTGCGGGGTACGCTGAGCCGGGGCAGGTTGATCGAGTTGATCACGTTGCCGTCTTCCAGATACTCTTTGGTCTGGGCGGCGGCCATGATGGCGCAGTTTTCTTCACTTTCGGGGGTGGATGCGCCCAGATGGGGCAGTGCGAGCACACCCGGGTTGCCCAGCAGACTGTCATCCGGGAAGTCGGTGACGTACTTGCCAACCTGACCGGCCGCCAGCGCGGCGATCATATCCGCGCTGTTTACAAGGTCACCCCGCGCGAAGTTGAGGATGCGGGTCCCCTTCTTCATCTGGCCAAGGGTTTCGGTGTTGAACATCCCGCGGGTCTCGGGGATAGAGGGCAGGTGGAGGGACAAAAAGTCGCTGGCCGCGTAAACTTCTTTGAGGTCGGCCAGGCGCACAACCGCTTTATCCAGCTTGGCGGCGGCTTCGGGGGTGAGATAAGGGTCGTAGCCGACCACTTTCATCCCCAGGGCAATCGCGGTGTTGGCCACGGTATAGCCGATCAGGCCAAGGCCGACAACGCCCAGCGTCCTGCCTTTGAGTTCGGGGCCGACATAGTTGTTCTTGCCTTTTTCGACCAGCGCGGGGACTTCATCCCCCTTGCCTTTGAGCTCCTGCGCCCATTGCATAGCCGGAAACGCGTTGCGCGCGCTCATAATCAGCGCCATCACGGTCAGCTCTTTGACGGCGTTTGCGTTTGCGCCGGGTGTGTTGAAGACACAGATCCCCTGTTCACTGCACTTGGGGGTGGGGATGTTGTTTGTACCCGCGCCCGCTCTGGCAATGGCCAGAAGTTCGGGGCCGAATGTCATATCATGCATGGCGGCCGAGCGGACAATGATCGCGTCCGGGTTTTCGACGCCCTCGCCTATCTCGTATTTGTCGGCGCTCAGGGCGCTCAGCCCGTCCGCGCTGATCTTGTTGAGCAGTTTAATGTTGTACACGACGTAAGAACTCCTTTCTTTATAGTTGACAGTTGATAATTGACAGTTGACAGTGAATGTATCGCTTCGCGATTAATTTTTATAACGTCCGCTTGCGGACACCACAACTGTCAACTGTACACTGTCAACTCTCAACTGTCATTAGTTGTTCTTTTCAAACTCTTTCATGAACGCGACCAGAGCGGCGATCCCCTCTTCGGGCATGGCGTTGTAGATAGAGGCGCGCATACCGCCGACCGAGCGGTGTCCTTTGAGGTTGTAGAACCCGGCCGCTTTGGCTTCTTTGCAGAACTTCGCGTCCAGCTCGTCGTTTCCGGTCACGAATGTGACGTTCATCAGCGAGCGCTCAGGTCCGCTGACAGTCGCTTTAAACATTTTGCTCCCGTCCAGGAAGTCGTAGAGGACTTTTGCTTTGCGCCGGTTGCGCTCGGCCATTTTCTCAAGCCCGCCAATGTCGTTTTTAATCCACTCAAGCACCAGCTTGCAGATGTAAATCGGGTAGGTGGACGGCGTGTTATACATCGAATCGTTTTTGGCCATTACGCTGTAGTCCAGCATTGTGGGTGTAAAGGGAAGTGCCTTGCCAAGCAGCGATTCCTTGACGATGACAACGGTCAGGCCGGCCGGAGCCATGTTCTTTTGCGCGCCCGCGTAAATCAGCCCGAACTTGGAAACATCTACCGGCTCACTGAGGATGCAGCTGCTCATGTCCGAAACCAGCGGCACATCGCCGGTTTGAGGCAACGTGGTAAAGCGGGTGCCGTAAATGGTGTTGTTCTGGCAGATGTGTACATAGCTGGCCTTAGGGTCGAGCTTTGCGGCGGCAATGTCAGGCAGTTTGGAGAAGTTGTCGGCTTTGCCGGAAGCGACCTCGTTGACTTTGCCATACTTGGTGGCTTCTTTGGCCGCCCTGGTCGAGAATTCGCCGGTTACGAAGTAGTCGGCGCAGCCGCCCTCACCCATCAGATTCATCGGGATGGCCGCAAACTGGGTGGAGGCACCGCCCTGAACCATCAGCACTTTGTAATCGTCCGGGATGCCCATCAGCTCCCGCAAAAGCGCCTCACACTCTTTGATGATCGCATCATACTCAGGGGAACGGTGGCTCATTTCCATAACACTTTGGCCGCTTGAGCCATATTCTACCAGCTCACTTGCGGCGCGCTCCAGCACTTTCTCCGGTAGGACAGAGGGACCGGCTGAGAAATTGTAAATACGTGACACAGGTATAGCCTCCTTTTATTTTGGAAATGGGAAAACGGGAAATCAAGGCAAGGCAGATTTTGCCCGCCGTTTTCCGGCGTTTATCCCTTTTTTCCGAATCTTTCTCATAGTATACCATATCCTAGGAATAAAGCAAATATTGTCCTCATTTTAACGGACATTATTGCTAATTTATTTAACAATGAGTAAAATATTGTGCCGCCGACTTGACTTTTTCCGTCTTTATAGTGTAAATTATGATTATCACACACATACATCGGGTTGTTTTCGGCCTGATTTTTTTAGGGTGTGTTGACACAAATGGGAATGCACGGATTTTGAGTGAATTTTCGAGCATTTCAAGGCGGAGGAGGAAGGAATACTATATGTATTCCGCTGAGACTCTTCGCTGTATGGGCGCTCA
>Ga0131853_10003383_pt1 | contig 28651 bp, 26 predicted proteins | sample TergutLab28metaG_FD_92764 | JGI IMG/M metagenome (GOLD analysis project Ga0131853, IMG submission 92764) | Labiotermes labralis P1 segment gut microbial communities from Petit-Saut dam, French Guiana - Lab288 P1 (version 2) (version 2) | ecosystem: Host-associated > Arthropoda: Insects >...
CATTCCCAATATTTTGACATAATATAACATTTTTCACAATCTAATCATATCATAGCATAACGCATCTATATGTGTCAAGAAAAATTATATATTGGATGGTATATTGCTATAAACAAATGTTATCATTAATATCTTTGTTTACAAAACCTTAGATTTTTTGAGTCTACTCAAAAAACACATACAGTTCTTCTTTTCTCCGCTTCTATTTTTTCTTTGTCAAAAACTTTCGTAACACCACCAAAGAAATTCCTAAATCCAAAAACCTCTCCTTGACTATCACAAAAATTCTCACTTATCAAGAGGTATCCTATCTTCAAAAGCTACAAAAGGGCCATACTACACTTATTTAGTCAATTATCGCTCGAACTGATATAATATACCATCAAATCTAAGGAGCGAAGATAATGCCAAAAAGAAATACAAAAAGAAATCAAGTAAACTATACTGACGAGTTTAGGGAACATAGCAAAACTTAGCCATAAGCGGCAAACCAACAGCACAGATGTCAAAGAGTATGGCATAGCCAAATCCACAGTAGATAATTAGGTGGCAAAATATCAAGCTACTGGCAGCTTTAGAGATGCAGATAACAGAAGTGATGAGGAAAATGAACTCATCAAGCTACGTAAAGAAAACAAGTAGCTGAAGATGGAGAATGATATTTTAAAGCAAGCAGCCTTTCAGTAGTTTGCTTCGCAAGCCGCACTGCGTGCGCCGCCCTTCTTGGCGGTACGAGATACTGGCTCAAAAGTAGACATCATCAAGGGCTAATAAAGATAAGTACAGCATATCTGCTATGTGTCTCCTTCTTGGGGGTTACACGCTCCTTGGTTTATTATGAACCAACACCCCATAAAACAGATATTGTCCTTGAAAATGCAGTTATAGTTATAGAAGAGTTCAATAACAACCGCAAAGTCTACAGCACAATCAAGCTGAAAAGAGCATTGAAGCGGCGGAGTACGCCCTTGATACTTAATTTCGCAACACGACAAGAGGTTGCACTCATGGTGTGGAGGGCATTCAATAGACTAACAACTGTCAATGACGGTTCGCTCCATTCGAGCCACATATCATAGATGCGTAGTCCAGCTTTTTCTTTGATTTGATGTCATCACACCACTGTCAGATCCTGAATTTATATTCCCTTAGTTAAATAACCCTTCCACAAAATATTATATCAAATAACCCAAAACAACATACATAACATGTCAATCACGAATAGTATGTTAGTAATTACAACACATAGCGAATAATCAACTGCAACCTCCACTGTATACTTGGAAATGCCACTCATCAAGGCTTAGAGTGGCATTTTTATTACGGAGAACACCTATATTCAATGAAGAGCAATATTTCGTCTAAAATAAAAGGGTTTGTTGCATCGCAAAAGTCATAATCCACGCACACGAAGCTACCGTTGTGATACTCATAAAATGTCCAAAATCCAGGACTGCTACTAACACGATGCCACACCTCTATCTGACGAGTTTCCTGATCGGCAAAAAGGTTTGCCGCATTCCCAATCTCAATCAGCTGCTCATTCAGCACAAATTGAGAAATTTCATTGCACCAGAGCCAGAAGTATTCATGCGCAAGCCGCCCTCCTGCCCCATCCTGCCACCTCAAAAGCCTCATATCCAAATACCCATCAAAATTATAATCAGAAAACGAAGGGCCTTCCATATTTTGAGCAAACCGAATATTCTGGGTCAAACCGGATATTACTTGGATTATGTAACCACCCTCATCTTTAATTACAATTTCTACTTCTACGGGATCGGGTACCGGAAATGCTCGAAATGCAGTAATTATATCTTGCCAAACATCCGGTTCAAAGTCAACAATCGTTCTAATAATTTCAAGTCGTGGTCCGCCTTCGTATATCTGAACAAATTGTATAAATACATTCTCTGTATTATCCGCATCCTCTTTATTGTCTGATGCTATCTCTTCACAATCTTTTTCGGAGCCGCTCTCTGTTTTGTTATACTCTTCGCTTGTTGCATCTGTTTCTTCATCATGCTCCTCAGCCTCATTGCCTGCGTAATTAAGATATGGGTTAATATCGTTATCTTCACCACTTAGGTTGTATGTAGCTTCATATTTGGATTCATAAGCCGGAATGGAATTGTCGTCCTCTTCCGGTGTTGTATCTGCATTCAAACAACCCGATAAAACACCTAACACCATTAAGGTGATGATAGCTAAGCCCCCAATACTTCTCTTCAAAGAAATGCACCTTCGCTTTTATAATTACAAAATATCGCTGTCTTTGTTATCGTAACATATCTTTATCGGAATGTAAATGAGTAATTATACATTAGGTCGTCATTACTTTGCTGATTTTGAATTTCGGCATAGCTACCTTTCGTTTTAAATGCCAATTTTGGTTTCCGCTTTTCAAAAGAAGCGGGTTTAATGGGGTATGCTCTCATAGGCAGTCGTCCAATGGAAGAAGAGTGTGTTTGCGAAAAGGCTACAATGATGGCTTCTTCTTCGATTGTAAGGACGGTAGATTTCACCTGTTTTGGTTCCAACGGCGAATCAGTAGTAACGTCACGCTTTTTCCACTTATCAACGGTTTTAGGGTTGGTGCCGTGCTTTTTAGCGGGAGTTCTTAAACTCCCTTGACTATTTTGGATTGCTCTACACCTACCCGCAAGAAGGCGGGCCGCCCAAAGGGCGGGTTTCGCAAGGCAAAACTAATGAGAGTTGCCTCTGTCGCTGTGGCGCAGCCATGCAATAATTGCCCCATAGTTTCTTCATCTCCTTTGATGAGTCTACTGTACCATTACAACATGTAGCTGTACACCTAAGGTGGACAGGGGGTTTTAGCATGCACCCTATGGCTGCAAAAATGTAGGTACAACACGGGTTTGGTATGTTTGATAGATAAAATCCCGTATGGCTTGGGTATTTAGGGCATCTATTAAAGCGCTTACCCTTGGGTCGCTTTCATAACCTTCCCGCACAACGATAAAATTGGTAAAAAACTCCCTGGCGGCAGGGGAGGCCACATCTTCACCGGAACCTTCCACGGCAAGGTGCATCACACCTCCTTGCAATGCAAAATTACCATTTATCACGGCAAAATCCACATCAGGCAGCACGGATGCTAACACATCCGCCGCCATGGGTCGTATATCTAAATTAAGGGGGTTATACTCTACACCATGGGTTGCATTTGCAGTTGTTCTTGTTTCATAATAAAGTGTGATAAGCCCCAAAGATTCCAATAGTTGCAGCGCACGGGCTTCGTTGGTGGGGTCGTGGGGTATGGCGATGGTGCTGCCCTCGGATACATCTGCCAAGGTTGTGCCCGGTGTGTGGGCATAAAGGCGCAAAGGCTCAAAATGCACCCCGAAAACAGGCACAAGGTTTGCGCCATTGTCCCTGTTAAAGCCTTCCATAAAGGGTCTGTGCTGGAAAAAGTTCATATCAATATCCCCATTGTGCAAGGCCAAGTTGGGGGCAATAAAGTCATTAAACACATTAATTTCCACTTCAAAGCCCTGCTCCTCCAAAATAGGTACCACTTGTCCTAAAATCTCGGCATGGGGTGTGGCGGTTGCGCCTATTCTTATCAGCTGCTTATCTTGGCCGCCACAGGCCGCAAAAACAAAAGTTAGCCCCAACACCGCAAGCAAAAATACTACTTTTTTCATATTAAATCCCCCTTATTATATATGTCGTTAGGCAAGCCGCTTGTCAATTTTTGCGGCTAAAAAGTTAAACAAAAGTTGTATCAGTGTTACAATAATAACTATTACGATGACGATGATTATTATAACATGCGTGTTTCGGCTCATATGCCCATATCTTATGGCCATATCCCCAAGGCCGCCGGCGGCAATTGCTCCCGTCATGGCGGAAAAGTTCATTATCATTATAGTGGTGATGGAAAAACCACGGATTAAAGATGGGACGCTTTCCGGCAGCATAACTTTTCTTATAATTTGGAAATTTGTTGCCCCCATGGATTTTGCCGCATCCACTATCCCTGCGTCCACCTCATTCAAAGCGGTTTCCACCATGCGGGATATAAATGGGGCGGCAGCAATAACCAGCGGCACAAGGGCGGCGGTTGCGCCAATTCCCGTGCCCACAATAAAACGTGCAAAGCCCATAAGAGCCACCATTAATATCAAAAATGGGATGGAGCGTCCGGTGTTTACAACAAAGCTAAGCACCCCATGCACCGTTTTGTTGGGGAAAAGCCCCCCCTTGCCCAAACATACCAGCAAAACCCCCAAAGGCAAGCCGATAGCATATGCCAGCCCCACCGTTGCAAAGGTCATATAAAGTGTGGTTAATGTCCCTTCCCATATCACCCCCCTAAAATCCATAAAAACTTCCCATAAATACGCCATAACATAACCCTCCTTAAATTTGGAAATCTAATAGCATTTTGGTGGCGGGGTTTTTGGGGTTATCCAGCACATCACCGGTTTCCCCCACTTCCACAACCCGCCCGCCATCAAGCACCACGGTTTTGTTGCAAACTGCACGCACCACATGTATGTCATGGGTGATGATGACAATGGTCATACCCAGCTTTGCATTTATATCCTTAATAAGCCGCAAAATTTCCTTGGCGGTAAAACTGTCCAGGGCGGATGTGGGCTCGTCACAAAGCAATATTTTTGGGCTTGTTGCCAAAGCCCTTGCAATGGCAACCCTTTGCTTTTGCCCGCCGGAAAGGCTTGCGGGATATGCACCCAACTTATCGGCCAGCCCTACCAACTCTGCCAACTCCACACACCTTGCCCTTGCAGCCTTTTTATCGGTTTTCGTAAGCTCCAAAGGAAAGGCTATGTTGCGGGCAACGGACCTTTGCATAAGCAAATTGTATCCCTGAAAAACCGTGCCAATATTTTTCTTAATGGCGTTGGCCTTGCTATTTTTTATGGCACAAGTGTTTTCGCCAAAAATTTCCACATCCCCTTGGGTGGGCTGGGTTAAAAGCCCGATAAGTTTTAGCATAGTAGATTTGCCCGCCCCCGACTTGCCCACAATGCCAAAAATATCCCCTTCATCAATGGTTAAGGAAACATTATCCAAAGCCACCTCCCCATTAGGAAAAACCTTGCTAACACCAACCAGCCTTATCACACCAACCACCCCCAAAATAATCAAAAAGCCCCTAGAAAGCACGCAAAAACGCACTTTCTAGGGACGAGAAATTAAACCCGTGGTACCACCCTAGTTCATCTTGGGCATTGCTGCCCAAAACCTCATCGGATGCTGGCTTAAACGTTAAAAATACTACGTTGTCTAGCGAAACATCCTATCGCTGTAACGTGCGAACACGCAAAACCCTTAGTGGACGCAAACCACCTCGAATCCCGAAAGCTCCCAGACCATATTCGGCAAACTGCACGGCACCCATTCTCAGCACACTGGGCTCTCTGTAACCAGAAATTTTGCCTACTCATCTGTTCATAGCCAATAATTTGATTTTTGTTTATTATACACATTTTTTTATCTTTGTCAAGTGTTTTTTAATTTTTTTATAATGACAGCCACCACTATTATGGCGAGGTGGAAGCAATCGCCTAAAAAAATAAAAAACTTGTCAAAAAATGCTTGCAAAAATATTTCTTTTGGTGTATAATTATGACTAACAGTGAGCAACTGGGGTGACAGTGTGAGTGCAACAGCGAATTTAACCATAGCAGAAAAAATCAAACTTGTTAGGGATTTGGCCAACATAAAGCAAGAAGCCCTTGCTGCGGCTTTGGGCTGTGTAAAATCTAAAATTAGTGAGACTGAAAACGGCAAGAAGGAATACACCCGTGAAGAAGTAATGGTGTTGAAAAAAATGCTGGGTATCGAAGGCGCACCAATCTTTGATGATGAGATTGCCGACTATCAAAGGCAGTTGGATTTGTGGCTGGGCTATATTAGAGGTTCGCTAATTGATAAAGCTCAAAATATGCAAGAAAGGCTATCCATAATCACCAAGCTACCTTATGAGCAAGACTTGATTTTTAATTACAGGATGTTTGAATCCAAACTTTTAATGCAAATCAAAGATATTTCGGGAGCGGAAGAAATTTTAGAAACAACAAAGCCCCTCCTTGATAAAACCACTGCAAAAAACCGCTATCATTACATTTATAACTTGGGCATGCTTCAATTCTATAAGGGAGATTATGTAGAGTCCAAAAATTCTTTTACCACAGCCTTTGATATGAAAATCGAAGGGCACAAGAGGGAAGCTTCGCTATATTATAATCTTGCCCTTTGCTATTCGAGATTGGGATGGGCTACACAGTCAGTAATAACTTTGTTGAAAATTTATAGCGAATTCGACCATGATGTGGCAAGTATTAATGAGTTGTTCGTAGACAACACACTTGCTGTTAATTACATTAGAATAAATCGAGTTAAGGAAGCGGAAGAAGTTCTCGAAAGAGCCTTGATGAAAGCTAAAGTCCGAGGAATCAAGGAGAATATTGCTCGTGCGTTACACAACTACGGGTTTGCGTCCAAGAAATCAGGCCGCTTTGAAGAAGCGATTGAATATTTTGACCAGTCACTTGCCCATCTTTTAGAGGGCGAAAACTTATATTTGGAAGGCTTATGTCAGAAAATCATCTGCTTAAACGCCTTAAAGAAAAAAGCTTTGTGTAAGCCGCTGTTGCTCCAAGGAAGTGGCCTATCAAAGAACGATGAGCACTACTTACTAATGTTTCAGTCGCTATCCCACGCTCTAACCCTAAACAACGAAAATTCGTCATCATTCATAGAGGAACATACCATCCCACATCTTATCGAAAAGCATCATCTTTACAGAGCATTAGAATTTTGCAATTGGCTAATATCGCATTATACTAAAAAAGGGATGAAAATGAAATTGCTGGAAATCACAATAATTAAAAATGATATTCTTGAAAAAATAGCTTTTGGGGGGTGAATTATAATGAGGAGAAAAATAACCGCTTTCGTTTTATTAGTTGCAACATTAACTCTGTCATACAGCTTTATTTCGATGGCAGCTGGTGAAGAAGATGGGCCACTACCAATCCCAAACAGAATAGTCCTTCCCGTTGATGAATCTGAGGATTAGGATACAACCCTCCTGCAATGACTAAGGTGCACGCTAAGAGCCATTATTACATGGCTCTTTTTTATTTCCAAAAATGCCCACTTTACAGGCAAAAGTCCAATTTTTATCCAACTTTTTACATTTATTTTCAAAAAATGGAAAAAAGTGCTTGCAATTTATTTCCAGATAATGTATAATGAATTTAGTGCCAAAGTTCGCTGTACGAAAAAAATAAGCCAAAATATATAAAAGCAACAAATGTGCAACGAACATTTGGAAAATTACATAGGAGAGGAAGGATGTAAAATGACAATTAGAAAAATGGATGAGTTGGGGCGGGTTGTAATCCCCAAAGAAATGCGAACGGCCTTGGACCTTTGCGAAGGTGACAGCATCATAATTAGCTTGGAGGGCAATAGGGTGGCACTTGAAAAGCATTCCCCCACCTGCCAGCTATGTGACAGCAGTGATGAAGTGCAACAGAAGAACAAGGCTTTTCTGTGCAAGACTTGCTATATTAAGCTAAGCTAAGTTAAGTTAAAAACCCCTCGTTTGAGGGGTTTTACTGTATCAAGCCGCCCCCCGGTGCTTGGCGGCAGACGAATGCAAAACCTTTGTTATTATGTGCTTTTCCTCCATGGCGGCTACAAGGCCGTGCCGCCTTTTATGGACGCATCAATGGCATCTTGCCTGCGCTGCACATATTCACGGTGTTGATAGGGCGTCATCAAAACTTTGCGGGGCTTTGCGCCATCCTCCGAGCCTACCAACCCACGCCCTTCAAGCTCCTCCATCATGCGGGCGGCACGGTTGTAGCCAATGCGGAATTTGCGTTGCAACATAGATGTGCTGGCCTTCTCCTTTTCCACCACAAAGGCAATTGCCTCTTCAATCAACGGGTCCGAATCGTCCGAAAAGTCCATTTCTTCGGGTGCGGCGGTTATTTTTTCTATCATATCTTCGCTGTATTCGGTTTCCCCATCTTGCTTAATAAAATTAACAATATTTTCCACTTCTTTATCAGAAATAAAGGAGCCTTGGATGCGGCGGGGCTTGTTCATACCTACGGGGGAAAACAGCATATCGCCTTTGCCAAGAAGTTTTTCCGCCCCTACTGTATCAAGTATTGTGCGGCTGTCTGTGCCGCTGGATACGGCAAAGGCAAGGCGGCTTGGTACATTTGCCTTAATAAGCCCCGTAATAACATCCACGGACGGGCGTTGGGTTGCCAAAATAAGGTGTATGCCTGCCGCACGTGCCTTTTGGGCAAGGCGCACAATGCTTTCTTCCACCTCTTTACCGCAGGTCATCATCAAATCCGCAAGCTCGTCAATAATAATCACGATTTGGGGTATTTTTTCCTCACCTTTTTCCGCCAAAGCTATGTTGTAGCCTGCTAAATCCCGCACTTTGTTTGTGGCAAAGGCGGCATAGCGGCTTTCCATTTCCCGCACTGCCCAACCAAGTGCGCCGCTGGCTTTTTGGGGGTCCGTTACCACAGGTATAAGCAGGTGGGGTATGCCGTTGTAAATGGACAGCTCCACCACCTTGGGGTCTATCATCAAAAGTTTTACTTCTTGCGGTGTGGCTTTGTAAATTATGCTGGTAATAAGCGTATTGGTGCAAACCGACTTGCCCGAACCTGTGGAGCCTGCAATTAGCAAGTGGGGCATGCGGGCAATATCCGACACCACAATGTTGCCTGCAATGTCCTTACCCATGGCAAATGCCAGCTTGGATGGATGGGACCAAAAAGCATCATCATCAATAATTTCCCGTAAAAAGACGGCTTGTACGTCTTTGTTGGGTATTTCGATACCCACAACCGATTTGCCGGGAATTGGGGCTTCTACCCTTATGGTTTCGGCGGCGAGATTTAGTGCTAAATCGTCCGCCAGCCCTGCAATTTTGGATACCTTTACGCCGCTGCCGGGGGAAAGCTCATAACGGGTAACTGTTGGGCCTTTGCTAACCTCCACCACACGGGCGGTTACGCCAAAGCTTGCCAGCGTTTCTTCCAATTTTTTGGAGTTTTCCAAAATTTGGGCACGGCTGCTTAGGGATGGTTGATAGGTGTTTTCACGTAAAAGCTCTACGGGGGGGAATATGTATTCGGTAGCTTGATTAAGAGTTGTGCCGACTGTTGATGGTTCGGTAGCTTTGTGGTTTTCGGTTTCCCATGGGGGCTGCTCGTCCATGGGGTTATGCGGATGGATGGGGTCATCATCTGCAGTTTCTGCACCCTCTACAAAGCCTTTTATGTCGATGCCAAAATCGTCATCAAGCCCAAGCCCAACCTCAATCACGGGCTCAGGCTCGGGCGGCGCAGGGTCTGTTTTAAGGGTCTCGGTGGTTTCGGGGCGTGGGTTAATTATGGTATCCGGATGTATGGCCGGCTCGGCGGTTTCGTATGGCCGGCTCGGCTCGGCGGCACTTATTTCAGGCTCGATAGGTTTTGTGTGGGGTAGGGAAGATGTATAGCGATATGGTTCGTGGTTTTCCTGTATTTCTCGGTCTTCCGGCTCCTCTTCCGCTTGCCTTTCGGCTTTGCGCTCCAAATATTCCCGTCGTTTTTCAGCCCCAACGTCAATACCCTTTCGCACCCCTTGCGCCCCGCTTTGCAGTATGGCAAACAGGGATTTACCTGTGATGACAATAAATAAAATAGCCATCAACGCAATAAGAAGGACATATGTGGCAATTTCGCCCATAATAAGCACAAATATGCCCGAAAAAAAGCCGCCAAGCATGCCGCCATTACTCCATGCGCCCTGCACAAAGGATTGGCCGAGATATTGTGCAAAAGTATAATCCTCGGGCTGCCCAAAGCCCAGCAACTGCACAAAGCTGATTATTACAAGAAAAAGGGATGTAGCCATGGCAATTTTGCCCCTTGTTAAAAACTGCTTTTGGCGGGACATTATGTAAACCACAGCAATGCCCACAAGCACCAAGGGCAACAAAAATGCCCCAACCCCCACAAGGCCCGTAAATAGGGCAGAAATGCCCCGCCCCAATGCCCCGCCAACCCCAACAAGGCTGATAACTAAGAAAATGGCAAAAAATATAAGCAGTATTGCTACAATCTCCCGTCTTAATGCCTTTTTGGGCGGCTTGTTACTTTTCTTTGCAGGCTTTTTTTCTGCCATATGCCATTCCCCCATATATTTCCAATTATTTTCAAACATTTTTTGCATATTGATAATAATAACTTAAAATGATATAATATTCAAGTATGATTTGCAAAGTAAGCACATAATTACTACGAACTACTTTTTGGAGCGGAATAGCGACAACGGTTTTTCGGCGTTTTTCTGAAAACCGTGATAGCTATGAGCGAAGAAAAAGTGTGTGAGTAGTTAATATGTGGTTGCTAAACTGCCGATATAAAATTGGGGGTGTAGCCTTGCGGGAACTGTATAAACGCAACAAAACTTTTTTTGATAGGTTGGGACTCCTTTTGGCGGTTGCCCTTACAATTTTTGTTATTGTGTTTTTGATGGGCTATGTTGCGCCATTTGTGGCAGGCTTTATAATCAGCCTTATTTTAAGCCCGCTGGTGGATTTGTTGCATCGTAAATGGCGTTTGCACCGCAGCATATCCGCTGCTGTGCTTATTTTGGCGGTGGTTGCAGGCATCTTTGCCCTTGGCGGCTGGCTTGTAACCCGCTTGCTGGAAGAGGCGGGCGCAATGGCCAACTCCATACCCCAATACATGGCATCCGCCCAAAATGGGGTGGAAAATTTGGTGGCCGGCTGGGGTTTTAATATTGATGTGGAAGCCGCCTTTGCAAGTTTGTTGGCCTTTGCTACGGGCTTGGTGCAAAGTGTAATATCAGGCGGAAGTTTGCTAACAGCCATACCAACCGCCGTTTTTCGTGTGCTTTTAGCTATAATATCTGCATTTTTCTTTATCAAGGACAAACATGTTATCCGGGAGCGCATTTTGCAACTGTTTCCCGAGGGTTTGAAAGCAAGGGGGCGTAAGGTTCGCAAATCCTTGGCATATTCGCTGGTGGGTTATGTTAAGGGGCAGGGCATTATCATGTCCGTTGTTGCCGTAATTTGTGTTGCAGGGCTTTTTATTGTGGGCTCACCTTATGCCTTGTTTGTGGGCATCGGCATTGCTATGTTTGATGTGATACCGGTTTTTGGCTCGGGAGGTATTTTGATACCATGGGCAATATATTCATTTATAAACGGGCGCACCAGCTTTGGCGTGGGGCTTTTGGCTATTTGGGGTTTGGTTTTTCTAACCCGGCAACTTTTGGAGCCAAAGGTGGTAGGCAACCGCATAGGCATTCACCCAATTATGCTGCTTGCCAGCATTTATGTGGGCATAACCTTACTTGGCCCTGTGGGCATTTTGGCGGGACCATTGATAACATTGATTATTAAGGCGATTATGGAAGCCGTACCCCGTAAATTGGAGGTGGCAAAAACGTGAGATTTGTGCGCATGGATGCGCTGGAACCGGGCATGACCACCGCCCGCCCCATATATAACAAGCAAGGTGCGTTGCTTATCAAAAAGGGGCACACCTTGGATAGCCGCAACATTACGGCCCTTTTTAATATGCGCTATGTGGGGATTTACATAATTGACGCCCTTTCCCATGATGTGGAATTGGAAAAAGAGGAAATGGTGGATGAAGAAACCCGCCACAGTGCCGTTTCGTTAGTACAAAGCATGTATGCCCAAGCGGCGGACACTAAACTAAGTAAGGCCAGCAATGCGGCGGGCGAGGTTACAGCACTTATCGGCGATATTGTGGAGCGGATTTTTGAAAACGACACCGCTGTGATGAATGTACCGTTATTGCGCACTTTTGACGAATATACCTACCGCCATAGTGTGGACGTGGGTATGTTGACCATTATGCTTGGTAAGGCCATGAATTTGTCCAAAGAAAATTTGATGGATTTGGGCAAATCAGCCTTTTTTCACGATTTGGGTAAGATGTTTATCCCTTTGGAAATTTTGAATAAAGAAGGGCGGCTGACGGATAAAGAGTACGAAACAATGAAAAAACACAGCCAGCTGGGCTATGACTTTGTGCGGGATATTTTGCACGAAAACAAAGCCGTTACCAGCGGTGTGCTTTTCCACCACGAAAAGTTTGATGGGACAGGCTATCCCCATGGCTTAAAAGGGGTGGACATACCCATTTTCGGGCGGATGATTGCTGTTGCCGATGTTTATGATGCGCTGGGTACGGACAGGCCATACAGGCGGGCCATGGCCCCGTCTGAAAGCTATGAGGCAATTCTTGCCCAATCGGGCACCCATTTTGACCCGGACATTGTAATGGCATTTAGGGATACCATTGCGCCTTTCCCTGCCGGATGCACCGTAAAGCTTTCCAATGGTTTGCATGGTTTGGTTGTGCGCAATAACCCAAGCTTTATTGCCCGCCCGCTGATAAAGGTGTTTAACCCTGCCAACCCCAGCCGTTATAAGCTGGTAGACCTGGCTAATGACATGGATGCACTGCATATAACCATCATGTCATTAGCGTAGGGTGGGGGCTTGTCCCCACCTATGCCAGCAAGACGAACAGTGCGACTGTATACAAGAGGTGGGGGCAAGCCCCCACCCTACAATATCCCACGAAAAAATGATTCGCTGGATTTATGGGGTGGGCGCAGATAACGATTTAAGGCAAAAAGCCCGTTGTAGTCGCCAACGGTGATTGTGTTGGGCTTTTCGTAACAAGATAGGCTTGCCAAATACCCTGCATCACGTATAATCTCATCTGATACTTCTGTTAAGATGCCAAGTGGATAAGTAAGGCAATTGGACACAAGCCCCACATTATCCACCAATACTTGGGCAAACTTTTCCAAATCACCTAAAAGTCTTGCCTTGTAAGCGCATAGGTCTTCGCCATTTTTTTTACCTACTCCCCTTGCGCCGTGCAAATCGTAAGTGTGGCTTTGTATTTCTACCCGCCCGCTGGCGATGGCTTTTCGCACACAGTCCCAAGTCATATGGGGATGCTGTGTGCGATTGCTCTCCATTGCAATTTGTGTGTACTTATCTGTCATTGCTCCGATAATTGCCATGGTTATGCGGCTGTCATGGGCTTCTAACATTGGCAGCATAATGTCAATTGCAGGCTGCCGCCCATCGTCAAAACTAAGCACTATGGGCTTTTCCGGCAAAGGCTTGCCAAGATGCACAAAATCAATCACATCCTGCATAAATACGGCGGTATAACCATTTTCCGAAAGCCACTGCAAATCCGATTCAAACTCCGCCACTGTAATTTCCCAGCGGTTGCTTGGGTTGTCCTCCAAGGCGTGGTACATAATAATTGGCACCTCTGCAGTTGCGCCAATAGGTAGACCGCCTAAGGTTTCCAGCGGTGCCGTTAACATTGCCAATGCCATCAAAATAACAAAAATATTCTTCACAAACATACCCCCACTTAAATAATATTTATTATCAACACGGTTCGCCTTCAATAAACTGACATTATTTGTAAGTTTATAAATTTGGGTTGACATTTTTGGCGAATTATGATATAATTTTAACTTAGTATCAAAATAAATATTTTAAGGAGAAAAGCAATGAGAAAGTTCGTTTTACCTGTAATTATGCTGGTTTTTGGCCTTGCCCTGCTAACCGGCTGCGGCGACCGCCCCGTACCCGTAACTGCTGATAATCCCCTTATCGGCACTTGGGATTTTCCCGGTATTCCCGGCTTCTACGTGTTTAATGCGGACGGCACAGGCAACCGTGGTTTAGGTCTTGACTTTTTTGACTGGTGGACTGATGGAGACCTGTTGGCAATGAACATGACCAGCGGTTACGCCCACAGCGGAAGGTATATCAACAACGAGCGTTGGACATTTACCCTTAGCGATAATGACAATACCCTGCGCATCAACAGTAGACAGGACAGAAACCTGTCCTTTACCTACACAAGGGCAAATTAACAACAAAACCCCCTACACATGGCAGGGGGTTTTTATATGGTCTATTTCTTAAAAAAGCCCGGAAATGCGCCCTTCTTTATCAACATCGATATTTTCGGCACTGGGCACTTTTGGTAGGCCCGGCATGGTCATAATATCCCCTGCAAGGGCAACGATAAAGCCGGCACCTGCGGAAATGCGCAAATCCCTGATGGTTACGGTAAAATCTGTTGGGGCGCAACGCATGTTTTGGTTGTCGCTGAAGCTGTATTGGGTTTTTGCCATGCAAATTGGCAGTTGGCCAAAGCCCATAGCTTCCAAGTTTTTGGCTTGCTTTTTGGCGGCGGGCAACAAGGTAACATCCGCACCACGGTAGATTTTTTGCACAATGGCTCTAATTTTATTCTCGATAGATACATCAGATTCGTAAACGAAATTAAAGTTCGGCTTTGCGTTACCCTCTGCAAGGCGCACAACTTCTTTTGCTAAGGCTTCCCCACCTTCGCCGCCCTTGCCCCAAACTTCGGACAAAGCCACGTTTGCGCCAAGCTCACGGCATTTAGTTTCAATCAGTGCAAGCTCTTGCTCCGTATCCGTTGGGAAGCGGTTTATCGCCACAACGGCGGGCAAACCAAATACTTTGGTAATATTTTCTACGTGGCGGAGAAGGTTTGGTAAGCCTGCCTCCAAAGCCTCCACATTTGGGGCATTAAGGTCAGTTTTGGCAACGCCGCCGTGGTATTTAAGTGCACGCACAGTGGCCACAATAACCACTGCATCCGGCACAAGTCCGGAAACACGGCATTTAATGTCCAGGAATTTTTCTGCACCAAGGTCCGCACCAAAGCCTGCTTCTGTAACGGCATATTCGCCCAGCTTTAACGCCATTTTGGTAGCAGTGACGGAGTTGCAGCCGTGGGCGATATTGGCAAAAGGTCCGCCGTGGATGATTGCCGGTGTCTTCTCCAAGGTTTGCACAAGGTTTGGCTTCAAAGCATCTTTTAGCAGTGCCGCCATTGCACCATGCGCCTTTAAGTCTGCGGCGGTTACGGGCTTTTCGTCACGGGTATAACCTACGATAATGCGCCCAAGGCGGTCTTTAAGGTCATCAATATCGCTGGCAAGGCACAAAATCGCCATAACCTCGCTGGCAACCACAATATCAAAACCATCTTCACGGGGTACGCCATTGGTGCGCCCGCCAAGGCCGTTTGCCATAAAGCGTAATTGGCGGTCGTTCATATCAATTGCACGCTTCCAGCTTATGCGGCGGGCATCGATGTTAAGGGCATTGCCTTGGTATATATGGTTGTCCAGAAGTGCCGCAAGCAAGTTATTTGCCGCCCCAATTGCGTGAAAATCCCCTGTAAAATGCAGGTTAATATCCTCCATAGGCAAAACTTGGGCATATCCGCCGCCTGCAGCCCCGCCTTTTACACCAAAAACAGGGCCAAGGGAAGGCTCGCGTAACGCAACAACTGCTTTTTTGCCAATGCGGCGCAAAGCATCGGACAAGCCAACGGTGGTGGTGGTTTTACCTTCGCCTGCCGGGGTTGGGTTAATGGCTGTTACCAAAATAAGCTTGCCATCAGGCTTGCCCGCATTGTCGTTTAGATAGCTGTAATTAATTTTTGCCTTGTAATTACCATATTGCTCCAAATACTTCTCGTCCAGCCCCAAAGCGTTGGCTATTTCACCAATCTTCGCCATTTGGGCGGCTTGGGCTATTTCAATGTCACTTTTAAAACTCATTTTATCCTCCTGTTAATTGTGATTTATATTAGCATTTCAAACAAGCGCAGGATGGTTATTACGGACTGCTCCCTGGTATAATCATCTTGCGGGGCAAAGTGATTGTCACCAACGCCGCCGATTATGCCTGCTGCTTGGATTGCACCCACTGCATCCATTGCCCATGGAGAAATGACAGAATTGTCAGTAAAAGTGGGCTGGGCTGGCGGCAGCGGCCGCCCAACAGCTTCGGCTAAGCGAACCAGCAAAACCGCTGCTTGCTCCCTTGTCAACCGTTCTTGCGGGTTTGCCATGTTGCCACCAACGCCCGACATGACGCCGATATACGCCAACTTCTCCACAGCGGGAAACATAACAAAATACGAAGCTCCAAAATTGTTACGAGTATCATCAAAAGCCACTTGTCCCGTTATTTCACGCTCCATAACCATTTCATACAGGCTAACGGCAAGGATGGAAAAATAGTCACGGGTGGCGGGAAAGCGGTAGGATGATGTGTGCATTTCGGGCACCAACCCTAAATCAAGGGCGCGCTGATAGGCTTCTGCCGCCCAAGGGCTTGGACCGAGATATTCCATGCCGCCTGCGGGTATTTCTGCCCCAACGCCCACGATTAACGTGGTAATGGGCGAATCGGGCATCACGTTGGTACCTGCGGATCCTGCTCTCCAAACAGACAGGTCTGTTCTGAAATGATACCTACCATCTGTATCAAACACATGAACCACATGGCCGCTGCCGGTTATCAAACCCCCTGCCGCTCTGTTGTATTCTATCAGGGTGGTGTAGTCAAATTCCGGTTGATACCACCAATCCAACCAATCCCCATGCACCTCCTGCCGTGTGGTGTTGCCGTTAAACCGGGCAAGCTCAAACCTTGCTTGCTCTAAATGCATTGCGTTTGTGGTGGGTGATTGAAGCAGATCGACAATCAGCTGTGCTCCAATGGGTATGTTAATTGTATACCCAAAGTTGCTAAAACGAATAGGCTGGTCAGACAACAAGGAGACTTGGAATCCCGTGGCATTTTCTCCATCTTCCATCTTGTCGCCGAAAAAATATGCCCCATCTTCCGGGTTGTGATACCAAACATGTGGCGCATCGCCGTGACACCAATCTTCCCACGCCATGGCGGGTACGGCCAGCCCCATCACCATCATAAAGCCCCAAGCAAGCCATGGCAATTTTTTTATCAGCGAGTGTTTACGCTCCATCTCTGCTTTTACCTTTGACACAATTATATCCTCCTATTTTTATTGTATTATTAATATTTTAACATATACTCATCCGTCATCAATCGGCTTGGCTGTCACCTGTAACGCTAACTTCATTGGGCGATTTTATTTCGTTGATTTTAGGCAGTTTGCGCACCTTAGGTATCAGGATTATAAAAATGCCCATGGCAATATAGCTTGCACCCTGGAAAAGAAAAATATAATCCACTTGCGATACAATGTTACCCAAAAAGCCGCCCACCAAAGCACCCAGCACCGTAACAACAGATGTGGAAGTGGCGAAAACCGAGCCTACACGCCCTATCATATCCTTAGGGGTTATCCTTTGCATAAGGGAGTTTATAGCGATGCCAAAGGTGGTACCAACGATACCTACAACAATCATCAATCCCACGGCGACGGCGAAATTATAGGGCAGGATTAATGTGAATAAAATGCGTATAACACCGAGGGCAAACAGCACAATGAAGACCATTGGGCCGATTTTAAGCCTTCCCCCCAAAGCCCCCGTAAGCACAGATGCGAAAATGCCGCCCACGAGGGCTAATGTGATAAGGAATATGTAACCCTGTGCCCCTGCATGATATTCCAAAAATTCAGGGCGGTTTACATATGCAATTTGACCCACAAAATTTGTCATAACAACAACTACAACAAAAAACAACAAAACATTTCCCATTATAAACTTGCCGCCCTGACGCAGGTCATGCAGATAGTTTATTTTTTCCTTTAACTTATTACCTTGCCCTGCGGAAGGGTCTTTTAGTAACAAGGAAAACAGGAAGGCAACCACCAAAAACCCGGCAGATGCGCCGTAAATAACCGTAAATGCGTCCACTGCAAACATATCATCATTTGCACCCATTATGACAAACAAAGCCAAAGCAATAACAAGCCCGCTGGACATGACGACGATTTGTGTTAAGGAGTTTGCTTTCATCAAATCATCCTCGCTTACGATTTGGGGCAAAAGGGCGTTTGATGCGGGCCCTTCAAAAAGCCTTGCAATGGAATAAGCGATTATTACGGCAAACATAAACATAATGCCGATGGTTTCCAAAAGCGGTGTAAAGGCCAGAAGGGCAAGGGGTATAAATTCCAAAATAAGCGTAACCCGTATTATGGAAACTTTATTGCGCCTGTCCGCTAGCGGTCCCACGGCAAAGGAAAAGATGTGGGGGGCGGCAATCAAAGCACCCGCAATGCCTGTGTAAATCGGGTTTTCATAAAGCAGGTGGATGGACAGTAACATAAAAATTTGAAAAATGCCCCCGCCAAGCCCCGAAAACACATAAAGCCCCAAAAGCCTGCGAAACATCTTGTTGCCCTTAAAAAAATTCAGCAATCAACCACTCATTCCCTTCTGTCGCCAAACAATATTAAGGCCACACCCCCGCCAAAGCCGAAAGTTGCCACACTTATCAATGCAGCAATTGGTGCAGACAGCACCGCCGCAATAGCAATTGCTACGGCAGTAGAAGGCAGCATAAATATTCCGCCACGCCTGTATTTTGCTTTCATAACCTTCCTCCAACTACTTACCCATTGCCATTTTTGCCGCAATTATGGTGTTTTCCATTAAGATTGCACGGGTCATGGGGCCAACACCACCGGGCACAGGGGTTATATAGGATGCAATTTCCGCCACAGGGGCATAATCCACATCACCGTACAATTTGCCGTCATCCCCACGGTTTATGGCCACATCAATAACAACTGCACCGGGTTTTACCATGTCGGCGGTAATTAGCCCAATTTTGCCCACGGCGGCAACTAAAATGTCCGCTTTGCGGGTCATTTCTGCCAAATCTTTGGTGCGGCTATGGCAAATGGTAACGGTGGCATGTTTGTGCAACAAAAGCATGGCCATGGGCTTGCCAACAATATTGCTGCGCCCAACAACCACACAGTGCTTGCCCGCAGGGTCTATGCCGTGGTGCTCCAACAGGCGCATAACGCCGTAAGGGGTGCAAGGGGCAAAGGTAAAGTTTCCATCCAAAACCCGCCCAATATTTTCCATATGGAAGGCATCCACATCTTTTTTAGGGGAAATTGCCTGTATCACCGCTTGCTCGTCATAACCCTTGGGCAAGGGTAGTTGCACCAAAATGCCGTGGATATCATCACGGCTGTTAAGTTCGTGGATAAGCTCCATTAACTTGTCCTGCCCTGTATCCGCCGGTAATTCAAAAGTTTCGCTTTTAATGCCGCACTGGGCGCAATCCTTTTTTTTGTGGTTTACATAAACGTGGGATGCGGCATCATCCCCCACAATAACCACGGCAAGGCCGGGCACAATGCCCAGCCCTTCCAGGTCGGCCTTAATTTTTTGTTTAATGTTAGCGGCAAGTGCGTTGCCGTCCAAAATAACTGCCATTCTCTCCTCCGTTTATCCGGCTTTTTCTAATCGGGTTACACGCTCTTCTAATATCTTAATGCGCACACCATACTGCTCCTTTTCGACTTCCAAAGCTTTGTCCCAAATCTCTCTAACCTTATCTAAGGCGAGGTTCATATAGTCAAACATAGCTTTTACTTCCCTTTCTTGTTTAATTTCTAGGTTTGCCAGTATGCCGGCACTTGTTTCTACCACCTTTTCAAGTTTGGTTATTGCAACTTCAAGCTGTGCAAAATCCCCCCCAAATTCAGCGGTTTCTTCTTGTAAACCTCTTATGTCTTTGCGCACTTCTGTAAATCCTTGTTTTACTTCGGCTTCAAGCTTGTCAAACCTGTCTTCAAGCTTGTCAAACCTGCTTTCCAGTTTATCAAATCTATTCTCAAGATTATCAAACCTATTCTCGAGAATATCGAATCTACTCTCGAGGTTGTCAAATCTGGAAACCAAGGTTTCCATCATGCTTAACATTTTTTCTTCAAAATTCATAAATAGCCCCCATTTCACAGCTTAGATAAGGCTTTTAAGCTCCGTATGCTCCATACCAAAATCACGGGCAACTTCGGTACAGGTCAACTTGCCGTTGTAAGTGGAAACGCCGGGATATAAGTAAGAATCGTTTGCAACAGCGGCTTCCAAGCCCATTTTAGCAATTTTAAGGCCGTAGCCCAGTGTGGCATTGGTAAGGGCGTAAGTGGATGTTTGGCTTACGGCACCTGGCATGTTAGCAACACAATAGTGCACAACCCCATCCACCACAAAGGTTGGGTCATCATGGTAGGTGGGTTTGGTGGTTTCGGCACAGCCGCCTTGATCCACTGCCACATCAACAATAACACTACCGGGCTTCATTTTCTTCAAATATTCCCTTTTGATAAGCTTAGGGGCAGCTCCGCCGGGGATAAGCACCGCACCAATAACCAAATCCGCTTTGGTAAGGGCTTCCTCAATGGCCGCCGGGGTGGAGTATAGGGTTTGTATGGTTTGCCCGTAAATATCATCAAGATATGTTAAACGGTCAAAATTATTATCAAGCACGGTAACATTTGCGCCAAGTCCAATTGCCATTTTCATAGCAGAAATGCCCACAACGCCGCCGCCAATAACAACCACATTGCCCCTTGCAACACCGGGCACACCGCCCAAAAGTACGCCACGGCCACCCATTGCCTTTTCAAGGCAGCGGGCACCCGCCTGCACAGACAATTTACCTGCAACTTCGCTCATAGGCTTTAATAGCGGCAAACCGCCGTTTCTGTCCCTGATGGTTTCGTAGGCAACTGCTTTAACTTTGCGCTCAATAAGCGCATCGGTAAGGGGTCTGTCCGCAGCCAAATGCAGGTATGTATACAAGATTTGGCCTTCCCTCATCAACTCATATTCTTCCTTTAACGGCTCTTTAACCTTTACAATCATATCGGCCGCATCCCACACATCCTTGGCATTTGGCAAAATGGTGGCACCAGCGGCAACATAGTCCTCATCAGACATGTTGGACCCAAGCCCCGCACCGGACTGGACAAAAACCTCATGCCCCGCACCGATATAATCTTTAACATTGGAAGGGGTAAGGCCCACACGATACTCGTGACGCTTGATTTCTTTAACAGTTCCGACTTTCATGGTAATTCCTCCTAAAATTGGGTATATTTGTAATTTCTTTGTATCCGACCGGAAAGTGCTGTTACAACCTCATAATTAATACTGCCCTGCCACTGCGCAACTTGCTCGGCACTAACACCTTCACCGATCAAGGTCACCTCATCACCAACTGCTATATCCAGCCCTGTGGCATCCACCATAAATTGGTCCATGCACACATTGCCTACAATGGGGCAAAGTTTGCCGTGTATTTGCACAAAGCCCCTGTTGCTTAACTGGCGTGACACACCATCCCCGTAACCAAGAGGGATTGTAGCGATTTTCGTGGGTTTGCCTGCATAAAAATTACGGTTATAGCCCACGCTTTCCATGGCTACAATGATTTTAATGTGCACAATGCGGCTTTTTAGGGCAAGTATGGGCAAAATACCCATTTTTGCTAACTTTTCTGCTCCTTGTGTAGTGGAATCCGGCGCAAGCCCGTACAACAAAACTCCAAGGCGCACCATGTTCAAATTGCATTCGGGATGGTTCAAAACCCCGCCGGAATTGGAAATGTGCTTAATGGGGATATTAAGCCCTGCATCCTCCAATCTTCTAACAAGGTTGTTAAACCGTCTAAATTGCACATCTGTAAAACCCGGATCCGTGTCCGATGAAGCGAAATGGGAGAAGATACCTTCGATATAGATATTTGGCAGCTTGCTAATCCGCAAAATTTCCCGGCAGGCGGCTTCTGCGGCATTGTCATCATTAACTTGAAAACCGATGCGGTTCATCCCTGTATCAACCTTAATATGCACCCGCCCGCCGCCGCTTTCCGACAACCGTTGTGCAACTTCAAATCCAAACACAGTAACCGACAAATCTAGGCCGGCAAGCTTTTGAAAATCCCCGGCAAATAAGGCACCCATAACTAAAACGGGATGGGATATTTTGCCTTTGCGCAATATGGCTCCCTCATCCACAGTGGCAACGCCCAGCCAATCCACGCCGGCAGCCACGGCACCATGGGCAAAACTTAGAATGCCATGGCCATAAGCATTAGCCTTAACTGCTGCCATAATGGATACATCCGCAGAAACAAGGCTTTTGGCAACTTTTATATTTTGTGCCAAAACCCCTAAATTAATTTCCAAAATGCCCCTGCCAAAATCTTCGTAATCCATATTAAAATATTAACACATCCCTGATTTTTTTTCAAATGTTTTTTCAAATGTTTTTGAACTTGCAAGAAAAAATATATTATGCTATAATAACGTAATTGTATCAGACAAAAATAAAATCCCTGCGTATATTAGGGTAGGTGATGATATTATGAAGCTGTGCTACACAGAAAAAACAGATTACGACTTGGCAGTGATGGTTGCAAGCGGCAACCATGATGCTTTTAATGTGCTTTTGGAGCGGTACAAAAACCTTGTGTATTCCGTTGTGCTTCGCATGATAAATGATAAGGAAGAAGCCAACGACCAAGCACAGGAGGTTTTTATTAAAATTTACCGCCATATTGAAAAATATAAACCTGATTATAAATTTTCCACATGGGTGATACGCATAGCAACCAACCATGTGATAGATTTTAGGCGGCGCAGTAAAAACCAAATGGAAACAGGCAATTTGGATGACATGGAAGAAACTGTGGCGGCCACAGCCCCTTCCCCGGAAGATGCCTACATAGCTAAAGAGCAAACCCGAATGCTGACTGATGCAGTAGAAAGCCTACCTGATATGTACAAGTTGCCAATTGTGCTGTATCACCAGCAAGGGCTTAGCTATCAGGAAATTTCCGATGTGGTGGGCGAGCCTATAAGTAAGGTTAAAAACCGCCTTTTCCGTGCCCGCAAAATCTTAAAAGAAAATCTGGTAAGTATTAAAAGGGGTGAAAGTTATGTGTGATAAAAATTTGGATTTGATGATGAAATATATGGACGGCGGTTTGGATGATTTTGAAAAGATGAATTTGGAAAAGCATATGGAAGTATGCGAAGTTTGTGCGGAGGATTTTGCTGCATATTCCCAAATTTTGCAAGGATTTGGCGAAATGGAGCTAACAGAAGCTCCCGAAGGTTTTGCGGAAGGGGTTATGGCCAAGGTTACAGAGCTTGACCTTTACGCCCCCGCCAAGGCGAAGGAAAGCCGCAAAAGCAAGGTTATTGATGGCTTGATTTTTACCGGCTTTGGCTTGGTTGCTGCCGTAGTATTTGGCGGTGGTGCATTGGCACTTTTTGGCGGCGAAATTTTAGGATGGGTTTATGGTGCGGGGCTATATGGCATTGCAAGCTTTTTAGCCCCCGTAGCGGAAGCTTGTGCAACCGTTGTTGGCAACATCAACAACTGGTCCGGCAATTTGTTTGACCTTTCCCGGGAAACCATGATTTTTTACAGCGCAGCGTTTTTAGCAGTTTTTGCCGCTTTGGTGGCATTGCAAGTGCACATGTCCCGCAGGGGCGCAAGGGAGTAGAGAATGAAAGACCAAACCCTAATTTTAGGCATAGAAACATCTTGTGATGAGACAGCTGCCGCCGTTGTTGCAAACGGCGGTTTTGTGCTGTCCAATATAATTTACAGCCAAATTGACATTCATAGGGGTTTTGGCGGTGTTGTGCCGGAAATTGCTGCCCGCAACCATGTGGGCAAAATTGACCATGTGGTGCAAATGGCTTTGGATGAGGCTAATGTGGTGCTGGATGACATTTCTGCCATTGCCGTAACCCATGGGCCGGGGCTTGTGGGGGCTTTGCTTGTTGGGGTTAATTTTGCCAAGGGGCTGGCATTTGGGGCAGATTTGTCCCTTATTGCCGTTAACCACTTAGAAGGGCATATTGCATCTGCTTATCTGGAAAACGCTGGTTTTGCACCGCCTTTTGTGGCAATGATTGTATCAGGCGGCCACAGCCACCTTGTGCATGTGCGGGATTATGGTGATTATACAGTGATTGGCAGGACGCAGGACGATGCAGCCGGCGAAGCCTTTGATAAAGTGGCGAGAACCCTTAATTTACCCTATCCCGGCGGGGTGGAGATTGATAAGCTGGCAAAGCAAGGTAATCCCGCTGCCATCCCTTTCCCAAGGGCAAAGTTGGGTGATTGTTTGAATTTTAGTTTCTCGGGGCTTAAATCCGCCGTGATAAACTATCTTAACACCGCCAAAATGAAGGGCGAGCAGGTGAATGACGCTGATATTGCCGCATCGTTTCAGGAAGCGGTGGTGGATGTGCTTACAAAAAATGCGATGGAAGCTTGCAAAGCCACGGGTTGCAACCGTTTAGCGGTGGTTGGCGGTGTGGCCTGCAACAGCCGCCTGCGGGAAGCCTTAATGGATGCCTGCGGCGAAAATGGCATAAAACTGCATATTCCAAAGCCTGTACTTTGCACGGATAATGCGGCAATGATAGCGGCGGCGGGCTACTACCACTACACAGTTAAAAATTTTGCGGATATGGCATTAAACGGCTCGCCAAGCCTGCAATTGGGGGAAGGTATATGTACTTAATTTTCGGCTTAGGTAATCCCGAAAGGCAATTTGATGGCACACGCCACAACATTGGCTTTGATGTGGTGGATTTGATAGCGAAGCGGCACGAAATTAAAATAAAAGCCACAAAATTTGATGCCTATGCTGGTGAAGGCTTTTTTAACGGGCAAAAATTGGTTTTGGTAAAGCCTACCACATATATGAACTTGTCAGGGCAAGCGGTGCGGGATTTTGTGCGCTACTACAAAATGCCCATAGAGGAGCTTATACAAAAACTGGTTGTTATTTGTGACGAAACCAACCTGCCCGTGGGGCATGTGCGTATACGCCAAAGGGGCACGGCAGGCGGGCACAATGGCATTAAAAACATCCTTTATCATTTGGGTGTGGAGGAGTTTTTGCGCATACGCATTGGTGTGGGCAAAAAGGGTGAAGGGTGGACGCAAGCAGGGCATGTGCTTTCCCGCTTTTCTAAAAGCGAGGAGGATAAGGCCGTGCAGGGCATTATAACCGCCGCCGATGTTATGGAAGATATTGTGCGCCACGGGGCGGCTTTTACCATGAACAAATATAACACCAAAAATACTGAGAGCGAGCAAACCAAGGCGGAGGGCGAGAGTGACGATGCAGCAGACTAATTTTGACCTTGCCGCACCCCTTACCCAATTGGAAAGCTTTAACCAAGTGGTTGAAACCCTTGGCAAAAAAACGCCCCAAACTGCCCTTTGCGCAGGGGCGGTGGATGGGCAAAAAAGCCATTTGGCATGGGCTTTTGGGGAAAAACTTAACAAACCATTGGTTGTAATAACCCACAGCGAAGGGCGGGCAAGGGAAATAACCCGTGACCTGTCCTTTTTCGGTGCGCCTGCCCAATACTTCCCTGCGTTGGATTTTATGGCAAATTATGTGGAAGTTGCCAGTAAAAACGTTATAATTCGGCGTTTAGCGGCTTTAACCAATCTAACCCTGCCTTTGGTTACAACGGTGGACGCCCTACTTTCGCCCTTGTCACCGCCTGATGAGTTTGCAGGATACTTCATAACCCTTAAAGAAGGACAAGAAATTGCTATTGAATGGCTTGCCAAACGACTTATAGAAATGGGATACGAAAGGGCAGAGCAGGTAGAGGGGCATGGACAATTTGCCATACGTGGCGGCATTTTAGATGTTTTTAGCCCCGCCTTGGAGCCTTTGCGTATAGATTTTTGGGGGGACGAAATAGACTCCATCCGTCATATTGATGCGGAAACCCAGCGTTCGGTTGACGGGGAAAGGCCGGCGGAAATACGGCTTTTCCCCATGAAAGAGCGGCTGGGAGAGGCTGTTGCAAACCTTTTTGACTATTTACCGGCGGATACGCTGGTTTGTCTTGACGAACCCGCCAGAATTGCCGCCCGTGCTGATGAATTGCACAACGAACACACAACATATCTGCAAGATTTGTTGGAGAGGGAGCAATTAACCCCCGATCAAGCCGCCCCTGTGATAACTTATGCAGATATTTTACAGGCAACAAACCCATTTCACAAGGTATTGTTTAACCTAATGTCCCAAACTGTGCGGGATTTTGCCCCGTCCGTCCTTGTTCATTTTGAGGGTAAGGCGGCAACCACCTTCGCAGGGCGCATCGATTTGCTGGTGGAGGATGTGCAGTACCTATTATCCCAAAACTACCAAATCATCATAACTGCCGGCAACCGGCATCGTGCTGCACGCCTTTCAGAAGAACTTGCGGTGTGGGGGCTTGTCCCTACCCAGTACGCCGGGCTACATATCCAATCCGGCGAAATTTCCGCAGGTTTTGAGTATCCCCAGCTAAAACTTGCCATAATCAGCTTTGCCGAGCCACGGGAAGGGGAGAAAAAACGGCGAAAAGTTCGCCGTGCCCCCAAAAAACGCAACCCCATAGACCATTTTACTGACCTTAATGTGGGTGACTATGTGGTGCATGATGCCCAAGGCATCGGCATTTACCAAGGCTTGGAAAAAATTGTGGTGGACGGTATAACTCGGGATTATCTTAAAATTGGCTATCGTGGGCAGGCGAATTTGTATGTGGCAATTAACCAAATGGATGCCCTGCAAAAATATATTGGTGGGGGCGAAGTTAAGCCCCAATTAAGTAAACTTGGCGGGGATGGGTGGAGCAAAACAAAAGCCCGTGCCAAAGCCGCTGTGGAAGAAGTGGCAAAAGAGCTGGTGGAGCTATACGCCAAGCGGGAGGCGGTAAAAGGGCACACCTACGGCGCAGATACAGTGTGGCAAGCGGAATTTGAAGATGCCTTTATTTTTGAAGAAACCGATGACCAGCTAACTGCCGTGGAGGATGTTAAGCGGGATATGGAAGCCCCAAAGGTGATGGATAGGCTAATTTGCGGGGATGTGGGTTATGGCAAAACTGAGGTCGCCATACGCGCCGCCTTCAAAGCCGTTTGCGACCAAAAGCAAGTGGCGTTTTTATGCCCCACCACCATCCTTGCCCAGCAACATTATAACACCTTTGTCCAGCGGATGAAGGATTTTCCCATAAACGTACAGGTGGTGTCCCGTTTCCGCAGCTCCAAGGAAACCAAGTTGGCGCTTGGTGATGTTAAATCAGGGCGGGTAGATATTTTAATAGGCACCCACCGTTTGCTGTCCGATGATGTGGAATTTAGTAACCTTGGGTTGATTATTGTGGATGAAGAGCAACGCTTTGGCGTGATGCACAAGGAAAAATTAAAGCAAAAGTGGGCGCATGTGGATGTGGTTACCCTTTCCGCAACCCCAATACCACGCACCTTGCACATGTCACTTGCAGGTATTAGGGACATGTCCATACTTAGCGAACCACCCTTGGAGCGGCAACCAATCCAAACCTATGTGTTGGAGTATAGCTCGGAAATGGTTAAATCCGCTATTACAAGGGAGCTGGCAAGGGGCGGGCAAGTTTATTACCTGCACAACCGTGTGCAAAATATTGTTAGCACAGCTGCTAAGATACAGGATTTGGTGCCTGATGCATCCGTTGCCTTTGCCCATGGCAAGATGAGCGAGCGGGAGCTGGAAAATGTAATGATGGATTTTATTGACGGGGCAATTGATGTGCTTGTTTGCACCACTATCGTGGAAAGTGGGCTGGATATTCCAAATGTAAACACCATTATCATACAAGATGCGGACTATTTAGGGCTTTCCCAGCTTTATCAGCTTCGGGGGCGGGTAGGGCGTGCGGGTCGCTCGTCGTTTGCTTATTTGATGTACCAAAAAGACAAGGTACTGACAGAAGTGGCAGAAAAACGCCTGCAAACCATAAGGGAATTTACCCAGTTTGGCGCAGGTTTTAAGATTGCCATGCGGGATTTGGAAATACGTGGCGCAGGCAACTTGTTAGGAACAAGCCAACACGGGCACATGGACGCTGTGGGTTATGAAATGTATTGCAAACTTCTGGACATTGCCATGCGGCAGATGCGCGGCATGGAACCACCAAGGGATTTTGAAACCCTGATGGATATTACCCTTGATGCCTTTATCCCCAATATCTACATTCCCCACGAAGGGCAGCGGTTGGATATTTACAAAAAAATATCCCATATAACAAACCAAACCGATTATTATGATGTGCAAGAAGAAATGGAGGACAGATACGGCACACTACCGCCATCTGCACAAAACTTGCTGGATATTGCCCTGCTAAAAGCCCGTGCAAATGCGGCAGATATAATCGCCGTAAAACAAAATGCAGGCACCATAACCCTCGCTTTTAAGCATGATGCAAAAGCGGATCCCTTAAAAATTGGTAAAATGGTGCAGGAAAGCAAGGGCAGCCTAAAATTTACCCTTGGCACAAACCCGACACTAACCTACAAAGCCCGTGATAATGAAGATATCATCGGGCAAGCGACATCGATAATACTTGCCTTTGATTAAGAAAGCATCTCACACGCCATTGCAGGCTTGTGATAGCAAGCCTGCAATGGCGTTAAGTGTTGGAAAAAACCTCTTGACTAACACCCCAATTAATTGTATAATCAAATCAGCAAAAAGGGGTAAATAAAAAAGTGTGCCTGTCTGTGCGAACTCTTCAAACAAGCCCAGACAGGCACCCAAACAGCCCCTAAAGACCTGAGAATATTCTAACTCACTCAGGTCTATTTGTCAAGCACTTCTTACACCCGACAAATAATAGACAGAAAGGTGGGTATTTTTTTATGGAAAGATACAGTGCAAAAA
>Ga0131853_10003385_pt1 | contig 28649 bp, 13 predicted proteins | sample TergutLab28metaG_FD_92764 | JGI IMG/M metagenome (GOLD analysis project Ga0131853, IMG submission 92764) | Labiotermes labralis P1 segment gut microbial communities from Petit-Saut dam, French Guiana - Lab288 P1 (version 2) (version 2) | ecosystem: Host-associated > Arthropoda: Insects >...
ATAAAACACTAATGTGCTTAGAGATAAATGTTAAAATAATCGAATTTATATAAATAAGCCGGATAAATGAGAGGACTCACTATCCGGCTTATAAAATACAATTATCTTTTTCTTACTTAAATTATTCACCTACTCAAATGAAATGGATTATAGAACCGCCCGCCGTTTATCATAACGGTAACTATCGAAATCAATATCACCAAAGCACTTAACCCGATAATGAGATAATCACCTTTAGCAAACTGTCTCGCCGAATACCATGTCCGTCTCCCTAAACGGCCAAATCCACGCAGTTCCATGGCATTGCTGATTTGCTCAATTTTATCCATACTGGAAAAAACGAGGGGGAAAAGGATGGTTAGGATACCGGTTAAACGGCGGCGCAGGGGGGCTTTCCTTGATATGTCAACACCTCTTGCCTGCTGGGCCTGGCTAATTTCCCGGTATGCCCGTTGAACATCAGGAATATAACGCAAAGAAAGGGAAACCGCATAGGCGGCTTTAAAATTAACCTTAATCGCATTTAAAGACGAAGCAAACTCGCTTGGGTCAGTGGTGAGGAAAAAAATCAAAGCAACCGGGACAATTGCAAAGTACTTGAGGGTGACATTCAGTTGATAAAACAATTGCTCGGCAATAATGTAATAACGGCCGCTTACATGAAATAATTCGTTACGTGTCCCATAAATTAAAACGCCTTGCTCGGGGGCAAAAAGAAAGATGACAATATTATTAATTATCAGGAAGACCAGGATAAAAATAAGCGGGGCTTTTAATTCGGATATCTTAAGCTTTGAAATTTTGAAAAGGAAAAGGGATACAATAATCGCAAAAACTAAAAAGCGCGTATCAAAAGTAATCATCGTCGCAATACTTAACGCGAGGGTCATGATAAGCTTTGAAGCGCCGGTCAGGCGGTGGATAGGGGAATTGCGGGGGACATAGCCGAACATGGGTTACTCCTATCTAAAATACGTCATACTTTAATTAGAAACAAGTCAGGCAATAAATACTCTCAATCGCTAGGTCTAATCGGTACTAATTAACATTTTCTTAGGGAAAGAAGGCGACTTAGTGCAATTTCGAGTTGTTTTTGCCTTCCTTGCACGCTAAACAACTTGGCGCATCCAAATATGCACTCACAAGCTTCCTCGCATCACTCACTCCGCAGATATGGGCAAGTTCGTAAAGGCTGGTTTCACGAAGGCTTGCTTTAGCAGCAAGGCCGGGGTCGGACAAAATTTCATAAGTGGGGCAGTCGGCAAGAAGGCGGCCTTCGCTGAAAACGAGGGCGCGTTTCGCATATTCTAAACACAGGTGCATATCATGGGTAATTAAAAGGACTGTTACCCCGCGCCGGTTAAGGCCGGCAAGAAATTCCATGATTTCGGTATAATGACGGTAATCCTGACCGGCAGTCGGCTCGTCAAGAATCAGGATTTGCGGTTCAAGGACTAAAGCATCGGCGATCGTAACCCGTTTTTTCTGTCCGTAACTTAGAGCCGAAACCGGCCATTTGATAAACCGTTCCAAGCCGCATATTTTCAAAACTGCTTCCACCCGGTCTTTTATTTCCGGTTCGGGAACACCACGGACACGGAGCCCGAGGGCTATTTCATCAAAAATAAGCGGTTTGCATATCATTTGGTTCGGATTTTGCATAACATATCCGATTCGCTCAGCCCGCTCGGGAATCGTCAAATCGTGCATATCTTCGCCACGGTAAAAAATCGCCCCGCTTCCGGTCTCTTCAAAACCAACGATGAGTTTCGCGAGGGTACTTTTTCCTGCCCCGTTGGCACCAACAATCGCAGTCATTTCACCGCTATATAATGAAAAATTAATATTTTCTAAAGCCTTAAGTTCGGTTTCAGGATAAATAAAACCAACGTCTTTTATATCAAGCAACGGCGAATCAGACAAAGTACCCGCCGGTTTTAGTTCATCATTCATATTTTCTGCAAAGGCCCGTACTTTTTCTTTATCATTATCAGCTAAATATAAAGTTTCAAGCCGCCCCGGTTTGTCCGCAGGTAATTTAACTACTCCGGCACGCTCCAACGCATTTATGTATAAAGGGCGGCGGATACCGGCTTTTGTCAATTTTTCCGAAACGGTAATTTCATCGGGTGTTGTATCGGCAGCAATCCGGCCACTATCAAAAAGAATTACGCGGTCAATATGCTTCCATAAGACATCTTCAAGGCGGTGTTCGATAATAATAATTGTCGCACCGGTCCGTTTTGCGATATCATCAATTAAAGCGGTTGCAAGCTTGCCGGTCAAAGGGTCAAGGGCAGCAAGCGGTTCATCAAATAAAAGAATCGGGGCATCATCAATCAAAACACCGGCCATACTAACGCGTTGCTTCTGGCCGCCGGAAAGGCGCTGCGGGGAATGAGATAAATAACCGTCGGCCCCAACCAGCTTGGCGGCGGCCTGGACCCGCTCTTTCATTTCATCTTGCGGCCTTGCAAGATTCTCTAATAAAAAAGCAATATCCTCACCGCTTGATAAACCAACGAATTGCCCGTCAGTATCTTGCAGGACGGTGCCGATTATTTTTGAAAGGTCAAAAACACTTTCCGGGGTTTTTCCGGAAATAATCAACTCACCGGTAATTTTGCCGGGATTATTAAATGGAATAAGACCGTTCAGGCAGCTTCCAAGAGTACTCTTGCCACTGCCTGACGGCCCTGCAATTAGGATTTTTTCACCTTTGTATATGCGCAAATTGATATCAACCAAGGTTGGTTTCTTCTGGGCGCGATATTGAAACGTAAAATTTTTAAACTCAATTATCGGTAACAATAGAAAATTGCTCCTGCGTATACTATTTAAGGAGAACAAATCATGCTTAGCATGAATTACTGCGTTCTCTTAGAACTGACACCGCCGTCAGTTTTTTACTCAAGACTTCCTGATTTCACACGGGTCTTAGCATAACCCAATAGGAGTAAAGTACCAACAATCGCCGTCATTACGAAGTTTCCGGCCCCGGCAATTAACCCTTGGGTAAATACTTTGTTCGCCGGTTCAGCATAAATCAAGATATCAAGAACCGGTGCAATCACGCCCCAGGCAATAGCATGGACAATTAAGCTGCCGATTATAAAGCGGATAATATCTGATTTGCCAAACTCGCCTTCTTCAATTTTTCCGGTTTTGATAATAAAACCGGCAAGTAAGCCAACCGCAGCACTTGCGATAACCCAACTCCACCAGATACCCCAGCCAAAACTAAGGTCAGTCAGCGCATGGCCGATCAAACCGATAAGCACACCACAAACCGGGCCGAATACAGCGGCAAAAAAGCCAAGTACGGCATATTGTAATGTTAAGGTCGTATTTGCAAATACGGGAATCGATAGAAAACGCGCCAATAGGAAAAACAGGGCTACACCAATCGCGGTGCCAACAATTTGCTTAATAGTAAATGTCTTCATTAAAATTTTCCTCCCTCACTGGTTTTATACTACGTTTTAATTTTAAATGACCATGCTATATCTGTCAATGGATTTCTGATAAAACTTGGTACAAAAGTACCTAACCTGCCCTGTCCTAATACCAATGTTGTTTTTCACAATTCCAAACTTTATCCCACTCTATCTCCTCGACAATCGCTTCATATACTGGCTTCAAAAATACTTCAATTTTAGTAATTACATCCATAAAATTCAATGATTCATTCTTAATATTCTTCAAAAAATATTTCCATTTGATTTGCATATCAATATCATCTGCAAGCTGTACAATACGCTTAAAGCTATCTCTTTCATAAGCTGTCCCACGGTTTTTAAGTGTTTCAAAGATAGCGGTTTGAAGTTTTATACCATTGAAATCAAATGTACATGCCAAATAAAATATATCATAAAAATCTTTCATGCGCCCAGTTAGTTCAAAGCGTTGCAGGATAGCATCAAACTTTTCGGCAATGGTGCTTTCAAGAGAATAGGTACTTACCTCCGGAGCCTCAAATCCGGGAAGCTGGGTACTGATTCTTCTAAATTCTGCTTTAGGTATAATTACGTCCCCTACGCCAATATCTACATTAAACGGAACACGCACATTTTTGATGCGCCCAATAATTTGGGTGCTGATTCCTTTGTATTTTCGTTGTGGTGAGATTTCCTCATATCCTTTTGACTCCATTTGTATATAGTCATTTCCGGTAGATATAGCAAGAATATTATCTATCACGATTTTGATATCTGCAGCGGAACTAGATTGCCCCCGCAACAAAAAATCCACATCAATGGTGGCCCGGCTTTCAAAATTAGTTAGAGTATATATAAACAATCCGCCTTTCAACACAAGCTCATCCACATATTTCGATTTTGAAAGCTTCCGCAAAAATTCTTCCTGAAAGAACAATTGCAAGTATTGCTGATAACTAATACCAGAAATTTTTGTTTTATTTTTAAGCTTTGCAAGAACAGATGCGGCTATATCTTCCATTACAACCACACTCCAATCAAATCCTTTACTTTTTTCGACACCCGCAACTGCTTTGCGTATTTCATCAGGTTTGGAATATTCTTTTTAGGGTCTTTAACATATCCTTGAACTGCTTTGTAGAAAATTTCCTTGTCCATCTTGCCCATATAACGCAAGCAGTCACATATCGTGCGGTCACGGTCATAAATATTGACATTATTTGAATCAATGCTTCCAACAACAGCACCTAAATTCAAAAGGCTTGCTTCAAAAAAATACACTTTTACAAATGGATAATCAATCTTAATTCTATATTTTGAAATGTCTTTGTCTACTGCCAAATGCCATTCGAAAGGGGTACGATCATTGTATCCATAATAAAATAATGCGGTATTCATGCAAATAACAGCATCAGGAAACAGACGGTTAATAATGCAAATTTCACTTATATTATCCTCATCAAGCAAATGATAATAACCTTGTTTGACTTTTTCAATTACGCCGTCATTTAATAATTTTTGAATATCTTCGTAATATATCTTGGAAGCGCGAAGTTCGGCTGTACGCATAATATAATCATGCTGACTAAATAATTTCTTGATTTCATCCATTGTCCGCATTATCTACCTCTGTTAAACTAAGTTAATTGAATCAAACAAGCGGTCGTTTTAATAATTGTATCCTCCTATATCAAGATTGTCAAATATTTTCATAAATCTTTTAAAATAAACGAGGAGATACTCTATATCCCATCGAAATTAAAAAGCACATAAACTGTGTCAAAAGCGATATAACAGCGTTTAAGCAACTCGACAAAATACCGGACATGAAACGGGGTGAAGGTTGTGTCGTCTGCATGGCGGATGATATTTTTCCGATTACGCCAACAGATATGGCTGTTGGCGCCCGGTATTTATAGTTTTAATAAAAATTTCACTTAATTTTTTCCTGCTACCCCTCAAGCCATTCCGCCGCCGTACCGGCAATCGTTTTCAATGTCTCTGTTGTAAAAGGGGTTGGCAGGCCGGCTTCATCAAGCAAACCGGTAAATGTTTTCATACCCGCCAATTTGGTGAAACGGCAATACTTTTCCCAAGCCCCGGCATGATTCGTCTGCGCTTCCGCCCAGAAATAAAGCGCCATCGTTTGCGCAAGGCAATAATCAATATAATAAAACGGCATTTCATAAATATGAGCTTGTGCCTGCCAGCGGCGCCCTTCGCCATAAAACGGGAACCCGGCAAGGTCAAGATACGGACGGTACTGCCCCTCCATCTCTAACCACAACGCATTCCGCTCCGCCGGGGTCATCTCCGGGTTTTCGTAAATACGGTGCTGAAAATCATCAACCATTGTCCCATAAGGGATAAAAGTTAATGCCCTCGCAAGGTGGCTATATTGATACTTCTCCGTCTGCCCGCCGAAAAACCCTTCTATCCACGGCCAGGTAAAAAATTCCATCGCCATCGAATGCACCTCGGCAGTCTCATAGGTATACTCACGCAAGATAGACGGGTACAAATCACGGGCAAGATAAGCCGCAAAAGCATGGCCCGCTTCGTGGGTCAGGACATCAATATCACCGGAGGTACCGTTAAAATTGGCGAAAATAAATGGTGCTTTGTAATTGCTAATCGTAGCGCAGTAACCGCCGCCGGATTTGCCGGGGCGGGTCAGCACGTCAAACAAATCACTTTCAAGCATAAAATCGATAAATTCCGCTGTATCGGCCGATAACTCATGATACATCTTCTGGCCGTGGGCAAAAATATCTTCGGCGGTGCCAACCGGTTTGGCATTGCCGTCAGGATACTCGAAAGTGTCATCGTAAACCTTAAGCTTATCTACCCCAATCCGTTCGGCTTGCCCGGCTTTTAAACGCTTAACAATTTCAACAATGTATTTTAATACCCCTTCCCGGAACTTGCCGACCATTTCCCGGTCATAGGAAAGCCGCTCCATCCGGTAATATCCCAATTCAATAAAATTCTCATAACCCAGTGTTTTGGCAATTTTTGTCCTTAATTTGACCAGCTCGTCAAAAAGCGAATCCAGCCGCCCCGAATGGCTCATATACCATTCGGCCCTGGCACGCATTGAGGCTTCACGGATACTACGGTCGTTATTTTCATGATAGGGTGCCAATTGGGCAAGGGTCAGGGCCTTACCGTCAAAGTTAATCTGCGCCGAAGCAATTAGTTTGTCATATTCGGTTGTCAGACGGTTTTCTTCCTGCAAATCAGCAACAATTGCCGGTTTAAATGTCTTTAGTTCCATCTCGGCCTTATCAAAAATAAGTGACCCCCAGGCGGCTTCGAATTCCTTGCGGAATGGGGTTGCAAGGAAAGCTTTTTTTAATTCATTAGCCGCTTCTCCCAGTTTCGGTTCCATTTCATCGTTGTAATCTTTTTCATCGCTGTAAAACTGGTCTTTCGTATCTAGGGAATTGCGGATAAATGCCAAGGTAAACATTGTATCAATGTGTTGGCTAAAAGTATCAAACTCTTTGTAAACCGCAAAAGCTTCTTCGGCATTTTTTGCTTCATTAAACTGCTTAAGTAAGGATTTGAGTTTTTCATTGGTTGGTTCAAATTCCAGGCGTTCGTATTTCATGTTGGTGAATTTCATATTATTTATTATCCTTTCTAAAACAAAATCTATATGTCATATATGTCAGATAAAGTATATTTCTCCGTCACTACGGCCTAAGTGGTGTAAAATAAAAGTTTTCTTTCGGGAAGAAGGCGGCTAAGGTGACTTCGAAATATCTTTATCTTCCATCTGATTCCATTTTACGGTTAGCAAATGGATTAATCAAGAGCTAATGAAGCGGTTCTGCTGAAAAGTGCAGAGATGTCATATACGGCAAATTTCATGTATACAAATTCTTCCGGCGGGAAATATAATAAAGTGACACCCGGCAGTGTCACTTCTGAGAGAACGCAAGCGTTCTCCTTAAATATTTACACAGTTGCCATTTCTTGTGAGGGTGGAAATGAATCAAATTGCGGAATCTGTTTGGAATGATAGTGTTAGCAAACCAGAAGAACCTAAAAAACTCGATGCAAATAAGAAAACCGATGTCCTGATTGTCGGCGGCGGGATGGCGGGGATTTTATTAGCCCACCATTTAAAGGAAATCGGGATAAATTCGCTTGTTGCCGAGGCAAAAACCATCGGGGGCGGCGCAACCGGAAATACAACTGCCAAAATTACCGCCCAGCATGGCCTGATTTATAGCGAAATAATCAAGCGGTATGGTGTTGAAAAAGCACGGATGTATTACGATGCAAATACGATAGCAATTAATAATTTCCGCACCCTTGCTTCATCTTTTCCCTGTGATTTTGAAGCAAAAAATGCCTATGTTTATTCCACGGATAATCGTTTAAAACTTGAATATGAAGCCGCCGCTTACCGCAAAATAAAAATACCGGCGCAGATTACCGACAAAATACCCCTGCCAATCAAAATCAAAGGGGCGTTAGTGATGGAAAATCAAGCGCAGTTTAACCCGCTTAAGCTTCTATATGCACTGGCGGAGGGTTTGGAAATTTATGAGCATACATTGATAAAACATATCAAAGACGGTAAAGCTGTCACTAGTGATGGCAAAATTATTACCGCGAAATATATCGTGCTTGCGACCCATTATCCGCTGATAAATATTCCGGGGCTTTATTTTATGAAATTATATCAGCACCGTAGTTATGTCATTGCTTTGGAAAATGCACCGGATATCAAGGGGATTTATTTAGATGAGAAAAAAAATGGCTTATCGTTCCGGAATTATCAAGATTTGCTTTTTATCGGCGGCGGCGACCATAAAACCGGCGAGCATAAACCCAATAGCGGCTATCAATATCTTAAGCGGATAGCTAAAGAAGCTTTCCCTAATTCAATCCATCGTTACCATTGGGCCGCGCAGGACACAATGTCCCTTGACGGTATCCCCTATGCCGGAAAATTTAACGCGCGAAAACGGCACCTCTTTGTTGCAACCGGTTTTAATAAATGGGGCATGACCGGCGCGATGGTATCAGCCGACATCATCAAAAACCTAATTGCTTATGGGAAAAGTGATTACGAGGCGCTTTATTCACCCCGCCGCCCGATGTACTCTAAACAACTTGGGATTAACCTAAAATCAGCCGCCGTTGGTTTACTTAGTGCCGGCGGCCCGCGCTGTTCGCATATGGGTTGCAAACTTATCTGGAACCGCAGCGAGAAAACCTGGGACTGCCCCTGCCATGGCTCGCGTTTCAGTAAAGGGGGGCATGTAATTGATAACCCAAGTATGAAGAGTTTATCTAAGATGCCGTACAAAGGTACGACATCAAACATAAACTAGTCCTGCTTCGCAGGCACCCTTCATACGGCAAATTTCGTGCCTATCGGCACAAAAGTTTGCAGTATTTCTAGCAAGATTGGAGTTCATAAAATGAAAAAAGCATTTTTTGAAGGCTGGTATTATAAACAGCAGGCGAATGGAAAAACCTTGGCAATTATCCCCGGGCGGGCAAATGACAGCGCCTTTATCCATATCATAACTGATGATTTTTCGCACAGCATATCTTTTCCGCTTAAAAAATACACATTGTTTCGCCGTAAGGTACACAAAAAATTTGTTTTACGGGTCGGCGGAAATTATTTCTCACAGTCAGGGTTAAAACTAAAAATCAACCGCGATGATATTTCAATCAGCGGTTATCTTGAGTTTCACGGCCTTACGCCGATAAAAGGGGATATTATGGGGCCGTTCCGCTTTTTCCCGATGGAATGCCGGCATGGGGTTATCAGTATGAAGCATGAAGTAAGCGGGGTGATAAAATTAAATGGCGAAACCTTTAATTTTGATAATGGGACCGGTTATATTGAAACCGACAGCGGTTACTCTTTTCCCGCCGGTTACAGTTGGATTCACAGTAATGATTTTAAGGCCGATTGTTCGATTATGGCGGCAGTGGCGAAGATACCTTTTTTCGGTTTTAATTTTACCGGCTGTATCTGTGTGGTCTGGTTAAACGGCAAGGAATACCGGCTCGCAACTTATCTGGGTGTTAAAATAATCCGTTGTGAACCAAGTTTGATTGAACTTAAACAAGGAAAATATCATTTAGTTATCGCAATAAAACAAAATCAAGCCTTTCAGCTCCCCGCACCAAGGGCAGGGGTAATGAGCCGCTTGATTAAAGAAAGCCCTTCCTGCCCGGCGGTATTTGTCTTCAAAAAAGATGGTAAGGTAATTTTCTCCGCCGAGAGTATGCATACGAGTTACGAATGTATGCTTAAATCAAATTAACCTGCGGTTAATGTGATTGCATCAAATATAACCTGCGGTGATTACGGGCTGCTGATTAAATCATTGTACCATTTCACTGCTTCAATATAAGAATCATTCACTAATTGGGCATCCAGCCGGTTCTCATCCGTAAATTCGGAAACATCATCCCAGTTGGCATATTCATAATTTTCATAAAAACGTAAAAGCCCGGTATAAACACCGCTTTTCGTCAGAAGTGATTCCTGGATATCTTCGGCAACCGGCATTTCCTGCATTAATTGTTCCTTTGACATTTCCAGGGCGACATGTAAAAGCGATAACATGCCCACCATAAATATCTTCTTCGGGTCATACTTGATCCGGAAATACGGGGCAAGCAATTCGCCGAAACGGGCCCGAATCAGTGACATCCGGAAAATCTCCATCGGCTGGTCTTCGGCAATCCCCCGGAGAGCAAGGACTGAAATCCATTTTTTCAGGTTTTCTTCACCCATATAAGCAACCGCCATCGCGATTGATGAAACGTTCCTAAGCCCGACTGCGGCCGAGTTAAGAATTTTTAAAAGTTTGTAGGTTAAGGCTACATCATGAGAAATGATATCACTTATTTCCTGGAAATCCATCGGGCCGTCAGTACTTGAAAGCCGGAGCAATTGGACATAATTCACCTTAATCGGGGCAATTTCTTTTGTTTTCGTCGTCGCAACCGGTTCATTAAAATAATATCCCTGATATAATTTGAACCCACTTTCCTTTGCCGCTTGAAAATCACTTAATGTATTCACATTTACTGCAATAAAACGAATCCGCGGATAACTTGCGATAATTCTTTTTTGCGCGGCATAATTTTTATCGTCGGGGCAAAATTTGAAGTAATCGGCAGTTTTCAGCAAATCCGGGGTAACATCAGCGCTTTTAAGCCCGCTTATCGCCAGTTTGTACCCTCTTTTCCGTAGCTCCATACAAGTATGCATATCACTCATTTTCATGCTTATTGACGGGCTTACCTGGACAATAAACTTTTCTTTAGGCAATATTTTCGCAATCGTCGGATTAAGTAACTGCGCGGAATATGAAATAAAATAATACTGGTCATTTTCGATATCATTGAGGCCAAGGGCATCAACGGTACGGTTAAAACCATTTAGACTGATGGAATGGTCGTCAACTTCGCCGGTATTTCCCCGGTCAACAAGCTCATAACCAAAAGTTTTACCCGCACCAAGCAACAGGGGCTGAATATTAATAAAGAGGTCTTTGAACTTTTGGGCGACTTCGTATTGGTCTTCAAAAAAGGCAACTTGGTTCCGGCCGCCGGCTTTTGCTTTGTAAAGGGCAATATCCGCTTTCCGCAAAATATCCCCCATATCATTCCCATGACGGGGGAACATTGCCGCCCCGATGCTCAAGGTACAGGATACTGCGATATTGGGCAGGGTATATGCACGCAGTGCTTTTTTAAGCAAGTCCTGATAATGCTTTTTCAAGATATCGTCACCGGCAAATTTTCCAACCGGTTCGGAAAATAATAAGACAAATTCATCACCGCCAAGCCGGTATAAATGGCCTTCAAAATCCTTGTCATCCTGGATATGTTCAGCCAGCCGGCGCAGCATCAAATCGCCGGTATTGTGTCCGTAGCGGTCATTAACATTTTTGAAATTGTCCATGTCAAAAATAGCAACAATACCCACCGCCTGATTGGTCAGAATCTTGTCCTCAAGCGCCGCAAAATCTTCTTTTAATCTTTGACGGTTCGGAATTTTGGTCAACTGGTCGATATAAGCAAGTGAATAAAGCTTTTTCCTTGCTTTGATTTCGGTCGTAATATCCCGCAGGAAAAAGACCGCCGCCGGTTTTCCGTCACTCCAGTTTACGGCATGGCATTTGACATTGTAGGTCCGGCCTTCCAAATCTTTTGTATCAAAAGGTTTATAATCTATTTCGACTTTGCGCCCGCCATACGGGCAATTCAAGCATAAGTCCGGTATATTTTTGGCAAAACTGCCCCGGCAGCCTTCTTTGATTTTTTCAGGGTCAGTGTCATCGTCTTCAAAGCGGAAACGCGCTTTTTGGTTGGCAAAAAGTACCTCACAGCCTTTACCCCGGGTAACAAAGACCTCCAAATCCTGAGGGTCAAGAATTGTTCCAAGTAATTTATTAAAATCAGAATTTTTATTATTTTTCTTAAAAGCCATATTTATCCCTGCAATTTTCTTTTGAAATAAGAACTATTATAATATAAATATGAATTTTTTTCAATGTTTCCGTGATTTTTGATGTTGGCATATATTTGTGAAAGCGGGCTTTTCATTCTGTATGCCCTGTATGCCAATAAAATCCGCATTGCTGACTGTAATAAATTGACTCAAACCCCTTTCCCGGCTATTATTAATTTATGGAAAACTTAGCTGATTACAAGAAAAACCGCGGCAAGAGAATTATAAGCAAAACCGGACATGTTGAAAAAATTATTGAATTTATTGAAACCCACCGGCAATATTCCGCTGATATCCTGGAACGCGAGGCAAGATGCTTGAGTATTCAATTCCCGGCATGTTTATGCGAGATTGGTGAAACTGACTTAATTGCCGGTGAAATGAGTCATCTTGCGGTTGGTTTCGCACCGCAGCATAACAATGATATGGGTTATTATTTGGATACCGCTTTGCTTTCACAGTTTTCGGAAAGCGATTTGGAAAAACTTAAACCTTATCTTGATTATTATGAAAAAGAAACTACGGCTAGGAAAGTGAGGCTTAATTATCCCGCTGATATTGCCGAGGCCTTACCCTCTGATGCTTATACCGATGATAGTTATGCGGCTTATCCTTTGTACCGGATGAGCGGTGCCCAACTTGATTTTGACAAGCTGATAAAATCGGGCATTCCCGGATTGATGGAAATTATTGATAATAAAATAAAAACCGATGATTACTGCCCGCCCTTGCTTAAAGCAATGAAAAGCGTACTAATTACTTTGATAAATGTCTGTCAATTCTATGAAACGATGGCTCGCAAGATGGCAAAAAAAGCGAAACCCGGCCGGGCGGCCCAATTACAAAAAATGGCCGAAGCCCTGGCAAATATTTCGCAAGCAAAACCAGCTTCTTTTCATGAGGGCCTTCAATTAATGTTCCTCTATTCTTTGCTGTCCGGGGCGTTTAATTATGGCAGGTTAGATGTATACTTAGGTGATTTGCTGACAGCGGACTTAGATAAAGGCACCCTCAATCAAGAACAGGCTTTATCTTTACTCATCTCCCTCTTTCAGCTTATTGTCATCCGCGGCAATACCTGGGATGCCCGGGTCATCATCGGCGGACGGGGGCGGAGAAATGAAAAAAATGCGGACAAAGTTGCTTTACTTGCGCTGAAAGCATCGGCTATCTTAAAAGAAACTTTACCCCAACTCACCCTGCGTATTTATAATGGAATAAACCCGGAATTAATGGAAGCCGCGATTGATACAATTAATGAAACGGCGGTTTATCCGTTACTTTACAATGATGAGGTGAACATTCCCTCTGTTAGTCAGGCATTTAACGTAAACATGGATGAAGCCTTTCAGTACCTGCCCTTTGGCTGCGGTGAATATGTCTTGAGCCATCAGTCTTTCGGGACTCCAAGCGGAATTATCAATCTGCTTAAATGTTTGGAGTTTGCGCTCTTTAACGGTATTGATATGGTGTCAGGCGAAAAACGGGGATTAGATACCGGAAATTTGATTAGTTATGAAAGTTATGAAGAATTATTTGCGGCCTATCAAAAGCAAGTTGAATATTTTACCGCGGTTTTAGCCAGGCAAGAAGCTTTGGAATATCAAATTGCGGCAAAGGAAGCCGGGTACCTTTATTATTCACTTTTATATGATTCCTGCCTTGAGCGGGAAAAGGCCATTTTTGACGGCGGGATAAAATATCGGGGCGGAACTCTGGAAAGTTATGGAAATACCAATACCGGCGATGCCCTTACCGCAATTAAAAAACTTATTTTTGAAGATAAGGTTATTACAAGAGAAATTTTAGCGGCTGCGTTAACGAATGATTTCAACGGTTATGAAGAAATCCGGCAATTGTTATTAAACGCACCTAAGTACGGCAATGATGATGATTATGCCGATGAAACTATTTGTGAAGTGCATAATCATCTTTGCAAATTTACTAAAGAGCAAGCGGATAAAGTTGGTTTACATAACTATCTTATCGTTATTATTAATAATTCGATTAATACGACAATGGGTTTGTATACTATTGCTTCCGCCGACGGGCGAAAGGCATATGAGCCGATGGCTAATGCCAATAACCCTTCCGGCGGGGCGGACCAAAAAGGTTTACCCGCATTTCTTAATTCTCTGGTTAAAATAGACAGTGGTATCCATGCCGGGGCGGTTCAAAATTTGAAGCTCTCAAAAGAAATGTTTGCAGCACACAAAGATAATACCATTGCTTTAATCAAAACATATTTTGAAATCGGCGGGACCCAGTTAATGATTACCGTCCTGTCACGGGGCGATTTGGAAAATGTCTTAAGGGAGCCGGAAAAATACGCCAATGTAATGGTCAGGGTCGGCGGGTTCTGCGCCAGGTTCGTTGACCTTGACCCGAAAGTACAGCAAGAGATTTTAAGCCGGACTTTGTACTAAAATCCTGTAGTGCGGATGCTTTCATATATTATATTTATTATATAACATTGAATTGTGCGAAATGGACAAACAACTGTTATATTTTTTTATGCATAAAATGTAGAATTAGTGCGGTATAAGTAATTGACAAGATATGGTAAGATGGACGGGCAAACAATTGTTGTTATTATTGATGGAGGATTGAAATGAAAAGGAGTATCTATTTAGCATTGCGAAAAGTATTAGCTTTTTGCTTAGCAGCAGCTCTCCTGGCAGGAACGTTCCATATTCCGGCCCGGGCGGACGAACCAGATGTCCCCTTACTTGAAAATCAGTCAGAAACAGATACATTAGATAATGGACCGGATGATGATGACTTAGACGATGATATTGATGACTTGGGTGATGATTTGAATGACGGCGAACTTGAAGAAATCGCCGGAATTATGGCAACATCGCAGTCGATTAGTATGTTCTCCGGCGGTTCGGATGGTTCTGTTGTATCTGTTCCGGCAGAATACATAAGTATAACGGAAATCAAGTATGATTTTACGGCAATGAATCATACTTCCGGCAGTACAGATATAGATTTTGAGATTCTAGTCCCGGATGGATGGAAATATTTAAGCGGTAACAAGAGAAATATTACAATAACTGGTAATACTGCATATAGTGCTACCTTTGAAGTTGGTGTGAACCAATACGACAGTCAACCTGACCCGGCACCGGGAATCCAAAATCTAGGATTTTTTGATTTCAAATCAAGTGGTATTGAAATGCGGGTAGACAAAATAACGATCAAGGATGTCAATGGTAATACACATGAATTTGAATATCAGATTCCTCCGATACTAAAAGAGGGAAATGGTGTTAACGGATTAGCTCATATATGGATGGGTTTGGCAGACAGAACCTTGATATGCTCTAATGCGGATGCTACATTTTGGCTTGAGCTTCATAGTGGTTTGATTAAGCTTGCTACAGAAGATATAAACGGCGGCGGCTCAGCCGGCACTTACAAAGCCACCATGGTCGGGCAACTAGCTGAAGGTTTTCGCGCCGGCCTTGGTGAGTGGCCAAGTCAAATTGGCGAAGTAGAGTTTGAATTAGGCAAAGAGGCTACTTATTATTTTGAGTTTTCTTCGCCGGCAAGATTTGATAATTTCGCCAGACTCATAACTGATTTTCCCCTTGCAAATGCTGATACCTCCAAAACAGTTATTAATTCAATCAAGGTTAATGGTAATGATGTACCATTGATTGATACCCCAACTGTTAATAGCGAAGGCTGGGGTTCCGGTAATTTGGCTTTAAATTTGTATAATAACTGGAGTGGGGTAAATGATGCTATTGATGTTGATTCCTTTACCTCTACATCAATGAATAATATCGAAATCAAATTCATTGTTTTTGAACAGGAGCCCGATACTACCGATGCTTATCTTATCTTCGGCGATGAAGATTGGACCGGCTACTGGGGGCCAAATGCAAATGATAATAGCGGCAATATAACACCGACTTTTGCTGCTGTTGATGGGTTTGGCACTTATACAACCAAGCTTGAATTTGCCAGCCCGGTTAGTGGTATGAATGTTTTTGCGCTGGAAATTACCGATGGCGAGGAACTCTATCCCAACAATTTCATGGAAATAGATGAGGTGAAAGTCAATGGTGCTGCTGTTTTAGTTGACCTTACCTATACGACTGCTGACGGCGATAATTCCCGTACTAACTTACGTAATACCACAGTAAGCGCATTAGGCGAATTCCGTACCGCCGATGGTAAAGATGAAGGTGTCACGTGGCTGGCAATTGATGAACCCGCTTTGCCTATTTCGTCTCTGGAAGTAACCTTCACCCTTAAGCAAGGTTATTTGCTCGGCGAAGGGCCGCCTGCTGCCCAACCATTCCCTAACTTAGCACACATTACCCCGGTTCCCGGGGCACACCCGATTACTAGAATCGATTATGAGTTCACGGTTAAACGGGTTGATAATGATGTTAACTTTGACTTCTCTGCCCGGTTTGGCAATTGGAGCACACGGACTCATGGTCTAAGCTTGACTACCAATGATGTCGGTGAATCCAGGAATTTTTCCATCACATTCATCGGCGCCGGCGCAAGTGATTTTATCTCTTTAGGTGATATCGGTGACAATACACTCGGTGTTGTTATGGATTTGACCAAAATGGTGGTAACCTCCGGCGGGGAAACATATGATTTCACCTTTGACGGTTCCCCCTATGATGCCCGTATACTCCGTTCAAACAATTTGTTTGGCCCCCATAATATTGTCAATGCCTGGCGCGATGACCCGCCCGGGACGGTCCTCTTTATGGATGACAGCGAAGAGATGTGCTTTGTCATGCAATCCGGCGGGCAAGTCGGCAAACAAATTACCCTTCAAACTGTAGCCGCTCCGGAACAGCCTATGCCGGTTAATATCAAAGAACTTGTTTATAATTTCGAAATCACCGGTATCGGTTCAGAAACCACCCTTGATTTCAAAGCCCAGACCGCCCGCGGCTCCTGGTACACCCGTACTATGAATTTGTCAACGGTGTCAAACGGTGAAATTTCTGTAAACATGAGCCCGGCAGTTGATACCCCTGCCCTGCTTGATATGGGTTTCATTGTTGATAACCTGCCGGCAAGTAATATTGAATTAAAGCTTAAATCGGTTGAAATTAATGGCCGTAAATTAGACATCGAGTCCGGTGAAGAGCCGGTTATTAAACCAAAAGAAGGCGAAAACAGCCTGCCCAATATCTGGACCTTCAACGGCATCATCGCCGCAACGAGTGCTTATGGTGAGCATACCAGAATCGGCGGGGCTGTTGGTGAAGCTGCATTAGTCAAAGCCCCTTCTGCCCAACGGATTTATTTCTATGTCCGCGGCGGTGATTCAAGCTTTACGCCGGTTACGGTAACTAATGTAATGTCAACTTCCCGTTCGCATGATTACACGACCGCAATGGGAGTTGGCTGGAACTTAGGCAATAGCCTTGATGCCCCCGGCGGAACGAATCTTGCTACCTGGGAAACCGACTGGGGTAACCCGATTGTTACCCAAGCATTAATAAATGAAGTCAAAGCTAAAGGTTATGACCATATCCGTATTCCTTTTACAGTTGGTACCGGCAACCGGTTTACTGATCATGGGGCCGGGACACCGGCAGGCCAATTACGTTATACCATTAACCCTACCTGGCTTAACCGTTACAAAGAAGTAGTTCAATGGGCTGTGGATGCCGGCCTCTATGTTATGGTCAACCTGCACCACGACAATTGGATGTGGCTTGGACGGGAAGGCGGTTGGAACGGTGACCTGACTGATTGGCGTTACCGGCGTTTCTCTGACCACTGGACAGAGCTTGCCGCTCTTTTCGCCGATATGCCGGATACAGTTATGTTCGAATCGATTAATGAACCGGAATATAATTCTATCGGCTTGTCATTTATGGAAAAACATGACTTGATTAACAGTGTAATGGTAGATATCGTGCGTAATACTCCGGGTAATGAAGACCGTATTATCGTACTTCCGACTTATCTTACCAATCATGCTGATAGGAACAGCAAACCGCTCATGACCCATATCGCGGAATTGGAAGATGAAAATATCATTGCTACCGTTCATTATTATAATGAATGGGTCTTCAGCCAGGATTTGGGTATCCGGCTATTTGATGAAGATTGCTTCTCCGACCGGCCAGGGTATACCCCCCGTGCTTCAGTTAATGAATTATTTGATATCCTCGATGAATTTTTTGTTTCATATGGAATCGGGGTCAATATCGGCGAGTGGGGCCTCCTTACCTATGACCGTCAGTTTGATTGGTCACAGCAGGGTGAGGAATTGAAATATTATGAGCATTTCCATTACAAAGCCAAGAGTACCGGAACCAGCGTATCATTGTGGGATAATGGTGCCTATATTGATAGAAACAGCCCTACATTTGCATGGCGTAAACCTATCATTGGTGCTTTGCTTTCATCTTCCGCACAAGGTATCCGCTCGGCTACTGCTAAAGGAATAGATACTCTTTATTTCCCTGTTTCCCCGATGATTTATGGTGTACCGGTTATTGAACTAAATCTTAACGGACGGACATTCACCGGTATTGCCGGATTAACCGATGGAGGAGATTATATTTACGATTCATCAACTAATATGGTTATTTTACTCCAAACCTATGTTGATATGAAATACCGGGCCAGGACTAGTCCTTTCGGCATTTTTGATACCATAATCCTTCAATTTGACGACGGCGAAGACTGGCATCAATATTTAGTAGCTACGGCTGATCCTAGTTATGCAGATGCAAGCGGTACCCGGAGCAGCGGAATCAGGATTCCTTTTGATTTCCGCGGCGAAACCGTCATGCGAGTCGAGGCAACTGATTCTTTAGGCCGCTCTGTTGGCGGTAATAATTCCAGTTGGTGGCCATATCTTGAGCTGGGGCGTTCTCAAATCACCTCAACAGACGGGGCTTTCCACGTAGCCTTCCCCACTGCTACAAGTACTGGCTCTTTTGCGCTGACCCGCGGTTTTTTCTCTGATCCAAATGCTGTTGGGCATATTTCAGTCAAATTGATATTTTTCAGCGGAACAGAACTAATTATACCAGTACATATCGACGGAAGCGCCGGTAACAGCGTAGTCACAGTAACCGGCCATGACCCGCTGATAATACCCCCGCCGCCGGCAGATGATATTCCGGGAACTACGGTTGACAATGATTTTATTATTAATAAAGTTGAAGATGCCGAAGGTAAAGGTGATGATGAAATTACTTTGACCCTAACCGAACTGGGGCAAGACGGGCAAGGCGGCCCGGACAGCGGCGGCACCGTAATATCTAAGGATACCTTGGATAACCTTAGAGAAGACCATCCTGATATGATTATTAATATTAAGCTGGAGGGCTTAAACGATGGTGTGATAATCTCCCTTGATACTAATACAATCACCGAGGATGCTGTCGATATCAATTTTGATATGGGTGTCAATTTCGTTAATAGTGATACTAAGTTTTATAGCAGTACTTATCAAGGAGTCATTGTACCGGAAGAAAGTATCGTTATTACTCCGGCTACGACCGGCAATTTCGGACTTGATTTGTCAATTACTATCTCAGCCGCAAAATTGGCAGAGATGAATATCGATGCAAACAATGCAAAAGTATTCTACGTTAACAAAGCTGGTAATTTTGTTGAGATAACAAGTGTAGTTGTTAACCCGGACGATAGTATCACCTTCACTATCAGCAGCGCTTCACGTTATATCATAACCGAAGCAACTACGCTTGAAACCTTTGATAATACGCCAAAATTACCTTCAATACCGGGAACAAGCACAAGGCCCTCATCTTCTTCCGCGCCCACCGGTACGGGTACTGTAACCGTTGCGGCCGCCAAAGCACCCGCTAAGTCAATTTATACCGTCACCGCCCGTTCCCTCAACGAAAGAACCGGGCCGGGAACGAACTTCCCGACGGTTGGAATGCTGCGCCAAGGTACTATTCTTGAGATTTTGGAAATCAGTGCTGATGGCAGATGGGCCCTCGCCCATACCGGGACCTGGGTTTCCATCCAGTTCATCCGTCATGTCAGCGGGCCGGCTACACCGGAAGCTAAGCTGACGGCTGCTGTTGGCAACGCCTCCAGGTACTCTGTTCAGGTCAATCTAGGCTCCCGTCTGCTCGTCCGTAACGCAAGCAGCAGGCAAGGCCGGGTTGTCGGGACCCTTCGCCGCGGTGACATTGTTAATGTCGTCGCAATCAAGGACGGCTGGGCAACCATCAATTACACAAGTGAAATGCCGGTTGCTTATGTATCACTGCAATTTTTGCGGCTGATACAGGAGTAAGTTAGAAGTTAATTAAAATCATAAACAGGGCGCAAATTATTATTGGTTTGCGCCCTGTTTTTTTAAATCCGCTCTTTAAAATTTAATCTTCTTTATTTTTCAAATCATTGATAAACTCAAGAACAAACTGTTCTCTGTCTTTGCTTGCATACATTTTTTTAAGCTGTCCGGGTGAAAGCTGTTTCGTGAACGCAACCCGTTCAGATTCCGGATAATCAGCAAGGCAATCGTTAACCACCTGAAGCATACATTGTTTATCACTTTTTATAAATATTTCGATTAACCTGTCGAATAAGCTGTTTGAGGCCATACTCATAACCGCAGCCCCGATAAGGCCGCCGAGTATTTCAATCGCAAACCAGCTTGCACCAATATTCCAGCCAATTGTCCCAAATAGGATGAGCAGGCCGGATAAGACAAGATTGCGGATAAATTGTATTTTTGATATGCGCCTGCGCGAAAGGTCGATGATGTCCATAAGCAGAATAGTCAAACAGGAAATGATGCGGGTCAACATATTCGCCCGCAGCAGTTGAACCGTTGAACGCAGGATTACACGTGACCCGCCTCTGATTGCATTTATTAAAATTGTGACCAGCTTGGGGGTTATCATGCGAATGATTGTATCTAAATTGCTAAGAATTTTTTTCATAGGTACTCACTGTTCTATGTAATTTCTATAATATTGAATTATATTATATCTGCTTAAAAACCTGCGGTCAATTCCATTTTCAGCAAAAAAAGGTAAAATGCGCCATTTTGATACAAGATTATATACAAATTGTTAATGAAATGATATAATAACACATCAGCAGGAAAACAAGCGACTGCGAAGCAGGCATTTGTTTTCACCTGATGTGTCAACGACAGACTGTAAGTCTGGAGTTGTAAGTATAGAGAATCATGATATAATGTCGCTAAGACATTATATCAGCGCAGTTTTTGTCACATAGTAAGGAGATAACAGCATGCGTTTTATATCAAGACGTAAGTTCACAAGGAAGCTTATCTTAAGCATTTCAGCCCTTTCAATCGCCGGTTTACTTGTAATGTTTGTTATTGTCAATACCGTGGTACGGAATATAATCCATGAAAATATCACCGGCGCAGTTTACAATGATATGCGGGCAACATCAAAAGAGATTGATGCGTGGTTCAACGTCGGAAATCATGTTGTTAACAGCCTGGCAAGAGTATGGCCGGTTATGGGGACGAACAATATCAAACCCATCGCGGTGAGCCTTTTAAATGAATATGATTTTATTGTAGAGATTTATGCGGGTTTTGCCGATGGAAGTTATCTGGGAAGCGAAAATTGGGAACCTGACGGCTTCTGGGATTCAACTACCCGCGGCTGGTACCGGGAAGCTGCGGCATCCCGCGGTGAGTCAATTACTACTATCCCTTACGAATCTGCAACTATGAATATCAATACCATTACAACTGTGGCAACCGTAGCGAAATGGATACCGGATTTAGGCGGGATGGAAGCTGTTGTTGCTGTCGATATTGCAATTAGTTCCATCATCGAAAAAATTAATCATTACCGCCTTGCAGGCGGGGGCTATTTTATCTTATTTTGCCCCAATGGGGAAATCATCTCCCACCCGAATATCAGGTACACCTTAAGCCCGGAAGGTATTATAAATATCAAAAATATTCCGAATGGTGATTTATTGATGGATTCAGCAATTACCGAAGGTAATTCATACAAATTTGATGACCGCAGGCTTGGCGCTTCTTATTTGATGAAATTTTCACTTGAATCTACCGGCTGGACTTTGGCCGCGGTTGTCCCCGCCGCCGCAATATCGGAATCTGTCTCACGGAACCTTTGGGTAATTATCCTTGCTTTTGCGGCCATTTTGATATCTTTGTTTGCGCTAACGATGATTTTCATGTCGCTGCTCACCAAAAATATGGAAGAAGGCCGTGTTGTTGCGCAAAGGATGCAGTCAATGCTCGATTCATCTCCTTTGCTTTGTACCATTTTTGATGAAAACAGCAATGTTATTGAAGCAAACCAGGAAGCCGTCCGTCTGTTTGAAATACCCGACAAACAATTATATATTGACAATTATTTTGCTTTTTCACCTGAACTTCAGCCCGATGGTATTTCATCACGTGATAAAGCCCTCGCCATGCTGAAAGTGGCATGTGAAGAGGGGCACAGCCGTTTTGAATGGACTTATATGAACTCAAAAGGGGAGTTGATTCCCTGTGAAGAGATTATCATGGATGTCAAAAGTCCCGGGGGGGATACATTGATTGCGTATACCCGCGATTTGCGGGAATTTTATAAATTTAAAGAAACCGAAAAAGCAGCATATACCGATGCCTTAACCGGGGCACGCAACCGGCGTTTCTTGATGACAACGGCGGAAAAAGATTTACAGGTATGTATTGAAGAGGACTTGCAATTCTCGCTGATTATGATGGATATTGACTTTTTCAAAAAAGTCAATGATACATACGGCCACCCTGTTGGTGATGAAGTATTAAAAATTGTTGTTTCGCGGATTCGCCATGTTTTGAAAAAAGATACGCTTGTCGCCCGGTATGGCGGCGAAGAATTTGTGATAACATTTCCAGATATCAATTATAAAGATGTATTTGAAACCGCCGAAAGGATTCGCAGTCATATCGCAAAATCTGCGTTCTCCGTCGGTGATTTGAAGATACCGGTTACGATTTCGCTTGGGGCCGCGAGAAGGTCAGAGCAATATTCATCCCTTGCCGATATCATCAACAATGCGGACAAAGCGCTCTATCAGGCTAAGCAAACCGGGAGAAATAAGGTAGTGTCTTTTGAAGAAATAACTATGTAAATCATTAACCGCGTTTGAAGCCAATTATATAACCTTGAATTGTGTGAAAAAGACAAAAAAATGTTACATTTTTTTATGCATATTATGTCGAATTATTGCGGTATAAATAATTAACAAGATATGGTAAGATGGACGGGCAAATAATTGTTGTTATTATTTATGGAGGATTGAAATGAAAAGGAGTATCTATTTGGCATTGCGGAAAGTATTAGCTTTCTGCTTGACAGCAGCTCTTCTGGCAGGGACTTTCCATATTCCGGCCCGGGCGGGCGAACCAGATGTCCCCCTACTCGAAAATCAGTCAGAAACAAATACATTAGATAATGGACTGGATGATGATTTAGACTTAGATGATGATCCAGATAATGATTTAGGAAATGACGATTCCGATAATAATCTTGATGAAGATAGTTTGGAACTTTTAACAGATGATGACTTATTAGATTTGGATGAGATAATGGCATATGGTGCTATGGCATTTTCAAGTATAGTAGCTGATACTTGCTATGTATTGTTCTCCGGTTCTAACAATGCAGAATGGGGCGGCTGGGGCCCGGCGGTTGCATTACCAAGCTTATGGGATTGGTATGGCCCGCATGGCTATTTTGAGCTTGATGAAATAAAAGAAATGTTGGTGCCAGATAGTTCGATAAGGGTAACTTATACCGGTACAACCCCGCAATTATATGTCGCTCTTGATCTTGATTTAGACGGCGAAGTACGTTTAAGCTCAAGCGGCATTTCTGATGGTATTGCTATATATACTTATGCGCAGATTAATGGGGCAATCCCTATTGCCGGCATCGGCTCATTAACTGTATTTGGTGCCGGTGCTAATGTGACAGTTACAAAAGTTGAATTAATAAACCCGGAATGTGATTGTGGAATATGCAATCCTACGGTTATTTGTGACTGTGCTGAATGCGGTTGCGCTGATTGCTTCCCGTCTGACGGCAAGTGCGGGGTATGTGATATATGTACAATTGTCTGGGGTGATATTCCCGAAACTTTAACCGCAAATGATGTCGCTGACGCGATGGGTATTGGCTGGAACCTTGGCAATACCTTTGATGCTCATGCAAGCCCCGGTTCCTTTGCCGATGCGGCGGCGGCAGATATCCCCGTCATTGAAACGGCATGGATGAACGCAGAAGATATTACTACGCAATCATTTATTAGAAAAGTTAAAAGTTTAGGTTTTGAAAACATTAGAATCCCGGTCTGCTGGAGCAAAGTTGCCGACCCGGCTGATGACTGGAAAATAAATCCGCACTACATGGCAAGGGTCAAACAAGTAGTTACCTGGGCTTATGCCGCCGGTTTTTATATTATTCTGAATGACCATCATCAGGAAGATGCCCTGAACATGAATTCCGGAAATTCACAAATTGGGGTTGATTATCTGACAGCTATTTGGACACAGGTTGCCGGCGAATTTGAATCGTTTGGCGAAAGATTAATTTTTGAAGTAATGAACGAACCCAGGTCAAGAAGCAGTTCCGGTGATATTTGGGGCGGTGGTGAAACACAAGCCCACCGCATAATGATTAATCAGTATAACCAGGCGGCTTTGGATGCAATCAGAGCCACCCAAGGCAACAATACCCGCCGAATCGTCATGGTACCTGCTTACGCGGCGGCTAATATCAAAACTGATTTTGTCCTTCCCGATGACCCGCTGAATAGTGTTAACAAGTTAATCTGGTCCGTCCACAATTATGACCCTTTTAATTGGGCACATGACGGCGTAGGGACATACGGCGGCGTTAGCGGCCTTCACTTGCAAAGTGTCCGGAATAATGCCGACGATATCCTCTCCGGCCTTCCGGTTGTTTTAGGGGAATGGGGTTCCATTCACAATGTAGTTGCAACTAATGCAACTGTGGCCCAACAAGAAACCCGTGATGCTCAAAGGGCAACCCATGCCGGAGATTTCGTTGAATTGGCGGAATCCCTAAATATGGTTCCGGTTGTATGGGATAATAGCGGTTTCAATAATGAAGGGGACGATACCAATGCAAACGGAGTTTTTACCGGCGACCATAAGTTCGGGCTTATCCGCAGGCCGGCCCCCCATCATATTGACCCCGTCCATTTGAATATTCTGCAAGAAATGCTTGGTGCCAAATTTGCCGGTTCATTTATCAATGCCGGACCGGCCCTTCCTGCCCGGACTAACTTTCTTGAAGGATATATTGACGGTGAGTTCAGTATTAGCGCGAATGTGGTAAACGGTGATAATTCGACATTGTCATTCCAGTGGTTCTCTAATACGGCAAACTCTACCTCCGGCGGTACGGCAATTGGTGCGCCGATAACCGATGTCACAACTGCAACCTTAACTATACCTACTGATTTAAAAGAAGGAAGATATTTCTACTATGTGGTTATAAGTGCTAACGGTGTACCATCAGTTACTTCAAATGTAGCCGAAGTAAGAGTCCGGCTGCTGTCCGCCGATGATATCGGCCCCCCGCGGATTCCGTTTAATTGCGGATGCACAATCTCCTATCAGGTACGGATGCCGGTTCACGGAGGCCCGACCGGGATTGATTTCGGCGCTGATTTAGCCGGTGGCAATTCTCTGGTAATCGGTGAAGTTTGCTGCGACAAGACATATACGTTCTCACGTACCTTCGGTAATGTCGGCGGCAATGTTAATGTTTTACATCTTGCGATAATAGGGTTAGCTAATGATATAGGTGCCGAGGCGGCCGAAAACTTAATCTTTAATGTACTGGATGCGCAAGTCAACGGTGTCACTCCCCCCGCCTTTAACGGGAAGGTGTCAGAAACAAGCGGGGACCGCCCTGCTAACTTTGAGATTGCATTATTCAACTCGTGGAGTGTTGCTAATGCAAATGTATTTGGCATTACCGGGAGCGGTACCCTGTCATTACCGGTGCCTAACGGGGCTACCATCTCTGTCACTGTTGAATTCAGAGGGCTTCCCTGTGAAGCAGGTACAACAAACGACTGTGAAAAATGTGGTTGCTTATCTTGTTTCCCGCCGGGCGGAAGATGCGGGGAAGATGACTGTCAACTCTGTAATCCGGGAGCCCCGGTACTCACAAATATCACCAGTATGGATTATCATTTCACCTTTGCCGGAATAACCGATTCATCTGCTACATATTCGATTCGGGGATTACCGGGATGGCATGATAAAGATATAGTAAATCCGGAAAACGGTGAGCGCGTTATTTCACATGACCTAGGTGTTCCCGGTCTATCCGGTTTCCAGCATTTTGGCTTTACGCGGGGTGTCCCGGCCAGCGTAACTGCTAGCCCGCCAAATCTCCCGGCCGGCGTAACTATGACACTTGATAAACTGGTAATCAATGATGAATTTGAATTGTTCCCCAAGACCGGTACCGGTGGTTTGGGTGCCCATGACTTTGTTATGTCTTCAACCAGCGATTCATTACCAAGCGTTTGGTGGGGGCTTAATGCCGGAACAGTTATCTTCGAAAGTAATAATGGTTTAGCATTTATCCAATTGAAGTCTGTAAATAACGATGATGTATTCCAATTCTTCGTTGGTGAACAAGTTGACGGCCCTATTTGCGAGATTTGTAATGATGATGGCTGCCACGAATGTGATATAAATTATGTATGTAATGACCCCACCTGCCTTATCTGCAATCCCGGCCCGGGGAATCCTGTTCTGGGAGAAATGCGTGATATAACGACTAATGACCTCGTTTTAGACATGGGGCTTGGAATCAACCTCGGCAATACCCTTGAAGCATGGTCACCCTGGCTTGGAAGCAACCCGTCCCAGCAGGATTTAGAAACCTCATGGGGCAGCCCAATCATTACAAGAGAGATGATTGAGGGTTATAAAGATGCCGGTTTCACTACCTTAAGGGTTCCGGTTGCATGGTCAAATCTTTTAAGTGTCCCCTCTAACTGGATTAATAATACCATTGCCCCTTATTGGCTCAATACAGTTCTGCTTGACCGTGTTGAAAAAGTTGTCAATTATGCACTGGATGCAGATATGTATGTTGTCCTCAATCTACACTGGGACGGCGGCTGGATGTACAACTTCCCCAATCATACCGCAGCTTCGATGCATCGTTATACCAGAATATGGGAACAAGTGGCCGAGCGTTTTATGGCTTATGGTGATAAACTCGTATTTGAATCCCAGAATGAAGAGTTAGGATGGCAAGACCTATGGAATCCATGGGGGGCAAGTACCGGGGCTAATGCACAAGGGAAGATTGATGCCTATGCTCTTGTTAATGCGATAAATCAAAAATTCGTTGACATTATCCGTGCTTCCGGCGGAAATAACCCCGAACGCCACTTATTGATAGCCGGTTACAATACCGATGTCGATAGGACGGTTGACCCATTATTCCAAATGCCGAATGACCCGGCCGGCCGAATGGCACTCAAGGTTCATTATTACGATCCCGGCGGGTTTGCGCTTATCGGCACCGACATGGTGAACCCGTGGGCCCCAATCCGTTTTACCTGGGGTACAACGGCAGATATAGCGCATCTTAATACACAGATGAACAAACTTTACAATACCTTTATCAATAATGGTATCCCGGTTGTTATCGGTGAATACGGTGTAGCGGCTCAAGGTAAGTCTGAAGAGGAAATCCGCAACTATACCCTGGCTGTCACCAAAGCAATGTATTCGCGTGGTATGCTGCCTATCCTGTGGGATGTCCAGCTTAATGACAGCAATCCCGGTGAGGAACACTACTACTATAACCGGTCTATCCCCGGAATGGTTGACCAGCTTCTTGAAGAAGGAATGAAAGAAATCGCCGGCGGTTCCCGCGAACTCAAATCATGCGATGGTTGTTTGCTTTGTTCATGTATGCAATGCTTCCCTCCGGATGGTAAGTGTAACAATTGCGTTAACTGTCTGATTCTTAGCCGTGTCTGGCTTAACGGCAGTGCCAATGGCTGGACTGTTTCAACCGAAGCGCAGGATTTCAATACGGAGGCTATCATTGGAAACGGAACTTACGAGTTGTGGGTAGAATTTGATACACCAATCCAGACATTTGACTTTATATCGATTCAAACTGAATTTAAGGGAACAGGAAGTTATTCGGATCCGGTCCTCACTGATTTCCCCAACCTTAAGTTAACCATCCTCTCTTTCACAGCCGATGATATTGAAATTCCCGGAGGAAGCAATTCTACTACCATATTAAGGGAGCAGGGCGGCGTAATGCGGATGGATCTGATGAGTCCGTGGGCCGGCCAGGGGCAATATATTGCCAATAGCAGCCATAATTTTGGCGGGGCTAAAAAATTTGTCGTAACTTTTACAGTTAGCGGGATTCCGGAAAAAAATCAAGGTGACAATCAACAACCGGCACCCCCTCAGACTTCTGCCCCATCCCCTAGTCCGAGCCCGGCACCTCCTCCGGCGAACTTCGGTGACTCCCCCGGATCGGTCCCGGTATGGAATGAACTTAATAATACCATCAATACCGCAATAACTAATGCAATTAACGATACCTTAGTCAATAACCCGGCTAATACCCTTGGCGCAAATACAGTAAACAATGCCGCAGGTAACGGTTTTGACCTGGTAGTTAATACCGGGACAGAAATTGTAGTCCCAG
>Ga0131853_10003386_pt1 | contig 28646 bp, 17 predicted proteins | sample TergutLab28metaG_FD_92764 | JGI IMG/M metagenome (GOLD analysis project Ga0131853, IMG submission 92764) | Labiotermes labralis P1 segment gut microbial communities from Petit-Saut dam, French Guiana - Lab288 P1 (version 2) (version 2) | ecosystem: Host-associated > Arthropoda: Insects >...
AAACAGAGATTAACGGCTGTGGGGAACCGTTGCGCTGACCACGTGACACCCCTCTATCCGCAAAAGTTGGCACTAACTTCGCCGACCAGCGGCGGCCGCTCTGTCGGTATAGTTCGCGTGCGGGCTAAGGCCACGGAGTTTAGTTTAGTTTAGACAGACAGACACAGGTTTGAACATTCTCCGATTAAAAAAGGATGACTTGGGCCATTTTGTCTCTCATGGGTTCACATGGCCATGCAATATTTTACTACAATGCACAGAAGTTTTTACAAGTTAGTGCAGATATGTGGTTATAAATAAACACATATTTCCCCATCTCGTCAGACTGCAAAAAAGAATATAGGTTTAATAGGGTCTCAAAATGAAAATTTCGAATATGTGGGGCGGAAACACCGAATAAAAATTGCTGGCATGTTTACATTAAGAGAAAATTGACTTACTAAGAAATAAAGAAAACACGTGTCTTACACTTATCAGTTTTATTGCGTTTACTGACACAAAGCGGAGTAACAGAACGTAACTGCGAGTTTCCGAGCCGGAATGACAGTGAATTTAAAAATAGGCGTTAGTGGAATCAGATGAAATTATTAATTTTAGAATTTAAGTAGGAATGAAGAAGTTTCTGGACCTATGAACCTTCTATTAGACAAATAGAAGAAAATTTTCAAATAACCTGCGCTGTTCAGATTGAAGTATGAAGAACACATTACATTCATTGTTGGTGCCTATCTATTATAGCACATCGCACTATACTCCATGAGAACGTATTCACCGCAGTGACATTCACTCAAGTCGTTAGAGTAACCAAATTCATTTACAGATTTAGTTTCAGTTGTGCTGTGAAGTATGAGGTGTTAAATTCCATTCTGTTGAGCAGTTAGGTTCTTCCACTGAAAAGAAACTTGTACAATTCAGAGTTGTTTTCTTTCGAGTCAGAGCAGTTTTAAAAGACATAGAACAAACTGATAAAAAGGAAATTTTATCGTTTATGGATTGGTTAACTTCCGAGCAATCATGCGCCCGGAATCAATCCAAGCGTAACATTCTTGTTTCTGGCAGAACTTCCCGCGGACAAGAGAGAAAACTCTGCAGCAGTTGGAGGGGTGGATGTGGGTGTGGGGGAGGAGGATCACGGGGAATCTTTTCCTTGAACCTCTACATCAAATAGAAGCTTGCCAGTTACTTGCCATTTGCTGATCTTTTATTTGGTTTGCAATTCATTCAGTTCAAGTCTTTCTTTTTATCTCCTTGATCTTTCTTTATTCTTATTGTCTCATTCCATTCTTATAAATTCTTCCTTTCTTTATTTTTATTCCTTCTTTAACTGCAGGAGGAGAAAAGTTGGAACTTGGGTTGGTAGAAAGAAACGCCAAAACACTCCTTTCTGCATTTCCCTCTTTATTTATTTTTTCAAGGGTGTGTTCGTGTTTCCTTTGTTTGGCCGGACGGTGCTGCTGCCCTCTGTGGGTAGCGGTCCGGAACACCCATATCCGACTGCCTTTCACTTCTCCCCGCCCACACCATTTGCCTTTTCCCAGATTTATGTCACTGTTTGTACAATTGCAATGGTGCTGTTTTACCGACTTCAGAAGCACCGAACATACCTACATGAAAATTTAGCGGGCACCAATATTCGCATGTCTAATACACGTACTTCCTATTTATATTAAAAGTAACTGTATTTGGGCTTGAGACTGAGGAAATCAGAGCAGCCTGGAAAAATCAGCAAAATAAGGAGCTGCATGATTTGTATCCTCAGCATTTACTCTTAGGGTGTTCCAACCGAGAAGAGTGAAGAATCGGAGCCTATGGACCGTTTGGCAAAGAAATGCATGTGGGATTTGTTATGGAAACTTGAAGAGATCGCGTTAAATTTTGGCCTCAGACGCCATTGCTATAAACAGTAAATAAATAAACACAGACATACTTTCATTTCCTAAATACGTATTAAAAAGAGGCCGTACATTTGGTCCCATAGACGAAGCGATAGAAATGAGAGACGCGTAGTTGAGTAGCTTATTTGTAGTCTTCTTCCACAAAGGCAATTATTATTAATTTGCATTGAGATCCAAAACTTCTCGGTTTCCTACTTGAGTATTTGTCTATTGTGACTTCCCTATAGTCTAACTCGGTATCTACGTAGTGAGAAACAATGAACCTGCTAAAACACTCAGAACGTTAGAATAAACAAATAGACCGCACTCAGACTTAAGTATCTCCTCAGTAGGTAACTGTTCTCTTGTTCCGACTCCCGGTGTCACCTGATCGATCTAGTGAAATCGTATACAGCAGTGCTAGGAATGACGGCGTCTCTTCCGAGCAGAGTCTGAGGTTGTTACAGTTGTGAGTACGAAGAGTACGATCTTCTTGCAGGATACATTTTGTGGTTCCGTTGACAGGAACCAGAATTAGCAGAATATTTCTTGGCAGAAGGAATGTCTGGAAGATGATCTTGATATCTAAGAGGTCAGTTGCCACTCACACTCAGATACCAAACTAGACGGGGTTCAGCGCTTATGCATAGACCTCGTTAATTCAGAAATACAAGATATCTAGACACGTCAGTGCAATTCCAATTTAAATTTAATTAAAATATCCTAATTTTTAACAATAATTTATAGGTACATATTGATGGCACACAATGAGATATAAGTAAAAAAATAAAATTATCAGAAAAATGAATATTAATTTTGATAAATGATAAATAATAATCATAATAATAATTAATTTACTCTAATTACAAAAAAATATTATTTTGAAACAAATAACTTTTATGGATGTATATACAAATAATTACACAGCACCCTCCTGTTGAAATTATAAAAAAAAATATTTTTTTAATGTCATAAGTGTGAATTTAGCAATTAGTGGGTTTTTCCTGTGTGCTCGTAATATGTGTGTTTGTATGTGTGTGTGTCTATATATATATATATATATATATGTGTGTGTGTGTGTGTGTGCGCGCGCTCGTGTGTGTCGGAAATGTCTAATTGCTGTCCATACACTCTGTCATGATTCTAGATCGTTCTGTGTTCTTGTCTCGTATACTGTAATCCATAATCAAAGAAACAACTCAAGTTACTGAATACGTCAGAAGCCATTTTAACTCGGAAAAACAGGTCACATTTTGTTATATACTGACAATTTTACGGACTCGGGGAAAAATATGTACTAACATTATCTGTCATTTTTACTTGGTATGTGTTTATTTTCCAACATAAGCTTTGAAATTACAGTAAGTAAAATTTGCACAATCATCATAGTTTATAGCGAACATTAAATTTAAACTTTTACACGAGGCCAGACCGCAGAAGTACATACATAAACAGCGTGGCGGTGACATAACAGTGCTTTCGCGTGTTAGCCACAGACACACACGTAACTCTATGTATGTTTATTCCCAGTAGACTACAGTTTCAATTTAGATGATTGCAGTTTCCACTCAACATTGCATTTGTTATGTCCATGAAAAACACAAAAGCCGTCCCTGATATTTGTTGTCGATGACAATGAAACTAACTGCTTTTTTTAATTCAAAATTTTACGTAAAATGTTCCAGAATTAGAAGTGCAGACAATTTGCATTTATACCCCTATATTATATGCAAAAATTATTGTGCATCAAGGGCAACCCAAATTTAGAGGTGTTGTTTAAAAAATAAGCGCCCTATACGAAACCTTGCTGTAAACACACGTAGGTTAATAATTTATGTTAATTTGTAATCTTTTAATTTTAGTGGTATATTAATAATGACCCGTTCGGAGAAGGTTTATAGCAACTGGTAGAAACGACAGAAACTCTTTCATGCACCGAAGTTCTGGTGAAGAAGCTGGTACCACGCAGACGGCCAAGAAATTCCTCTTCCTTTTTAAATAACTTTCCACACGCTCACACCTTTTGTCACATTTTCTTCTATCTCTATTTAGTTCTCCCAAACTTTCTTTTCACCGCGGTAGCACAGTGGTTAAGGTGCTGTGATACAAATCGGAAGGTCGCTGGTTCGGTCCCAGCTGGTGTCAGTGGATTTTTCATAGACCTAAAAATACTTCCGATCGCAATATGGTCCTGGGGTCGACTCAGCCTCTAACAGAAATGAGTACCAGGAGTATTTCCTGGGGGTAAAGGCGGACGGTGTGTAAGGCTAACAACCTACCACCATTCTGTGCCGTTGTCACGAAATTTGGGAACCTTAACTCCAAGGAACCCTCTGGGCGTGACCAGGCCTGTAATGGGAGTGCTTTACCTTACCTTAAATTTTCCCTTCCCTTTACGTTTTTCCAACTGAAATTCTGTACAGTCAGTCAATAATTTTAACGTCTTTATGCCGGATCCAGTACAATCCCCTTGATTTAGTCATTTTACTACTATTTAGTCCCAGTGGCCACGCGGTCTAAGGCGTGCGTCTGCGGCCTCTCACCTGCTGAGATTGTGGTTTCGATTCCCACCGGAGACATGGGTGTTTTTCTGTTGTGAGTGTTGTGTGATGTCAGGTAAAGGTCTCGGCTACGAGCTGATCACTCGTTCAGAGAAGTCCTACCGAATGTGGTGCGTCATTGTGTGTGATCTAGAAACTTCGTGAATGAGGAGGACCTGGCCCACTGGGGGGTTGTAGCTACAAAAACAAACAAACAAACGAACAAACAAACAAACAAACTACTATTTAGTGTTAAGACACTCCTTAAAACTCCTAACTACGCAAATTTCTATGCTCTCCTGTTAATTTGTACTTTTACGTACTCATATTTTCCACCACATCCTGTCCTCAGAAACGCTCTACGAACTAAAGAAAAGGATCGAGATAGTTCTGAACAAATTTACTATGTAAACAAAAAGAGGCACACACTTGTCACACTGGGACGCAGCAGCGAGATAAAAAAAAAGACAAGTGACAGGACGTTGTGACAAATTGCAGTTCTGTATTTCTGTTCACTTCGTGGCAGCAGCAGCCTTTCAATCAATTGATGGAAGCAGGCAGACCGGACTTCCAACTGTCTTGGTCAGACGAACAGCCTCTTTCAGGAATTCGATATGCTTTCTAGTAATTCTCACAGAATTGCTACCAAACAATGGACCAAGTGTTGTACGTGGTGGAGCTTTGGCGTAAGAGCTCAGTACCCTTTTCGAAAGATTGCCTTATGGCAACAGTGAGTAAAAATTTACTACTGCACTCTAAAAAATTCATATTTATTGTCTAATTTGTAACCAACATTTTGGCCATAATGAATAGTTACATCTCACATGCGATTTCTCAACGAACTTTTGAGCACAAGCCATTCTTGCCTTTCTGAAAGAGTATGCTATTTGTACAAGATTTGCAAACTTCACCCACTTTTTTTTATGATGAAGGTAGCATGAATACGAAGAGGATTATGCACAATTAACTGACGGATAACAATGACAGGTGACAGTTCGAATACTGTAAGACCAACCTGCCACATTGCCACTTAGCTTGCCAAAACACCCACAAATTTCCTGTAAGTAACATAATTTATCCTTGATTTCAAACTTTCTCCGTGTTCTGAATGTTGTATTCCTTCTTTTGGGTAATTCCCCAGCGCCTGAATTTTATATGCCGACGTTTCGGAACACTGTCATTTCCATCTTCATAGACGGTGAAAATAGGAAGAATAACCGGGACCAAACCAAGCCAAAGTGCTGAGGGAGGAGACTTCTTTGTGTCTTTGTGTCTGTTAGCCATTCCTGCGTTTGACCGCATCGCTGGGCTTTGTAACAGACACCTTAACTGTAAATGGGGAATAGCTTATGCTAACGATTTGAAGAATAACCGGGATGAGATTGCTGGAGTATTTATACGGGAAAAGTTTTGGTTCGAAAATATCATGAACTAATCTGAAGGAGGGGGACGGGAGGGGGCGGGTCCGAGTAGAGAAACAGGCTTTAGAGGGCGAAGACCTCAAGTGGAGGCCAGTAGTAGGTTTGTATGGCAGAAACGGCATTGTGTCGGGGTGAGGAAGGTGAGCCATGGGATGGTAGACGGATCGCCAAGACCAATGACAAACCCACCTCAATTGTAAACATACCTTACACCCAGACAACATATGGTCGACATTGTAGAATGCCGGCAAAACACAATATCCAAAGTGTCGCTCTACAACGAAGGAAAATCTACATACATACTACAGACCTCCACTTGGGGCCTTTGCCCTCCACAGCCTGCTTCTCTACTCAAACCCGCCCCTCCTTAAGATTGGCTCAGGATATTTTCAATCTAAAACTGTTCCCGTATAAATACCCCAACAATCTCATCCCGGTTATTCTTCCTACTTAAACCGCCCACGAAGATGGAACAGACAGCGTGTTCTGAAACGTCGGCTTATTAAATTCAGACGCCGGGGAATCACTCAAAAATAAGAATATAACATAATCTATTTCGTATCAACAATTTTACCATGAAATATACGCAAGTATGAACTGCTAAATATTTCGGCCAACCATGTCGCCATCTGCAGGGATATAAAACACAAAGATGAGATACATTAAAGTATAAAATGTAATTATAACAATATAAAGTTTACAAAACATCTGAACCAATGCGCAGGTGTAATCACAATGCTGTTTATCTACAATCCACAACACGACGCTTTCTCTCAGATCGTGATTTACTAACTGAAACCTTCTACGTACACTGCCCAACAATATCCAGCACATTTGGCGTTCATAGGGCTGTTCATCGTATTATATTTCTCTTGTAAAAATAACTAGACGAATCAAAGTATCAAATTTATTTTATTTTGGAATGACACTCTACATGTTTCGGAAGGTCTTTCCGTCCATCATCAGTAGCTCAAGACTGCACATACAGCAACAGGCATGTGTCAAACAGATACTGCTATATGCTTGCAAGAAGACCGTCCGAAACATGTAGAGTGTCATTCCAAAATAAAGTAAATTTGATACATTGGTGCATTTAGTTGGTTTTACTATAGAAATCTAGAAAGTGTGTCATCCCCGTTGTGTGTGTGAAACTAGGAAAAGGTATGTAGTCAAACACAACTTAAGTTGTGTTTGACTACATACCTTTTCCTAGTTACTATAGAAATATCCAACAAATTTTTATCTCAATAACTTACATTTCCACTTACATTACTATTGTAATGAATGAAAAATGTATATGTAAAATTCGAGTTTGAAAATTAGTCGTACATAGTTAAGACAAGGTTATTGTGCGCCGACAAAAGTAAGCTTACTCATCAGTGCAGTGCACTCAAAATATGTACGACTAAGACATATTGATTTCCTTTCTATTGTAAAGTGACGGAGTCTTTGAATTCCCAATGCACGACAGCAGTAATAGCAATTCAGTGCACTGGAGCATACGCACATTTTTAGACGAATCAGCTGCCTTACTCTATATAGCCCACAATAACCAGGTGATGGGCCGCATTTTCGTGAAAATTTATGTCATATCTACGTATTTGGTCTACGTGAGATTTTGTGGAGTAAAGCTCTGGCTTCTGTACCAACGAAAGATTTGAACTATGGGCACGAGACTTTTGCTACTTCTGATAATTCAAGGTAAGCAGTGTTGAACGTGTTTAGAAACCGTTTTGATTTACTTTTATACCAGGTGAGAAATTTTGATTAACGACGGTTTAGGAAAATTATTTGGAAATTTATTTTAAATTTCTGGCCTATTTTTGGTTGTATAGAGAAAGGTAAAGCGAGTATTTGGTTAATTATTAAATTCAAACTTTTTTATTTATTTTGCTGTGTTACTGTAAATTACGGTTTTTATATATTTTTATTTTACTTTCGGTATTAATAATTTTTTGGGTTAGTCATTAAACTTTACTAATATAACTGACATAAACCTGACTACTTACTGACGTTTCTTGAGTACTAGATAAGTTAAACGGGAAATACAGTTGAGTGCATTTTGTATTCTTTTTGATTGTATGATATAGTTTGTCAGATTCCAACTACTATAAATTTGGTCAGAATCTGACTGGTGGCAGCTACTGAAATTAGAGACCTGGACACTGAGTTTAACAGTCGAAGTCTCTTGAACTATAGTGTCTTCGCGAGAAAGGTACAGTTAGGTTGGGGTACTGTCTCGGGAGGCATTACACTATTAAACTATTGGTTTTTTAATTGTAAAGACACCTTTGCCCTGGTTTTGATATTTTCCTAGTTTTATGTTTTTACATTCTCATTTTGTACTTTTAATATATCTAATCTTTGTAATTTATGTCCCTCACGATGGTCACACTGTTGGCCGAAACATGTAGCGGATCATTTTACGTATAAAACTAAATGTGCATTTTTGTTACCATTATTGTGCATATTGGATTAACGCAAGAATCGCAGATCATACAAAGCCAATTATTTACTTAGTGCTCCAAAGACAGCACAGTCCGTTCCTATTAGAAACTAAACAGTTGTGTTGTTTATGGCAATAACAGGCGTCAGTTCAGTGCGGCAGTGTGAACTGCGGGGTTTGAAATATAAGAAAAATCGAACTAAAATAACACTTCGTTTTCTCTTTTTTTAAAAACAAATCGATGTTCACCTGACAGCATTTATACATGCTTGTTACTTTAAAAGGAAGAAGTAAGTGAGATCACTTCCATCCATCTTCACACACTGTACGGAGCATGATAGAAATAAATTTCGCCTTATGAGTCGCGTTATGTCCGTCAGTATTGCCGAAGTTTTCTTTCAGGTATAATTCTCAAATACTGCGTTAATCCCAGGAGGATTGAAGTATAGCTGCTGCTGAGGTTTTCTGGATAAAGTAGTCAAAGTGTGACAAACAAGGTGCTCTCTCAGATCATTGATCATCGTCATTCCACTAGGAGAGATGAAAGTGCCTGTCATCTGTCTTATGAAGGTGAACTGGTTGTCATCTTAAATTTAAAAAAACTGGTCATAAAAATTTGACAGTTCTCATTCTTATATTCTTGAAATTTTATAACAGTGAAGGCAAGAAAATGTAAACCTTTCGCGTAAAATGGCAGAACGCAGAATTTTGCAGCAGTCAGGTGGCACACACAGTAACCATGCGCCTTATATGCGCGTATGCTTAAGTCGAAAAAAACCAGTAACTTTCGATTTCTTTTTTCGTCTATCTGGTGGTCTGCATGTGCCAGCGCGGCTCCCACTGGACATGAATACGTGTAATTTGATACTGAGTACTATTACGAAAATTTGTCAAAAAATACAAATTGTGTAAAATCTGATAAAAATGTGGGGGAGCTTTACACGAGACTTACTTCGTCTGTTTTGTTGACAGCAGTACGGCACATTTTGTGGTTCGATAATAATGCAAAAGAATTTATTTTTGGATTTCCATGGCAACATTGAACGACTTTTCTTTGTTGAAAGTTTCACGTAGGTCAACAAATACACGAAGGTAAATTATTGTTGCTATTCCATGACAACAAAGTTTAAGTGAACATGTCACAATCCTACTTTACATCTATATTGCTTATTGTGTCCCAATATGTACGAACATTTCAGAGAAACGATTTGCCCCGCTCCTTCAGCGTCACTTTTCAAACAGAAGTTTGAGTTTGCTCTCTTGTCTGAAACGTCAGTTCTTATATTCCGACTTACACGACGCCATATACCAGAGTTTTATAATAACACTCTTTGCGCTAGGAATGTCAACCGCAAAAGGAATATTTCTGTCACAATATTTGTTGATTATGGGCAGGAAGACACACAATAACAGAAAAAGTCTCCCCCCCCCCAAGCAGTGGCGCAGTTGGTTGAGGCACTGCGCTACAAGCCGGAAGGTCGCAGGTTCGATTCTCCATGTGTATCTTTGGAATTTTTCATTGTTAAAATCCTTCCAGCAGCACTTTAACCCTGGGACGACTCAACCTCTAACAGAAATGAGTACCAGGAACATTTCCTGGGGGTACAGGCGGCCGTTACTTAGGGCTGACAACCTAACATTCTTCATACGTCGATTTTCATGAAATCTTGGAACCTGAACCTTGTGGAACCCTCAGGGTCTGTCCAGGCCTGTACAGGAGTTGCTTTACCTTTACCAATCACATATGTGAAAAGGGAACTTACTGCCTTTGTTCTCCGAGTTTTTGTTAGAAATTACTCTGTTTGTGTTCTTATGAAATTTGGGTCAGCTATGGGCTGCGATTGATTGATGTAGGTAACATGTGACAAGAGACAGTATTTCCATCAGTTTAATGTTCTATCGGTTTCAGATTTAGAACACGCACAGCGGTGAATGTTATTGTGTATAGTGAAGCTGTGTCACTCACAGCACAAACCCTCGTCGACAGAAAATACTTTTTCTGAATAACTTATAATTTCATATCGTCGTAAAATTATGTTCCGAAGGCAGTGGACGTTTTTAATCCGTGATTTAAAACAATAAAATTTTGATATTAACCTCTTTGATTGTTGTTTCAATTCCGCGTATTGCTGTTTTGACTTCAGATGCTTTGAATATGTCACGTTGCAAAGCTTTCAATGGTTAATTCCTCTACTGTGCAGGTAGGAAATTGGAAGGCAATGGTTTTTTCATAATTTAATGCCTTACCACGTCATTTTTCTGATAAACGGCTTTTGAAACCACCGGAATATTATACAAGATAATCAGTTCCCGAAAGGAATACAAAGCATTTTGACACATATGTAACAGCAACGCTCAAATTATAGATGTAGTGATGTAATTCATATACGAAAGCCATTGGAGTGTTCTCGGACTTCTGTCGCATTATAAACGAGATATTCGTTCTTCTACGATGTTAAGTAGCGTAGAATGGTAGTTATCGAAAGCGTTTCGAGACAACCTCTCGGTCCCATTTTCCAGCGGCAGCTGGACGCTTGAAGACCCGACCGATAAGTTGTCCCGAAACATAGCTAAATAACTACCAATGTAGGTTACGTAACATCTCAGAAGGGCTAAGAGCTCAACGACTTGTGAGGTTTGACTTTCCTACGTCAGTGAATATGTGGGAAACACATATGAGTCTGATAGACATGTACCAGATTTTCGTTGGCTAACAGTTGTTGTTGAAATACAAATTTTGTGTACAATGCTAACTGTCATGGGTTATATCACCAGCACAAACACGTCTAATGCTGAGGTAATCGTATAGATTATAAGCACGCTGACGCCGGATTATCTGTATAATTCCTTACGAATAGGCTGTATGTCGCCACTTACAATTAATTGACTGCTACTTCCTCGTATATTTTGTCACGTAAAAAATTAAAAATATCTACGATTATATACAGCTGTTAATTTTCTTTATTTCTTTGAAATTTGGAGAAAATCGTTAATGTAATGAAGGTTTAATAAGCATGTGACAACGAAGAACATAATGATGATGAGAATGATAAGAATACAAGAAAGATAAAGGCCGGTAGACACTGCGGAGCAGAATCACAACAATCTGCCATTGTGGAAACATCAGACCTAATGAATTAGATACGGACGCATCACGTAATTTTATTTCAAGAGCATTTTTCATGACGCAATGCACATGAAAAAGTAAATGCAAAAATGTGATTAGGTCTTAGCTTTATTTTATTTTTAATGATATATTTAGAGAAAATTTTGTTATTCCAGCAGGCAAATATGTAAATATTTACTGAACTGTTGATTAAATATCCTTATCAATATTAACGATGTACCCATTACAATTGTGTATAATCTGTTATATTTCCTTTTAACATGATCTTTAATAACACTAAGTCTCATGCTTTGGGGTTTGCCCTTCTTCTTTGCCCTGGCTCTGCCCAGGTCTTTATTTGCTTTTGATTCCTTGTACTTATGCTGTCATCTCTATGTCTATCTAATACATCGACATGCAACAACATCATCAATATTGTATAATGGTTAGAAGTTTCGGCCTCCATTCATGACATCACAAGACCATGCATTATTTCTACTTAAAGAAAAAACTCTACGATCTTCTTATAGACGACTGTATAGTTTATTTCTTTAATTCTCAATAATGCATGGTCTGGTGATGACCTGAATAGCGGCCGACACTTCTAACCATTATACAATATTGATGGTGTTGTTGCATGTCGATGTGTTAGATAAATATTGAGATTGCCTTACATAACTGGGATGTGTCACTTAAAAATTATGCTGTCATTGTTGAGTCAATATGAAAACAGATAAATATTAAACTAAATTTTATTCAAGTCCAAGTGTTAATAATTTCCTTTTTTCCTCCACAGATAGCTTATCTATGCTGCACACTGCTCTAATTAGTTACAACGTAATCATGAACAGGTTGCATGCAATTAAATAATGACTGCTCGCCATACTAGCTCGAGATTGTGGCATCCTGCTTGAAGAGTTTATTTCCACCCCCCCCCCCCACTTACAAATTACGTGTACAGTTAGGTTAATTTACGTGAGTGCTGAAGTCTTCAGTTACTGCACACCCGACGTCACTAGAAGGACGCTTTGCTCGGAACATCCGCTTTCCTGCTCGGAACTTCGTCACTTTTCACCTTCCAGTCGCTCCGGTTATCACAGTCCATCCAACTGATGTGTGTCTGTAGCTGAAACAGTCTTTACACCCATACATATATTAGACAAACATAAACGTGCTAAACACAATGGTATTTATATTTACCACGTACCGCACATTAAGAAATGTTCATTTTTTCAAAATTCTTGTATGTGTGTGTGTGTGCGCGTGTACACAAACACACACACACACACACACACACATATATATATATATATTCATTTAATTCTCGCAATAAGTGACTACCCAACACAATAAGGAATTAACTTCATGAAGCAGAATCCTTCGTCATAAGGTATTTTATGGAAACAGTAGGGCCGTTAGCATGTTTAATAGACTCCTATTTGTCCTTATTTCGATTGAGGTTCATCCAGGTTATATGTCGCACGTTATTTGTTTAAGATCCACTGTCATATTGAATTAATCTACGCTTAGGTCTTCAAAATTGCCTCTTTCCTTCAGGTTTAACCCGATAGTCCACACAAAATATTCTTCACCCCCACATACGCCACATGTGCCACCTGCCCTTCCTTCTTGATTCGACAAGCCTTACAGTATCTGGTGAGGAGCACAGATCATGTAACTCTTAAATACACTGATTCAATTAGCCCACGGTGCCTGCATTCCTTTCTTTCCTTCTTCCTTCCTGCCTTACTTCCTTCCTTCCTTCCTTCCTTCCTTCCTCTTAGTTACAAAAACTTTCCTTTTCAATCTATTCTCGCAAGGCATCAGCCTACGTAATTCCCTCACTGTAAGAGACCAAGCTGCACACAAAGAGAACGCAGCTTCTAAAATTATACATGTACACGTGTGTGTACTAAATTACAAATTTTAAGTAGAAAGCTGTGAAAACAAAAGTCTAGAAAACTAGAATGTTCTAGAAAAATATTAATATTTACTTCAAAATTTACATTAAATTGTTCCTACATATTTCGGTTAAACAACCATTATCAGGGAGCCCGTTGTTGTGTTTTGCTAAAGTTATAATTGTTCAAATAGTTAGTTAAATGCGTCGTTAAGAAATGGTTCGTTTGTGTGGATGTATAACTACGGGTTCCGGAGCCACCCAGAAATCTGTGTTCCCGGAGTCAACCGAAACTACGGGTTCCCGGAGTCACCCGGAACTACGGGTTCCCGGAGTCAAACGGAACTCCGGGTTTCTGGAGTCGACCGGAATTCTTCCCGGAGTCAGGCGGAACTACGGTTTACATATTCAACCGGAAATCCGGGTTCATGCGGTAACCTGGAAGTCCATGTTCCCGGAGTCACCCACAGAACTACGGGTTGCCGGGGACACACGGAAATCCGGGTTCCCGCTAGTCACGCGGAATTCTGGTTTCCCGGACTCAACCGGAACACTTATCGGAGTCACCAGAAATCCGGGTTCTCGGAGTCACCCGGAACCCCGCGTTCCTGGAGTCAAACGGAGCCCCGGGTTCCCGGAGTAGAATGGGACTATTCCCTAAAATATCCGAACTCCGGGTTCCCGTAGACACGCAGAAATCCGGCTTCCCGGAGTCATTTGCAACTCCGGGTTCCCGGAGTCAACCAGAGGACTCCGGTTTTCCGGAATCATCATAAACTACCGGTTCCACGAGTCACCCGGAAATCATGGATACCGGAGTAAACTGGAGGACTCGGGGTTCCCGAAGTCACCCAGAACTGCGAGTTCCCGGAGTCACAGCAAATACGCTTCAAAGGAGTCACCTGGAATTCGGAGCCTCGGAGTGAAACGGAACTCTTCCAAGTGTCACCATGAAGTCCGGGTTCCTGAAGTCTCACAGAACTACATGTTACTGAATTCACCTGGAGAACTCCGTGTTCGGGGAGTCACTCGGAACTCAGCGTTCCCAGAATCACTCGGAAATCCGGGTTCCCGGTACACCCGAGGACTCCGGGTGAGTCATCTGGAACACCAGATTTCAGGATACACCCGAAACTGTGAGCTCCTGGAATCACACGGAATTCTTCACGGAGTTACTCGGAAATGCCGGTTCCCGGAGTTACACAGAAATCCGAGTTCACGAAATCAGCCGGAAATACGGGTTCACGGAGCAGCCGGAAATACGGTTTACCGTAGTAAGCCGGATATATTCCAGGAGTCATCCGGAACTCCGGATTACCGGGGTCACCAAAAATGCGGGTTTCTCGAGTCACCAGGAACTTCCGGTTCTCGGAACGTAATCACTCGGAACTCCGGGTTCCCGGATTCGCACAGAAATCAGGGTTCCCGAAGTCATCCGGAACTCCAGGTACGCGGTGTCAGCCATAGGACTCCGGTTCCTGGAGTCAACAGAAAATACGGTTTCCTTATTTCAACCGGGATGCAGGGATCCCGGAGTCATATGGAGGACTCCGTGTACACGGTGTCTCCCGGAACTGCGGGTTCCCGGAGTCACCCGGAATTGCTCTTTCCTGGAGTAACCAAATCCCCTTCATAGGAGTAACCCGGAATTCCGTGTTCCTGGAGTCAACCGGATTTATTCCAAGAATAACCCGGAAGTCCGGGTTCCCGAATTCTCCCAGAACTACAGGTTACCGGCGTCACCCGGAGAAACCGGGTTTGTAGTCACCGGAAGACTCCGGATTCGGGAAGTCACCAGGAAATCCGTGTTCTAGAATCACTCGGAACTCCAGGTTCCCGGAATCACATGATAACTCCGGGTTATTCACCCGGAACACCAGATTCCCGGAGTCACTTGTAACTCCCTGTTTCCGAGTCACCCGGAACTCAGGGCTCTCGGATCCACAAGCAGCTCTTCCCAGAGACACCCTGAACTGCGTTTTCCCGGAGTAACACAGAAGTCCGTGTTCCCGAAGTCACCCTGAACTCCGGGTTCACGGGTCACCCGGAAGTGTGGGCTTCTAGAGTTAACCGGAGGACTCCGGATTCTTGGAGTCCCGGGTGAATGAGGGAAAACGGAGTTCTTCGGGTCTTCAATGAAACGGAGTCATCCAGAGGACTCCGGGTGATTCATCCATAGCCTGGTTTCCCGGAGTCACCCGGAATTCCGGGTTCCAGTCTCACCTGGAAATACCGCTTCCCAGAGTAACCGGAAATATGGGTTCCTGGAGTCAAACCGAACTCTTCCCGGAGTCATGCAGAACTTCGAGTCTCCAGAGTTACCCGAAAATCCGGATTCCCGGATTCACCTGGAACTCCATGTTCCCGGAGTCACCCGAACTCCTGGATCCCGAGAGTCACCCGGGGCGGAAACGAAAAATAAACTCCGGGCATTTGTTAATTACTTTGATGAATTTTAAATTTGTTGTGTTGGTTCTTTACTTTTCTATTTATTTTTATTTTTGTATTTTTAATTACAGCTTATTTTTTGTTTATTTTTCAGTTTTTTTTGTTGGTTAAGGCTCGTTGGGCCTATTTATTTTGGTATCTATGATTCGTAGTCATGGTAATGATTATTTTTAATCTTATTTTGTTCTTCAATATTAAGATTACTTTTTTTTAATTTTCTAACCACTTTATATCGTTTTTCTGGTTTTTGGTGTTTAATTTATTCTTTAATTTTCTTCATTTTATGTTTATTTATGTTTTATCCTATTTTTTTGAGTGGCTTGGGGTTGTTTTTTGGTTGTGATTTAATTTCATATGTCCTCATTCTACGTAGTTTGTGAATTAGTATTCTTACAGCTTTGGCCAGAGAATCTGTTTTACGTTTGAGTTATTTTTCTGCATTTCTATTATTGTTGTCATCGTTTCGGGTGACTTCGTGTTCCCGGGGTCACCCAAAACTACGTGTTCCTGGAGTCACCCGGAACTACGAGTTCCCAGAGTCACTCATAACTACGGGTTCCAATAGTCACCCGTAACTTCGGGTTTCCGTAGTCGCCCTGGTGACTCCGGGTTTCGGGTACTTCGGGAAACCGGAGTACACAGGTGATTCATCCGGAATCCGTGGCTCCGGAATAAACGGAAATCCCGATTTCCCGTGTCACCCGGAAATGTGGTTTCCCAGAATCAACCAGAAATCTTCTCAGAGTCATCCGGATCTCCGGGGTTCCTGAGTCATCCGGAACTCCGGGTTCCCGAAGGCATCTGTAACTCCGGTTTCCCGACGTCACTCGGTGGACTCCGGGTCCCCGGGGTCAATGGAAATCCTTGGGTGTCCCCGCGAACCCGAATTTAGGGTGAATTAGGGAACCCGGATTCCCGGGTGACTCAAGGAATCCGGAATTCCTGTTGACTCAGGGAACACGGAGTTATTTGTGACACCGGAAACCCCTAGTCCGGGTGACAACCGGAATCCTCTGGGTGACTCAAGGGACCGGGAGTTCCGTTTTCACTACCTGGATTTCCAGGTGACTTCGGGAAACGGTATTTGAGGGTGGCTCCGGGAACCCTGCGCCCTCCGGGTGAATCCGGGAACCTGGAGTTCCCGGTGACTCTTGGATCCCGGATTTCTGGGTGAACCAGGGAACTCAGAGAAGTTCCGGTTGATTCACCCGTAGTCACCCGGAGGACTCCAGGTTCTTCGACTATTCCAGGAGGGCTCCGAGTTCTCGGGCACACCCTGAAATCAGGTTTCCCTGTTTTACCCGGAACTCCGCGTTCCCTAAGCCACCAGGAACTCCGATTTTCCTGAGTCACCCTGAAATCCGCGTTCCCTTAGTCACCTGGAACTCCGGTTTCCCTGCGTCACCCGGAAATATGGGATCCCGGAGTCACCCCGGATTTACGGATAGCTTCTGGGTGACTACAGGTACCAAGGGTCCTCCGGGTGAATTCGGGAATCCGCAGTTCCGGGGATTCCGGAACCTGGAGTTCCTGGTAACTCTATGTACTCGGACTCCTCCGGGTGACTCCACTAAACCGGAGTTCCAGTAGCCCATTACAGATTTCTTGGTGACTCCGGAAAATCGTATTTCCGAGGTACTCTTCCTAAGTCCTCCGGGTGACTGCGGGATCCCGTGGTTCCGGGAAACTCACCAGTTTTCCGGGTTTCCAGAGTCACCCGGAGAACCCCGTGTTCCCCTAGTGTCCCTGAACTCCGGGTTCCGGGAGTCATCCGGAACTTCGTTTTCCCAGAACCACGCGGAAATCCGGTTTCGCAGTTTCACCAGGAAATCCGGGTTTCCGGAGTCACATAGAACTCTTTTCGCAGTCACACGGAACTCCGGGTTCCCGGATTCACATGGAAATCTGCGTTGCCAGGGTCACCCGGAACTAAGGGTTCCCGGAGTCACCCGGATTACTCCGGTTTCCCTGAATAACCTGGTACGCCGGGTTCCAGGAATAACCCCGAACTCCTTGTTTCCTAGGTCGCGCGGAATTCCGTGTTCCCGGAGTCACACAGAACTGCGGGTTCCTGAAGTCATCCTTAACTCCAGTTTCCGGGAATGGCTCGGAAATCCGGTTCCCCAGAGTCACCCGTAAACCAGGTTTCCCTGATTCATCCGGAATTCCCGGTTCCCGGATTCACCCCGGAGTTCCGGGTGACTCCGGGTACATAGTTACAGGTTACTGCTTGTTCCGGGTGTCTCAAGGAGCCCGGAGTTCCGAGTTACTCCGGGAACTCGGAGTTACAAATTACTCCCTGTTCTGGGCGACTGGGAGCTCGGAGTCATTTGTGACTCCGGGAACCCGGAGTTACCTTTGTCTCCGGGAACCCGGATTTCCGTGTGCACGACCCATCTGATTCATAACTAATTATTTATATAATTATAACTTTAGTAAATCACAACATTAAGCTCCCTGATGACGGTTGTTTAACCGAAACGTATAAGAGCTTTTATAATGTAAATATTAATATTTTTCTACAGCACCCTAATTTTGCATTCAGTTGCATAGACTGGTATGATTATAAATTTTTGTTACAGCAGTTTCCTCACCGTAAATTCCTTCAGTACGGTTTGTATCTGTGTCCACCTGACAAAACCTCAGAATTTTAAATCAAAACCTTATTCGAAATTTTTAAATTACAGACATCATTTCAGTGATAATATGTTGGTAAGTTCTTTGGTGTACCTTTGCGTCTACTTCTCACGACCACCTCCAGGTTTTCATCAGTTACATCCATTAGCCCGAAAGCCGAAAAAGATATATATTTGCAATTTTGGCACTTTGTCATTTTAAATTTCACAATAAATTTCCTCAATGAAATATGCTGGCTATATCAAGGTCTCTTGCGCACCATAATTTATGAACTTCTAAGTGAGAGTCACTAATATCATATCCTACTCAAAATTTGGCGCGTCCGCCTTGTTGCTACAGTAGGAATCTGAACCTTATTTTATTTTATATTTACTTCATTTATTTAGTTTATTCTTATCTTATTTTATTCGTTTGATTTGCGTTTCTACCGACAAACATTGTATGAGAAATGACACGATAAAGAGAACTGTAACTCCACGTACGAAATTATACAGATGAGATTATTGTGATATTAGCCTGATTTATGTAAAACTGTAAGATACTGCCAACAACTAGAGTAAGTTTATAAACATAAAATTATAGTCACAGATGCTACATATTATTGTGCGTTGTATATTTTATACTTTTATGTCATTACACAACACACACAGACATAATATGATACCTACCATAAGTTTAACTATAATAAGCTTAGACATAGCTTGGTAACAGCATGGACCCCTCATGTAACCCACACCGCCCAAACTTTCTGACAAATACGAGATCTCGTGCCCACTTTACCCCCTCTCTACCCCATATAAACAGCCCATGTATGTTTTGTATAACTGCTTAATAAGTATTTCATGTACAACCTGAAGATGGTCATAATCAAGCGCCGAAACAAGTAGTTGTACCTTATGTAGAAAATACTATATATTCTACCAATAAATATAGGTGTGTTAGACCAGTACACACACTGTACATTAGTTATTTCATATAACACGACGGGGATGTCGAACCTCATGAAGTTTCACGTAACTCAGTAATGTTCATACCTAGATTGTTCAGATGGCTCTAAGTTAAATTGGAAAAAACTTATGGAGTATAATGGTCTTATAAAGCTGTCTATCTAAAAATTATTCCAACAATACGCACTATATAATAATTTTAAACCTTCTTATAAAATCAAACGTTTCACTGTCGGCCACCACCATCATCAGGGAAAGTTCCCTTTTTGAGTTAAAACGCCACATTCTACAACAAATCCAGTTCACACGTATTTTCTTTGTATAAATACACATACACTGATACGTACTAAGTATTTATTTATATTAATCATAAACCTTTAAATGTTTTTTCATGTTTTCACAAACGGTTCATCAAAATTTAAAAAAAACCGCAGGACTAATCCTGATTTACGGTGTTATTGTAAAAGAATTAGAAGTTGGCGCATAGTTACATATTTGACATTGTGCAAAATACTGGACGATTCACACCTTCCTATTACAGTGGAATTTGAACGGCCCTCGACAACATCAGGAATACTGCGCGTCTGTGCTCACTGTGTTCTACATTGATAACGCGAAATATGACCAACATCCTGCGCATATTGTGACAGACTTTTTTTTTAAATGAGGCGTTTTGATTATAAAGTGAATATTCCTTTAAGGTGGTGATGGTTGTGGTAGTGGTGGTGGTTGTGGTTGTGGTGGTGGTGGTGGTGGTTGTTGTGGTTGTGGTGGTGGTTGTGGTGGTGGTGGTGGTGGTGGTGTTGGTGGTGGTGGCAGCCACTGAAATGTGTTGGAATGTAGTTTGATTTTACAAGAACCTATCAAGATCATTATACATATTGCGTATTGTTGGAACAATTTTTAGATAAATATCTTGATAAAAATGCAAGGTGCAAACAATAATCTGCATTGCATAAACCTAATTTGTTATTCTACTTTCTTATTAGAGAAAAGAAAAGCAAAAAATAAAGTATATTAACGTTAATGTGTAAGAATCAGCATGGTAGGAAGGTTACACAAACACCATGTACATAAGTTGTGTATTACAACAGTTGGTAATTATTACTTTGCCAAGTCTCACTTTCCAAACACATATCATAAGAGCAAAGTCTGAGTGAAGAAACAGGAATGCTGCTTTTAAAACGGGCTGGGAAAATAATATTAAGAAAACACATACATATTGAACATCAGACTCAATTCGTGCCATGCCTAGAGCCATACACGGCTCATTGCTGTCGTTATGCGGAACTCTGTTATTTTAGAATGTTCCTTTCCGTTACCCTTCCTTCAAGGTTGTCGTCTGGTGATTCGCTGCCGTGGGGGGTGAGAGGGGTTAGGTGCGTGTACTACTAGATTTCTTACTTGGCCTCTGAGCCAGCGGTCAAGGACTCGTATCTTGGATCCCGGAGAAGCTTGTCTAAGTTGGATTGATTAGCCCGGGAGTCTAGCCACCCTGATATTCTTCGCCGACCCTCAGCAGTCGTCGAGGCATGTGGTAAGCCAAATTTAGTTTGGGTATTGTATTTCGAAATTTGGGTTTTGGAGTTATTTTCCCACATGCTCGTTGTCTGCTCAGCCGAGCTTTGGGTTTTGCGTCGCGGAGCAGACGCGGTCGGCGAGGAGTATTTCAGGGGTGGCGATCTCCTGTATCTTACTTCCAGGGTTAGTTTTTGTTTATATTATTATTTTGCGAGTCAAGTTACGTATGTTTCTATTGTGAGTTTGGTTTGTAAGAGATGTGACTTATGTTGTAATGTCTGTCTCTGACAGCCGATCGCTCATGCAGCGCTGTAATATAAGAAGGCCCGATGTTTGTACATGTAACGTAGCCTGGGCGAAGTATTGGAAGCGCTAGCAAAGTTCAGTGGTGTACACGAGAATTTGAAGTGCCTGGTTACAGAGACTTGCGATATTTGAGTTTTGACCTGCTGTAAACTTTTGTTTTATTGTGTATTTAAAATGTATCTTGTTAATCTGAAGCTTGCTGTAAGGTGTAGTTGTACTTAGTATATTTAATATCATCAGTGTTTGTATTTGTTACTTGCCGCTGTGATTTGTGTGTTAATGCACTTCCACCAGGGGCTAATGTTTTAGTGTTTCGGGACCCAATCGCTCAAACGTCCGCTGGAGCTCTTTATAGTGCAGACCCTCGTGGGATATGCTCACTTTTGAGTTACGACCCCAGAGGCTCAGCTTGGTAGGGTTTCGTTCTGAATAATTTCATATCTTCCTGTCACCTATCTATAAACGTCGATTAACATTTAAAACACATTAATATCACCTGTTTTATTCTCAGAGTAACTCTTGCTATTCCACCTCATGGAAAAAAGAAGGTAAGTGGTGTCTGAGAACGGGGTACTCGGGAGAATACCTGGACTTAAGGCGGAGTAAATCTGAGACTGGGGAGAATTTTATTTAATGAGAACTTCACAATTTGTACTTTCGTTTCGGATTTTACTAGTCAACCTAGAATTTGACGCTATATTTTGAGAGTTGGAGGGTGTCACTGTATATAAAAAGGATAAAAGGTACTTTGAGAAATAAATAAACGTTTTTATAAATATTTATTTATATAGGTGTACATTACTTACAAAATTATTAAATGGCAATTCACGAACTGTAATTATTGGAAGACCCAAGTATCAAGTTATTACGTATTAGATTTAGGTACATGCAAAACTTCATGTACCTTAGATTTTGTGAGAGGGCTTGATTGAGGTCAAGAAAGACCGAAAATTTTAAACATTAAAATAATGAAAACTAATAACTAAATATACTATTGTTATGTTTGACTGCAACTAAAAACAAACTGTTTACCCTGTAAACTACTAAAACAACGGGATGTCCTCTATAAAATGTAACGATTTTATATTACGGAAGTCCCTAATAAACAAATGCAAAGTCGAAATTTCTTGGCATGCTATACGAGTAGAAAGAAAATATGCATTTGAGGCAAATATGTGGGAATTTCCCGATATAAGTGTCTCTGTTTTCCGAATTACGAAAGGGTCATAGTAAATCGACTGGCCACACAAACCGACGCACGTGTGTAACTCAGTTTACATGAAATTGCAATTCTGTAACACCCTGTTGCAAGAAAAATCCTTACAGGCACTTGTAATAATTCACTCCAGCGACATTCTTCAAAAGATAATCTCTTAACCAATCAATAAATTCCCGGTATTTTATTGACACCAAGTATGCACTAGTGTAATCATGAAAACTCGCCACTAGCTCTTGTACTGTACCACAAGAATTCAGTCCACACTCCCTTCGTTACTAGGTTTCAGGCTCGTTCGCAAAATTTCGAAAAACAATTATTTGCTTCGTTATGTATGTCCGTCTGTCCCTCTGTCTTTCCCTCCGTCCGCCCTTCCACATGGAACAACTCGGCACCCAAATGGACAAATTTTCATGAAATTTGCTATTTCAGTATTTTTCTAATATCTGTAAAAATTGTACAATTTCATTACAATCTGACAACAATGAAAAGGAATTTACATAAAGTCCAATACATTACAATAAAATACAATAAAGACATTTTTATCTACCTCGCTAATTTCTCGTAAGAATGAGAAATATTTGCTACAAAATTTGTAGAAAATATCAAAGTACACATTTTACTCGTATATTCAATAACGTAGTTTCCAAAAATCAGGAAGTTTATGAGGCAATGTGGAAAAATGTTTTGTAGTCGGACAGGCCACAGATGACAATGTCCATGCTGGATGCCTAAGGCTACAAACACACATTCATAGTATGCAAAATTTATTGCTTTTCAACTGGCAACAATTGTTGCACAAACGCGCCAGGGTGTCGAGTTACACGCACATTGCTGTCATGTTCAGTGTACATGTACATGTACGTCATGATGTGATGACTGGAATTTACGGTATTTAATTGATTATAAGATGTATTCGAATGTAAAATGCCTTCTATGTTTAGAAATAAGTTCAGAAAAAAAACAGTATGTTGCTAATCATCGTCATCATCGTCATCATGCAGCCGTAATTGGGTTGGGCCACTTGTTGGCCCATTCCGGTCTCGCACATCCAGAAGTCTCTTCAATGGTCTTCTCTGACTTCATTTCACTTTGGTGTGTAGTTTTTATTAAATTTAAAACTAAAAGCTTCTTTTTACTAACAAACACACAAAAACTCAACTACTAAAAATATTTTATTATAAAATGTAACCCACTCACTGTCTTCGTCACTTGCACGTTCTGCCATATATAACAGCTCCTCAAATTCTTCTGAGTCACTTCACAGTTTAAGGCCACCATCAGAAATGTATTCTAAGACACAGTCTTACGTACCATCATTTGCTTTTGTAACGCAACATTTCCGGAATGAAGATAACCCAGTTGTTATCGAAGGCAAAGATACCCACTTCACTTTCCTTTCCTAACAGTCGATTGTACAAAAGGTTTTTAAGATACACAAAGGGGAAAGGGGTGTATAAATCAACTCTGACCGATTCGTCTTAGTCACAGTGAATTAGTTAACATTAAAATTGTTGTAATTTCAGCCCTCCAAACTCCACAAGTTGCACTGAACATTGTCAAACGTAACGACATTTTAAACTGTGGAAATACGACTATTTTCTTCTAAGCATATTTCACTTGTAATTTTTTGTTAATCGAAAACCGTATTTTTCGAAAGGAATAGACACTCTTGTAATGCTAGAATACAGAATAGGTGGCGCCGAGGTCAGATATTCAGTCATTCCGTTAGGAAATATTTTGATATGCCTTTTCACCGACTTTTGAAACTTGGCACCATGAAGTTCAGAATTCAGTTCGGTTCTTGAGGCCGAAAGGTGTTGATTCGAAACGAATGAGAGTGCAGGAGGTCAGAGGATGATACAGAAGGTTCGAAATGGTCGGGCATCTACGATGGTCAGTGCACCCGTCGACCGTCTACAATAAGGACCGGTACGAGCGCAGAACCAGTTGTGGAACCGACTTAGGAAAACGACAGACCACACTTAAAATAGACAACTAAAATACGGCTACCTTGGAATTACCCAATGGAAACGACCTATCTGCGATTTCAAGAGCCCAATTTCAACCAGGAAGAAATATTTGAAGTCGTAATGCATAGGGACAAATACACCATTGTGCTTGGGAATTACGTTAGAATATAACTATATTTTATTGAAATAAAGGAAGAAGTCATTTTTAATTTTTATGATTTGATTATTCTTTACATAGAGATACAATTTTGGTTTCATCTCCTTTTACTTCTTTGTGTTTCTTTCGAAATTATTTTTGTCTCTTCCCTTGACAATCGTCTGCAACGTACAACATAAATTTATGTACATCAGTTCTTAGAGGCCACAACAGAAAGAAGCACTGATTTCAGAAATGTTTCAATGTGAATAAACTAAGTCTTCTAATAGAGAATACATGGCAATGTTGGTTTCTTGGTAACGTTTTGTTTGAAGGTACAGACTTATTAATAATCAACGCCTAACGAAACTACTAAATTTCGGTGTTATCTCCCATAACTGTACACTGAGCGTGGTGTATATTGGCAGTTATGAAGACGTGGAAATATTTTACTGTCAGCGTCAAACTGCTTGAGATGATAGGAATCACTGCCAAGCCACATGTTAATAGAGCTTTAACCAGAACAAGGTTTTGCAGTAAAACTCACCCTAGAACAAGCTACGAAGGCCCAGAGGGTGAGTAGAGGTATAGCCCCACTCTTTCTTTAACCTCGGCGCTAGATGGGAGTGAGTGATCAACGCCACTCCCCGGCCGCTTTACCCCGGGAGAGACGCGATACCCATTGTATTGGGAGCTAGGTGGGCCCCAGAGTCGGTTTGGACAAGTACGGAAAATCTCGCCCCCAAAGGGATTATATCCCCGGACCGTCTAGCCCCTAGCGGTTTTGCAGTAAGGGAGCTGAAGTTACAGACAGCGTCTTTTGCGTCACAACAGCATGGAGCGCCTTCAGGTTGGGGATGGAGAACTCCACATATAGAGTGCAGCCACAAATAGATTGCTAACAAAGCAGTCACAGGCAGGTTACAAGGGCGGTCCTCTAGCTTGGGGGTTAGGTTAGGTGATTACAGGTCCTGCAGTAAAATCTTAATGACGTTACGAAACATTTAACAGGGCCTCGGACTTGGACTGATACTTTGAAACAAGGCAAAACTCAATCTGAAATTTGTAATTCAGAAAGCGATACTTTATATATTTAGCCCTTTTAAAAATACAGTATCGATGTACTTTGTATTGTGTTTAGTACTAATTACCTTCTAGGTGTTTCTATCTTCCAACTAACGACAAACAACAGAATTATTCTAGTAAAGTTAACAGTTTAGCAGCTGGTAAAGAAATTCCCTGAATATAAGGAACTGGATATTCGTTATTCTTCCCAAACGAGCCCGCTGTTTGTCCATCTTCTGAATCAGTTAAATTCAGTAGACTTAACCACATTATATTTATTTAAGATCTATTGTTTTTAGTGTAACAAAATATAGTAAATTTAGTGTCTGGGAGAAGATATGTTTCCGTGCTCTTATCAGAAGATTGAGGATGCACATACTCTGGTGGACCTGTTAGCCCGAGATATTCCCCATCCCAGAGATCGAAATCAGGTCCTTGTAATTTGTCCAAATGAGCAGGTAAAAGAAACCTAGACAATAAATGCAACATTACACTTCTTCTCAAATTTGACAAGGCTGGTGGCCCGGCAGTATTTTACAGCATGAACCGCCCATTTGCACACGCACGCACATGACGTTCAATTAACTAGAGTGTGCATGGAGATTATGTTTATGGGGAAAAAACTTTTAAATTCTAAAGGTTAGGGCATAATTTTTATTTTATTTTTACTCTGACCTCCCTCTACCTACTCGTTTTAAGTATATATAGTTAAGGTCGTATTTAAACACATTCAACAAAGCGCACTCACGCATAAACAAACACACATACACACACTCGGCGTAACTCCCCTTGACGATGGATCGTCCCATTGCAGAGGCCTTTATACGCACTAAAAAAACACTCACAACAGACACATATTGACGCACTGGCCGGTTTCGAACCCGCAACCCAACAAGCGAGCAGTCGCAGTCTTACACCTCAGACCGCGCAGCTACCGAGATCGGCCAGTTTTATGTAAGCCCTGCTCTCTATTGTCTTATTTTTCACTTTTCTGTTTCCTCATTTCAGTAAGCTCTTATTCCCTTTGTCATTAACAGCAATCAAGCGATCATGTATTGAATATTATCAATTATTTTATTATTTTGATCATTGCAAATGCGAATTGTAACACTAAATATGAAGCTGTGGCGAGGATGTTTGTCAAGCTAGTTTAAATGTACTTAGGCAGAGTTGATCTCAAGGGGATTTCGCAAGTATTTTCGCCTCAACTTGGTGTATCATGTTTCCTGTACAGTGGTTCTGTGATTTCCCGAAACAAGTCTGTAAGAACTTCTTTCAGGGATAAACAGGGAGTCTGTCCGAGATATGATGACAATGGAGAAGCGCCAGTCGGTTGCTTCTTTACCAAAAATGATCTAATAGCTATGGGTGTGATCCGCCAATAATTGAATTTGTTAGTTCAATTGGGGATGATCAGAAATGAAGACCACGCGGAAATATAAGTTATTAAATACCCTTGGCAGAGAGGTTTTCATTATGGTTGTTGTCTGAGTGGAGTCGAGCTAGGAGAAGACTACCAGAGGAGGTCCTTACCCAACTCTGTACCATTGACCCTAGGGGAGAGAAGCTGCAGAAGAAAATTATATTAACTTCGATATTTTGTGAGTAGAGAACTTGATAAAGAAAATAATCAATGTATTAAGGGAAAAACGGGAGCACATAACATAGTAAAGGAAATAAAACTGTACCAGAAAAATTGGCTACAACACGTACAAAGGATGGACACAAATAGAATACCAAAACAAGCATTACAATATCAACCAAAAGGACGAAGGAACATAGGACGACCGAGGAAGAGATGGAGGGACCAACTTCATCTTGAGGATTAAGTAAAAAGGTACACGCCTAACTCTTCATGAACAGGATGATGATGAGAACTGTTTAACTTTTCAGCCAGGGCGGACGGGGTTAGTAACCGATAGGCCAGTTATGTTGTAATGTAGTAATTATGTAATGCTTTGTTTGTTGTGCGTATTTTATTTTAGAATATATTTATTGGAGTTACTATTGATTATTCTTTGTTTTACGATAATACTGAGAAAGCTAGTCTGGATAAAATCCTTGTTAGATCCTTGACCCCCCACGCTACCATAACAACCGTACAAATATTTAAGAAAGAAAATATTTATTTTTTTTACCTGTTCGGTAGAACCTAACCGTTTAATTAGGAACAAAAAATTAAGGCTTATTCTAAAATTTTCTGTATCAAATACCCACAAGGAAAATGAATACAAATTGGCTCTGTTATATTTTACCCATCTTTAGAGAATAAAGGCAAAGAGTCTAAATATTCATAAGAAGTTTAAAAATTTATTTAAAAAAAAAATCTTTTTCTGAGCAATAGCCCGAAATTGCAGAAAATGTGTTGTATATCACAGAATGCCTAAAAAGTAACTTTTTATTGTACAAAATTGAAGTGTGAGTTGCCCGTTTAAATTTTATTCTAGCTTGATGAATGTCGTGTTTGTTGCTCGTCTCACACAGCTCCACAAACTGCCCGTGAGACGATCCCCATACCACGTGACATAATAGTGAAATGTCTTTCATCCCTGCACTTCACTCCTGTAAGAAACACTTTCCAAGCTTTGTGCCTTGATAATCCCAAAACTGAAACCCTGAGAGTTAGCTCGGTTATTAAATCTGAAGGACGGGTCGCCTGGCATTTTGCCGCTATGCGCGCTCTCTGGGACTTTCGTTTTTTGCTCTTGTTTGTGGTGGAGTATAATAAGAGAACGGATAACTTGGAGGCAGCATCGTAATCAATAGACAAGTAATTGGACAGCCTGCACGAATTATCTTTACTTTAATATCACACAGCTTCAGTATGGATGCTACTTTGTAGAAATTTCATGCTCTCATCACGGTAATGTTTTAACATGTATTCGAGAGGCCGCCAGTTCGAGTGCTAGCCGGTAAACCGTAGCAGGGAAAAAGGAATTTTGACCGTTTTTTAGAACCTCCATGGAAGCGCCTGGATACGCATAAATTAGGTCGAAATAACGTCCTTGCACCTAAACTGCTTCCACTGCATCATTCATAAATCATCTCACAAGATTACTCTATATATATATCTATATATATATATATATATATATATATATATATATATA
>Ga0131853_10003389_pt1 | contig 28633 bp, 12 predicted proteins | sample TergutLab28metaG_FD_92764 | JGI IMG/M metagenome (GOLD analysis project Ga0131853, IMG submission 92764) | Labiotermes labralis P1 segment gut microbial communities from Petit-Saut dam, French Guiana - Lab288 P1 (version 2) (version 2) | ecosystem: Host-associated > Arthropoda: Insects >...
CAGCTGCCTCCAGAACCCCTGACTAGGGGGCTACCGCCCCCAGATCCCCTTTCTCTCTGTCCTCTGTCCTCAATCGAATTTGTTGAACACCCCCCCCCCCCCGAACAAAATTCCCGGGTACGCCACTACTCTTCGGGTTTGTGGTCATTATTGTACAGACATGGTGACTATTTACTCGCATGAACTTACAACGATAATGGGTAAACTTACAACAATCCATCACAAACTTCTACAGCGACAAAAGAGACAAGAAACGAAGTTCAACTTGTAAATAGTTAAAAAATTTAGAATATCAGGGCGACCTCTGAGAAAACTTTACAGCTATGGCGCGATTTGTGACGTCACAATTGTCGTATTGATTTTATTACAAGACATACACAAACCGAATCGCATTCAGATCCGCAAAGAAAAACAAACAACAATAAAATATCTGGTATTTTGTAATGACGCTGGTAAGGTTACTTCCGGAAGGCGGAGAGTTTCCAGTTTAAGGTCTAAAATAAGTCTGCACTACACCACACTCGCGACACTTCGAACTTCCGGCGTTCAAAGTCCGTCGTCCGTAATTTACTAATCACAGAGCGAGTTTTTATTTCTGCGGCGCTTCGACCCGATTCCGGCTCATGGCTGCCCCTTACGGGGCTTCACGATCACTCACACTCGGTAGAACTCCTCTGAACGAGGGATCAGCCCGACGCACAGACCTCTACCAGCACACCACACAACACCCACAAGAGACCAAACATCAATGCCGAGGGCGGGATTCGAAACCACAATCCTAGCAAGTGAATGGCCACAGACCTACGTCGCAGAACGAGCGGCCACCGGGATCGGCTTACAGAGCGCTTGCCAACTTCAAAAACGCCAACACAGTTACTCAAAACATATCCTGCACAGATGGCTACATTAGGCTTACGTTTAAAACTGACTTGAGAACGCAAAAAAAAAAGTCATCGAACATATTCACTTAAATTAAAACTGACGACATTTCTTTAACTGCAAAGGAGAACAAACTTTGTATGAAAAGTAGGCATTATGCAGGTAACAAACAGTATCTTGCTTTGTGAACCGGTTACACTTGTTCTGCACTATCTGGCTCTTGAAGCAGTGTAGTTTAATTAAGTTAAATCATGCCTGCCTCCATACACTGGGCGTACTAGTTACGGACGATGTTTAATTCCAAAGTCGATAAGTTGCTGATATGACTGTCAAAACTACAGAATTAATTGATTAATTTCAATCCCCTCCCTTCTCCTCGAAACATGCTGTATCAAATGTAGGCTCATGGGCTATTTATGACCGAATGACTTGATTTGTGATCTTACTGAACCGGAGAACTAGCCTAACGAACCTTCCGTCTACACTACATCTCCCCTCCCAACAACACATTTATCAGTTACATAAATCATTCGGTATCGAGTAAGATTCCTCTTTTATTGTAATTATTCTCCTCCACCTCCCCCCCCCCCTTCTCATCCTTGTTGTGTTATTCCCTCTTCAACGCGTCTCCCAATTCTGAGGTGTGTTATCCCCTTTGTGTGTAGAAAAGACTAATGGTTAGGTAAATATCAGTCATGAAACCATAACTATGGTAGTATGGATTTATGGTAGTATTTAATAACAAAAAACAACTACATGTTTCGGGCAATAGCAGCCATCTTCAGGTTATTACAATTTTGCTGAAATAGTATCATATATATACCTACATTGCGAGGTGATGCTGAGATCTCATCATCGTTACGCGTTACAATCAGTTTATTTAGTGGGAATTGATTGTAACGCGTAACGATGATGAGATCTCAGCATCACCTCGCAATATAGGCATATATATGATACTCTTTGAGTAAAATTGTAATAACCTGAAGATGGCCGCTATTGGCCGAAACATGTAGTTATTTTTTGCTATTAAATACTATCATAAATTCATACTACCATAGTTGTGGTTTCATGACTGATATTTACCTCACCATACGTCTCCCAATTTCTGCCTTATGGTTTGCATTTATTTATCAACATAACATCGCTCTTGTGTCCTCCTAATGCTCGGTACGTGACGCAGAGGTAACATTATGTGACCCGTACATGATACTTAATTTTTAGTCCACACAGTGGTGAACAGGTCACTGTATCGACGCCCTACATATCACGGTTCAAATTCCCTTTCGAGGAAAGACTTTTGTCTCTTCTCCAAAACGTCAAGAATGACCTTGGGGCTCACCAAACCCCCTGTTCATTTGTATATGGTGCTATTTCCCCGAGTGAAAAGCGTCCGAGGCGGGAAGCTGATCAATTACCTCCATCCAGTGTCGTAGTTAAGAATGCGTGGAGCTACACATCCACTCTCCCCGCCCCACACGTGTTCACGTCGTGCAAAGAGACGGTAACTTTAACCCTTTATTACTGTATCAGCGCGACTGCTGTCAGTGCTTCCACGCAGGCTGAACTGAATTTCTCTGCCGTGTATATGCGCCCTCTTAATAGAGAGACGCGGTAGCTCCTCGAGATACCTATGAAATGTCGAACACACACGCACACGCAGAGCCACAGCGAAGTTCTGGGGTAACCAAGGACTGAAACGAAAGATTTAGTAGATACGAAGTTGTGTCACTCAGCACGAAACTTGGGAGCACTAGAGAGGACAGGTATAAACGTACATACAAGGTGAGTGGGTGTGCATGAAGCTGTCTTGTTTTGTAAACAAAAACTTCTCACTTCCAATTAAGCCCTACCGCAACAAAAATGAACTGTCATAAAGTTTTCTTAACATCCAACATCCAGTTCTGACTTCTTCACGGGATTAGTACACAGCGACATGAACAAACTTTCAAACCAGACGACAGCTTACAGTCGCCGTACGCTATGAGGGAGCCCCCCGACCCCCCCCCCCCGACGACCTAGGAATACCGACGGAGTTAAATGTCTACGTTCTTTTAATTACAAGAGTTTCTGCAAGAAGTGACGGCGTTAAAGGGTTAATCGTGTCCACCCTCACGGTCCTACTCCAAAAACACGTCAGGGGTGGCGTAAACATGGTGATGGTTTTGAATATTATTGGTTAGAAGTACATACTTCGTGCATGGCTTGTTGTGCATGGTAATGCATCGGTGGGCTCCATAAACGATTAAAAATGTATGCATTATATCAAGGACAACTGACCTCTCACGCACAAATCTGTCAGAAAAAAAAATTGAAGTTGTCATGAAGGCTCCCAAGGGGAGTAGAGGTATGGCTCCACTCATTCTTAACCTCGACGTTTCATGGAGATAAGAGGTCAACTTCGTGACCCGGCTGCTTTAACAGAAACACGGTATACGGTAGACTGCGTTTGAAATGTGATGGCACATGCGCAGAAACCAGATTTCGTCTTTCGGGCGGACGATTCCATTTAAACCGGCGGGGGTGTCAGTTCAGTCGACTGCTGACAGCCGAGGTGTGCGCATCAGCGGTAGTAATGCTGGATACACCATGTTCCGAGGTAGTGCGAAGAGTACTGGCTACCCACTCCATTCACCAATTTCCCCTTCACTTCCCCTCCCGTGCGTCACCGTGTGCCATCACATTTCAACTGCACTCTACCCACTGAAAAGGAAGCCGGGCGGGCTGTAGCCTACTCACTACACCGACTACATTACTCCCCCTCCCCGACTTAGTCCGTAGAGACTCAAAAACTGGTGCGACAGGGACAATTTTCAGCCACAACGTCTGGAGCTCAGCCTGTCACTCCTAATCTGATGGGTACAGGACGACGATTTACCAGAAGAAAGCGTAAAATGGCCGAAGCGTGAAACCGTCCACTCATGTTTGCCTGGAGTCGACCTTAAGAACGTGTTCGGCATAACCTCCACTTCCCCATACGTCTAACAGCACAGACTCGAGCCAAGGGGCAAATTTACCCTACTCTCACAATGACACCTGTTTAACACGTACATCGTTGTGAAGTTTGTCGATTTCTCGGCTTGGAACACGACACGAAATAAAAGTCTCAACACCAACTTTAATTTTAAATACTTTCCCACATGGTAAATAAAAGTAACGCTGGCACTGCGCACTCCATTAAAAAAAAATATGGGGAGTGGAAGTACAGTCCCACGAATTCTTAACTTCGAGACCATAAAAAGGTGTGGTTAGTTTCAAGCTCCGGCTGCTTACACATTGACCCCCAGTTTAGCAACCGATATCAATTCAATATAAGGCTGTGTGTGATCCAGACAACATCTGCAGGTTTTTGAGAAGAGAAAAATCTATACCTCCGTCTGGAATCGACCTGTTCCTCGGTTGTCCAGCCAGTAACCCAGGCATTAAGGATGGTAAGGAAAGTGATAATCGAGGTGGGTTAAAGAGGATGAAGTGTGCTGGAAATCATCTAAAAGTGCAGAGAGGCGAAATAAAATGAAGTGAAAATCATCTAAAAGTGTAGTGAAGTGGGATGAAGTGAAGTGAAGTGAAGTGAAGTGCAGTGTAGGGAAGGGGGCAAAAACGAGACTTTATGGGAAAAGTTTATATGAGTAGTAAAGTGGTGAGAAGAGAAGGGCTGGGGTGAAAGCGTGAGTACAATATGTGTGGGGAAAATACTGGAAACTGTATGCAGTACTTTCTTATCTTGGTGTTGTTTCCCTTTTGTACATGTTGTATTGTAAGATGTGTTGTGTGTATTGTTGTTAGTTGTCTTGTATGTATTGTTGTAGTTGTCTTGTGTGTATTGTTGTCACCTTATGTGTATTTGTTGTACTATGTGCGTATTGCTGTTTTTACTTTAGATGCCGGACTGCTGGCTAGAAGTCAGTATTCGGAAGGTCCTGCGACCGGCCACCTCGACACAGGTTTTTCTTGGTTTTCCTGCGTCTATAAGCAAATGCTGAGATGGTTCCCAAGATTCCAAGTTGCCACTACATGCTTCTCATGTAGCCCTCCCGACTTAAATTTATTAGTAACCAATTTAATATTTTGTGTACATGTAAAATAACCACTGTCACAGGGTGACAACCCAATTGCAGTTAATAATAATAATAATAATAACTTAAACCATTTAGTGACCTCCGTTTATGTTCATAACGAAAAGCCACAGGGCCAGCAAATACGTACGGATATTAACACAGCATGGATACAAAGATAATCACACCAAGAACGTCGACTGCAGAAACAGTCTAAGTATTCGTTCTATTTAAAAGTGCACCTTTTTACAGGCACTGAGGCTCTGTACATGCCGTACGACCCATACGCGGAGCAGAGGCTTTCTTGACCACGGCACTAGAATGGGGTGAGGGGTCAGCGTCACGCCCCGGCCGCTCTGTACAGGTGCGGAAAATCTCGCCCCCATCGGGATTCGATCCCCGGACCGCCCAGACCATAGCCAGTCATTCGCTCTATTTAAAGAACGTTAACAGACAACGAGTACAGTACTATACAGTAATCCACCATATATAAATAATAAGTAATGATACTACAGTAACACAAACATGAACGCAAAGGTACACAGCGCGCACTGCACTAGCACTGGTAGGAAAAGGAACTTGAAAAGACCTTTCAACGACCCTACTCTTAAAATTACTTGCAAGGAAAGAATATAATAATGATTCAAGTATTTTGGGACAATAAACCTCGTGGACTTTTAAACAGTTACCGACGCTTCGGAGAAACGTGCTGTCTCCATCTTCAAGGTGGTGCAGTACAAGACGTCCATTCCTCTACATACACGCGCCTAGTACAATGACCTGCGTGTCATATGTCCATTAGAGATTACAAAGCAACAAAACGCGAATATTTGTATACGTGAAGATTCTGCTGGTCTTTGTCTAGCCCTGGGATGCAGTCCAACAGCCTCATACCGGGTCCGCATCCTTTAAATTTGCGATGCTCTGGTCGAGCTAATTAGGCGCTAAGCATCTTAGAGACTTACAGTCTTGCCTTTGTTTATGTCCTTTTTAACGACGCTTTTAAGCCGGCGGGCCTAATCGCGTGGATGGTGATTAACTCTCGTCGACAAGTTTACTACGCGTACATCCTCAAAGGTAAAATGGTACTTGTAATTACAGTGCATATTCTAACTGTACGAAATTCTTAACAAAGTTCATATCAACGCTAACATCAAACTGTTTGGATCAGTGACAAGAGTTATGCGGAAACATGACGGGACGCCGAGGAGCCTGGTAGAAAACAGACCTTTCGGACTAACCTGTTGCCCTAATTTAGGTTAGTTTCCACCTAAACGCGGGCATTTATCATACTACATTGCATCACGTCCTAAAAGGCAGCACTCTTTACGGTAACCACGCCAAAACATCAAAATCTAACAAGACGCCGGAGATATTATTAAAAAGAATAGGCAGGGCAGCATAGCCCGCAGTTACAACACGATTAACATCCAAGATGCCCACTGGACACTATTCCAATCCTTCTTCCGTAATACCTACCTTACGTTGTTATAAATTTCGAAGCATACGTTTCACATGGTTTCATTACAAACCATCTCCTTAGCACCCTACTCAAAAACACCCTGAACGCCATGATACTAATAATATATTAAATTAAACCAGAGGTGATTTGGCTTAAGGCGAAGTCACAGAAATTCCAGAAGTTATAAACAAAATAAAATGTCTTCCATGTCGAAAAAAAGAATTTCTCGGAACATTCACATATAAAATAAAATTAGTTGCTTTTGATAAACACAGCACAGCACCCTCCCCCCCTCCCATCCACCGCCCTTTGGTCTCAATATCTGTCAACAATAATAAATAAAAATCCCCCTTAGATGGGACAAGAATTTCTCCCACGTGACGAATCTTCAACACAGGCATATACTTTTTCCACTACCAGCAGCACAATACAGTATATGACCCTTTAAAAGACACTGCGGTTGTCCGAAGTTAAGCTTCAGTTCCTTGTGCATTACTTTACACGCATAGGACGTTTGCGGTTTAAATATCCATAGCCCAAAATTGAAACTAAAGACCCCCTAGTGGCAGTATTCACCGTTAAGGTGAACTTGTCACCTCTGCACATAACACCGCGTGCATTGCGGCTCTGCCGCTGAGAAGGGCTAAGAAAAGAGGATGCGTACGTTGTAGAGGCCAGTTGAAATGTTATGGCACACGCTCAGAAACCAGATTTCGTCTTTCGGCGAAACGGACGATTCCATGTAAAACGGCGGGGGCGTCAGTTCAGTCGACAACTGGCAGCCGAGGTGTGCGCATCACCGGTAGTAATGCTGGATACACGATGTTCCGAGGTAGTGTGAAGGGTACTGGCTACCCACTCCATTCTCCAGTTTCCCCTTCACTTCCCCTCCCATGCGTCACCGTGTGCCATCACATTTCAACTGGAATCTACCTCATTTCAATGTCGTGCGCATCCTAATCAATCATGACTCTACATTTCATAGGCTCACCTTTTATGCTGTGACATCCGAATGATAATTCTAAACTAAAAATGTTCTGTGTCTGTAAGTACATTAATAGCATCTGGTACAGCTTGCCTGGTTTCTTCACTGTTACAGGCATACACAGCAGCATTAATTCCATAAAGTCTCCAGCTTCGGGCGCAGGTAAATTCAGAGAGTCTAGACTGATCTCACAAGTCGGGAGGGTGCATGGAGTCGTGTGCGCGTAGAGAAGTATGCTTCTGCAAATCAGAGCCACGGAAGCGCCAGTATTCCTCTGCTTACGTAGCAGCTCCAATCACGTGACTGTGGTAAGTGGACCGTCAGTCTTGTGGAACTCAGGCTGAAGGTTGTCATGCAAAGTGACAGGGACCTTCTGCTATAAATGAACTGTCAGTTTTTCTACCATTAGTTCGACCTAGTGTACGGTTGCATGATCTGTACAATTTATAAACGGGACGCCACTCGTTTATTACCTTTCAACAGAAATCCTAATAAGATGTCCCTTCAAGTATCCGTTTTGAATGAAACGTTTCTTTGGGAAACACGTTGTTCTAGCAGTTCCCAGATTGTTTCTGTATGATTCGGGGTCAAGAGTGCTAAGGGTCTGGGCCAAGAACAGTACACCCATAGCCTGATCATGCTAGTCCACGGAAAATTCGTTATTGAAATGGTTTTTGAATTAGAATGAATACGTACCAGTGCGGTTTCAGAACACAAAGTGTGTTCACGACGCCAATTAATCATCCCACGCTTATCTCTGTTTCAGACAGGGGTTCCTTCTATATGTATATATATATATGCACGGACGATACGGTGCATGGCTGACCAGAATTACAGGGTTCGGCTGGAGATCTGAAATTAACCTTCCATGCACACGTTTTTCATATTTCGTTCTGCGTATTTCCTTATGATGCCCGCCGTTGTTTTGGATAGCTTTCCATATTAAAACTGCGTTAGTAGAATATCCGTCTTCTCTTCTGGCATGTACTGCAATAAATCGTTTGGCTCTTAATACCGCTCGACAAACAGCCCACCCTTCTCCCCCGCCCTATTCGTATCGTTACTGCACGAATTCGAGGATGCACGTGAGGAAATGTAGGTTTCATCAGAACTATACAACTGACTTTCCTTCTGACCTCTATCACAAGATCGCGTAAATAACTTCTTTCTTTGCGATGACATATTTTGAAATTACGAATTGCCAACTCATTTCATTTTCTTCTCCGCCCAATTCCATGCCACATACCGCAGAATTTTTCGTATACTTGCCCGTCCGCCAGTGAAACCAACGGAACTTGTCAAGAATTGCCAGCAAAACGCTCAAGAATTGAAACAACCTTCCAAGTCTTCGTGTACAGACGGTTGACAGTTCGTCGAACGACACACCAATCACAAATCAAACCCGTCAAGTCCAGTAGGCGTTTTGTTGCATGTATGAAATGTATCCGAACTACTCACCACCCAATTTCTCTCGCCCTTTGCCCCCCCTCCCCCCCCCCAAGTGAGACACCCCGTTGTGTTATTAAAGAGTAATGCATCAAGTCAACATCCTTAATTTTAACATTGAATATATTAATAATATATTGAACCATACTTAACTCAAAATTATTTTAATGCAGTTGATATTAATTCAGTGCATATCATTTTAATCACATTTTAAACATGTAATGCGAGATCTCGCAATCGACAACAATATTACCAACTGTGTGTGTGTGTGTGTGTGTATATATATATATATATATATACATACATACATATACACACACACATAAATATCACCTTATATAAATAATACTTCACCTTGAAGTTGGCCCTGATAGAGCCGAAACACGTAGCCGGACGCAATAACGTGAAATATACCATTCATCCTAATAAAAATTATTAACCTTCTGTAACCTAGTGGTTACGTAATGCACCACCAGTTTAACATTCAACAACTGTACGCTCTGCCCACACTGTATTTAAGTGTTTTGTATTTATCTGAGAACAAACAGCGACTTATGCCTCTTACAGCATAAACTGATTGGTTTTTATAACCGAGATGAAAAGTGTTTACAGCGCGGTACGGACTGGGTCTTATAAATAAAGCAGTCTGCCATTCGTCTTTAAAGGGTTAACTGAGTTGTGTTAGATTATATATTTTGCAATTTATATGCCCCTATTACTACTCGCCCTACATGTCAGTGCGCTCTCCAACACCCGCATCAACTGCAGTTCTTTGATTCACCTTGTCCAGAGACATGGCCAATGTACTATTATTTGCTTCTATGTCCATAAACCTAAAACGGCCGTACCAAGGCTCAGGCGTTTAGTGGGCAGCCTCTAACCGAGGACGCCCGGTTTCAAAACCCAGGCCAATCCTTGTGGGATTTGTGGCGAACAAAGCGGCATTGGGACATGTTTCTCTCCAAGTACTTCCGTTTTACCCGTCAGTATCATTGCACCAGTCCTCCATGCTAATTGAATTACGCCATTTCAACTTCCAGAATCAATACACAGGGTGAATTATGAGGACACTTTCTTTTTATGACGCGGGGAATCTGGGTGTATTAATAATCTTGTTCTACACTGCTTACCGCGGCACTGTCTAAGAACAAACCACAGGCTTTGAATGCTGCAACGAAGTCATTTTAATGCTGCGATATTAGAAGAACGCGCCAGCGAAAACGCTCTCGGTTATGGGTACTTGGTTTATTGCCTTGCAGTGCTCGCTGTATTGTAATAAGGATTTAATTTGAAAGCGATAACTTTTCAAAGAAATAATTAACAAATACTGCAATGCATTCCATACCCATGAATTCATATTTCATCTTAACTGGCAACATAGAAGTTATAGTTCTCTCAGCCCGAACCCCTTTACTTTCCCCAGTTTTAATATCGTACCAGACATTTCTGCAGGGTATTTAACGCGGTGTTTAAACCCGTGATTCTCCTCCATAAATACAGCGCTGTATCCTATGATATTCAAGGAATTTCTTCAGAAAGTAATTACGTGCTTAACATTACAAAAGTTAAACGCTGTTGACGCAGTAAGGGGGAACGATTTTGAAATTAGTTTTATGGAAACTGGTTTCGCGTTTTCATTTTGTAGACAATACATAAAATAAACACACAAAGGCGAAGAGTACTTATTCGCCTGCATAATCGAACGCGTTATCTCCGAAACTGTTCAACGGATGTCCAATACATCCGTTACCGTATGTTGAACGGTGTCGCACACAAACTTCAAACACATGTGTATCAGTTTTCCACGATAACTACTCTTCATTCACAGTTATTGCCAACAATATAGAACACGGCTTATTACAATATATAACGTCTAAGTACATCCCATCGAGCCTCATATCAAACACGTACTGGGGCTCTTTCCCTGGAATCAAGGCGTCCGAAACTTCACGAAGTCCACTCGCCACATCTAAAACCTGAAGAAGACGTGGAGGTACACCTCCATTCCTGTATGGCGTGAAGATTAATTAATAACAATAATAATATTTATTTACTTAAAGTGGGTTGTCACCCGGTGGCAGTGGTTATTTCTCATGTATACAAAATATGAAATTGGTTACTAATAAATTTAAGTTGGAAGGGCTACATAAGAAGCATGTAGTGGCAAATTGGAATCTTGGGAACCATCTCAGCATTTGCTTTTAGACAAAGGGAAACCAAGAAAAACCTGTGTCGAGGTGGCCGGTCGCAGGACCTTCCGAATACTGACTTCTAGTCCGGCATCTAAAGTAAAAAACAGCAATGCACACATAGTACAACAAATACACATACGATGACAACAATACACACAAAACAACTACAACATTTATCAAGAGAACAATTGTACATGTACCTTCATACAGAAACGAAACCATCCACTCGTACTACTGTGATTTGTGCTATTAACAGCCAAACGAATTTTTTGCCTGCAATAAATAAGCATATATAAACCAACGATCAACGTACGACGGTGGTTCCGAAAAGGTTACTACGGTATAGTCCGTGTCACTATTTTTTTTCAGCTTTCGAGATCACAAAACAAGTGCGCCAGGATAAGTCCAGACGCAGTGAGTAAGCGCGTGACATTTTTAAAAATATCTACATGCACACGTTTACCGTGAACAGGCACGAACAACCGCACAAATGAAGTGCAACTTTCAACAGCCCGTAGCAAATCACGTAATATACAACGTTACAAAATTACCGACAAATCAAGCAGTTCTCTTCACGTCACACGCGGTAAACCAGTTGTTAACAATGGCTGATATATGAACAACACTTTTAACATCTCTCTCAACTAGTCATTCTTATTTTTCTTACAATTCCTTGACAGGACAAAGAAACTTCTCCTCGCCAAGTTACTGCAATCCGTGCAGCACAAAAGGAACTGTAACACTGGAAATAACGTCATTACGCGGGATGGGTTTCTCTGCTTACGAAACGTTCTGTATTCTACTCATGACTTCTGCTTGTTACCACCTCCCTTGGATACGGAGGGCGTAGCCATTACGCTGCAGCGGTCGACAATGGTGCTGTGCGTCCATTATTAGACAATAGAGCTTGATTCTTGATTGCCTGAGGTTAGCCCCGTGGGAAACATCTACAAGTGTATACATGGACAGATAAAAAAAAAAGAACTACGTTCACTTTTGCTTCAGCCGAATACAGTTGGCCCCATTTCCCTTAGCGTAGTCTGTAGCATCCAAGTATTTCCATATCCAGCTATTTAAAAAGAGAAGAAAAGGTAGAAATGTAGACAAGACCGAGTGTTATTAATTATCTAACTGAAATGATGGCCTGAGAGGGGATGAAGGGGAGTCAGCATAACAGGTAGTCTATGAGACATTACATCTTCTGTCTTCTTCATCAGCTGCTCCTGACTGCTACGTACAATTATCCTTCCCTCCGTCCTATTTCTTGGGAAACATGGCGGTCTACTGTTTCTCAAAGAAGTAACCTACTAAACTGCCTAATCCCAAATAAGAGAAGCTAACATCAAGGAGGGTAAATGAGGTAGAGATGCAAGTGCTCCTAACTTTGGCAATATGTAGATGTCGGTTATCAACTTCAGATCTTGGCTCTTCTTGGAGTTTACGCAGCGTAGGTCGGTAGTTTCTAACCGACGTTAAGGGTACCATATTCAAGTGCCAAGCAGTACCCACCTGAACTTTATAATTCCAGGAGAGCGAAGATTCTCACCTCGGCGAAAGCCTGCAATCACGCAGTGATCAACTTCACTCTCCGACCGCTTTATCCCTGAGAAGTCTCACGCATCCATGGGTTCTCGATGCTGTTCTGGACGCGACTCCAAAGAAATTCTGAACACTCAAAGACGTCGGACACCTTTCCTCGAATCTGCAGTCACTTCGCCTGCCGCCACGGACTTGCGAATCGGGCGAAATTAATATTCCTGCAGACTAGGTTCCGGATACACAGTCTCGCTCTCGATTTGTATGCGATATAAAACCCCAGTAATCGTAAGGAATCGACTACTTCTGATTATGGATGCACAATTGTGCGGGACGCAATATCATTCGTTTCAGACTCCTCGATCCTGAAGATAAAGTCGCTACGATCTTTCGAAACGTCGAAACTACTAGCTCAAGGTCACAAGGTCACATCACAAAAGACTTAAAATTTCAGGATACTATTAACTCTCTTGACATCACAAGACAACGAAACGTGTATCCGTCCCTTTAAATTTTAGCACGGTGTAGCATTAATTTTTGCCTTGATAATTTCCCATAAATGGCAAAAGAAAATCAGTTAATGTCACTTCCATATCATATGCACTGAATCATCATTGGGTTATTTAACGACGTTGTTTCAACTACGGTGAAGTACATACATAACGAGACACAGAAATATTATAACGAATGGTGGAAATGAACGCGATCTGAAACGGTTGCGGTTTTTATTTCGTATAGACACACATTAAAAAGAAAGATAAAGCACTACAAAATGGACATCACGCAACCGAGTGTTGAAAAACTGTAGCTGGACAAATACGTATTTCGACAGGTATGACGCTGGGTCGGTGGGAGAATATTAGAGGACTACTGTTCGCCCGGACTGTCGGCGGCACATCCCAGAAGACACGGGTCGTCGACAAAACCGCTGTCACAGCGTCACACCTCGCAACATTTTTGCACTGCCGCACCCCTGCTGTTCAGTAACAACGGATTTGTAACCTCATGGAGGCCGAAGACATCTTGAGACGCCAACACTCGCTGGAGTGTACAAGAAATTTCCCCTTTTTTACGAATATGACGGTTCGCCTCCTTGTCCACATGACCCCGACACCATAACCTGACCTAGACCACATTAAGCCAATGCCCTCCCACCCAATTTAAGGTCCATTTTAATATATATACAGGTGTCCCAGGAGGAATGTGCCAGACTTCGGGAGAGTGTTCCTTATGTTAAAGTATACCGATATAACCCAAAACACCTAAATCCAAAGTTGAACTGTTACGGAGATAATGACCAGAGAAGTTTGAAACTTTGACAGCTGTTACACACTTATTGATTACCAAATATATATTAAAACCGGCAGGAATATGTGGTTTCTATAATGTTAATATCTGTACTTAACATGAAATTAACGTATGAGTGACATAAAGCCATTAAACTGAACTACATAAACACTCGCATTAACGCCGTGGACGTTCTTAGGGCTCCAAGCACTTTACATGGCGCTTCCAACTCCCGTACAAGCAACTAACAGTCAGGCAGGCACGATTAACACTGCATTCCACTCTCAAGGTCATCAACGCTGTCGCGCGACGCATCAGGTGTGCAGGTTGCAGTATTTGGAACCGCAAGAAGCCCCCACTTTTCTCAGGCCACTATCTCCGTAACCGTTCAACTTTGTATATAGGTATTTTGGGTTATATCGGTATACCTTAACATAAGGAACACTCTCCCGAAGTGTGGCACATTCCTCCTGGGACACCCTGTACATATTCCATATACGTCTGGTCTCCCGAGGGGCATCTTCCTTTCAGTTTTATTGGAACAAACGTTTGCATGCATTTTCATATCTTCTCTCCATGCTACGACTTGCCCTAATAATGAACATCATTACTCAATGTTATCAAACCTCGTCGCCATTTCTTTCTCTAAAGTAAAAATATCCTCCTAAGCAAGCCATTCTATTAACACCCGCGGTCTTGGTCTCACTCTTACCACAGAAGACTTAATTTCGACACCCACAAACACGTACCTCTGATACGCAACTTTGTATACTTTGAAGTTCAAAAGCTTTGCAACATACTTACTTACTCCATGGTGCAGAGTCCTTCTTGAGAAGCTAACTGGTTTGCAGCTAGTCAAGAAATTCCACGCATTTCACGGAACCCGAAGGTTTATTACCGCACTCACAAGCCTCCGCCACCTGTCTCTATCCTGGGCCAGCCCAATCCAGTCCATATACCCACATTCCACCTCCTGGAGATCCATCCTAATATTATCCACCCATCTACGCCTAGGTCTCCCCAGTGCTCTCTTTCCCTCCGGTTTCCCCAGCAAGACCCTATACACCCCCCTCTCCTCACCCATACGCGCCACATGCCCAGCCCATAACAGAAGACAAAAATAAATTCTTAACTGAAAGGTAACAAACAGTCTACGAATTGCATTTGCTCAACATCTTTATCTCCAATTAATAAATTACAAAAGGATGCATACATTTCATATGACTCATCTGCTCCCACCTAATCATACTTTCTCACCTTTGTTACCTTGACACTGCGCTGCACTGGGTAGCCTACATTTTGTCCAGTCGACACTGGTGTACGGTGTATTTCTTTTTCTTTTAATGTCATCACACAGGTGTAATGTGGGCCGAGTAGCGTAGTCGGTATAGCGACTGGTTACGGGCTGGTCGGTCCGGGGATCGAATCCCGGTGGGAGGAGATTTTCCGCAACTGTCCAGATCGGCCCTGGGGCCTACCCAGCCTCCTGTACAATTGGTACCGGGTCTTTCCCGGGGGTAAAAAGCGGCCGAGGCGTGACGTTAAGCCCTCACCCCTTCTTAGTGCCGTGGTCAAGAAAGAGTAGAACTATACCTCTATTCCCCCTACGAGCCGTACGGCCTGTACAGAGCCTTAGTGCCTGTACAAGCGTGCGCTTTACCTTTTTTATACATTTGTAATAAAGCTGAATGCTTCCTAATATTAGCTGTCATTTAATTTACAGCAATATGCTGAAAAGACAGGCTGGCATCCTTTAAGTTGGTTGCAAATCGTTCACAACATGTCAGATAAGCTTCAGGAAATAACTTAGTTACGTGTATTTTGATTCTTGGAGGTCAGAATTATTTCATTTGGAAGATGGAATGCACTGTGCACAATTAAACAACACTTGTCTTTAATCTTCTTGCAGCTGTTCTTGAAAACACACACAAGTATTCATATTATTTTGTTTGTCAGTAACCTCGGTCATGTTCATACACCTCTGTTCAAACACAGTATCGGGACACGGACCGCGCAGAAAACTACAGAACAGCAGAAAGCCGTAACGCCCACGCAAGACAAAAAATCCAAAGATCCATAAAGTTCCCAAAAATAGGTAAGCCACGTCGAAATTCAAGGCGCCAGAGAGATGACATTAACCTTTTAAAGCCTACTGGTTACGTGATGCACCACCAGTTTAACATTCAACAACTGTACGCTCTGCCCACACCGTATTTGTGTTTTGTATTTATCTGAGAACAAAGAGCGACTTGTGCCACTTACAGCATAAACTGAATGGTTTTTATAACCGAGATGAAAAGTGTTTACAGCGCGGTACGGACTGGGTCTTTAAATAAAGCATTCTGCGCTTCGTCTTTAAATGGTTAAACAAGGTCCACCCTGAAAACATGGTACAAAAATTAGCCAAATCCGGGCGATCTGAACGCCAGGAATGTGCGCACCACTGAACAACTCGCTCTGAAGTTGCCTGCCACATGCACGCCCTGAACGTAGCCCCTTGAAATTTTTGGTTCTCGCGGCCACGATTGCCTAGTGTCCCATCTTTGGGTATTTAACACCGGGTATTTTGGTAGATTTGAATCCAGCGTTTCGGAGAATATCCTATTTCGCATTCCTGACGCTCAAGAAAAGATTCATCCGAAACGTTGACATATATCCATCGGACTAGAGGATGTCACGACCTAAAAGGCAGTACTTTTTACAGTTACCGCCCTAAGAACTACAAACCTAACATGGAAACCAAATGGTTTCAGGACGCAATGTGAAGGAGTTTACACCTCCGTGCAGACACCGACAGACGCACAACTCACAATGTATGACTTGAAGCTTTCGCGGCAACAGAATTCAATGAGATTTTCTCGGGCAGACAGCCGCGTCAGGCTGTTAAGGTTTTCCGATGTTTCAGGAACTTCCCACGGCAAAACGCATATATTCAAAAAGAGGGTTAAGAAAGTGAAAACCGGTGTGGGGAAGTGACGGCGATAAAAAGTGAAGTGAAGTTAAGGGAAGTGAGTAGAGGGTAAAGCAGTCCCGTTACAGGCCTGGAGTGGCCCAGGGGGTTCCAGGAAGTTAAGGTTCCCAGATTGCATGACAACGGCACAGGATGATGGCAAGGTTGTCAGCCCCACGCACCGGCCGCCTTTAACCCACGTAAATGCTCCTGGTACTCATTTCTGTTAGAGGCTGAGTCGACCCCAGAGCCACAGTGCGATCGGAAGGACTATGTCAACGAAAAATTCCAATGTACCATCTGGAAACGAACCAGCGACCTTCCGATTCGTAGCACAGCATCTTAACCACTGTGCCACCGCGGTCCCCACAAGGTAAGTGAGTTGTAGATATAAATATCAAAGTAAAGTGAAGAGAAGTGTTGATAGGATAAGTGGAAAAAAAAAAGTGAAGTGAAATGGTGAGAGGTTCTTTAGGGCAGTGAGGGGGTTTATTATTTTGAAATGGTTGTATTCCTGTTTAATTCTGTAATTTATGTATCTTTACTGTTATGTTTATGTATTCTTATTGTATGTTTATGTACTTTTATTGCTATGTATGTGTTGTATAATGTTTCATTGTGTTGTTTTGTGTATTGTTTGCGTGTAAATGTGTACTTACAACTGCCACCGGGTTTAAATCCAATTGCAGTTAACAAAATATAACAATATCATATCACTACTCCGTCTCCATCTTCAGGGTGTATTGGTGGCTTGGCGTTGCTGCTACCAAACCACCAACACGCCCTGAAGATGGGGATGGAGTTTGGTCCCGACACGTCGGAAAACCTTCACATCCTGATGCGGCTCTCTGCCCGAGAATATTTCACTGATCTCACAATGTGTTACTTTCCCGTATTCAGGACCGCACATTCGTAGCAATAACATATATAAAACTGCCATCAGCTATTGTAATACGTACTGGCTACGTAACGCCACGTGTTCTAGCATACGTTAGACTGTACTTTGGAGGTACGCCAGGTCGCATCCCGGCCGCGGACGGACTAATCTGATATCTATCGTGATTTTTCTCGATCAACTCCAGTTATCAGGCGTGAATCTTAAAGCAGGCCACGATTAAACTTTCCACGCCCACCTTTCGCAGCGATCCCACCACTTATCATTCGACACATTCTGTCATGGGCAACATTCAGCTACGGAACTCATCACGGACTAGACAGTCCAGTAGACACGCGTTTTGTGGTCCACATATCGGATATTTCAGGCCACTCTCTCACCGTCCCCTGTGGTTCTCCTGTCTCTGACCGACATCACACACCTGTCTGTCCGTCCATTCCGGCTCTCACTCCTCCTCCCGTGAGACACGCAAATACAGGATGCCCCAAAACACCCAACACACGCCACAATACTACCTACTTTTGTATCCATTAATTTCTAATTGTGCTACTTACCGACGCAGTTAACTGGTAAGATTATGTACCGTTCAGGACATGAAGGAACAGATAGGAAGAATTCGCGGGATGATACCGAAAGGGGAAAACCGAAGTACTCGAAGATAAACCTGAACACTGTCACTCTGTCCACCACAGTTCCCGCACGGACTAGCCTGGGATTGAGTCCAGGGATGTGACCATCAATTTTCGATTCAAATGGGCCTGCTGTACATCGTACGATGAATAAGCTTGCTCTGTTGTGCTGAGACGAGCAATAAATAGGCGTACATTGACGTACGGAACGACGAACAAACAGAAATGAGGCAGGAAGAGTGTAGAGGCATTTAGAAACAGACACAGAGCTGAGTACTAGCAACTGTAAAGTTGTCATTTCATTTTGAACCCTGGACTGGGAATTATGAAACAATGATGAATGCCTCGTCGCATTAGAGATTAAGGTGTACCAGTACACGCCACTAAACGCATCCTGTGGAGTGTAGGTACAGCTCCATTGATTCCTAACATCGGCATGAGATGGAGGTGAGTGGTCAGCTTCACTTCCCCGGCCGCTTTACCCCCACAGGAAGAGACCCCGCCTACGATTTGAATAAAAGACTGGGATATTAATGACATATACCCATGCACTAGCATCCACTGTAATGATCAAAATGTTACGAATACCGTCTGGGGCGCCTCCGTCGTGTTCACAGCCACTGCCATCACAATCGTCATCGGCATCATGGTCATCACATTGTGTTACTGTGACAGGAACTCTAGAAGCGAATTAAAATTAGCGAAATCAAACAACACAATTTACGCGTTTCATATCCTTCCGCAAAATAATATAGAGGGGCTGCGAACGCAAGAATGTGCGCTCCAATGTGCCAGTGTGAATATGTCCCAGACACTGCGCCTACAAAGCCTATCAGCGGCTGCACGGTCGGTGCTGTTAAAAAGACCCTGTCAAACGAAAGCTGCAGACCCTAAAGAGCTGCGTTATTTATGTCAATGTAGAAACTACTTTTCGGAATCAGTATCTTTTTTTTTTTCAGACTTCGACGATGTTCATATTCAGCTTCGAATAAATTAGGGATTATATTAGACTGATATGTCGATCACAGGGATGTGTCGGAAATACGCTAATGCCAAGGGCAGATTAACGTAGACGGATGTCCAGTACATCTTCAGCCTAGGTTATAAAAGTAATAATCATTTAACAAATAAAATACGAGTATTTAGTGCAAAAATCAAATTAAAGAAGACATTACTTCTGATCCCAGTCTTACAGCAAAGGGTACAAATGCCATCAACCACAACTAATGTACACTGTGCAATTAATTGTGGCAATATCTTTCGACTTAATTCGATCAACTTCAGGGCATTACAATAAAGTTCACAAAAGTATGATTTTTATTAGCTTTATATTAACGGTCGGAATATGGCGGAGTTACGTCGAGGCATGTTGCCATAATAATAAAATATATAATATACATTAGTTGTGTTTGGCGGTATTTCAATTCTTCGTTGCAAATTAACATAACGGGGTGATAAACGTAAAAGCTAACTTAACTTTTCAAAGTCTAGCGGTTTCTTTACGTACCACCAGGTTTAACATTCAAAAATTCTACACGGTGCTCGCTTTGTGTTGTGTGTTTTGTACTGATCTCAGAACAGACAGCGACCTTTGTTTCATACAGCATTAACTGATTGGTTTTTATAACCGTGGTGGAAAGTGTTTATAGCGCGGTACGGACTGATTCCTTATACAAAGCAGATTACGCTTCTTCTTTAAAAGGTTAAAATATTTAACGATCAGCTTCCCACTTTCTGTTACATAGCATTCCTTGAAGTACAGCCCACTGTGGAGCTACAGTAAAGCGCAAGTAGTTACGACAATAGCAGGTTTCAGTTTATTATGTAGGAGCTTTAGAAACACACCTCCCGAAACGCGAGACACATCCACGAGATTCGATGGCTTCGATAGATCAAAACTGCACTTCTCCAAACCGTTGGTCCCACAACAAGAACGACATTTTCTAACGCACATGCTCCCCAAGAACGCAGGTAAATTCGGCACGATTACAGCCTGCTTAAACCTTATTGGTGCCCTCCGAGCAGCGCATGAACAATTCGACGGATACACAGTGTGCTCCCTCATTATGGAGCTAAGCGAGGCATGAGAAGGGAAACAGAAAACCATGAAACGACCAGAGGAATGTAAGGTACAAAATAAAGGAACAAAGAAATGAATAGCAAAAGTAGGAAATGATCGACACAAATAAAGGAAAGACACAATGATACATAAGTAAGAAAGGAAAGAACAACGAAATAAGCAAGGATACAAGGAAGAAAGGAAGGAAGGAAGGAGGAGGAAAGGTGCCAATTCAAGAAAACAAAATACAATAGAAAATGAACATAAAGAAAGCAGGACAGTCATAAGTGATAAAGAGAAGTAACTTTAGCCTCTCTTGCCACGATGTAAAACTAATAAAACATAATGTACAGGGGGTGCTGATAAGGCCTTAGCCCGACCAGGAGGGAAACAAGTTAATGTTTCTGTCAGAATGGCGTGAATTTCCTTCGGAGCCTTGCCTTGCAGGGTGGGGGGGGGGGGGCGAATTGATGACAGCTCGCGTCTCGATGTTGTTGAAATCGCGCGCGTCCCTGACATGCTTCCGAGCTTGTTTCCGTCCTGGTCGGGCTAAGGACTTATCAGCATCCCGGTACATGGTCATAAAGTGGCACATAGCCGGACAGAGCAATTTAGAAGGTACATCCTGAAATAAGGTACCCACAACACTGTATACGTCACCCACGCGAACTGCAATTACCAAAACGCGTAGACACTGCACTTAAAGGCGGTTTACAATCCATTTCACACACTCAGATGAGCGTACAACCAAAAATGGGGCGTCCCGCGTCGTCGTGGGAAAGATGCTCCTTGCATCTCCAGTCAAATCTTCTTCTGGTCTTGTACCGTCATTATTCATATTTCCCACTTAACGTCTAAAGATGGCGTTCATTCTTAACTTAATGCACTCTATGTATAAATTTAATCATGTTCTTTCTCCATCAAAGACTGCTTTCATTATTTCTTAATGTATACACATAAACAGATTCGTTTCCATTTTATTTTTCGCCTTCGTTCTGATCACCCTTGGCAGGTCTTAGCGTTAGTCCAACAACATCCATCTTTCACATCCATCCATTAGTCATCTCAGCAGTAACGTACAATTCCCTATCCTTTACATCGCTCCTTTACTTTGGGGCCCCTAATTTCTACTTCCATCACGATTACGACGCATAATTTGAAACTCAAGGGGCATGAGTTCTTTTCAAGTTTTTATGTCCTACTTCAAGTACTTAACTGCATGACGGATGGTTAGGTAGACTACCATCTCAGGTCAAGGCTGACCGGGAAGAACTATACAGTTTACACTCTTTGGGCAAGAGAAAATGTACGCGTGGTTTGGTTTGCTAAACGTGGGGACGAAATTAATGTAATACAAAAGCAATTAGTGTCGCATCCAAAGCAGAGAATACAAAACAGTACCAAAAATTATTAGCCAGTAATTTAGAAATAGCACGCCAGTATTCTGTTTGGACTTCATGCAGTGTGTTAGTAAGTACCACTATCACTTCCTCTGCCTCCCATCTCAAATAAACGGAAGGAACGCCATACACACACTCCGCTTACAGGGTACAACACTGCTCTCACAGATATGTGACAGCCAAATTTCTCCACGCATTTCTTGTCTCACCATTCCAGCCCGCCATAATTTTCCATTATCCCCAAAAATCCTACAGTTCCACTTCCCGCTGTCTGCCTACATTTTTTTTCACGCATTTTTTGTGTACATTTCTTTCACGCATTTTATCACCTCTCTCCTCCGAACTACATGTCCCACCCATCTCACATCCTTTCAATTTCACCGCCCTGAATTATGCAGTCCTCACTACGCAATTGTGAGCACCCGCCGTCCGGTATACAAATCTTCCCTTTTATCACACACTTTCAATCTATATTTTCGTCAATGCACGATGAATATACTCGAAGCGTTTACGGAACTCAATATATGATACTCTTGGAACATGACATATTCAAAAACAGATCATGAGGTTTTCAGAATCAGGACAATGATCTCTGCTACCAGCATTTCCTTCAGCAACAGTACCTTACCTGGGACAGCACTATCTTCTGAAATCGAATTTCACATTCGGTACACGTCCATTTTTGAAACTGCATTTGTGTTATGTCTGTGGTAGTGTCCAGGTTACAAATAAGTACTAGTATTAACTCCAGTCCTCCATATGCCCTTACAGTGTGACAGCGTACTTCACTTGTAGGCACAGATAACGAATAATCTCAAGCTATCAGCTGCGAAAGCAAACAGCCAGTAGCTGCTGTGTAGCCAGTAAGGTGCCTAACGCGGTTACACTCTTTACTAAAGCCCAAGGTTTAAAGGCTAAATATAAAATAAATATTTAACGCACTCTTCAGTCAGATTAACATCACAAGGACGCGTTTAATATAAAACAAATTTCAAAGCGCCTTTCAGAAATGTCCATTTCCAGTGACGGCAGAGTTACAAAAACCCTGTGACGGTTTGTCGCCAATCTTTCAACACAACCACGCAATACTATAAGTAGGGACTTGAATATAAGAGCAGAAACCGCCCAAGTCTCTGAAAGTGTTCTACCGTGTTCACACACTCCGTGAAGAGAAGAGCGTCACGAGGAGCTGACAGTCGTTCAGCTAGTCACAGACTTCACCATGCTTCCGTGAAGCCAGAATAGTCATCAACGTACCCATAACAGCCCGCCACTGGTCCATATCCTGAGCCAGAATAATCCAAGCCAGATCCTCATACATTTTTCCCCAACGCCTTAAACATCCTTTTTAGTATTATCCTCCCCACCCTCTAAGTTAAGCAACTGGTAGTCACAAACAGCGTGTCCTCAATTCACTGATGCTATCAGCTAATAATTCAACGCTTCATACTATACGAAGCCTTGGTGATAAAGGTAAAGTTCATCCAAGAACAGGCCACGAAAGCCCAGAGGGGGAGTAGAGGTATAGCTCTACTCTTTCTTTAACCTCGGCACTAGATGGGGTGGGTGGTCAACGCCACGCCCCGACCGCTTTACCCCGGGAAAGACCTGGTACCCATTGTACAGGAGGCTTGGCTGGGTGGGCCCCAGGGCCGGTCTGGACGGGTGGGGAAAATCTCGCCCCCCCCCCACCGGAATTCGAACCGCGGACCGTCCAGCCCCTAGCGAGTCGCTATACCGACTGAGCTATCCCAGTCCCACCGGCTGTAACATAAAAATCCCCAGAATGCGGAAAAGAACAGAATCACTGGCGAACAATTATAGTCAGAATGTGTGGGCGGTCCTGTAGCTACGACTGCCTCCACATGTGCTGACATTAGCTAGACAGACAGACATCGTCTTACTGCTTCATTCGCAAAGAAACTTTCAGGAGTGTTTTAGCAGACCGACGAAAGGCAAAGCAATTTGGAGTCTTACTTCTTCCCGCACTACTAATCAATAGAAAACTAAATCAATAGAGACAGACCAAAGAGAGAAACCATTTACTCTGAAGAGGAGGAAGTCTGCTTATTTCATTCACTTGAAGTGAGCAACGACGGAGAACGTCTGATGAAACCTAACGGATTAGACCCATCGGAAGTATTTCAAGTACCCGTCTCCTTTAAGGCAGCGCGGTCCTTTTCCTATATGAGCTGCAGAATAAAATCCTTAGGTTGAAATCCAATAGAAGTAATTCAACATTACCACTTGAAGCTGATTAGGTAGCGAGTTATTGAATGACGGCAGGTCAATTACTGCGGTTACTCAAAGTCGAATAAGAATTATATGATATTCTATAATCCTTCGTCATCTGGTTCCCTGAGTTAGAAATAATTCTTGAACATCAGTGCCTCGGAAATCTCAAAACAGGCATCCAGAATACTGCTTTCTCTGTCAGATGAATGAAATACGGTGCGAAAGAACAAATAAAATGATTTTTAAGTGAGCCATCCCCGTTACGTTGCACACAATTATAAGGATAGGCAGAGTGAGTCAAACACAAATTATGAATATACTATTTTATTTATTTATTAGCAAGTTGTACATCGTTTCCACGTCTTTCTGCGCCCATTTAACAATTATATTATCTTCTCCCCCCTGTGAGGAGTTGCTGATCTTCCATCGGGCGCCTCCCCTGGTGGCGGATAGGGGAATGCTCACCAGATATGGCGTGTACCGGGGAAATAAAATACTCGGGACGGACCAAAACTAGCACTGCTGCCTTGCAGTTTGATACTGTCGTACAAGGGCTATAGGAAGAAAACCTTGAACAAAAATCACCTGGTCCTCCAAGTTGGGAGTTGATGCAGCAGGCCAGCTCCCTGCTCATCGGAAAAAGAAAATTGCTAAAAAGCCCATTGGAAATATTCTTATAAATATATTCTTTTATTTATAAGGTGTAGCTTATAAGTGACTACGTGTTTCGGCCTTCTTTATAACTAATTACATTCCCAGTACTTAATATTTTAAAGAAAAGATTTTATCGATGAAAAAGAGATCTCGTTCAATACCAAACACTTAATATCACACATTGTATAGTTTTACTTGAATACGACATACGATCTGATGATGGCCTATAAAAGAAGGCCGAAACACGTAGTCACTTGTAAGCTACACCTTACAAATAAAATAATATATTCATAAGTTGTGTTTGATTCACTCTATCTATCCTTATAAAGATAGAGAACAAATAAAATTGGGTGGCCCCCGAACCATAGGGGCCCTCGCGCCTCGGAGACTATGGAGGCCCAATCTACGCCACCGTTCTCAAAAGAAAGTCACTGTGACATTTAGTACGACTCCTTCGACTGGAGATCGGCCTGTCGAATGACCAGTAACTAAACAGCAAAAATTAGCAATATAACATAGAAAAGCCGAACTTCTGAGCAGGATTGGAACATTCAGTGCATTAGTTCGAGTGATCCCAAACAGTACGTACCCCAGTGGTATGAGCACTTCAATATTTCACGTAACTAAAATACGCTACATGATAAAAATTCGACATCCCATAACCAAACAAATTCTGGGTTAGAAATTAGTCACCCTAACACCCCCCTCCCCCTCCCTCTGCCGAACTTAAAGAACCATTATATCTTGTCTGACACATCATAGCAGATTAAGAGAGAATTGAAATACCTAATCAGTAATGGTAATATGATGATTAGCAGGGGAAGACCGATGAAAATTTGAGTAAAAAAAATTTCTACACATAAACGTAGTGTTGGCCTGCACCACATCCCCCCCCTCCCCCAAATTTTCTTACTTTAGCTCGTTCAGCAGCACACCTAACGCGAAATGTTTTAATTTTCAATGTCAAGTCCTGCATCGCAAGCTCCGGAAAACTCAGCTCCTGTACAGTTTCCTACAGCCACATATAAACAATATAATACGGCGCATGCGCTTTGCATGCCGGATAACTAAGCCTACAAACACACACTCAGAATATGTGATACGTATTACTTTTCCGTGGTAACAAGAGTTAGGTGAAAAAGCCTCACTGTTAGGTTTACACGTACGTTGTCTGTCTCTTTGGGGCCACCCGCACTAAATAAACCAACACGGAAATACTGGCCTCGTAGAAAAAGTCGGCAGCGTCTGTGTATCGTTAAACAGCGCCCAATATAAACCTACTGCATATGCACGGTCGTCCATTGTTAGCCGACAATCCCGTTTCGGAAGTAAAAAAATGTGCAAACACTCTTAAACCAACGCGGGTACAGGCAGCCTTAACGAAAATAATACAAGTAACACTAAACAAACACAGTCTAGACTTAACGAGGGGAACAGGTGTCTGCCGTCACTGTGGTCGAAATGTATAAAAACAAGATATTTATTTCCATACTTATTGTATGAGTTTATTTCTCAGATTTATTTCTCCAGCTGTCTCTATTTCAGACCGACAGCAAACAAACGCAGACGCGTTGTGAAAGAGCCAGTGATGTAAAAAAAGACGGGGCATTTATTTACCCCACAGTGGAAATAAAACAGTTTCTGCACATGTTTATAGCGAATGCCACATCGCCGACAGGAAATGCCCCCCCCCCCATCCAACATAAGCGTAAGGGTCAATTCGTAAGATTGACGAATAATCAGGAAAGCGCTTACATTTAATGTTTGTTATGTTTTCGAAGCTTCCACTCCAATAAAATACTACCCATTCGCGCGTAGGCCTACCGACCGGGGGCGGGAGGAGGAGGCAACTTACTGGACTAAAGTGATAATCGTCTTCAATACACGCGTATCAAACTAACATGAAAATAAAGGAAAAGATCACAACAGTCAAACACAACAGTATTTTTACAGCGTTCTTAAAATAAAGGGTTATTCAAACTGATTGTCGGGGGTTTAACAACTTGTCATACGCAATACACTTGAGATAGCAGTATATGTATTTTTTTTTTTTTATTTAATACAACAACACTCCAAGTTTTTGTTACATACCTTACAGGTCTCCATATGTGCACCCTTTGCGATTCTACAAACATCAACACGATAATCGAGTTCGTTCCGCATGTCAGCGGTGATGGTTTCATTGGCGGTTCTGATTCGTACCTTCAGTTCCGGGATACATATGCACCCTGTCTCTTGAAACTGTGCATAGCACCTTCGAATGGAACTGTCAGACGGTGGCTGTTTCCCGAATTTGGTGCGGAATTGCCGCTGGACAAATTGTACCCCGACAACCATTTTGAATAACCCTGTATATTAGAACAATATGGGCTACATGTTTCGACTCCTATCGAGTCATCCTCAGGCCCTCAAGATGTAGATCCAGACATAGAAACGTTTACTGTATTGTGGGATCCCCAACGCTTACAGAATAAAAAGTATGCATTATATATATATATATATATATATATATATATAAAATCAATGCTTACGGTATATACATATATAGAACAGAAAACGTAAAATTTGTGTTTCTTACAGGTTTAATCTATTAAAAAGCTAAAATAACCCAAAAAATTATTCTGTAGGCGTTGGTGATCCCACAATGCAGTAAACGTTGAGGGCCTGAGGATGACTCGATAGGAGTCGAAACATGTAGGCCATAATGTTTTATTTTAAGAACACTATAAAAATACTGCTGTGTTTGACTGTTGTGATCCTTTCATTTATTTCTATAATTCAGACACTTCAGGATGGTAAACGCTAAGTTTCAAAGTCACGTGACTAACGGACGTCGACAAAGAAATGTAATTACTTTGTAATTTTATTACCAATATTAATACGTTTTATCCGGAAACTCTCTCACCGGCCACGAACCATTCTAAGAGACACAGAGGATGATAAACCCAATTTCGAACCAGACCAATTACAACAGCCATAGCGCAAAAACAGAGCACAAATGTATTCAAGTCCAAAATATTTACAACTGTCTTTATAGAATCCCTTCTTTCTTTTACTTTCACATCTCAATCTACAACAATTCGTCACTGCACAGTAATCATACCAGTATTTCATGTTTAAAAACAAAAGAATAGAGAGGAAGAATAGGGAAAACGGAAAAAGAAATGAAAAAAAGATAAAAGGAACTAATGAAATTCGAATAGCTGCCGTTCAAAAAAAAAATACAACCTACGGCGGCATTAATTTTGTTCCCACCTCAGAGGTTTGCGTAGTTCCGAGTTATCGTAGTTCTTGAAGGGAAATACGACGGGTTTGCCTCCAGTGACATGCTGGCGGCCATGCAGTATTCCGTGGAAATCAGTAAGCGGAATGTTCACATAATCTACGAAAATCTGCCGTCTAAGTCAACGTCCACGTATTCAGTAAAATTCGTACACTTACAGTTATGCGCCGCATAATGACGTTTCGTTCAACGACGGACTGCACATACGACGGTGGTCCCACAAAGATTATATTATAACACCACTGTGTTACAATAGCCTACAGTATTCAGTACAGTAACATGGTGTATAGGTTTGTAGCCTAGGCGCAATAGGTTATACCATATAGTCTAGGTGTGTAGTAGGCTATGCTATCTAGGTTTGTGTTAAGTACACTCTATGAGTTCGCACAAAGACGAAATCGCCTAGCGACATTTCTCAGAACGTATCCCTGTCGTTAAGCGACGCACGACTGTTCGTAGATGGTTAAGTCCAAAGTAAGGTCCATGCAACGACTTATTATAGATAACATAATTTCGTCTTCTTGCATCATACTCTTAAATATAACGAAGTGTTGCGTTTGCAAGCTCCATAAGTGTGGATGTGAGAAATAAAACACGCCTAACTTCACTAAAACACGTACAGGGAGTGGAAAAGTAGGCAGTGAAGTTTATCAAGGGGGGGGGGGGTACAAGAAGCGGGCGATAAGATA
>Ga0131853_10003390_pt1 | contig 28630 bp, 14 predicted proteins | sample TergutLab28metaG_FD_92764 | JGI IMG/M metagenome (GOLD analysis project Ga0131853, IMG submission 92764) | Labiotermes labralis P1 segment gut microbial communities from Petit-Saut dam, French Guiana - Lab288 P1 (version 2) (version 2) | ecosystem: Host-associated > Arthropoda: Insects >...
AATACTCCTGGTACTCATTTCTGTTAGAGGCTGAGTCGACCCCAGGGCCATAGTGCGATCGGAAGGATTTTTATGTCAATGAAAAATCCACTGGCACCAGCTGGGATCGAACCAGCGACCTTCCGATTTGTAGCACAGTACCTTAACCACTGTGCTACCGCGGTCCCCCATTTGTTGAATATACCGTCCGTTATCGTACAACAACATCTGACTACTTCCCTTTGCCAGTATCCTTTCCACAGTCCATGTGCGACACCTCAGTGGGCAAAGTGACAGGATAGCGCACACCACTCAAACATCTTGTGCGACTAATATTGAGAAAGCCTTACCTTCCAGCACAGACAGCTATTCAAGGTACTACATAGTCCCTGTTGCGAAGTAAGTACATTATAAGTATTTTGTCCTTGTTTACGTAACAGTAAAAGTTAAAAAAAATTTAATAACATTTTCATTGTTTCACAGACCCCAGCAAAGGCTGGTACACGGGCAAGGAAATGCTTAATGCAGAAAACGGACTGTGTTCTCACACTGACATACAATTCTTCAGCACATAGGATTGCCTGGATCTTGGAAACGGAATCTGTAGCGTGCAGTTTGCGTAAAACTTTTTAAGCTGCCTACCCACTTTATTTAATAATAATATTTCTGTTTTTAATATAAAAGGTTTGTTTCACCTACCTTATAATTTTTTAACAGTTTTACCACGTTTATGTCAGGGGAATGAGACGTCTTCCCATTTTTACATTAAGTCGGTTGTATGGATTTTCATTCATTCTGAATGATGCATGGTCTGATGATGGCCTAAATAGAAAACCGAAAGCGTTAACTATTGTAAATTGTTGCTGGTGTTGTTGCATGACAGTGTATTCAATAAATATGTAGATTGACTTGCACAACGGGAATGCATCACTTAAAATTAACCAGCACTTCATAAGTACGGCGGTTTTTTCCCTTTTAAAGAATTAGTCTGTAAAATATGGATGGCTATCTTGTGCTCTATAGGCTGTAGCAGTAACTAAGTAACACCATATATTAGGGTTCTCCTTGGAAGGCCGTTAGTCTCTTTGCTAATCAAAACTTTCTCCGCCCTTAACTACATCTTAATGTACAATTCCGTAATTTCAAAAATCAACTTTTATTGGAACCCTTATCTTCATTTCTTTAAGGTAAATTATCGTAGTATAATATGTATGAGTACTGGAGATCTTATGGTGGTGAACATGAAGAATGTTATCTTCTGGGATATTTCGTCGTGGTTTCTGACATCTATTAACATAGGTGTATCCTGCCGTGAAGAGGAAACAGTAATCTCCTGCAAAACGTTACTTTCCAGTACACAGTAGTCATGTTTTCAAAATTTCCACATTTTGTGTACACCTCATTTTTCCGACCGAAACTGTATCAACCTATATATTCCTCATCTGTCCCAGGAAGTCGCACTTCCCCTCTTCTCATTCTCCTTGAGTCGGTCATCCTATTTCATTTGGTGGCAGTACAAATAATAAAGTCATTTATTAGTGAATATTCTCTGAAATTCTGTTACATCTTTTATGTTTATCCTAATCCCTTCTATGCATCCAGTTCTCTCAGCAAGTGTGATATTATTTTCCGGTCACAGGGAGCTTATTCTCGTACTTCTCACGTTCAATTAGACCATAGTGCCCAAGCAAGCTTTCACACGATAAGTGTAGATTTCTGTTTTCCACGCGGTAAACCGGTCGGAGCATGAAGCTACTGATTACCTATATCTAGATTTGAGGTCTTCTTGTTGCGGTTCTTTATTGAAGACAAAACCAAGTCATTCGTTTTTCTTCTCCTGTACAGAATACTGTAGAACTAGAACAGAGGACAGGGGAAGGCGTAGCTTAAATATTTGCTCAAGGCGAGTAACTCTAGTACGTATATTGACGTTCGTGTCTCGTCTTTTGTATTGACAACACGCAGTCATGTATGTGGAAGATGGCGCTGCCAATATTCAGTGTCAAAAAGGAAGAGCATAACACCTATAGTTGGAATTCACAGTAGCATGAGTTTTAGTTCTGAACGGCAGAGACGGTGTTGTTCCTGGACAAACACAAGAAATAATAAGGATATTTCGATCTACCAAAATTACAAGCTACTCAGCAAATATTCTGCTCTAAAACAGGACTGGATTATTGTAGGCTGCTTTCATTTTGGAGTTCTTACACATATCCAACATGCATTATTTGCGGTTCCGTAGGTCTGAGTGGGTTTGGATGTCACAGTTATGTTGGAAGGACCTCTGTACCACATTATGGAGGTCCTGAGTTGAAATCTGTTCTGAATACTGATTACCCTGCATTTCCACTGATGCACTCAGTTATTTCTAGACAGCTGATGACATGCAACTTTCCGAAGTTCATCACCGCTATGTTCTTAGCATTTTAAATCGTAATTTACAGTATCTCTCTAATAAGTCGCTATGAAAGCCATCCTTCGGATGGAAGATCATTGGGACGTGACCCAAGAGACAGTTATCCGTATAAAACTGCAAGTGAAACCTCTCATGCCAATATTTTTAAACGGCATTACCACTGCTGTCTGTATACTACAAAGAGTTTTTGAGCAGTTACCCAGCAGGTATTCCGGTCTAGCGAATGATAGTATTATTTCGATGATAGTACGGTATAGAAAGAATTGAGTACAAAGTACACGCTTTGTTGTGATTTATATTGTGTACTTCTTAAGGCTGGAATTTCTATCAATATTTGAATTTCTCTTAACGATGGTGCTGAAGATTCAGGTGTTCGGTTGTTACGCGGTCCGGTTTAATGAGTAGTTCTCGAATTTTGGAAGGATCTCAGTAACGTCGAAACGTCGGGAAGTACTCACGCAATAATACAGCATCTCATCTCAGAAGACTTTAAACTAACAAAATTACTTATTTGTAATAGAGACAAATCTAAGACTTTTTGTGAGCTGTGTTTTGAGTCCGACCTACGCACGCAACAGAATGCAAAGAATTTAACTTACCCCCATAGGACAGTGTCTTCCGCAGTAAAGCGAAATTTGTTTATTAAATTTGTATACATACCCTTTCCCCAATTAATATTACTTATTTTGTAACATTGTGGGCCGGGTAGCTCAGTCGGTGAAGCGACTGACTACGGGCTGGACGATCCGAGATCGAATCCCGGTGGGGTCGAGATTTTCCGGCCTTCCAGACCTGCCCTGGGGCCCACCCAGCCTCCTGTAAAACAGGTACCGTTTCTTTACCGGGCGTAAAGTGCGGTCGGGATGTGCTGCTGACCATTTACCCCCGTCTAGTGCCGCGGTCATGGAAGACTAGAGCTATATCTCTACCCACCCTCTGGGCCACACCAGGCCTGTAACGGGATCACTTTACCTTTAACTTTTTACTTTGTAACATTATCTTTGACTACAGTTTCCTCAGAACTGTAAGACAAAGTAAAAAAGAAAAAGAATGATTCTGTGGCGCTTAACCACCAATGATCAGCTTCGTGGCTTTCTTTGTCAGTTCAACCTCCTTTTGTTGGGCGACCTGAAATGTTGTATGGTTTGAAGGCTGAAATTCTCCTTCATTAACACAACTCCCTATCGCCCAGACAACCTCCATCCTTTCTCCACAAATATGGACAACAGACTGGAATTTCCCGTGGTGTAAACTAACCCCCTAATCGTTGACAGAGTTATGCGCCTACTTTCCAACTCGACCGCCTCTGTTTACACTCTGAACTGTACTTTTGCACGTGTGAGAGTGCACAGTTCAATTATCATAGTGTCAAGTTGTTTCCGTAAGTTGGCCATTTGTGTAAGCTGGACGGCTTTGAATGGATCCAAAGATGACCAGCATAGACGGGTTTCACTCTGTCTGTAATAATATCAGTATATTTCATCACTGTTACTTTTTTTATTCGGCTGAATATGTAACTGTTGTGAGAACATTCCTGCGATATTGATGTTTTCTTTGAAGATGGCTGTTAATCCGAAATACGCTGGACTGTAAACAAATATTTCAAGAAAAGAGCGTATCTCCTTCTTTATATTACAACTTATTACCTCTATTTCAAAGAACGTTTAAAGTAAGACGGAAAGTACCGGTACAAGTGCACGATCTTTACATCATATTCCCGTTGAATTACAGCAATTTCTCTAATCAGAGTTGTGATGTCATGTTATTGCACGTTTAACATGCGGCGCCCTATTTGGCCCGCGGTCTGCATGCCCTAAAAATTGTGCTAGACTGTCCACTGCCCGCAAGTGAACTGGGACTCAAAATGTGCAGAGAGCTTTTTCATCGTCACTGTAGAATAATGGATTACACTAAGTCAAGCAAAGCATTAGATGCCGCATAGAATCCAACATGAAGGATTCTAATGGAGAAGGATGGACATTGCTGAACTTTTAAACGTGGACCTTCCATTATCACGTAGAAACAATATTCCTTAAGTTGTATTTCCCTAGAGTGCCAAGAGTTGCACTTGATATTTACTAATGGCAAGTGTATATTTTGACGAGAAGGGTCCTAATTTACCCACACACTTATAACACAGTATGTTTTTTTTTTAATTATGAGGCTTATTCTTATCATGGATAATTGAGTGTAGATTGGTTCGTGGCTACAAAGCGACAAATGGAGACAACGTACTGCTGCCAGCCATGAGAAGTGTGTATGGGTCCCTTGCACAATACAAATACGTTTATGGACACTAGCGGAGAAAGAAAGGTGGGTACTTAGACCATGGTCGAAACACACAGACAGCTACTAAATAGGAACTGCAGATGTTGGAGCTCGAGAACTCACAAAAATGTTTGCGTCTAAAAATGTGATAATGGTTTAGTCTATGAATTTCAGTTATAGTCGCATTGTCTATTGTTTGTAGTGTACTTCGCAAACACAAACATCATGCCCTATGTTTACTGCAGTTTCGTAAGGAAAGTTTTAAATAAGCAGTCAGAAAAAGTAAAATATCATATTTTCAAAACCCCTACTGTCGAAATCTTATAAGTCTCTTTGGACATTCTTCTGAGCTTACAGAAAAGAAGATTATTGTGTTTTGATTCGAGTGAACGCGACGGAGCGTCTGGAATTTCCGAATGGTGAATGTACCTCTTTCAGTTTGGTCTTATCAGCACCACTCTTGCTCCTCGGTAATAGCTGGGTACTCTCTAACTTGACGCTGGTGTATCAACGGCCTAGCCCCTGGTGCGATTCATGACCAGATCTTTGTAAAATTGATTAAAATTGCTCAGCTGTGCCGCTTCCAGAAGGGGGTAGTGGGCAGAGAAGGGAAGGCCCTGGGGGTGCATGGGGAGTGCGAGACGGTACCTGGGACAAGAGGGCCGGGAGGAATAGTTTCACTGTGTGAAGAATGAAAGTGTATACTGTTCGCTACACATGTCAGTTCAGCTCCAACCTCACAGAGAACGTAACGTGCTTCTGTCTCTACAGCGAATATTTCCACATCACACTCAATGCTTGTATTCATTTTGAAAACTGCTGTGGATAGCGTGAAAGCTCTCATATGACTTTAGGAGTGAGAAAAATGTAGTTTAATGACGCTGGAGTCGTAACTTTATTAGCGTCGAGTGAATCTGGTAGGAGAGACCTCATGTAGTATAGGAAGGGAGGTGGTAACAGGATTTTTTTGATGACTCTTCTTTGGCTATTCAGTTTGTGCTGCTTGTGAATGATAGATTTGAAGATATATTAGGGGAAGCAGTTTTGGCTTATATATTAGATACTTTCCTGGTATTTCTCGAAGAAAGAAAGCAGCAGGATGTAAGTTTGCCAGCAATAATTCGATTATGGAGTCACAAGGATATTGTCTTCGCTTTTCATTGCGACAAGTCACTTATTTCCGAAACTAATATTTCCTCGCCTAATACTTTAGTTTATTAAAGGATACTTCGAAATGTCGAAACATTTGTCATTTGGTTACACGCGGTATGTTTGTCAGACGACACTTCGCAAACTGAAATGTGTTACGTCACATCGGGACTAGAATTCGGTATCGCTGCTTCATTAGCCAGTAGCACAAGGGCTGTATATTACACAGTATGAATTACTTGTCCTGTTTTGAAGTCTCTAAAGGCTTCAAAAGCTAGCTTAATAAGGTTTTCGCTATACAAGTCGAACAGAATGGGCGATAAACAGCACCCTTATCCAACTTATCGTCCATTCTTCACACGTCTTGCCTCCCCCTGGTGCGGTTTTATTTTAACACTCTGATTCATGCACAGTTTTCTGTCAATCTTCTTTCATGCCAATCGGTACCATTTTCCTTTAGGATCTGGATTAATTTGGTCCAGTTTAGACGGTCAAGTGCCTTCTGCCATTCTATGAAGCACGCACACAGTTCCTTGTTTTCGTTTTTATTTTATTCTTAGCATTCCCATTGCATCCCCATTTCCTTTTCCTCTTCTAAATCAGAGCTGATCTTCTCCAAGTACATCCTCGATTTTCCTTCTCTTAAGTATCCTGGCCACAATGTGTGCTGTACGTGCGATGGTCGCTGGATTTTCCTTCTTTTGGCTTCTTCTTTAAGGCAGTCTTTGTAATTTCATTGAAATTCAAGGACCATTTCCCAGTTTCGTATTTTTTGTTGATCAGTTGTGTCATTATTTTGAGACCATCTTTTCCCAACAATTTTAGTACTTACCCAGGTATATCATAATCTCCATTATCCATCATCCCCTTGATAGCTTTTCCCACTTCATTTCGCAAAATACAAGGGCCTTTCTCGTCTACAATGACTTCGTCTGCAGGTTTGACTCTTCTGGTCGATCGTAGGGGTCTGTAATATAATTCTCCCAATTTTTCAGTACTTGTGTCTTATCTAATGTTATATTCCCCTTATAGTCTTCAATGACACTGTGTTGAATTCCAAGGTTTTCTTTCCAACCTATTTCCTTCTTCTTCGTATACCTTCAATAAAAACGTCCCACTCTTTGAAATTCCATTATCTCGTCCTCTTGGCCTTGTCTGTGCCTCTTTTCATTTCGTTTCTTAGTCTTCAGTAGGTCTTCATTCCTTTTTCTTTGTTTACATTCTTCCATTGCCTTCGTTCATTCACTTTATTGATCATTTCCTGTGTAATCCATGGCTTTCTTGATTTCCTCTCTACTTTCCCAATCCAATCACCCATAGTATTTGGTACACTTTTGTTTATATTATTCCTCTGCACTTCCACGTTCCCACTTTCACATTATGTTGCACTAAGTTTTTCGTCTCGACTATTTTGCACTTTCTGTCGTACAACATATAACTTCTCCAGATCCTTTGGTTGTTTGCCTTTTTGGAGCTTTTTGATTTTCTTCAATCGTGTGCGGATCTTCGCAACCAGCAAGTTGTGTTCGGAGTCAGTATCTGCTCCAGGCATTGTCTTCACATCCTTCGTACTCTTTCTGAATCGATGCTTCACAAGTTTGTAGTTCAGCTGGTGTCGACTTCGATCTTCTGGTTCTTTCCAGGTTTACAATGTTCTCGTAGGTTTCTTAAACCATGTGCTGGTGATGACAAGTCCAATCCTTTCATAAAAGTCGATAGACATTTGACCTATCTTATTTCTTCTTCCAAGTCCATGTCGTTTCGGTATGATTTATCTCCAACCACACTCTTCCACTCTCCCATTATGATGTTGTTTGTCTCATCTTTTCCATCCTCTTCAAGAATTTCTTCGATTATATTCTACAATTCTTCCACTTCATCATCTTCATACTCCGATATTGGCATGTACACTCGCACTGAGAGTATAATAACCGGTTCTGCCTTTATTGTAAAAGCAATGATCCTGTCATTACACAAGGTCTTCTTAACAACACTTCTCATTATGCTTTTGTGCACCACTATTGCTACGCTCTTCTCAGCCCTTTCACCCCCGGCATAATACATTGTGCACAAATCATAATAATAGAAATTTGTTGTCAGGAAGATTTATTTTTCATGAAAACGTTTAAATTTCTTTTACATATTTTATAATTTTTAACCTGATGATGGCCTGTTAGATTGAAATATGCAATGAAATGTAAAAAGGATATTGTTTTATATTGAGAGGAGAGTTGTGCTGAGTGAATTATACTTCGATATATTAAGTTATACGAGACAATATTTCTGAAATGGCCATTTGGAAGACCAGGTGGAGGCGAAAATGCCTTTGAATATCAAACCTACTTTAAGAGATTTCGATGTGTAAAATCAGTTGAGTCGTGACTATCGGTAATTTTTTAATAATTAATAAGGTTTAATATTTGCGTACTCTTAAACAGCTACTTGCTGCACGTCACTAACAAATTAATTTTTCCTCGCGCATGCCTTAATCCATGTTTCTTTCATTCAGTAACAATTAAGTGATATTATGGTACGTATAGTCTGCTAGAAGCTGTAATATTGTCGTTTTATTTAATTTTAAGTTAATATTGACAGTGAAAACTAATACAATACACACTTCGTCACTGCCTTTGAGTAGTCGGCTCACATCCCTTGCAGCCTAACATTTTTTTTTTTTACTCTCAAAATTATATGGTAAAAGGTTAGTGTTGGGTTTGCGCACAAACGCTGTGCTGAGCGCAATCATAAGAGATAATCAGACCTCTCTCTCTCTCTCTCAAAGAGAAAGCTCCACTTGATGTATGGTACATTGTATGGATCCCCGGCTTTTGTGTTTCACAGAGCAGTGGGCCAAAAATATTGCCAAATGAGGTTACTCCACCTGTCCTCAGCTATTCATTGTAATAGCACCTGATATTCCAAGAATTAATATGCGCTAAAACGCACGTTTATTATGCTGACCGAGATAATTTGTATAACGGTAGCACCCTAGATGTACGATGTATCCTTTACGAACGTGGGTCCACTTACTAGCTGTCTAATCTAATACCGAGACAGTACCTTCGAATGACCACGAAATTGTTGGTTACAAAATTTTATCTACCTAGCTTTTTATTAGATGAATTCTGACCTCTGATTTTAATGTAGCTAGTGGGGTTTCCTTTTCCTGATTGACAGATAAGCGCCGGCCCAAAGCACCGCCTGACGCTCTGCAAGGTTTGCGTCATATGGCGAGTCTCGATGAGGTTTAACAGTCGAGTACGGGAGCTAGAAAAACGTTCACAGTGATGATAACCTTTGGAAAGTCTAACAAAAATTCACTGGGGCATCGGTCCAGCGCTCATCGGCCCAACACGAATAGAAACACCCTATATTAAACAGTCTGCTGTGATGACGTGTTCTATATAGGCACTCACTACGGACTGGACGGTCCGGGGATCGAAATTGTTGCCCGTTCAAACCGACTCTGAGTCCCACCTAGCCTCCTGTAAAGTGGGTACAGAGCGGCCGGGTCGTGATGCTGACCGGTCACTCCGTACTAGCGCCTTGTTGCGAATTTGTTGGAGCTATACCACCCATCTGAGCCTGGGTAGGCATGTCACAGGATGACTTTACTTCTATTAAATGGTCTAGAACTTAATCACAGACGACATATTAATGCGAATTTCTTGTAATTTACATGAAGCTATATTTATTTATGGCAAATTAAGAAAGATCATAAACATATTTTAAACACTGCAGTAATCTCTGACAGAAAAACAATAGATATTTCAGGAATAAATAAGAAGGAATATCTGAAAGACCAAATTAATGAGCTGGAAAGAGACCATAATGCGAGGAATATTGTAGACTTGTATAGAATTTTGCGTGAATTAAGGAGGCTTATCAACCTGGAACGAATCTGGTGAAGAATAAAGGAAGTACTCGCTGATTTCAACAGATTTTGAATACGTAATAGAATGACGTGTCAGTCATGAAATCTCAAAATCAGGCTGAGAAACACAGACAACAAAGCCGTTAGTAAATGAGCTTAGTGCTTGTGAGATGGAACTGTCTATAGAAAGTTAAAGAGCTCTAAATATCCAGATATTAATTAAATTCCTGCGGAATTGTTGCAGTTATGTGGTAAAACAATTACATACTGAGATTCTGTTTTAAGTATGGACGAATTGCCCCAGCAGTGGAAGACGTCTATAATCTATCTATTGATGGGATAAAATAAAAATTATTAAGCGTGTGACTGTTAGCAGGTAAACAGAACACTTTATACTACACCTTTGTCTTATTAACACCGTATTTAGACAAAATATTTTGTTATCGTCAGTATGGATTACTACCTAATTAATCGACTACTGATCAGTTACCCTTACTTTTGTCAAATACATAAGAAAAAATGGCAAAACAGATGAACACTGCATAATTTTGACAAATATGTGGACAAGTAATTTTTTCGGAATAAATTATGAATTTAGCCAAGTCAAATTGCTTGTCCCACGTTAACTGAATACTTGACTTTTTATACGGCCCCTTTGAATTTTTCACACAAGTGTGTTATGCCTTCAGAATAGGAGGCGTTTTTCACACCAAATGTGCAGAAATTCAAAGGTCCTTGCCTAGAGGTCCTCTGACATCTCATTCTCCGTAGCGTGATAAGGCGTAAGGTTGTCAATATCTTCCGTTTCCTTCCCTCTGTATGTCTCATGATCAAAATTTAATTAAACTGATGTTTTTGTTCTTCCGTTTCTCAACTCATTTCATTTCACTTGACTCTCATAATGTTGTTGTATAGAATGTGAATTGTTCTAACTAGAAATCAGCCTGAGAAAAGCGGATTGAATAGAAATATAGTTGAGAAACATCAGTGCCGTACAGAATTAAGTTCCGTACCATTGTATTTGAAAGACACACCGTTGCGCTTTGGTTTCGATTCTAAGACTTTATCCTTTCCAGGTCTGGGCACGTGGAGATGCACCATAGGTCTCTTCTTTCACCGAGTGTAGAAAAGTTTGTTTTTAATAGTTTTATTAATATAGACCTACAATTTATGGTATATATCTATTTCTTGCACATACACCAACTTCACACAAAAATATGCCAATTTTAGTCACAATTTTGGAAGGTTTTTCTTTTTTGTAGAAAGTCAGTCTTAAAACCCGGCAAGCAGATATAATGCCGCATAGACTCTCAGAAGAAACTAGCAGGAGCTCTATCCGAAATCAGGCTAAAATGCAACAGATCTTAAACAACATTACATATCGCTCATTTGCCACAACAGTGTCACAACTCAAAATTAGTGATTTTTCAGGAGAAAATTTTGAAAGTTTCGAAGTGCAGTAATTTTCTATGAGTGCAACGACGACACAACTGCTCTCCAGCGACTACTTTTAAAATCTGCTTTACAGCACCATACCTGTTAAAAGTGCATCTGCGAACGTTTCTTTCTATACCAATAACTCAAAAATGCCAAATTTTGAGCTGTGACACTTTTGTCGCAAATGAGCGATATGATATTGTCTTTTTAGGACCTGCACATTTATAAGGTAAATTTTACCCTATAACAGGCCATGAAGGCGAAAAGGGAGAACAGAAATATTGTACTGCTTTTTCTTTAACCTCTGCGTTAGATGTGAATGGGTGGTTAACCCAAAACCCCGACCGCTCTATCTTCAGGAATGAGACGCGGTACCCATTATACAGGAGGCTGGGTAGGATCCATGGCCGGTCTGGACGGGCGAGGAAAATTTCGTCCCCGTCGGAGTTCGTTCCTCGCACCTTCCACCCCGTTGCGAGTCGTTATACGAATTTATAAACCTACATGAAAATAGGTATGCATTTAAATACATATTTGCAAGATGTCGCGTAACCTATGGAAAATAACTGTGGTGCTGCATGCTTATACGCACGAACCAAATAGATTTGTTTCAAGGGATAAATTTCGTGTAATGTATAGGGGTCTTACAGATGAAGAACAGACTTATATTACTCAGAGAGGGCTTGGAAACAATGCGCCTAGTGTTCAGGAGTTTAAGTGTTTGGGATCGTAAGGATACTTAAACACAGTTTCTGCCACTGGGACTTTACTTACGTGCTGCATGGTGGATGTTTGTCGTCTTACCAGTTTAATATGCTACGGAACGAGTATTTTTGTAGGACACATAAAATGCAGTTTGTTCCAATGAACAAATTCACGAGAAACTCGGGATAAATTATTAATGGTCATGGTTGCAAATTTCATCCACCGTGCTTACTGCAGCCTTAACTTGGGCTATCGCTGCTTTAATTGTAGTCTGCTGAAAGTAATGGGAGTATTTTCGATACACCAAAGTCACGGTTCTGAAAGCAAACTCTACCGAATTTAGACCTAAAATAGTAATTGGCAATTATCTGTACTCTGTATCTACGTTGCTGCAAGAAATTGAAAAGGTGATGGTAACCAAATGCATTTAATTATTTAAGAAGGTTTCATCTACTTCGGAGGTTATGTAGCCTGTAAGGGAAAAGTTAAGTTCTCCCTAGCACAGGCCACGACGGCTCAGAGGGGGAGTAAAGATATATCTCTACTCTTTCTTTAATCTCGGTTCTAGATGGAGGTGGGTGGTGAAGGCCACGCCCCGGCAGCTTTAGCCCCTGGAAAGACCCAGTGTCCTTTGTATAGGAGGATGGGTGGGCCCCAGGGGCGGTCTTGATGGGTGCGGTATGTAGCCTGTATTAGAGTAAAGATAAGTTTTACGTCTGCACACCTTGAAGTCATGAAGAAGTGGAGTACAGGGGCTGATTTTTTGCCAGAATATTTTTGGACGCTTTGGAGAAGACACGGGTCACTTGCACCTGCCGGGAAATGTACCATGAACCTTTCTCCAGCCCGTAGCGTAGTAATTATGCCGACTGGACTGTCCTTCCTGCCCTAGGATGGTAATGGTTATAAGCAATAAAATAATATTGTATGCAGTAAAGGGCGTTGGTGTGTGTTCAAGTACAGTCTTGAGATTCCGTAGAGACGGGGGAGAAGGCGGTGCCTTAGAAGGGATTCATAACGCAAGAGCCTGTGTTCAAGTCCATTGAATTACTGTATAGCTAGGACGTTTTTGGTCTTGAAACCCAGACCTGCAGGAGTGTTATTAACGTAATTCACTCCTATATTCTTACTACCTTTAATGACAGTATTTCAACTGTAGAAATTGTGCATGGCGCAGTGGGATGGATAAGTAATGAAACTGAGTGCATTACAATGAATAACAATATAACACGTCAAACACAACTCAATTTATTAAATGGGACTCTATATTGCTGTCAGTGGTTAACCTTTTGGCGCCGGAATTATTTTTTTAATTTTAGCACATCCTGTTTATAAAATGTAAATATTACATGAACCAAATGCGTTAGTATTATGAAACAAACTGCATTTTGAAGAGGAAAAAACGGAGATTATACACCATGTGTAAAATATTCAGTACCTATATTTGTTGAATAAATATATAAAATGCAACTTTAGAGGTTAGCGGTGCGGTACGACCACTATAGTTGACATTAGGCGTCTAAAGGTTAAGGTGGGGTGCCACAAATCGGAAGGTCATTGGATTTTTCATTGATATAAAATCCTTCCGATCGCACTATGGCCCAGGGGACGAATCATCCTCTAACAGAAATGAGTACCGTTTGCGTTTCCGAGGGACAAAGGCGGCCAGTGCTTAAGGCTGACAACCTACCACCATCCTGTGCCGTTGTCACGAAATCTGGGAACCTTAACTTCCTGGAACCCTCTGGGCCCCTCCAAGCCTGTAATGGGACTGCTTACTTGTACCTTTACTTATATTGCTACATATTTCGTTTCCGAAGGAATCATCATCAGGCAAGACATACAAAAAATTTAAAGTAGGTCAGTTCTTCTTGTTTCTTTTTTTTTTTTCAGTAAATCTTAAGAGTACGTATATTTGGAAGGATGAGGTTTTCCGTGGTATATTACATCACGGAGGAAGCTTGGAATCACGGACGCCAGTCGTGACGTGTTTTGGGGTAACATGCCGATATGTTCTTGCATGCAATCAGCTCAGACGAATATGTTAGTAACCTGTTAATATTCAAAGTGTGCAAGGTTCTAATACAAGGTTACGGCTCTACTGCTACAAAATCTTGCTCTGTACAGAAGCTTTGAAGTGGGAACGATTTATAAGCGTGACTAATAAGTGAAGGCTACAATGAGACAAGTGACAACCGATGTAAGGATTAGAATCCCCACTAATTTATTATTAAGTGGCATTTTGTCTTCGAAAATCGGCATGGCTGATTGGGTCACAATACCAACATTTTCATTGATGTGCAAATCCATCGATCACAAAATAGAGGCCTAATTAATTGCGCTGTGTGTATGTGTACATATCACCGTTGTTTTGAAAAGCTCGCGTGTCATATTGGAAGCATAGAACAATGGAGTTACCTGGGAGTTCTACCCTCTGATATTCGAAAACAAAACCGCTGAACAATGGTTTGGAATAATTACTAGCATAATTCGAAGCATGCTGCTATAAAACGCAGCCTCCCCACATCGTAGCTCGTGTTGATTAATAGCATACGTATTGCTCTCGTAATTAGATCTCGGAGGTGCTGCATCTGCTGCTAATTATTGTAATTAGCAAATTAACTCTTTAATATACCTCACTCGAACTTTTCAGACTGGGATTGTAAGTTGATTTCTCATAAACTGTGTGCTAATATTTCAATAGATTGCGTATTAACACCTTAAAGCTTAAAATCTACATTATGCATTAAAGTGAAGTTCCTATCTCACAGTAAACACTCACATTCACCATCATAAAAACCGGTCGATTAATGCCGTGTAGAAAATAGTCACTTCTTACTGTAAATCAAAGGACACAGAAATTTGCATTGTAGGAAAAATGAAGAAGCTGGGAATATTTTACCGTATATTGATCACAGAAATGTAACGGTTTTGATACTTGTTCTACAGCAGCGGTGTAGCAGCTTTCTCACTTCGCTGTGGTAACAACAAATGCTGAGCATTGCCCACTGTTATTTAAAAGAAACATGTGGAAAGTACTTGCGACGCCCAGCTTTCAATAAATGATCCACTGGATATTTAGAGGACAGCAGGAACAATAATGTTATAATTGTTCTGTTAGTGATAACTTCTCTCACATAACTTCTATTGATTCATTTTACAATAGCGCCGATTTGCTTAATGAAGCTGGAGGATTTTAGTCATTTCATTTCAAAACACTTTATATAGTATTAGTCTATAGGTTTATTGAGAATATGTATTTCAGAATTTATAATCTGATATTTTATTACTTGCAGTCCTCGAACTAAAATTAAACACAGAATTCACGCGGTCATTATTGCTGGTTCATATATATCGTTCTCAAGGATCTGTTATCAGGTAACACTCCAGAACGGTGCTCTTCTGAGCGGTGACGTTATAGTGTCTTGACCTTCGGTAATTTTCCTGCACTGCCATGTGAAATATATTTAATTGCAACTAAGTAGAAACCAAGTTGTGGTGTTCTTCCGTGCAATTTAAATATTCACTGGAATACACTCTCGGTTGAGAATGTGAAAAGGAACAGTAGACAGCCTTGCATTATGGTTGTCATAACTTTTATTTTAATTTAAGAATAAGCAAAAGAGACATCTGTAGTGTCATGTAAAACATTTGCTTGTGGACGTTATCTGTGACCAGGCATATTGTAGGTTACAAACTGAGGAATCTCTGTTTATGTTTGGCGCTGATGATAACTGATTTCATTTCTCTGATAAATTATAACTTCTAGAGATGCCATCTACGTCCAAGCGTTAGTTCGAGGCATTACATTATAGAAACTGTTAAGTTACATTCTTCGCGATGCATATTAAAGGAGACACGTAGACTGATAGTGTGTGAACATGTGTGTTGCGTAGAGATTAAGTTTTGCCTTAAAACCTGGTACGCACAACTTAATAAGTATATGAAACGTCTACATTTCTAACAAATTCTAAAGGTGTCCGGGTCATCATTCATAATGCCAAACGGACTACGAACTCTGAACCGGAGAAACGTGTTTCGGTGATCGGCAGAGCTAAGATCTACTCTGGGCCTCACGCAGCTTCTTATTCGGTAGGTAAGACGACAGGGCTCGAAGTTGATCGTTCACCTCAATTTAGAGCCGAGGTTGAAAATGAGTGGAACTATACCTCCAATTGCCCATATGCGTTCATGTCTTGCACAGCTACTGTTTACCTTTACATATTCGAAACTTGGAAGTGATTATTAATTTTAATCAAAATACTCTCACGAATTAGACTGCAGGTACAGCTGTCCCTGCTCTTAATTAGACTGCAGGTACAGCTGTCCCTGCCCTTAATTAGACTGCAGGTACAGCTGTCCCTTCTCTTAATTAGGTTACAGGTACAGCTGTCCCTGCCCTTAATTAGACTGCAGGTACAGCTGTCCCTTCTCTTAATTAGGTTACAGGTACAGCTGTCCCTGCCCTTAATCATACTGCAGGTACAGCTGTCCCTTCTCTTAATTAGGTTACAGGTACAGCCGTCCCTGCCCTTAATTAGGTTACAGGTACAGCTGTCCCTGCCCTTAATTAGACTGCAATCACAGCTGTCCCTGCTCTTAATTAGTTTACAGGTACAGCTGTCCCTGCCCTTAATTAGGCTGCAGGTACAGCTGGCCCTGTGCTTAAGTAGGCGACACTTCGTAAAGGCGTTTGAAAAAAAAAGACCAAGAAAAGAGTTAAATCTTCGTGTGTATGAATATTTTGAGCATGACTCATCGGAATGAAGCAATCCGCGGCAAAACGCTGAGAATTTGATCATAAGATTTAACCTAGAGGAATTCAGTGATCGGTAAAAAGTGAGCAGTATTTATGTTACGCTGTGACATTTCTTATTTACAGTACGAATTTATTTTCTTCCGAAAGTGTCTCTTTTTTCCAGAAGGAAAAAGGAATACAAAATGTTCTTCTAAGTCCTGTGTAACACACGATTGTTGCCAGTGGCCATTTTGCTTTAGTAGTTCGTTAAACGCAGGATAAGGGAAATAAACTTTTGTGTAATAAAATTTATTTAAATGATACATTAATTACTGGAGTTCCCTGGCAGTAAACACGTTGTTTCATTGTTACAAAACCAAGTAGATTAGTAATTGTATTGTACTGATTAGTAACTGTATTGTACTGATCCCTGTTTATTCGAAGGTTTATAAGAAATATATACACCAAACATTCTGACGTATCTTGCCCCCTAGCCGGTTCATTTCTAAACACCAAAGTCACACCTGCAACAGCCGTTTTCTTCTTAATTACGTCACTGTTATCCAAGTGACGTACGTTCAATTATAATGTGTTTTTTTTACTGCTTGACCGATAAGCGCCGGCCCGACGCTCTGTCAGTGTTGCGTCGTATGTCGCGTGTCGAGGAGGTTTGCATTCGATTACAGGAACTAGACAAACGACCCCAGTCATAATGACCCGTAGAGAGTGTAATAAATACTCACTAAAGCTTTGGGCCGGCGCAAATCTTGCACGTAGGAAAAAAACCTATATTTGCCGAGCAGGCACTTGTTCATATAGGCCAATGGTGTATAATTCCATTCGGTGGGAGGGGGCGTCCTCCAGTAGAAATATTATTTACTATTTGGACTGTGGATTTCTTCGGTTACTTCAAATCTTTGCCACAATTTTACTTTGACATAAGGAACAATTCCATATTGACAGTTACAACCGATCGTCTGAGTATACAGGGCAACAGCTGGATTTCAGTTGTCGATATAGGACGTATACCGAGCCACGAACCGAAACCGTTCGTATTTAAATAACACGCCCACAGTACAATTAGTTCATGTTTGTAATTTATTACTTGTTTTGTTGTCGTGTCATTACATCAAATGCACACGCGGTTTAAAATATGGGGCTTTCTTCATGAAAGCCCTGTGCTGTAACAGTTTTGCCCTTGCAGTGGAGTGTTGGGATTTATGAAGTTTCCCGGCTGTAATAAAGCAGAGAAAATGAAAGTAAAATAATGAGATAGAATGGGTGATGTATTCAAAATCATAAGCGTTGCTTTTTGGCGAAGGTATGTCTTTTCAAATACGTTCTGTAATATATGGTTGCACAAAAGGAGATACGTCTTTGTAATAAAATTTTAGTAGAAAATAAGTATTCACGATAAACCGATCTAGTGGGCATTGTTGCAGCAGCATGTTATATTCAAGAATATGTGGTATAAATGGAGATTTTCCAGGTGGCTTTTTTAATATCGCTCATGCAATGAAGTTCTTGATCCCCGACTGATAGCTACAGTGTGTTTGTTTTGTTTATAAGATATTGTCATGGCTAAACCTGATATAAAATTGTGTATCGATCGTGGGAGGGTGAAATCGGGTGCCGTAACGAGGGAGGTCTGCAGCTCTTTGAAGTAAAAGAACAGCACGACACGAGGAACGTAGGAGAATTAAAAGAAATAAAGGAAAGAAATTTGAAGGAAAAGAAAGAAGGGAAGAAAAAATGAGAAACTGGTTAGCGTGAAGGAAGAGTTGGAATAAGGTGATACCATGAGGGGAAAATCAGTTCGAGTATAGAAAGTCTGGTGGAAAGAAAATGAAGATTGCTGTTGATGTTAGGGGAAGGGAGAAAGATATGTCAGCAGGAAGGTAAAGAGACGATGATAGAACGCACGGAGAGCAGATTGGTGCGGACAGGAACCCATCTAGACTGAGATCTCCGGAAACTAAATAAAAAAAAGCAGTTTTTTTCAGCATTCGAGTGACGAAGTATGGATGTGCCAGAGGAAACTTCAGCTTGTCTTCGGCCTGAGGTTTATGACCAAACATAATCCAAGCATTAGTTACACCCAGTTAACAGCAATGTTGGGTCGTCTTTCGTAATGATTCTGAATTCCATTCCACATGGTATTACATGGCATAGAATACAGTTTGAAACAAGTCACTGATTATCCACGAATCGATGAACTATCGCCCTTCGCCCTTCGCCCTTACCAATACCATTCGTGCAGCAGCTGCGGTGAAACACTTTGAAACTTTTATATATCAGCTCCTTCCTTTTATTCAGGCTAGCTTTGTAAGCTGCGGAAAAAGGGCTTTATTGATGGGTTTTGGAATCTTCTGATAAATTGTGACCTGTATTATACAGACATGGTGAGACAAGAAAAGCTGCCACATTTAAGCCGTTTTAAAAGAAGATGTTGGTCAAGTGGCATGGAAGATGTGGATTAAATAGCGGGAGGCGTGTTGAAATTTAGTAGGATAAAGTTTTCTAGGGTGTAATTAAGCAGGGTGCACATAGTCTCTTGGTGTTCTTACTCTCGGCGTCAGATGGAGATGGGTTGTTTCCTCCACGCCCGGCTAGAAGCCAGCAAAGTCCAGGAGCCATTCTGGAAACTGCGGAGAAAAGACGAGTTTGTGTGTAACGCTCCAGACGATACTAGTCCTCCAGGTTGTTACGCCGTGTCGAAAGTTGGGCCGTGCACGGGACGGCCACCTACAGGTGTGATGATACCAGATGCTGTATAATAAAATTTTTACCTCCTGATGATGAGCACACAGTGTTCGAAACATGTAGATGCATATAATAAACTTATTATAGAATAAGATTTATTGCATTAAGTTGGTTAATTACTAAGATCGTAGAATGGTAGTTTATTGTCGACGCTTCAGGATAACATATTTGTCCCGTCTTCAAAGATAAAGCTTTCTGGACTGCTAGACCCTTGAAGATGGGACCGACAGGTTGTGCCGAAAGGTCGGAAGGAAACTGCTATTCGCTGCTATGTAGAATCCAAAAATAATGCAGATATCATTTACGCTGCGGCGAAAGCATGAAAACACGCAAAACCTCCTTTCTTTTTCTCCATTCATTAGTGGTTAAATATTGTATTCAGTTACAATATCTGATAGTTCTTAAGTTATTGTACCATGAAGCACGGTGCAGGGACGGAGGGAAAACTAAGTTTGTCTATATATTCCCCTCTTGCTAAATTACACTGTCAGATTTTCTGGAAGTTTAATCACGTTCTGATATCGATGTCAGTGACAGATTTTTTTTCTTTTTATGGCCAGCAGTGCATTTTTTAAGAATAGCAGTTTAAAAAGTCAAGTATCAATTTTTTTGCGGGTGGAGGAGCGGAGGGGGGGAGTAGAGCTGTCGGAACGTGTTGAGGGTTAGAATGGATAGAAATTTTATTTAATTTAATTCCACGTCCTCAACCTCCTCGTTGCGATAAGTTACACTTACACTTCTCCTGTTTTTCTTACATTATGCATCATCCTTATTCAAAAGTGGATGGACGGATGGATGGATGGCAATATATAGTACCTGTGTAATGCCACGTACAGTCGTACCCGCTTATAGCGACGTCGGTTTATACGACATCTCGTGAATAACTTCAGATAATCTGTGGTACAAATTAATTCGTCACTGTTAACCGCGACATTACACTCCTCGGTTAGAACAACACTCGTTCATAACTACACAAAATATTTGGTCATATTAATAACGTTATAACCGAGTTTAACTGTATTTTATTTCTTACATCAGACAACATTTTAATAATATCAGTTACTTCAGTACCGTAATTGAAAAATTTTGTCTTTACATTCACTTTTACTCCGAGATTTGTTCCATCCGTTGATAAATATTCTTTACTACCTTTTTCACGTGACATTGTTAGGTCTGATCTGCGCCCTCTATATCTTGAAGGCAAGAAAACCAAAGTTTTACGGCATTTATTAACATAAGTAAGGTATGTGACACGGTATAAAGAGAATTACATAAGTTTTCTACTCTACTTTCATATTATATATAGGGAGAGAATATTTTTTTAAATATATCATATAAGGTATTGCTATGACTGACCTCTCTCTATATAATTCTCTCCCTCAGCTAATATTTAAAAGTATTTGTGTGTGTGTGTGTGTGTTTTCGTAAACGTCCTCCCGTTGTGGTATACAATATTAAAACTGACAAATGTGTTACCATCAACCACAACAAAATTTATTTTATTGCCAAAATAAAATGTTTTGACGTTGACGACACGTGTGTCAGCTTTACGAGTATTTTAATAAATTAAAGAATAAAAAAACCTGTTCATTTTGTTCATATTGCGGTCACTAGAATGTGTTTTTATTGTTTTTCATTATACGACAGCCCCTAGTGGGCCAGGACCTTCTCAGTGTCGTGGCTTCACGATCGCAATCAAACAGACCACACCGGTAGGACTGCTCTAGATGAGTGATTAGACCATAGCAGAGATCTCTACCTGACAGCACACAACACTCACAGGAGACGGACATCCATGTCCCCGGCGGAATTCGAACCCGCATTCCCAGCCAGCGAGCCGCCGCAGACCCACGCCTTAGAACGCGTGGTCACGGGATCGTCGAAGGCATTAAACTTTGTGTGGCCGTTGAAAACACCATTTTTGTAAAACAAATTACAATGTATTAAGAAATATTAATTTCTAAATGGCATAGTCTTTGGTGAGTATTACAGTAATATGTTAGTTCACATAATGCTATGAATTAGCATTTAATGGCCCACGTCTTGCCTTATACCTTTATTACGACACGTGTAGATCGATAAATTGTGACAAAATAAGGATTTGCTCCAGACAGTGTTCTTGCCCGAGAAAATTATTATAACTCAAGATTTCGCCATATTGCCCAGGGCCAGAATTACACGAGATTCATCACGGAGTTTATACTGCAGTAACCGGCGCGAAGAATGGAAGGAAAATATTTCTCTGGTTTAATTAAAAACATTCGTGGAAAATAATTACATGTAACGGATTTTGTTAAGACGGCCGAGCAAGTTTTTGAAACGATATTATTCTTGAAGCTCTCGCGGCTACGGAATTCAATGAAATTTTCTCGGGCAGATAGCCTCGACAAGATCTCGAAGCGGCTGTCTGCCCGAGAAAATTTTTAAAAACGATTTTCGCAAAATCTTTAACGCATACGTACTTCACCGACATCGTCTCTTAACATTTCCTCTTCTGAAAGCTAAACAGAACTGAAGAGCTGAAGACTCAGCGCCACCGATTTTGCAATATATGCTCATCTAATAATCGTATTGATTCATCATTGTAACATAAAATAACCGTTTTTCGCTTTTTGCCACATGGATGAAGCATAAACCGGCTGGACGTAAGATCAATCTTCCGGAATGTGACAGGATCTAAACGTTGAAGAATCCTCTACTACCAAAATGCAAATCAGGTTAATCCGAAACGTCGGTATTGATCTGCTAGTCCCGAAACAACATCATGCAACATCATGCAAGGCAGCAACCTTCATAGTCACGGCTGTCAGAAGTCCAAATCTCACACAGACTGGGTACAATTTTTTGATAATTCTTATTTACTGCTACAGACTAGACTTTTAGGTTTCCTTCATCTGCGACAGAATAAAATTCTTCCTTGGAATGCAAAACTTTCAACCGCTTGAGGCATGTGGAAATGATGGAGAAGAAAAACAAGTAGATAATAAGGAACCCTATATCAGTAACAAAGAAACGGACAAAAAACGTGACATCTGAATACCCCAGAGGTTACCGCTCCTCCTTTACTATGAAGGTAGGTTAGGGTAGAAGTAGACCCTTTTGAACTGAGGAAATGAGGCTGATTATTAGTGGTCTGTTACAATATGCAGCAGAGGAGACAAATATATTAAAATTTCGAAGTCTACATTGCGACGAAATTTTGATGTTAATAATAAAAAGAACGAATGTGAATCAATAATGCAATGAGGCATTTGAGTATCATATCAACGTTGACTCCAGGGCCGAAGTAATCCACTGAAATCTTAATCTAACTGGTCGATCGCAGGTTGTCCGTATTGAGAGTGCTTGCTTCATTTAGTCAGCTGGCCGGAATTGAAGCACGCGAAATGTGTGTTCTCTACATGCATACTGACTTCACTGCAAACGTACGCAGGTTTCCACAAATTCTGTGTCTTGTAGAGTCCTTTGGGTGAGCGACAGATAGTTTTTCTGACAAGAAGGACCGGGTAAGTGTAAAGTTCACCAGGCGAAAAGTATTTAGATTCCTTTGGTAGGAAATTTAAAACAAGAATACGTGTGACTTTATGTACGACATCGAGATATTCTAATTTTTTAAAGAAGTTTGTTAACTGTACGATAAAAAGGGTTTATGTGCCGTTACTTGGAGCTAGCTGCGTCTGCATTACAAGCAACCATTTAGTGCTGTAGTCTAGAGCAACACTTGTCGTTTGTGTGAGAAAAGTGAAAAAATTGATATTAAAGCATGCAGTTGATACATTTAGTACTGTGCTATTAAGGGTGAGCATATTTTTATAAATTATTACAAATTGCAATAGCAATTACTTGTTTATGTAAAAATATTTTATATAACTGTTAGTTCAGTAGAGATAGACTGTTCTGTTTAGAAGTAACAAGACAGGCAGTGGCGTATAACATAACATTTGGGCGCGTTAACGTAACAATTGTTGTCGTAGAAAACAATAATGTACCATATTGCGACTGTGGGTATGTAGCTTTAGGTATTCAGCATGCAAAGCGCATGCGTCGTATATATCATCATCTGTGACCTGTCCGGCTGTACCATATTTTGTCACATTGTCATATAAACGGTACGATTTCGGAAAAAATTTTTGGAACAAAAACCGCGTGTTTTGATTTTCTCTACAAGTTTGTCTGAAATATTTCTCATTCTAAGAAGAATTCAGCGAAATGCTACCATAAAGGTACATTCGCACAAGTACCCTTCATTCTTATCAGATTTTTATGAAACTTGAATTTTTTTCTACAGAATTTCGAAAAATACTAAAATATCAAATTTTATAAAAATCCATTCGGTGGGAGCCGAGTTGTTCCATGCAGACGGAAGGACGGATGGAGAAACGGACGGAAATACAATCAGACGTGACGAAGGTAGTAGTTGCTTTTCGCGCGTACTAAGGTTTCAGCTCTCTGTTACACCACTGCAATCGTTAAAGAAGACAATTCATCTGTTTCTATTTGACTTCCACTACAATTTTAATAGAAGTCCTTTTATTTACTCCCCAGTCTTTGAAGATACTTGACGCATCCTTCGCCTGACAATATTACGAAAAATCCAGCATTGTTGCAATGAAAGGTATTCTCGCGAGACTGTCAACAGAATTCATTCAAAAGATTCTGACTTTATCATCCTCCAGATTCTCTTAAGGCTAATGTCTTATTAAGCTATTCTTCCTCTTCAAGTTGCAGTCAGTACAATATGGGGACTTGAATTTAAAAACGGCATAAATGCAAGATAGAAGGCTTTCGTCGCATTGCAGTACAGATTTTCGATCGTGTGGATTGTCACGATAAGCAGGTTGGTTGTTTATTGTTTGTCACCTTCTGTTTGTTTGTAACAAACCAACCTACACTGCGCAACAGCCCAGAACAGCGAAGTTCTTAAATGACAAAGATGTTTAAGTAAAGAAACCGAAATTTTGAAGCATTCCATTCCATGCATTTTTCCTGTAGTAATTATAGCTTTAATATACCAACAAAATGCACATTTACAATAAAATGCATGAATTATTATCAGCACTCTCCTACATGTTTCGGCGCTTATTTTAGAATCTTCCGGGAGAACATTATTTTACGCTCAAAACTGTTGTTATGCTGTTTTATTACAGATCTTAAAGTTGTATTATTCATGTGTTTACAACTTTTTTCAATTATTTAAAAACCTTTTTTGGTGCAACGCAAAACTTAAAATAAGTAGTAAACAATATTAGCCTTCTTTTCTACACACAGATAAAAAAATTATTACATAAGGATTTTTACCAATTTAGGTCTACTTTGAACCAAATATGCCGCTTGATATGTCTGTCTTTTACTAGAATTCCACAATAAAACAAGTTAAAACAATTTTAATTCTTTAACATTATATGGTCACTACAAGGACTAGAGATGCGCAAATTTACATAATCTATGTCTTCCTACTACATTTCTACAACTCTTTTACATTGACACGATTTACTTAATGAAATAACACGTAATAGGAATAATATGGAATTTCGCATGTAGCGGTTGTTTCTCAGATAAGGTCGGAAACATTTAATGCAAGGATCCATATATTTTCAAAACTATGTGAGCCACCTCAAAATTCATGGCACCAGAATGGTGACATGGAGCAAGTTCCGTACTGAGGACTCACAAATGTTGCTTTCGGGCGACCTTGCGACTGGAATTTTAATGAAATGTGATAGAGGAATTGAACAGTTCACAGACAGACCTAGAAAAACAGTGTTCATAAGTAAATACCCCTAATTCTCGTACCTGGAGGTCGAAATTTGTCTCATACTGTCCAGGAAATCGTTTCAGCCCCATTGATTATTCGACCTACGAAGAAGAAAATGCGAACCTGAATCCATGCCTTGCGATGGGACTCGTGCTATAACCATCGATTTTTATAAGACCTTAAGAGTTTAGCTGCTCTAGGACATTGCCAGAAATGTAGAGACTTCTGAATTTTTCAGATGGCCAACTCCCTCAGAAGTGCTTCTGTTGTGTGGTTCATATGTTCAGATAATCTTATTTGCAGCCTGAATACATAAGGGGTGCACAGGTGGCCAACTCTACCTTGCTTATTACAGTCACTGTAGCAAACTACAGGAAAAAAAAAAGAGGGCGATATTTAATGGGCGATCACAGGAAAATGACCTCGAGTAACATTCTGTTACAGCCTGTAACATTCGCTTAATATTAGAACAAAAATTCCTGGATACACAAAATAATACGTAAATAATAAAGCTGTATAGGCAAGTTAACTTCACGTTTAAGAATCCGACTCTTTATATAAGATTAAATTAATGCCTCTCTCAGAAGACCTTTCCACGAATACTTGGGTAAATAACTGCATGAAGCAGAGCTTCTCTTGACAGCTGAACACCATTTTAGTCATTTTTATAGCTTCATAATTTGAGACTTTAGTTCGTAAAACTCCGAAACACGACCATGTCCCCAGATAGTTGAACCCAACCCATACTCACAACCCAGCTTCTGTCAAACTTATTTTCATGTAACGGGGCATTAAGCAGCAACGACCTTATTTCATGGTATATAACAACATTAAATATCTTTCATGCTACGCTGATGTTATTTACTGAATTAACCGTACCCTTTTCGCCAATTACCATCGAATGTGAGGGTAAAACTTTCATTCGCAATTCTCATAAAATCGCTTTATCTCTAAGGTCTTGCAGAGTTCACACTCATATTTTCGCGGGTCAAATTTTACTGATCAAGCCTTTGCCCAACAATGTTATACACTTCCAGTATTCTGTAGATATTGCAGTGTGATTATATTTCAGGCTTTTTGAAATACGTGTGTCAAAGAGGACGCCATTGTAAAGGGGTGTTTTATGAGGCATGAAAAAGCAATATCATTGAAAGGGCAGAAAATTTCGAAGTACTCAGTAGGCAGGAATACACAAGACGTGCTGGATTGAGTTGATTGCTTTGATTAGTCAGTTGTCTAAGACAAATGATAATAAATACATAAAACTGCTCCTAACAAGTAGGTTCAGTTCATTGAGGAGGTATATTACTTATTGTTTTGAAACATGTGTTTGTATAGAGGATGTCAACAAACACGGTCTATGCAGAGTTACCTGTCTAGTGTATTTGGCATCGTCGGTTACCCTGCTGAATTATATTCGGATTTGAAGCTCAGACACGGCTAGCAGAATTGAGATTCTTTTGATCTGCATAGTGCTTCTGCCCAAACCCCAGGACATTACTTCTGTCAGATAATGACAATTCCCTACCAAATACTCTCTAATTTATTTTCACAAATTATCCTGTCATTTGACGTTATATATCTTACATACTGACAGAGCCATAAAATGAAACAACGTACTTTAACGCTATGAATTTATTCACAGCTTGAACATAAGGTACCTGAAACTTGATTCCAGGAATTATTTCGTTTGAAGAAATGTTAAAGCACAGATTTTTGGACACAGCAAATTACATCAACGTCTTATTCAAATAATTTCATATTGCACGTAATATATATATATATATATATATATATATATATATACAGGGTGTCCCAGGAAGAATGTGCCAGGCTTCGGGAGAGTGTTCCTTATGTTAAAGTATACCGATATAACCCAAAACACCTATATCCAAAGTTGAACGGTTACGGAGATAATGGCCAGAGAAGTTTGAAAATTTGACAGCTGTTATACACTTATTGATTACCAAATACATATTAAAACTGGCAGGAATATGTGGTTTCTGTAATGTTAATATCTGTACTTAACATGTAATTTACGTGTGAGTGACATAAAGCCATTAAATTGAACTACATAAACACCCGCATTAACGCCGTAGTCGTCCTTAGGGCTCCAAGCACTTTACATGGCGATTCAAACTCCCGTGCAAGCAACTAAACGTCACGCAGGCACGATTAACACTGCATTCCACTCTCAAGGTCATCAACGCTCTCGCGTGACACATCAGCTGTGCAGGTTTTAGTATTTGGAACCGCAAGAAACCCCCACTTTTCTCTGGCCATTATCTCCGTAACCGTTCAACTTTGGATATAGGTGTTTTGGGTTATATCGGTATATTTTAACATAAGGAACACTCTCCCCAAGTCAGACACATTCCTCCTGGGACACCCTGTATATATATACAGGGTGTTTCACGACTTTAGGGCATAAATGCAGGAGGTGATTTCCTAGGTCTTTGTGATAAAAAAAGTTCATATAAACATGTGTCCGATTTTGGACGGTGACGGAGTTGTGACAGTTTTTTAATTCCCGTACACGCCCTCGTGTGAACCGCATCTATCAGCTGGCGGGTCGCTATTTTTAGTCAGCTACAGACAAGGCGTTCACCTTATCTCGACACTTGCGTGGTACCTAAGGCGTGCGGGGAAAGGCGGGGTGGGTTCGTATAGCCGGCGACGGCTACAGTGTGCCGGCTACTGGTGTTCAGAACAGTCCAAATCTCGGTGCGTCTCTTACGTTCACGATGCCATTTACATTTTCATTTGAAGAGTATGCAGATATGATTTATGTGTACGTGTTTTGTGACGGTAACTCAGTTCTTGCCGTAGCTGAATATCAGCAACGGTTTCCGAATATTAGAATACCAAACCGGAGAATGTTTACTTGAGTTTACCAGGCATTGCGAGATACCGGTAGACTTCCCGGGGTTCGTATTGCAGCCGAGCGTGGTGTTAATGAAGGCGTCAATGAAGAAGGCATTGTTCGTATGGTACACCGCAGTCCACGTGCGAGTACGCGAAGAATTGCAAGACGTCTTCGTGTTCCCCACTCGAGTGTGTGGAGAACACTGCATGCAGAGGGCATGTATCCATACCACGTGCAGCAAGTGCAACATCTCCGACCTGGCGCTTTTGCTGAGAGGCTGAACTTTTGCAAGTGGCTCAATGGCAGTCGCCAGTTGCATCGTTACATCATGTTTACAGACCAAGCGCAATTTAATCGCGACGGTGTCAATAATACACACAATTATCATGTGTGAGGAGATGAGAATCCCCACGCCACAGTTGAAAGCAACTTTCAACACTGTTTCAGTGTCAATGTGTGGTGTGCAGTTCTGGACGATCAGCTGGTAGGTCCTTTCATCTTGGAAGGTCGTCGTACAGGAGAGACGTACCTCATATTTCTACAGGAAGAATTGCCCTAACTTTTGGAGGATGTGCCTTTGGATAAACGAAGTCGTATGTATTTCCAACACGACGGAGCTCCTCCTCATTCTTCACGTGGAGTTACAAATTTCCTGAACTATCGTTTCCCCGGGCGATGGA
>Ga0131853_10003393_pt1 | contig 28620 bp, 22 predicted proteins | sample TergutLab28metaG_FD_92764 | JGI IMG/M metagenome (GOLD analysis project Ga0131853, IMG submission 92764) | Labiotermes labralis P1 segment gut microbial communities from Petit-Saut dam, French Guiana - Lab288 P1 (version 2) (version 2) | ecosystem: Host-associated > Arthropoda: Insects >...
GCGCAACGATTGATGCTCTGGAGACGCTGAAGTTTGAGGTTCTCTCCCATCTGCCCTACAGCCCTGACTTGGCACCAAGCGATTTCCATTTCTTTCCTCACCTCAAGAGGGATCTCAAGGGGATTCATTTCACCTCAGATGATGAAGTGAAGCAAGCTGTGATGTCGTGGATCAAACAAAGAACTCCTGAATTCCTCATTGACGGCATGTGTAAACTTGTTTTATGTTGGGAAAAATGTATTGAACGACAAGGCGACTATGTCGAAAAATAAGTATGTCAATTTGTAGCTAAAATATTGTACTTTACTTCCTGCTTTCGTTTGTTTAAATACATCGTCTCTTTTCCTAGATATTTCACTGTGTGCATGACTTATAAGCCGCCCCTTGTATTACTTGGGAACAGTGGGAAGTGCGTACCCAGTGACACAGCTTTGTGTCCTTTACACTGGAATGCTGAGCATTTTGTTGGAATGTTGTGTGATGCATAGGCCTGTTAAAAAATGTCTCAGAAGATTGTAGGGAAGTTGTTGAGTGTTTGAGACACCCACAGAAATATTGTTTGTGTTATTTTGAATATGACAAGACTAAATTATGTGTTGTGAGATTGGAGGTTCTCACAGCAGTGTTGCTGAACACTGGAATCTTCTGGGATGTGAAGGGTCTTAGTGCCTTTGTCCTCAGGGTCATACATTCTGACCTTCTGGGACTGCTTGACTGTGAATGTATGGCACAGTGTAATGTCCCAGAAGACTCAATTCTTCAGCTGATGTGAAAACAGGCAGGACACTTAAACATCATGTCAAGTATTAACACAGAAACTGGATGTCATAAACTTACTTCATTTTCAGGGCTGCAGCTAGATATAACAAGGGAATTGATGTGCTGTGTTCTGTAGGAATCAAATCATCATTCACAGTTTTAGTGACTGTCAAACGTGGGCCAGCACACGCAAACGAGACTGTGAGAAACATCCAAAAACTTATCCATTGCACCATGTGTGAGGACAGAGTCTTCTATCCCATTACAAACTATCTCATTGGTAAGTTTGATTGTGTGCTTCTGCATCTGATCAGTTTCTCGTTTCTTACACAGAGCAATTTGTCTTGCACATAGTGGCCATTTTATTGGCTGAATCTTCAACCCCTACTTGCTACACTTGCCTCATTCTGCACCATTACTACAACAGGTAGGATGCTATCTTTTAGTTAGTATGATTTTGTGAGACATTTATGTTAAATGTTGCATATTATTTTGCATGTGAAAGGCAAATGGTACTGAGGAAAAATTTTAAGTTAAATGTGGTTTAATTTTATGTGCAGAAGTTTGTTATTTTACTTAAAATTTATGTGTGTAGATGGGCATAAGTACAGTTGTTACCATAAGTACGGTTGTTTCCATAAGTACAGTTGTTACCATAAGTAAAGTTGCTACCACAGTCAGTCACTTATTGTAATCGTTACACAGTGACACTGATGATGGCTGTGTGGAGCCAATTCATGTATGTTGTAGTACATTACACTTGTGATGAAAGGCCTAAGTTGGTGTTTTGTGTGTCCATGTAATGGATTAGATGTGATGTTGACTGTGCACTTGTGATGTACTCTTCCTTCTTTGGCCATTTAACTCCTGAAGTTGAAGGTATTACAATTCCCTCCATCACTGTAAGCCACTCCAACAGTGACACAGTGTCTCCTGCAAGAAGACATGAATCATCAATATTGTGTTTGCTGCTTCCATCACTTGATATTTCTGAATGGTATTTCCCAAGATGACATCTAGTATTCATTTTATTTATTTCTCATACATTCTTTAAATACTTGTAAGGTTGAATAATCTGTTGCATACAGAATAAGTAAATACAAGTAAATCAGATATACGTATAGCAATCAGCAAGTAAACAGATTAAGCTGGGTTTTAATGAACATAGTTCTAAGTTCATCATTGATTACATTGAATTTGAAAGTCAATGCATAAACAAAATTCAGATAGTTATAATTACAAACAGACAAAATGAAGCCATATAATACAACCCAGGAAGTGTGTCATCCCCGTTGTGTGTGTGAAACTTGGAAAATTGTATGTAGTGAAACACAACTGTGTCACACGAGGTGTATTTAATGACTGTATAATGGACAACTACATGTTTCGGCCTGTACTGGCCATCTTCAGGTTGTCTTAGGGGAACTTCAGATCTTACTATAAGCATGCACACGCACGTGGTGTAGAGATCTCTACATACGGGCCTTATTAGCAAAAACAAAAACAGGAATCTAATAAAACCAACACAATACAAAAACAGATACAGAAAAATAAAGGTATTGTTGGGGTGTGCTCGGCAGGTATGAAGTTCTGTAGTCGTGCAGAGGCCTGTTCATCGTCCTTCTCCTCAATTATACTGCGTTGTGGGGGGGCAGCATGATTATGCATATAATAAGACATTTAAAACAGAGAAAGTATGTAATAAATTGTAAGTCTCATTGCATTAAAACCATTCAGTACAAGATACAATACTGCAGTAACGGTTATGGTAATGATGTTCATAAATATGGCTGGTGAATCCAACAAACAGTGATGTTAACCAAGCGGACAGGCAGTTCCTGAGTGTGAACTATGAACAGTGTCGCGTTTTCACCCTGAATGGTTGAGGTTTTACGGCTGTTGCAGTGTTGCCTTCCTTAAATGAATAGGCCTCACCACCACAAGAGAATTGGTTTTATTTTTAACTAGTCATTTAATATATTCAGGAATTGATATTTATGGACTGTGCTGTAGGGTGATTATTTTATCTAAAATGTACCATTTGTGATTTGCAGACAGCATCATAGCTGTCCCAGCAAACCACTGACATGTGGCCAGAAGTGACACATGGCACTTCTCAACTTCTCAGATGAAATCAGACCCTATAGTGTCTGAATGGCATTGCATAAGGACGTGTACCATTGGGTGCTTGACCGCCCCCCCTTCCCCCTCCCCCACATGTATGTAGTAACGGTTCATTGACTAGGTTATTTTTGTCGGCATGCATGTAATGTTAGCATTTGATGTAACAAATTTGTCACTGTGCAAATTTGGAGGTTTCCACAGCAGTGTAGTCAAGGATTCTGGTCTTATGGGATGTCACACTGTGTTGTTGCATGCCTGCAAAACATCAGCATTCAGTTAAGACCTTGAATGCTTGACAGTGGCGACATGTTGGTTTGAAGTGTTCAGAAACATTTAGCCAATGACACAGCATCACATCTGAGAAGGCTGGAATTTGTCTCTAACTGTCTTAGTAGTTTTGTTTGCATAACTTTTGTTCCAGATTCACCAACATCCTTGCTTGGATGTGGCTGTTCAAGTCGCTTGCCAGGCAAGGTCGCATTAGAATTAGGACCAGTGTGGTCTGGCAGTATCTTTAGTGAGGAGTTCCTAGTTGCGATGCATCTTCACAGTCTCAAGTTCCCTTGGAAAGATAAAGCAAATGTTCTATTGGTGCAGTTAATACAAGAAGCAAGGTAAACTGTGCCTGGTGTCTGTTTTTATATGGTCAAATGTAAAACACCATGATAACAAAGCAGTCAGTGGTACATATTCTTGTCTTTTACACCTGTGTTTGTTAGTAAGTGTTGAAATGACGTGTTTAGGCTTTTGGAATAAGATGCTGTGTTTTTGAGTGAAGTGTTCATGACATTTTGAAGGAGCATAGCACAGGGTCAGGCACTCCAAGAAGAACGGTGCAGAACTCACCCAGCTATGATCCTTTGGCTTCTCAGGAACTACTTGCCCAGTGACTCATTGTTACATCACAGAAGACTTGAATCTTTAGCAGCACTGCTGTGAGAATCTCAGAATTGTGGTAGTGTCATGTCATGGGAACAATGACATGCAGAACTTCAGAGTGTGCCACCAGTTCAGCACAAGGTTCATCATGAAGCTTGAAGTCTCCTGGGATGTTAACACTGTGTTTTGTGGCAAGCAGGTCCCAGCGCTGTGAACACACTGTGATCCGTCAAAACTTAAGTAACTACCGTATCTACCAGTCAATATAGTGTCTTTCTAGATTACTTGAACACACAGCAACATTGCTGTGATAACCTCAGATCTTACAGCAGTGTTGCCATGTCTTTGTTTCATGATTATCTCAATAATGAAATGGTTGGCATGATGTGATGAGTTGCTGTATCAACTGCACGTACAAATGGCTCTATATGTTCTGTTATAGATGCAGCTACAAGAATAATGAGTTACTGCAGCCACCAGGAGGCAGCTGTATTGACAAGCAGGAAAATGAAACAGAAGAAGAAGAAGAAGAGAGTCACACAAAGAAATTGAAAGTAGATGATGATGATAAGGAAAGTGTCAGGTCAGGAAATTGGCTTTCAGTGTTGACTGTTAAAAATGACAATCATAAGCCCACAAATACTGTCCAGTCTTGCATGCAACCAGCTCCACCCTTCTACTTCAACCTGCACCGTCACAGTCCTAAAGGACCCAAATTGTTACCAATTGATACTGTGATTCAGTGCCTCAGGAATGCCGGTTACAGAGCAAGTCGAACTCATTTTGACAGGGAAGCAGTTAGGACAAATGCAAATCTGTCAAACCTTGTAACAGTTTTGACAGAAGCTGCAAATGTTAATGTGCATTAAGTCTAGAAGAGCTGCTTTCTATTATAAAATTCTGTGATAGTCAGGCACATTAAATTGAAGTTGCTTAAACTGCAACTGATGTGCAGTATATCCAAATGTCAGATCATTCCTGTGGTGTGGTGCTACTCTTAATTTGTTTGGAGCAAGTGACACAGAATGTGCACTGACTTGCAAGTCTTTGTTTTTGTATTGAAGTGCATTTTTTTGTATGTTTTATGACATTACCAAGAGTCCTTCAAATATGGAAGAATATTAAAATAGTTCTCTGATTGCAGTAAACTATATACTTACTTACTTACTCCATGGAGCAGAATCCTTGAGAAACTAACCAGTTTTCAGCTAGTCAAGAAATTCCCCGCATTTTATGGAACCCAAAGGTTCATTATTACATTCACAAGTGCCTGCCACCTGTCCCTATCTTGATCCAGCTCAATCCAGTCCATACCCCCACATCCTACTTCCTGAAGTTCCAGTAAACTATATAATGACGACTAATTAAGTTGAGAGAAATAGCTTTGCTAGAGTATTCATTATTTCACCATCTACAGCTTACTGATGTTCGAAGTCAGGGCGCCTTATATTTTTCACATTTCATGTTTGGCATGTGGACTTCCACGTAGATTGCAAATTCTGCCCAAGTAAGGTGGAACACTGGAATGTGTCAAAGTGCTGCTGTATCTGATTATCATCCAATACATCTTGGTCAAACTCACTTCAATAAAAGGAGTCATTCTCTTCTACATCCAAAACCAGTTCTTGGCAGTTCCATCATCAGGGACTATGGTGTCCAATAGACATACACACTTGCTACTGATTTTTTCCTAGGTTTTGTACACTGTGGTGTGTGTGAGGGCTGCCTTGTAACCATCCTGCTGTTGTTACACATAGGGCATTGATCTGTGTCATTGGAGGTAATCATGGCCAGTGGCTAGTCTAACAGCAGCTATCATAACTGGTTTTGGCACAATGGGTGAAATGGTGAGGCAGTCACATGATTTGCCTGTGCAGCCGATTCACTTGTATTGGTCAGGGAGAATCTTCATCACTAAACCTGTGAGATGTTACGTCTAAGCTCATGATGAGGAATATTACATTTTTGTCATGTTGCAGGAACCTGGTATGTTTCCTACACTGTCCACACAAAGCTGCAGTTGTACTTGATTATGCAGTGTCTGGCTATAATATGGTACATTCATATAGTTGTCAAATAAAACATTACTGATTCACACACAGTTATGCACACTAAAGTACATGTAGTAAGGCAACACTAATAACCCTTTCAGGTAAAAACATGTATCCTAGATTTATAAACGTGTTTTATATTGTAACACTTTTGCTGGTTAACCTGAGGATTCATTACATGAAGAGCAGGAATGTACTACACATGCTGCTGCTCATAACAGTTATTCTCTTCATTCCAGTATTCACATGAACAAACCTGTTCCTATCAACAGCAGGTCACAACACATACAGTACAGTCTTGATGTTTGTGATTCATTCATACTCACAGAACTGTCACAAATATTGGAATCATGAATATCGGATCCATTTTCATTGTGAAACCCCTGTTTGGTTCCAAAAACATTAATAAAAATACACAATTAACCTGAAAAAAGCATGAATATTTATTTGTAATAAAATACAGACACTTTTTGGAAGTGTACAGTACACTGAACAGTTGCAAGTGAGGCTTATTCCATAGAGATGGTTGATGATGTTGGGTTATCCTTGTCAGATATGAAAGCAATCAGTTGAAGATGGAGGAATTTGGGTCAGTTGCAGCACAGTAACAGGAAACAATACATGTGCAGTGTAGTTAGAGGGCACAGAAGTACTGTGAATGACAGACCGTGACTGAGCTGAGAATGGTCTGTGCAGTGGCACGACAGTGGTGACACCAACACACAGGCCACTTGGTCACATCCTGATTTGTCAGAACCAGGCATGGAAGGTCAAAAGCCCAAACACTGAGGTTTGTGAATTTTGAGGCTGTTCTGTATTTAGTTAAAACCTGTGGCAACATTTCAGTAACCTTCTGCCCACGTTCATGGACGCGCAGTGATCACCTGCACCTCAGACCTTTCTCCCTGCTAGTCACACAAATAATGCCCTCCCCACTCTTCCAACTTTGTATTGCCACATTATATGAGGGCCCTGGGAAGTGTTGCCATTATTTCACATCAGCATTCCTCATTTGATCACTGCACTTGCAAGAAGTACAGCAAATAAAAGTACATACATGACATTGGTCATCTGTAGATGGTGCAGGAAACATGATATAAATTAAGAGTTGTATTTTACCAAAATATGAAAATTACATTTACTGCCAGAATGTACAGCTAATTGAAAAACATACGTGTCCTTGTGGCATGAATGGAGTTACCTGTGGGAAAACATGCATGGTATGGACCTCTGGTACTGGGTACAGCTGCTGTAGTGTAAAGTCATTTAGTCCCAACACTCTTAGTGAAGGTAAGATTGTAAGTAATCAAAACTCAATTCTTGTCAGGCTACTGAAATCCTGTTCCAAACACACAGGAACAAGGAAGTTTTTTCAATGTAGCTGACAGTGACTATCCATGGAGATTGTAGAAAGAACTGACCTGTTCAGAATAAGAGCGAAAGTGAGGAAGTTCTTAATCTACTTGCTGTGAGTTTCTTCTTTCAGTTTGATAATGTACAAATTCTTTTCAACTGTTGTCCGCGATACATTGGCCATGCTGTATGTATCACAGTTATTTTCTCATGCACCTTCTACTTCTGTAAAAATGCTATGACCTTCTCAGCAAGTTTCTTGTATGTAGAAGCCTGCAATAAAAAGTCATAATACACAACAATTTACATAGCAACCTTTGCTACATTTACAAGATAGAATGTGACAGTCATGAATGTTGCTGGATGGGCTGAATGCACAAAGAAGTTTCAAAGTATGGTAACAAACACTCTGATGCTAAGAATATTATTCTGTCTTCAGTGTATACAGGGTGCAGGTGTAGCGCACAGTACACATCAGACTCTGACTTTGTCACCATTGCAATTCAAACCTTTGTCCCATCATGGCAGAAGGACTTGTAGCTGGCAAAAAAGAAACTGGTGTTAAGTTTCTGTAGCCAGAAGGTGACAGCTTGCTTCACATCTGTGTCTGCTGCAAATTGCTTGTCAGGCAGGTGCTTCTTAAAGGGTCCAAAGAGATGGAAATCGTGGAGTGTGAGGTTGGAACTGTAGGGAGGGATGCTCTTGTGACTGGTTACAGCACCACAGCAGGGAGGGTGGGACTGTAGAGAGGGATGGACTTGTGACTCGTTACAGCACCAGTGGCCCTGGGCATGAAGCTGAACCTTCCACTCCATGTGTCCTCATGGCAGGCACAGGGACAACTTCTGCCTGACTAATATTAATTTTCTTTACCTGAGAGCTGTTTGGTAGTGCTATGACTATTGGCTTTCCATTATCTGTTGTTTCTGTTATTGCAGTATCCAATGGTATGTCTTGTAACAACTCAATACCTGCAATACATCAAACAGAATAGCTACTGCAGACACTTCAGTAAGGACAACCAGAGTCTGTAGGATGAGATCTGAACCCAGGACTTCTAATATACAAGCCGGGCATGCTGGCACTTGACCAGAATATCTGGTTAATTCTGAATTAGAATAGGCAATGGAACATAATCCATGACAGCTGAAGAAATTTTGTGATAACATTTGTATGTCATAATCAGTCAAATTGTGTCATAACATTTATATGCCCTCATATTGCTCCAATTGTACATACACATAACTCACATTATGTCCAGTATGCCCTGATCACTCATAATGGTGCATAATGTTCGAACCAAAAGTCATCATTACCTAGTTCAGAAGCAAGGACTTCAGTACCATGGCCATGAAGAGAGACAGAATGCTGACATTTTGGACACACAATTGTGTTCATGTTCTGGACAACTCCTATAATTGGGACCTTCAGTCTCTGGAACATGATGGCACCTCTCCTAGCTACTTCCAGTGCTGCAGCCTGGGGTGTTGTTACCAGCACAACACCTGATAACAACAAATAGTGACAGTGATAGCATTGTTATTTACACCTCATTTATTTATTGCAGCCACTCTTTATAAATGTGCCTTCTGTCCCTCCTTTGTGACAAACAGCCCTCCTTAGAGCCATAAGAATTCATATAGAAAATTTCATGAAAATCTGGGAAGCAGTGTAGTCACTGACATTAGGTCACAGATGGACAGACAGACAGACATGGTATCCGCATAAAACATTCTTTTTTTTTACTTCATAAAGAATGCCTAAAAACTTAGCTAATGAAAAGTTTTGTGTAAGCAATAAAACTCTAGCAACTTAATTAACAGGTAATTTAGTGTAACATTCAAAAACCAAAATATAAGGAAGGACTCTCAGGATGGCTAGTGCTGGGTAAGGTGGTATACTTCAGTTGGAAATGGTATTAATAACGTGTTCTGTTGGCATACTTACGTTACAGATGGCACTAATAATGTGTTATACTGGCACACTTCAGTTACAGATGGCACTAATAATGTGTTCTGCTGGCATACTTCAGTTACAGATAGCACTAATAATGTGTTCTACTGGCACACTTCAGTTACAGATGGCACTACTAATGTGTTCTGCTGGCATACTTCAGTTACAGATGGCACTAATAACGTGTTCTGCTGGCATACTCCAGTTACAGATGGCACTAATTATGTGTTCTGCTGGCATTCTTCAGTTACAGATGACACTAATAATGTGTTCTGATGGCATACTTCAGTTACAGATGGCACTAATAATGTGTTCTGCTGGCATACTTCAGTTACAGATGGCTAATAATATGCTCTGCTGGCATGCTTCAGTTACAGATGGCACTAATTATGTGTTCTGCTGGCATTCTTCAGTTACAGATTCCACTAGTAATGTGTTCTGTTGGCATGCTTCGCTTAAAGATAGAATTACGAAGGGGTGCTGATAAGTCCTTAGCCCGGCCTACTTCCCGATGTCATAGGACAGAATCGATAGTGTTGTTCGAAAGAGAGGTCTGTTCATGTGCCAAATTGCAAGTCTTTTCTTGTTACAGAGGCTGAAAGGAAGCATGTCATGTGACGCATGTGATTTCAACAACATGGAGACGCAAGATGTCATCAAGTTTTTTTTTTCCTGCAAGGCAAGGCGCCGAAGGAAATTCACGCCATTCTGACAGAAACATTAGGGGAACATGCACCATCATATGCCACCATCAAAAACTGGGTGGCCCAGTTTAAACGTGGTGATATTTCCACCTGTGATGTGCCTCATCCTGGATGACACAAAACAATGACCACCCCGGAGATTATTGATCAAATTCACGAGCTAATCTTGGAAGACCGCCGGAATTTGGCTAAATCAATAGCTGAGCAACTGGGCATCTCACGTGAGCTGGGTGTGTCCATCATTCATGAAGATTTGTACATGCAGAAGCTCTATGCGAAGTGGGTCCCAAATTGCCTGAACATGGATCAAAAATGTCAACAGTGTCAGTCGTCTGAGCAACTTTTGGAATTTTTTCGGCGCGATCCAAATGATTTCCCGTCGCGATTGGTGACCATGGATGAAACCTGGTTATATCACTATGACCCAGAAACAAAGCAACAATCAATGGAGTGGCGACATAGTGGCTCACCCTGCCCTCAAAAATTCTGACTGCAAAAATCCACTGGAAAAGTTCTTGACTCCATTTTTTGGGATCAAGACGGCATCCTCCTCATTGATTATCTCTGAAAGGGCCAAACTATCAACACAGAGTATTACTTATCTCTGCTGGTGCAATTGAAGGACATTTTGAAGGAAAAATGCAGCGGGAAGGTCACCAAGGGGGTCTTGTTCTTGCACGGCAATGCCCTGGCTCACCCTCCATATTCTCGCATTGGACTACCACCTGTTCTCTGGGCTGAAAAAACAACTGAAAGGTCGTAATTTTTCATCTAATGCTGGGGTCATTGCTGCCGTGGAGACCTGGTTGGATGGACAACCTTCTGAAATTTTTTTTGAGTGGCTTGCAAAAGTTAGAACAACGGGCTAAGATGTGTATTGAGCTTCGTGGGGAGTATGTTGAATAAAGCCTGGGTTTGGTTGCTGTAGCTTGTTTCCTTCCTGGTCAGGCTAAGGACTTATCAGCACCCCTCTCCCTCCCCATAATAATGTGTTTTGCCTGCATATTTCACTTACAGATCGTACTAATAATGTGTTTTGTACCTGCCAATGGCAAATTCTGTACAAGAGAGAGGTGAGTGTCCCCTGTTCCAGGAGGTGTGTCCACCACAAGGTAGTCAACTGCATCCCATGCCACTTGACGCAGCAGCTTTTCAATTGCACTCATCACCATGAGTCCTCTCCATATAACTGGTGACTTCTCATCCACAAGGAAGCCCATTGACATGCTGAAATCACAAACATCTGACATCTGGGTTTCTTGCAGCCATGGATGACAAGATTATGGTCACCTGGGAAGTGACACTTTGGAGTCTAGTGGTTCAGAGGAACATGTTCTGACACGCAGATGGAAGTACCAAATTTCTCTGAAACGTTGGTACCTCTTTAGTAGACTACAGTGCATCATGTCCCAGAAGATCACAATCATGATATAACATTTGTCTGACTGATTAACATATACACCATCTAAAGTGAGTTTTCTTTGTCACAATTATAGGCATTTCATGATATCCTAGATGTTTAAAAATACTACAAACAAGCAAGACAAAAGTAAAAACAGAGGGAAAAAAGAATAATGAATGCTCATTGCAGCAGTCTCTTCTAAAATGGCAGTTGTTCCACAACCTCCCACAAGACAACAAAACATAATGGGACAGAACTAAGAACAACTGTATTGCAAAGCATCATAGATATGTGGAAGAAGTCTCTACTAGAAGGTGACATGGCAGATCATCCTGCTGCATTTCTCTGGTTGGCCAAGAGGAGACAGCAGTACTGCTTGAGGGCAAACTTGACACCATAAATCTCCAACAGTACTCCTGCACTGTTCAAGGCATTAAGGTCTGGCTGGCAGTAGGTAGGAGAGGTCAGTTCATGAGACAAGATAAGAACCAAGTGCCATTGCAGCAGTAAATATCCTACTGGATTATTATTTGTCAGGGCAACTATGATATTAGAGTAAATACATATTCTAACTTGTCCTTAACCTGAGCCAGTTGAATCCAATCCTACTTCTTTAAGATCAATTTTGATAGTATTCTGCCATCTATACTTAGGCTTTCCAATCACTCTCTTTTCTTCCAGGTTCCCACCCCCCAAGATCCTATGTGGATATTTCTTCACTCCCATGCGTTCTACATGCTCCTCCCATCACACTTTGCTTGTCTGATCACCCAAACAATATAGTGTGCAGTAAAAATCATGCATCTCCTTATTATGCTTGTGTAGACCACTTAACAACAAGAATGTAAGCATGGTGATGTTTGTGATGTAGTTAAATGTAATAAAAATTTAATTTTTAATCTTTGGGTTTCCAATTTTGTCTATGATTTTAGTGATTTTTCAAGGTGCACGAAACTTTGATTATAGTGAGATGACAAAGTATACATTTTATTCACTTTCTGCAGTTCTGGCAGAGCACTGCTACAATCCCCTGATATGCTGTGAACTGCTCACCCAGTGACACAGTGCCACATCCCAAAAGACCTGAATCATCAGCAGCACCACTGTGACACCCTTAAATCTTGCAATGTGATAAAATTTGGCATGAGTATGGGAGGTGTTTAGGACATTGTGTGCATCTACTGTCCAGTGTTTTTCAAAACTTAATTTTTAATTATAAGAATTAATGACAACTGACAGTTTTGCATTCTAGTGCTTAACCCTACAATTTGATGGACCATAATCTGACTTAGGCTTGCTTAATATAAAAAGCAACTTACCACTGCAATCCATAATTGACTAAAGGGATCATCATGTTATCTGAAAATGAATTAAAACTTCTCAATTGCATTTTCTAAAATGTGCTTACATAATAATAAAATGTTTGAAGAATGTGCACTTGGTTATATGTGTATGTGCTTCACTTCATTTTCTGCCTCTATCTTTATTGTAGTCAATTGCTAAGATGGTATAGCATCAGTGATAAATTAGTGAATGAGTACAAAGCATTGTTGGAATGATACTAATTCAGAGAAAACCCTACCCCAGTTCAACTAGTCCACTATAAATCCAACACGGACTGGTCTGGGATTGAAACCCAGCCTCCACAGTGGCAGGCCAGTGACTAACCACCTGAGGCATGGCATGGCCCACAAGCTATTATTCTGTCCAGAAGATGTATGCAGTATTTTCCCAGAATACTGTATTCTTCACTTCCTTTCCATGTTGGAATCCTTCAGGTATTATCTTGCTGTTCCCTCCTGCTTCAGCACACATGAAAGTATCTGTGTCTCAGGAACAGCAGCAGTGAAGCAACATACCTTTTGTTACTAGTGGAGTTTCATGCAGGTTCATCATAAGCGGAACAGAAGGACCATACACATCTGTGTCAAGCAGTCCCACACCTTTGGTTGGTTCAATAGTCTTCAATGCTGCTGACAGGTTAACTAATAAGAGAAAAAGCAATGCTATCATAGTAAACAGGGTCCTTATTTTATCTGACAACTATGATTTGTCACTTCCCACTGCCAGTATGGGCATTTAGCTTCAGTGGGCTATACTAGCCTTGATAAGCAACCTAACAGGAAGTAATAAATCCCAACATTTGCACACAGATTACCCATATGCTTCTCTACACTAACGCTTACATTAAAATCCACCATTCAAGGGCTCAGAAATATGAGGATTCAAGAGGGAGAAATTTTAATATTGCTACTTTTACAGAAAACTCACCTGCAGTTGTGGATTTTCCAACACCACCCTTCCCTGAAGCCACAAGTATTATATGTTTGACTCCTCTAATTGGTTTCTGCTTTGGCAATCCACGTGCCATGAGCTGTGCCTGTCTGTCTTCCAATTTTGAACTGTCATTCTTTTGGTGATTACAACAAATGTTCACCTGAGAGTGAAAACAATATTTGACATTTATTTCATTACAGTAAAATTATGTGGACTGACACTAGAAATTAAGCACTCAGCTCTACAGAATATGAAGTCTTACAGTACTAGTATTTGCCATATGTTTAGTGCTTGGTGTGACTGGGTGAAACAGAGAGTAACTTCACCCCACATTGCAAGGGTACAAATGTCAGACTTCATCTGCCATAGCTACAATAGACTATTCTCTATGAGGAAGAGTTGAGGCTGGAGAAGCAGTTGAGCATTGGCATGTAATACAGCACATCACAACCAGATGGCAGCATTGCTATAGATGAAACTAACAGTTAGATCTAAGAGTAAAGGAATGAGTGATGAAAGGAACAATGCAGCAGTTCGTCAGTATTATGGCGGCTTCTCATATGGCTAGTATAATTAAAAAACTGCTGGAATGCTTAAACTTAACGTTTACCATGCCGAAGTGAATGAAGTATATAAATAAAGGAAAGGATTACAAAAGTCAAACACAACAGTGTTTTATAGTGTTCTTAAATATACTATAACAATATGGGCATATTGTCACTATAAAATACTGTTGTGTTTGACTGTTGTAAAGCTTTCCTTTATTTATGTTGGAACGCTGATTACAGGGATCATATTGGGATAAATTTTTTGGTACAATAATGTACCAGGAATACATATAATGATATAGTTGCTTTCCTTGTTGATATCACAGTGTGCAACAGCTAGAACTTCAAATTAGGAATGACAACCAAAATTATATCCACAAACTCTACCATAATACTTGTACACTGCTTGTAACAGCCCTGGCTATTGCAAATAGTGGCAAGGGAATGTAGCAAATTTCATAATATTTTAAATGTAATGTATTAGATCTGTGGTAGGGAACTGATCAGTTACATTTCTATATGTACACTAGAAAATACATGTGATCTGTACTACAACATACACAGGGGTTTTTGGATGTTGACTGAGCAGGATTGAGCACTGCAGAGAGAGTGGTGTCATTGGTCACTATGCAGCAACAAAGTTGTCCACTCTCTGTGAGCAGTCCCACAATTTTTATATATATATATATATAAAAAGAAAGAAAAGAAAAGAAAGGGAATAATATATGTTGTTACTGTTCACACTGTGAGAGAATTTTTAGATTGTAGAATGGGTTCTACTGTAAGCTGGACACCTTGCATATGCATTTAGTATTAACAAGAGCACAATTATAAATGTGAGTAAATACTTTTGTGTTACTTCTGCAAAATTTATGTTAACGGAACATAATAATTTACCTACATCCCACATTCATTAATTCTGTATTCACATTCAATTAATCCCCAAAAGGTCACATATGAGACCATGGGGTATAGAATTGGTCAACAATTACAAACATACAAATAACTGTTGTAACAGACATTAGAAAAGTATAAAATATGTCCAACAAGAAGCAGAACAGTAAAAGAAATACAAATAATATAATAATACCGACACACTACAATTTATGTATGTATTATTAAATTATAAAAACTGAAAAAAGCTGAAAGACACCTATCATGAATATAAGTTGAACATAATTAGACATTATATACAACTAAACAAAGAATTAATGCATACAACTGTAAGTCATATTATAAAATGTTAGTAACAAATTTAATAAGAACAGACATGTTATGCATTGAAATGTAATGAAAGGTTACAAAAAATTATAAAAGGCAATATATTATGTAGCCAACCAAGATCTTAGATACTATTGTAATTAAAATATTCATCCAATGAATAAAAATAATTTGAATAACGAAAATTCCTTAGAACCAGTTTAAACTGTTTAATATTATGAGACAAATTTTTTATATGAAGATTATTTGAAAATCTTAATGCCCATATAATAGATACCTCTTTGATAAAGTGACAATTTAGATGTAGTCTGATGGAGTTTAGAACTTTGTCTAGTAACCTTACCATGAATATCTGAATTAACCAAATCTTGCAAAGGAAAATAAGAAGTCAGTTATGTGAACAATCCTAATGAACATACTTTATATGTTAATATCACATATATTCCGACAAACTCTAAAATTTTTTCGCAGAATAAATTATTTATATATATATATATTATTATTACTGATAAATTTGTACAGAGACTTACACTGAATATGTTACGTTTACTTGAGGAGAGTAGCAACCTTCGAACTGCAACGATGTTACGCATATCTATAGTTCAGAGTGCTTGTATATGTACATAGCACAATATATAACGACGATTAAATTTCTTTAAAGCTAAAATATTACAATTAAATAAATTTTCTTGGGTTTAAGCATTAAAATATTAGGCTTTTGTTCCGAAACACCACCTTTTTACTTGTGTCGTATGGCTCACCAAAGATTATCAACATACTGACGCCGTTGTCATAGTAACGAGTATGAAAAATTTTCATTTAAGAGTCAAGTGCACGATTTAATACTTGATTCATAATTTATTATTCGTAACTTAGCAGCCTAAGACAATTAAGACCACAGTAAAATTTAAAATTTAAACGTATGCGTATTGTAATGCGTTTACTAATTTTTTTACTTGTGTTTATTAAAGATATTGCACCTATATTGCGCGTTGTGGACGACTTTGCTACATATCATTCTCATCCCCACCGGAAGTATCATATGTTCACGACTCTTCAATCCATCTACGTAAAGTGGCAAGAAGATTGATGTTTTTAATATGTGACAGTAAGTTTATTTTAAGTATATTTTTATACGTGCATTGTAGTGTGTATTCTAAATGCACATACCACTGGTTTTATATATTTGGCCTCTGTTTTGAATTAAAGATATGTATATATGCTTATGTCAAACTAGCCTACGCCGAGACAACGTCCATCGCAGGCGGTAAAAAGCCTACACCTAATGTCTTGTCAGTTGAATTTCGGGGGAATATGTGGTAACAGATAGTGAAAATCATTGTGTTAACCGATGTTTATAGTGCCATGAGGTGGGTGCAATTAACAATTACGTGTAAAATACTCAAACTTGCATACATACGAACCAGTACTCGGGGTTATAGTGTACAGAGCCATTAGCTCCATTAATACAGTCTAGGAAAAGGAAGGTACCAAACTAGGAGTGCTAAGAAAGTCAATTTATGTGTCGATTTTTGTCGAGTTGGATAAATGAAGTTATTTCTACTGGGTAAAATTATTGTTATTTGAATTTAGATTTAGTTTGTAACCCAATTGTTGTCAGAAGTATACTTCTCGTCGTATTCTCGAAGTGGATTGATCGACACAAGTCGAATATGTTTGAATTTAAAGTTTTGCATTGAAATGTATTATTGTTTACTTAGAAAGTGTGAAAATATATACAAGGCTTGTAAATTTGGCTGTTGAAAACAGGGTGTTGTATGCTCCATGTAACTGCAGTTATTTTTAAATTGTACAATTGACAGTTGATAATTGGACGCGAGTCTTATAAATTAGTATAATTAAGTCGGTATGTATCCAGATTTTATGTAATTTACATATGATTTGTGAAATGTACAATGCAGTGGGCACATTTTTAAAAATAATTTGTGTAGGATATGTCACAGCTATTTGTTCATAATTTAATTCTTTCATACGCTTTTTGTTCATAATTCAGTTCTTTCATATGCTTCTTTTGCCAGTGTATACCGGGCTTCTATTGTGGTATTTTAAAATTATTGTTGCCTGAATTTGCCTGTAGTAAATTTATCATCAACTGATATTAGACATTATTGTCAAACAGTGCATTTTGATTTCTGACTTGCCTGCTGTTTATTAGCATGGTTCTAATTACCTGAACTAGAGGATGGAATAAGAGCTGAATCATATTTGCAGCACCATGAAACTGTGTGTGTAATTGTGTGTGTGTGTGTTTCTGCACGTGCACACATGAGTGTGCATGCGTCCATGCACACACGCAAATCTATATACATGGTGTCCTAAAGGTACTTTACTGAGATTATACTTGTGTTACACTTCAGTACTATTTTGTTTACAACCAAACACCAGCAAGAAGTGAGAGTAAGGAGCTACAAAAGTGTTGCTGTTTTCTATACTGTGTTCAGTGTGTTTTTTCCTAAACACCAAGTTGCAAATAATATAGTAGTGTTTTCCTGGAACATGAGCGTGTATTGGTAAACTGACTTCTGGGACACTGGGATACACACATACGCATGTGTGTGCATATGTGCATACACGTGCGCATGCGCGCGCACGCGCGCACACACACACACACACACACACAGGGTGGTTGAGGACTCTTACTTTGAAGGGTTGTGGCTTTCTCAGTATCTGAATGTTTAACAACAAACAAACCAGTGTGTTTAAGTTTTGTTGTTAAGTTTACAGTAAATATTCAAAATGACCACCAATAATCTCATCACCCATCTTGGCATGTCATTGGACATGTCTCTTAATAACTGAATCCCTGGTCTTGTCTTCATAGGCCTGGTGGCTGAGAACAGCAGATGTTTGTGACAGAACTAAGTGCATAGGTGTTTTACTGCCCTTTGGTCAGAGGGCAGGAACAGATCCATTTAGTGAAATGTGTTCTGTTTTTCATACAAGGTGACAAAGTGCATGAACTTGGTAATCTCAGGGTGATAATGAGTGATGAATTTATAATCCAGGACATATATGACGATAAAACAAATGAAGAAATAAGTGAAGAACTAAATGTCTACAGTTATGGATTATAGATGAAAATGGACTCAACATTATTAAGAACTCACAATACATATATTTCCAAGTTAGCAGAAGACTGGCAGAAGAAACGTAGGTTGACCAGGGAAAGATGGAGAGACTGATATGCGTGAAGACAGAACAAAACAGAAAATGGAATATACCCTGTTACTGCTGGTGCTGTTGTTGATGATAGTGGTGTTGATGATGACAATGATCACAAAGTGTAAAACATTGCAGACCCATATGCATGAATTTAATTTGTTGTTTCTTTCATATCCTGAATGTTTTCTTCTACAGGTTTTTCTTGGTTTCCCTGTGTCTATAAGCAAATGCTGAGATGGTTCCCAAAATTTCAAGTTGCCACTACGTGCTTCTCATGTAGGCCTCCCAACTTAAATTTATTAGTAACCAATTTCATAATCTGTATAAGTGTAAAATAACCACTGCCACCAGGTGACAACCCAGTTGCAGATAATAAATATTATTATTAAATTCCATGAGATCCTTATTCACAGCTATCTATTGTTAATTCAGAATTAAGCCTCTTGGCCAAACAGAACTGCAGCTGTACAGACAGTTACAAGTAAATGTATATCTGTGGGGTTTTGGGGTCTCACAGTGGTGTAGTTGAAGTTTCATGTCTGACTGGATGTTACACTTGGTTGTTGGATGAGTGTTTCCAGCATTTCAGAGGATCATACTGCCCTCGTCTTCAGGGATGACACAGTCCAAGACTGGATTGCTCGACCCTGCAGAGTGCTGGTATAATTCCACTTCCTCTTAACCTCAGCAGTCAGCTTTGAATGCCAGCCACTTTACCCTGGGACCCATTAAACAGGTGGCTGTATCAACCCCAGAGCTGGTGTGCCAGGCACCAGACCTCAGATCATCCAGCTCATAGCTGAGTCATTGTAGTGACTAAACTATCTTAGCTGTCCCTCATAAGTGCATTTTATCATTTCCTCTGGACCACACAAATCCAATTGGTGAGATGTGCTTCCTGATCCTGACTGAACCAAATTCCCAAGCTCATGTAGAATTAAAGCATTCTTTAATTGAATTCTCCAACCACAACATGATATACTGCACAGTTGAAGCTGCTTTGAGCACCATTTGCTGCATGTTGTGCAGAAAGAGGATGGAGTGCCATCTGAAACTGTTCTGACACTCCTGCACTAGTGACCAGCTCTACTGCAGTTTGTTCCGCTGTTTGTACTGGTAGCTGTACACACTGTCATGAACATGAGATGAGAGGAAGCAGTGAAAAATGTCTGTGTGAGGTTTGAGGTCTCCACATTGTTGTTGAAGATTCTGGTCTTTTGGAATATGACAGTACGATGCTGAGTTCATATTGCTGAACAGTTGAAAGGATGTAGTGCCTGCATTTTCAAGAAGAAAAAATTCAGCTGTTTTGTGCAAAATGGCTGGCCCAAGACAACTTAGAATGGATATGTAACTTTTGATTTCTGTTTTTTGGAGAAGGCCTGAACCTAGCCTGACCTGAAACATTGTCCATGCAACCGACTTGAGGGCCGGGTCAGGCTGCAAGTGAAAACCTCCAATCATGGATGCTTGGTAACCTGTGTTGATACTTAGGTGATTTTAAAAAAGTATCTCCTTTTAGAGGGACAGAGGACAGGATCTTGAACCTCAGCATCAACCTTGAAAAATACAAAGTGCCTTAGGAAAGGTTAATCTGGCTTGCACATATGGTATGGCCTGCCTGACTGCAATGGAGAAATGATTTACAGTCATGAATTTTGCTCTGCAGGTGGCACAATTCAACAGTGTGGTACATTGACTGAAATGCCAGATAATTCAGTGGAAAACATTTTTAAGTTTATCAAGGTTATTTCACAATAGTCTGCCATTTGCTCTTACTTTCCATTATTGCCCCAGAACTCAAGCTTAAAAATTAAGCCTTGAAGTTTGTAATTTTTGTATAAGATCTGTGTAGGCTGCCACCTGGTTTGTTGTGAAGCTCTGCCATTTTATCCAACGTGGCTGTGAGGCATAGATCTGATAGATCTTGTGTACTGGTGTGTGGGTTTTCACAGCAGTTGTTGTTAAGGTGTTGGCCATCTTTTGGGTTTTTACATGTAGTAAAGGTTTATGAATCAGATTCAGTCACGCTAAAGATGGCAGCAGTATAATCCCTTGAAACATGGGAACAGATCTTTACTACACAGTTTTAAAAGCCCCTGTAAAAGACCATCACATGAACTTTGGTGTTGATGACAATATAGTATTTTGTCTGCATGTGAGTGTATTTTGTCTTTGTTGCCAGTATGGTTCACAGTAGTTTATCAGCCTCCTCATCAGTTCAGGTTTTGTCATTGCATGTTGAAACCAGATTTCAAAGCAACCTGAGACGGTGTTTCATGAGAGGCAAAGCAGTTTTGTGTATTCATGATTTTTATGATAATATAGCCCACCCTGTTGCTTTGAGTGGTGTGACGAGGACTCATTAATGAATTGGAAAGGAAATTATCATGGGATGATATGAGGTATGGTGGATTCTGAATGTTTGTGATTATTGGGCCTGGTAAAACCATCACAGACATTGGAATCTGATGTCAGCGTAAAATGCTATTTGGTTCCAAGAACTTATGAAATACCAGTAGTGAAGATGCTCATGAATGTTTATTTGTAATAAAATACAGACACTTTTTGGAAGTGTACAGTATGCTGAACAGTTGCAAGTGAGGCTTATTCCATAGAGATGGTTGATGATGTTGGGTCATCCTTGTCAGATATGAAAGCAGTCAGTTGAAGATGGAGGAATTTGGGTCAGTTGCAGCACAGTAACAGGAAACAATACATGTGCAGTGTAGTTAGAGGGCACAGAAGTACTGTGAATGACAGACCGTGACTGAGCTGAGAGTGGTCTGTGCAGTGGCACAACAGTGGTGATACCAACACACAGGCCACTTGGTCACATCCCGATTTGTCAGAACCAGGCATGGAAGGTCAAAAAATGGTATTAAAATGAGTGATTGTGGAAGATTGGCATCCCAGACATTGAGATTCTGTTGTATTGTACCAACATTTGCCTGCAGAGACTGAAGAGGTCATGGCAAACTGCAGTCAGGGTAGGGACAGGAGACTGTTGCAGCTGTGATGGGAATGATGTGGTGGAGGTGGTGGTGAGCATCAGCAGTGTTGAGTAGAGTTACAAAATTGGAGGTTCTCATAGCAGTGTTGTCGAGATTCAGGTCTTCTGGTACATTTTGATACATCATTAGATAATTAGTTCCTGACATTTTAGAGGATCATAGTGCCTTTTGAATGCTGGCAACTGATTTCCCAGCAATACAGCATCACATCCCTGCAGACTTTTTTCTGTGTGATTAGTCTGTTCAGCTGCATGATTGTTGCAGTGTTGTATGTGCTGGGTTGTAGCATGTTGTGTGGTGCCAGATACCTGAAAGTGTGTTCTTTGTGTCTTTCCAGATTTAAAATTGTTGCGTGTGGGAGCAACAGATAATGGGATTGAAGGCTGCCATCCAGGCATTGAAGTAAGTATGTTTTTATTACACATGGTGTGGAAGCAGCATTTTTTAAATTTTGAATAGAAAGAAAAGTGTTTGTTTAGCGCATGCACACACACACACACGCACACACACACACACACACACATTGTCTTTCAGTAGTGTTACGTTTTAAACATGGCTTTGCTCGAGTCATGCAACGAAAGCCAACTGTGTGCACAATGTTGTCTCTGTTGCAACATTATGCGGTAGTACTGTACCGCCCTTTATGTGGCCACCGCCACTGTGCAGAACATGGTGCTGCACACAACTAGAGAGGCTCTGATTCATACCTAGGTGGGTTGGTTCTGCCTTTTATATGAAGCATTATTGCTTAATGTCTGATGTCACCAAGACTTCAGTCAAGGATTCCAGTCTTTTAGAAAGTGATGCTGTGATGGTGGGTGAGTTGTTCCTGACAGTTTGAAGGTTTATGGTGCCTTTGTCTTAAGGGCCAAGAAGTCCAAAAAGAATAGACGATGTGGGAGGAAGTGTGGTTGGTGTAATTGTAGTGGTTATGAATGTTGGTTAGTCTGAGAGGGAGGGGAGGTGTGGGAGTGGCCGTGTGTGCTGGTGTGGTCTTGTTAGACATTGTGTGGTGAGGGAGCTGGTAACTACATTAAATGGTCAGATATCAGGGGCTCTGAAAAGGGTTGGTTCTGGTACAGTTGATGAAGATTTCACCTAGTTTGGCACCATGAAGTGTCTGCATTTTCACCATGAACTTCAGGATGTAGTACAGATGGAGTGAAGAGAAAGTGAAGCATTACAGCGAGTTTTGAAACATTGGGAGCCATTAGCCCAACAACACAGTGTCATTCCAGAACAGCTGAGACCAGCAGCACTACTGTGTGAACCTCAGATCTCACAAGACCGTAGTCTTTTGTGAAGCAAAACTTCATAAGAATTCCAGTGTACCATTGAGTGAGTGCCTTGTAGCTCATTAATTTGTATGGTAGGAAGTGTGAGATTGGTTCTGTTGCTGCTTCATGATCTCATTTTTAATGTCCAGTAATGAGACTGTACCTTGTACAATGCTGTATGTTATTGCACTATCCATGCACCCTGTTACGTATACCACTACATCAGGAATCCTTCTGTTTTCTTCCACTCGTGTTTCTTCAGCTTTGCCTGTAGCCCACTCATATTTAAGCAGAACTTTTTATGTTTACTCCTTTGACACCAGTGAACATGAAATTGTAGCAGAGAAACCAATGGTAATCAGCTGCTTTCCATAAAAGAATGTAAAATTGCCCCTGGGCATATCATGAAGGCATACAGGTGTAGGAGAGCAGTAATGTTCATGTCCTGTCCATTTTACCCTGGGGGAAAGGGCCTCCACTACATACTGAATAGAAGGCTGGGTGTGTCACAGAGCTAGTCTGGAGGTTTAGAGAACTGGAAAGTTTTATGCTTGGTAAGCAAATTTGATGTGTATTGGACCCTTAAAGAAACTCACCATACACTCACCCACACCAGTACACTCACCATACGCCAGTACACTCACCACACGCCAGTACACTCACCACACGCCAGTACAATCACCACACATCAGTACACTCACCCACACCAGTACAATCACCACACATCAGTACACTCACCATATGCCAGTACACTCACCACACACCAGTACACTCACCACATGCCAGTACTCACCATATGCCAGTACACTCACCCACACCACTGCTACTGCAACATGAAAATTGTAACCATTAAAACAATATAAACACGTTATTAGCTACGACCACCTGACAAAAAACTGCAAAACTTCGCACCTAACACACACCACAAAGTCCATAATTTACATTAACGCCACCTCATGCATCTCTACAGAACTGGGTGGCCCATGTGGTAATCAGCACTATAGTCATGAGCTCCTGATGATGGGCATAGCAGTGCCCGAAATATGTTGAGCCTATCATGAGTGTAATAAAACAATAAGTGGCGTCTAGTTGGTTCTTATTCTTCAGCTTGGTCAGCAGTTTATCCCTGGTTTGTCGAGCCTAGCTAGTCGCTGTACAGTTGGTGCTGTTTTGGCTCCCTGGTTTCTTTACACTGTAAATAAAAGTTGACAGATGCTGGTAAGAAGCCATAGGCATGGAGTTGATTATTTGGCCAAGAGACAGTAGGAAACTGTAGGAAATGGCATCTGAGACATGGGGCAGGAGTGTGACCTAGTTGACCACAGTCAGTGTCTTTATGATCGTAGGTCAGACTGAATGACAAGGCAACACTCACCATTCAATCATTGTGTCATGTCTCAGTTGGTGCTGTATGACCATTGCAGTTGATGCAGCTAAGAAACAGTTCAAACTGTTGCCTTTCTGATGTTGCAGGAAAGCAGAGAAGTTAAAAGAAAAAGTCCAGAATTCAAGAGACTTACTTAATGACAATGAAGCCTGGGTATGCCAGCAGCAGTTGCAGGTGGGTGCAGTTGTATGTGCATGTTGACTGGCAGTTATTGGAGAATGACAGACAGACAGACACTTACAGTTCAAAATTCAGAACAGATTAAATATGGGAATTATTGCTGCTGTTCACTTCATAAATTTCTCTCTTCCTATCTTCCATTGAGAAACATGAAGGTAACAACATTTAAAATTACATTATTATTGTGCCCTTCCTACTCCATTATTGGGCCTGCATTTGTCAGCTGAAGTTCTGCAGGACCCAGGTAACAACAAAGCATGGAAGCATGTAGGAGGCAGGAAAATGTACATGCACAAACACAAACAAATGTTTGCAAGGTTTGTTACTGTCCCACACATGAAGGTGAATGTAAGAGTAGGTTAATAAATGACAATAGCCACTTTGCTGAAACTGTTCAGATGTCACTAGTAATTTCACTGTTCAAGTTATGTGAGTAAAATAAAATAAACATGCACTGTGCCACACATGGCATCACTACATATACAGTATGTGCTGCAACAATACATGATGTTGCACATTTCTCTTGTTTTGCATGGGTGTGAAATACAGTGGTAACAGAACGTAGACTCAGGGGATTTGAAACAGGGTGCCAAGGAGAGTACTGGACCTGTTTGGGAGGAAGTACAATACCTTGGAGAAGCTTGCATAATGAGGAGTCTCATAATTTGTAGTGCCCACGAGGTGTATAAGGGTGATGAGTTGGATGGGATGTATAGCACACGTGGGAGGGAATAGAGGTGCATATAAAGCTTTGTTCAGGGGAAAAAACTTGAAGAATAGAGGTCATTTGGAAGAGCTAAGCATAGATGCCAGGTTAATGTTAAAATATATTGAAGTGATAGGGTGGGGGAGCTGAGAATAGGTACCATTGGTAGTGTGCACTGATGTGTCGCAGGCAGCAGGTTGGCTTGATACATCAGCACACTTGTGCCACACTGCATTACATTGCCTTGAGGGCCTTAAATCTGATGTCGTGGTAAAGTGTCTTGTGCTGCTGTGCAACTGTGACTTCCCAAGAACGGCTGTGCTTCTTTGATGTGGTTTGTACAGTAGAGTCTGTGTTTGTGTTTGCTCTCGACCAGTACACCCTTCAGAAATATCGGAATCTCATTTTCAATATAAAACACTTATTTTGTTTCAAGAACTTCTGAAATACCAGTAATAAAAATAGAAAATGATTTCAGAAAGTGTGAACAACTTTTTATTTTTGATTTGGGAAGAAAAATTGTTTGTTGTGTCTTCTTTGTTCACTCTGTCAATTGAAGTTGACAGCATACTCCAGGTTTCCCACTTGATCAGTAGACTGGCACTGCTGTGGGTGCTGTCAGACTAAATACATGGCTTTAACAGTGAAATAACAGTGAAGTGCAGCACTGTAGTGCAAAACAGCCGAGAGTTGGGGAAACTGACTTTCCAGCCATGTGGCTGCACCCTGATGTGTCACAACCATACACAAAAGATACATGAATTGGTAGCAATGAAAGGTCAAAATCCCAAGCATCTACTTCATAAACTGTGAGACTGAACTGTAGTTTTTGCAATGGCAGAACTTTACCTTTGTTTGTAATGTATCCTTCTTTGCTGCAGAGACTGTATCAGCAGGTCCTAATTCTCGACTTAGAATATGCTCTGGACAGGAAAGTGGAACAAGAACTGTGGAATCATGGATTTAAAAATTATATTGCAACTCTGCAGAATTTAGCAAAGGATAAAAAGGTTTGTTCAGATGTAAAATAAAGGTGTTATGTTGTATAATGTTCGTATGTTCTCCTTATTCAGCTTGATTATTTGTGTGCTACAGGTTGAGAGAGAGGGCACTGTGTGTGTGTGTGTGTGTGTGTGTGTGTGTTTGTATTTTGTGTTGTAGTGTGTTGTGTTGAATTGGTAGAAAGGAAGTTTGTATCATGTGGCCTTTTGTATCTGTAAGTGAATTTTACTGGCACGGTGGAAAATTTTGTACACTGACCTCATTGCACCTTCACGTATAGTAGGCCATTGAATTCTGTGCTTAATAATGTAATGGTGCTTTTAAGTGCTAAAGTCTATGACATATATCTCTGTACCACAGAGCAGTATTGTTCCATGTACTGCATGTTGATTGGAATGTGACAAAATATGATATCATTGAATAAAAATTTGCAAGATTAGAACTTCTGACAGCTGTGTTCGTGCATATTCAAGTCTTACAGGATGTGACACTGTATCGCTGGGCAAGTACTCCCTAGGGAACTACTCACCCATATTGCTTCCAGAGGGCTTGAACCTCCAGCCAGCAATTGATCTCCTCCATGATTTGTAGAATGTAGTTGATGACATTATCTGAGTTCAACAATTTGTGATGAAGTACTGGGTCCCTGTATTATATATTGTATTCTTAATACATTATTGTTCAGTGTGTGCTTCATAGTAGATCATCATCGGTGAATAGTATGCATATAAGTCTAGTGATAATATATGTAGGGTTGTTTACCATGAGTTCCATACATCCATCTTGAATTTCGTGTTAATGTTGTACACCATTTATTTGTAATTATTCATAAACCTTTGGTGCTTCCATTTGTTGTTTTGTATGAAATGCTTTGTAATGGCCCATGTGGACAGAACTGTATTGAAGACAGCTGGGTGGTCACACCCTCAGTGTATGTAGTTGGTTTTAATTTAATTACTAAGAAATTACATTTTTTTTTCTTCCAATTAAAATGCATTATTGGGAATACCAACTTGAATTGCATCTGAACCTCTGCTGCACTATTTGCACGATATTTTTAACAGCCATGGCCGTGGCACATGTTGGCCGCACTTTGCCTGGAGTGTGGAGTAAACTTACTATCTTTGTGTGTTTTGCATTAGGTCTGCAGCAGCAAACAGAAAGCAAAAGTTACGTTTTTGTATGTCCTAGAAGACCATAAGATGTTTCATGAGTTTATGCTATTGTTTTTCAGGTTATGACATACAGTCTGGTTGGTGGGTAACATTGTTGAGGTGTGTGTGTGTGTGTGTGTGTGCTTCCTTCACTTTAAGTATGTTACATTTACTGTGAAATGTAGTCACCCATTAACCAGACTGTATCATAACCAAGAAGACCACACTGAATATTCACTGCAATGGAAATACCAAATTGCAAGTTGTGTAAGCATTGAAGGACCCAAGAAGGCCATACAGTACCTAGGCATTTAGTTGGCAGCATCTTGCTATGGAAGCCTGGGTTCAGTCCCAGTTCAGTCCATGTGGGATAAGTGGAGAACAAAGTGGCACCGAGACAGGCTGTTCTCTGAGCACTTGTCAGTATCATACCCTCTGTGCTGCCCAGTGCAGTCTGTGTGGCACCATTCAGCCTGTCAGTACCATCCCCTTTGTGCTGCCCATTCAGCCTGTCAGTACCATCCCCTCTGTGCTGCCCATTCAGCCTGTCAGTACCATCCCTTCTGTGCTGCCCATTGCAGACTGTCTGGCACCATTAGGCCTGTCAGTACCATCCCCTCTGTGCTGCCCACTGCAGTCTGTCTGGCACCATTCAGCCTGTCAGAACCATCCCATCTGTGCTGCCCACTGCAGTCTGTCTGGCACCATTCAGCCTGTCAGTACCATTCCATCTGTGCTGCCCACTGCAGTCTGTCTGGCAACATTCAGCCTGTCAGAACAATCCCCTCTATACTGCCCACTGCAGTCTGTCTGGCACCAGCAGTGCTGTATAATCTTAATGTTTGGCAGTGGCCTTAAGTAACAAATGTAAAAATTAAATAAAAAAGATACAAAGGAAAAATCATAACATACTCACAGTCTGATGCAGCTAGTTCACGATGTACAAACAGGTTATATTGTGGGACTCATTTCATATGTTGGTCTCTTTATATGTCCATTTGTGTCAGTCATGAGCAGAAATTAAATTTGTAAAGGGTAGTCTAACTTTTTTTTTCATGAATTTCTGTGTCGTGGCAGACTGTACATAGTACCTACTTGTATGGCGGACTTTAATACATAGACTGTAGCACATAGTACCTGCTTGTATGGCGGACTGTAATACATAGTACCTACTTGTATGGCGGACTGTAGTACATAGTACCTGCTTGTATGGCAAACTTTAATACATAGTACCTGCTTGTATGGCGGACTGTAGTACGTAGTACCTGCTTGTATGGCAAACTTTAATACATAGTACCTGCTTGTATGGTGGACTGTAGTACGTAGTACCTGCTTGTATGGCAAACTTTAATACATAGTACCTGCTTGTATGGTGGACTGTAGTACGTAGTATCTGCTTGTATGGCGGACTTTAATACATAGTACCTGCTTGTATGGTGGACTGTA
>Ga0131853_10003396_pt1 | contig 28607 bp, 23 predicted proteins | sample TergutLab28metaG_FD_92764 | JGI IMG/M metagenome (GOLD analysis project Ga0131853, IMG submission 92764) | Labiotermes labralis P1 segment gut microbial communities from Petit-Saut dam, French Guiana - Lab288 P1 (version 2) (version 2) | ecosystem: Host-associated > Arthropoda: Insects >...
CCGGTTCAGCGAAAACAATATTGTTATTTAGGGACATCATACAAATCAATAATACAAATGCAATAATTTTTTGTAATTTAATTTTGTAAAATTTCATTCCTTATCCTTTCTATCTTATCTTATGTTTAATAGCTTTGGGTTTTATCCGACAATCATAGAAATTTTAAGGTTTGATTGTAAAAATTCCCCATCAATTATTTAATTTATCATATTAATGATTATTTGGCAATAATTTCCAGAGAATGGGTTTTTCTTTGTGAAGTCAGAATGTCACTCACGGCCAAGGTGGCTGTGAATATAGACGGTTTATTTTTTTAAAAAATCTCCTTGACAAAAAATCGAACTTATAGTACGATTTACATACCGTAAGTTCAAAAATGAAAAACGGCAGTACAGCAGGAGAGTTATGAGTACTAAAAAACGAATCGCAGATTTTAACCGGAGTAACATACTTACGGCGGCGAAACAATTATTTATTAATAATGGTATCGCCCCTACAACGATGGATGATATTGCCAAAGCGGCCGATTGCAGTAAATCGACGATTTACGTTTATTTTAAAAGCAAAGACGAAATTTATCATCATATTATCCTGGAACATTTCATCATGCTTAAACAAGGTATTGATACGGCATTAAGTGAAAATTATGATTTCATAGCCGGTTATTTTGCTGTTTGCGAGGTTTTGGTAAATTTTCATGAAAACCACCCCCTCTTTTTTGAAAGCATCTTAGGCGATATCAAAATTCCGGAAGATGAAACAGAAACGGTTTTAACGCAAATCTATCAGGTTGGTGAAGAAATAAATAAGATTATTGTGCTTTATTTGCAAAATGGCATTAAGAACGGGCAAATCAGCTTGAAAAAACCGGCGCTTCAAACAGCAATGACACTATGGGCATGTCTCGGCGCTATTATCACGATGGCTGACAAAAAAGCGTTATATTTAGGTAAAGCGCTAAGCATTTCAAAAGTACAATTTATGCAGGACGGGTTTTCATTTTTATTAGCAAACTTAGTTGTTGGAAAGGAAAATTGAAATATGAAGAGTTTGATAAAGAAAAGAAAAGTAGTTGTTATTTCATTATTATGTGTTGTTCTTGCTCTTGGCTCATATACAACTTATTATTTTCATGGCCTGATGTCATATCGGACAAAAGTGAGTGAAATTGTCATTGAAAATATTGATATATCAAATATACCAGATGGTTTGTATATCGGTGAATGCGACGTTGGTTATATTTATGCCAAGGTTAATGTGATGGTCAAAAATGGTGAGATTAGTACTATCGATTTGGCGGAGCACCGGAATGACCGGGGGGCAACCGCTGAAAGCATTATTGGTGATATTCTGGTTCAGCAAAGAATTGATGTTGATGCTGTTTCCGGGGCGACCAACTCCAGTTCGGTTATCAAAAAAGCGGTGATGAATGCTTTGAGTGAGCCATGAAATACATGACTTTTAGGCCGGGGCAAATTTATTTGCCTTTAGTATCAAAAATCCGGAACTTAGGCATGAATAATAGCAACATAGGAAAAAGCGCTTGAAACATTGTGATAGCGCTTTTATAATGCTCATATGTACAGAGCCGCGAGATGAAAATTTTGCCTTAGCACTCGATTTCAGGAATGAATCCTGAAATCTCGAAGGCAAACGCGGCTCGCACGGCGGTTATTCGGCTGAAAAGAATAGCCTCATAACCGATTAGTTGTACAGAATAGTGCTAGGAGTATCCGGTGAAAATTAAAGTCAATATTGATAGTTCATATAAAGAAACTGAAATTACCATCAACACAAACAGCATTAGCGATGAGCTGGAAAAGCTAGTTGCATCACTTAGGGTTTTGGATTTAAAGCTGACTGGTATGAAAGGGAATCAAACATATATCCTTGATGCTGCCGAAGTGCTTTATATTGATACAACGGATAAAAAAACATTTATTTATACCGGGTCGTCTGTTTATGAAACTTCACTTAAATTATATGAATTGGAGCATAAGCTTTCTACCTGTGATTTTTTCCGGGCCGGAAAATCAAGTATTATCAATTTTAATAAAATAAAATCACTTAAATCTGACCTTGACGGCCGCCTTATCGTAACGATGGAAAATAATGAAAGGCTAATAGTTTCACGGCAATATGTTTCATTTGTTAAAAATAAACTAAACAGGAGGGATTGATAATGGAAATAGAGAGAGAAAAAAGTTTATTTAGTAAATATATAGATTTAGTTTTAATAACTTTTGCGGTTTCGATTTTCGTTTTAACCACAGTTGCGTGGCTGATGGATGAGAGCCTGCAAGAGTATGGCGGCGCGATGAGCCTGGCAGGTGTAGGTGTATCATATGTGACAATGCTGCAATTTTTAGCTTTTTCCTTTGTTTCGGCCGGGATTGTCTTTGTATTTACTTATTGTTTCGAAAAGATGCCGGTAGTATGGCGCTTTATCCTTCAATTGATATTAATCAGCGGGGTCATAATATTATGTATAATTGTGTTTAAATGGTTCCCGCTGGAAATGTGGGAAGCCTGGGTCTCCTTTATCATCACTTACGGTATTACTTCATCACTTAGCACCGTACTAATAGTGATTAAGAATCGAATGGAAGACAAGATATACCAAAAGAAATTGTTAGAGTACAAAGAAAATTATAATAAAAAAGAGCCGCCCGGCGGCCAAAAAGAAAGAGGTTATCAAGATGATTCAAATGAATAATATCGTCAAACGTTTTAGCAATCAAACTGTACTTTCCGATGTTAATTTCAAGGTGCGGGAACGGGAAATTTTCGGCTTGCTTGGCCCCTCCGGTGCCGGTAAGACAACGATTATCAATATCCTTACCAATCAGCTTAATGCTGACAGCGGCAGCTTCAAAATCGGGGCAACAGCATTCGAAACCGGCTTAATGCTTGATGAAGACGGCCTTTTTGACCGCTTGACCTGCCTTGACAATTTAACGGTTTTTGCAGATATTTATGGGATTCCCCGCGAGAAAGCAAAAGCCGCCCTTAGAAATGTCGGCCTTGAGGATGCAATGAAAAAAGCGGTTCTCAAATTGTCCCGGGGAATGCGGCAACGTCTTGCTTTGGCCCGGGCGATTTTACATGAACCCAAAATACTGTTTCTTGATGAACCAACCAGCGGCCTTGACCCGGCAACCGCACGGAGTATTCACAAACTGATTAAAAAGCTTTGTGATAACGGGGCTACGGTTTTTCTGACTAGCCACAATATGGAAGAAGTGGTTAAATTATGCGACAATGTTTCCTTGCTTTACAAAGGGAAAATCGTTGAAGAAGGCAGTCCGGTTGCGATTTGTGAACGTCATAATGCGATTAAAACAGTCCCTGATTTGGAATCAGTTTTCATGAAACTGACAGGCTACCGCGAGGAAGATGTAATATGAGCAGGAAAGCAAGCATTTGTTTTCACTTCATGTATCAGTGATAGGCCAAAGGTCTTTAGCTGGAAGTTTATTAATTATAATGAAAGAAGGAATCATATATGAGAAGCGCAAAAACAATTTTTATTAAACAAGCAAAAGATACGATGAAAAACCCGAGTTCTTTGATACAATTTATTCTTTTCCCGGTTGTTGCCTGGCTTATGACGGAATTTGTCGCCAAATCAGAAAACTTTGAGGGGATGCCGGTGAATATGTTTGTGGTGTTAATGGGGGCAGTTTTCGCCGGGATGGGGCTGATAATGGTGACAGCCGGGATTGTTGCCGAAGATATTGAGAAAAAAAGTCTCCGCTTTCTCGTAATGGCGGGGGTCAAACCAAATCAATATCTAGGCGGGACGGGCAGCTTTCTCTTAGTGCTTGGTTCAATTACCGCTCTTTTATTCGGTTTAATCGGCATTTTTACTACAGCCGAATTAGTTAAATTTGTAGTTGTCCTGATTGCCTGCGTGGCCAACTCAATTATTCTGGGCGCGACAGTTGGGTTAATGTCAAAAAATCAGCAATCGGCAATGTCACTTGGAATGCCGGTAGCAGTAGTATTAGCTTTTACGCCGATGGTTGCCAATTTTAACGAAACGATTTATAATGCCTCAAGTTTTCTCTATACGCAACAGCTTAATATTATAACTAATGATTTCACAGAAGACTTTACTAAAGCGATGATTGTTATCTTTATTAATATGGTGGTGTTAATTGTTCTCTTTAGCCTGGCGTATTGGAAGCGGGGGTTGCGTAGTTAGACTGGTAATGAGCGTTGTTGTTACTGTTCACACGTCACTATTCCGCGAGGTGTTTTGCGCGTATTTTGCGCAAATCCCGAGTTGTGATAGCGCCAAATCGCGTTTTTTGCGATTTGTGTGCACATTTGTTGCTGTTTACGGCTTGCCGTGAACAGTAACGCGTTGTTTAGCTAAGGGCGGCCGGCGGCGGCCCTTAGTTGCATCCGGATTTATTTTGTAGTAAAATAGATTTGATGAGTGAAAATGTAAACGAAAAACCGGAAAATCAAGATGCCGCGCCGGAAAATACTATGCCGGAAGTCCCGCAGGACAATGAGAAGACTGTCGACGATAAAAGTCAGTTAACTGTGGGCGGTTTTATTTTTGCATCGCAAGAAGATGCTGAGTTTGCCAAAGAAGAACTTAAGAAAATCGAATATCTGGAAAAGAAAATGAATTACCACCTGCCGGAGAATATTTTGTCTGTTTATAATAAAGTAATGGAAAGCAAAATGCTGAAAACGCCGCTTGGTATTGCTTATCTTAACCGAATGCAAAGCCATATGCGGCAGGTTGGTATTGAAGAGGGGCGAATCAACCCGATTCCTGTTTATACTAGTTTCACCAAAGGGGCTTCCGGTGAAATCACTGAAGGGATCGCCCGGCAGAGAATTGAAAGGCAGTTGAAAAAAGAAAAAAGCGAAGCTGATAAATTTAAGGGCCGCTACAAAGGCGCCATTTTGGTGTGCCTGTTGTTATGCGGTTTAATTTGTGCGATGTTTTATATAACGATAAAGAGCGACAACCCGAACATTCTTAATTATGAGAAAAACCTGCTTGACAGATATGCTAGTTGGGAACAGGACCTTAAAGAACGTGAAAATTTTATCCGGGAGAAAGAACGGGAATTATATGGAGAAGATTAAGATTCTGGTTGTTGATGATGAAAGCAGGATGCGCAAGTTGGTACGTGATTTTTTGGTGAAGTCAGGTTATGATGTGGACGAGGCCGAAGATGGCAATCAAGCGGTTGAGATGTTTTTTGAAAATAATAAATATTCGCTTGTTATTTTGGATATCATGATGCCAAAAATGGACGGGTGGTCAGTCTGCCGCGAAATCCGGAATTACTCAAAGGTACCGGTTATCATGCTGACAGCGAAGTCTGACGAACGTGATGAGCTTCTCGGTTTTAAACTTGGGGTTGATGAATATATTTCCAAACCATTCAGCCCGAAAATATTGGTTGCCCGAGTTAAAGCACTGTTAAAACGTTCCGGGCAGGATACTGAAGAAGATGTTTTGAATGCCGGCGGAATTGTCGTTGACCGGGCGGCTCATATTGTCAGGATTGACGGCCAAATTATTGACCTTAGTTACAAAGAATTTGAATTGCTTTCGTATTTCATTGAAAATAAAGGCCTTGCCCTATCGCGCGAAAAAATTCTTACTAGTGTTTGGAATTATGATTATTTCGGTGATGCCCGCACAATTGATACCCATGTTAAAAAATTGCGCAGCAAAATGGGCGAAAAAGGCGACTTAATTAAGACGATTTGGGGAATGGGGTACAAACTTGATGTTTAGAGGCTGCTATTCATAGCTTGCATATTTAGGAGATTATGAAATACTCGATTAGAAATCAATTTACGCTTATATTCGGGATTCTAATGGCCGGCACGGTTTTATTATGCTGGTTCATCAATATTACTTTTCTGGAATATTATTATTTAAGGGACAAAGAACGGGTCCTTCAAAACAATTACCGGCTGATTAACCAGGCTTCTTTAAGTGGTGAGGTCAGGACTTATGATTTTGGGGTTGAATTACAAAAATTTTGTTCGGAAAACAATATCAGCGTAATAATTTTGACCCCGGAGTCAGAAATTATCATAACTTTTAGCGACCATCAAACAATGCGCCGGCAATTAATTGACAATATTTTTGGCCGCAAAAACAATATAAACCGTATTCTTTCGCAGACAGAAAATTATATTGTCTGGATAAAGACCGATGTGCTTACCCAGGCAGAATTTGTGGAAATGTGGGGGATGCTTGATAATGGTGATTATTTTCTTTCCCGGATAGCCCTTGAAGGAATCAAAGCAAGTGTGGCATTAGCTAACCGTTTTCTGGCTTATGTCGGGGCTACGGCGGTCTTGCTTAGCGGGATTGTAATTTTATTTGTTTCCAAGAAAATAACCGATCCAATCATGGAGCTTGCCCAAATATCGGAACGAATGATTCATCTGGATTTTGATGCCAAATATCAGGGGCGGAGTCAAAACGAGATTGCCTTGTTAGGGAATAATATCAATGAACTTTCGCTAAGTTTGGAAAAAAACATCTCTGAACTTAAAAGTGCTAATAACGAATTATTACGGGATATCCAGCAGAAAAATGAAATTGATGCAATGCGGAGCGAGTTCCTTTCAAATGTTTCGCACGAACTTAAAACTCCGATTGCTTTAATTCAGGGGTATGCCGAAGGGCTTCTTGACCGGGTTAACGATGACCAGGAAAGCCGCGATTTTTATTGTGATGTAATAGTTGATGAAGCAGCAAAGATGAACGAAGTAGTAAAAAAGCTGCTTACATTAAATGAATTGGAATTTGGGCATTCGCAAATTACAATGGAACGTTTTAATATCGTTTCGATGATTTCGAATTATTTGCAGTCAGTTGAAATTTTAATCAAGCAGCGCGGGCTAAAGATTGAGTTTTGTGAAACGGAAGTGATTTATGTCTGGGCTGACGAGTTTAAAGTTATCGAAGTAATAAATAATTATTTTATCAATGCCTTTAATCATGTTTTTGACGGCGGTACGATAAAAATAAGTTTGGAAAGATTGGCAAAGACTGTCCGTTTCTCGATTTGGAATGAAGGTGAGCGGATACCGGAAGAAAATATCCCCTATCTTTGGGACAAATTTTATAAGGTTGATAAGGCAAGGACCCGGACTTATGGCGGAAGCGGCATTGGTTTATCAATTGTAAAGGCGATAATGGAGGCTTTGAATCAGGATTATGGGGTACAAAATTTAGATAATGGTGTCCTGTTTTGGTTTGAAATGGAAAAGCATGAAAAAATAGATTAATGTTGCTATGAATAGTAATATTTTAAGGAGTTTTGATGAAAAGTGAATTTGAAAAACGTCTTACCACTCTTGAGGCTGAATTAATCGCCCTTAAGCAAATGAATGAAAAGCTTAAAGAGCAGGTAATAGAGCAGGGGCAAATACCGGGACAAGGGCAAGTGTCAGGGCAAGTGCATGAATCAGTTCCGGGGCTTACTATGGAATTAATGCGTGAGCGGATATTAAATCTGCGCTTTGAATCGCGTGATATTCAGTTTAACCAGTACCTTACGCAATTGATGAATGATATGGATACCGGCCAGGCAACGCTTAAGCAAGTGGCAGAAGAAGTAACGCGGGTTTATCAAATTTATCTTGAACGAAATAAAGAGATGGCGGCACCGGAAGAGCCGCATCCGGCGGAGCCGCACATTGGGGCAAAACCGGATGGCAAAATTGCCGGGGCGGAGGACAATACTACCGGTATTAATAAAGCTAACGGGGCACAGGGCGATGCTTCCGGCGCTGAATATACAGTTGGGGCGATGATAATCGGTATCGTTGGCGCGGTATTTTTATTAGTTGGTTTTATTACTTTTGGCTTAAATTATCTCACCGGAATATGGCAAGGTATTTTTCTTTATTTGCTTTCCTTAATCATTATCTTAGGGTCGGAACTTTATATTAAACGGAAACTTTCGAAGTTTTCTTATGGCCTTACGGGATTGGGTATCGCTGCCCTATATGCCTCGACGATTATTAATTATCTATATATGAAAACGATTGGCAGTATCACTGCCGCGGTGATTACATTAATAATCGCCGGTTTTTCGTTTCTTTTAAGCCGGAGGAAAGGCTCGGCGATGATGCGGTTAATTAGTTTTATCGGCTGTTATGTCTGTTTTCTTTTAGTGATGCGCTTCCAAAACCAATTAGAATTTCTTGTTGCCGCCGGTGTCCTTTTTCTGGTGAACGTTACCAGTGTCTTTCTTCCGAACCAAAAGCACAGTGAAATCCTTCACAAAGTGCATATGGGGTTAAATACGGTTTTTATCCTTACTTTTGCAGATTTAGCAAGACAGGGCGGAATAATGGATATTTATATTATTTTGTGCCTTGTCTTAAATATTGTCCTTTTGAATATCGTTAGTTTGAAACAGGAAAAAGATACTATAACTACGGTCTTATTCGGTATTGAAACCGGGATGTTTAGCATCATGATTCTAAAGATATTATCTGATTTGGCTCATCCTTATCAATTGATTTCACAGCAGATTTATTATCATGTACTTGTTTATATGCTGATATTGGCAGTTGGTATTTTCTTTTATATCATTAACCGTGACAAATGGGGCAAAATCTATCAGTATTATTTTTTAATTATCTTTTCATTGCTGATGTTAATTGACCCGGTTGACAAAGAATATATCTGGGGAATGCTGGTTTTATTTATTGTGGTTAAGGTTTTCAGCCGGCTCAAAGAAAATGAAGCGGCAAATGCAATAATTACTTTCTTTGCTTTTGCAGCGGGGCTTGCCTGCAAAGATGAGTGGCAAACATGGCTGTTTCTCGCCCTGGCAATCTTAAGTATCCCCCTGATAAAACGGTGGCGGTTATTTTACCAATATACTATTTCATTGTATCTAATTATTTTCGCCGCGCTGAAATTGCCGGATTACAATCAACTCATTCTTCCGGTTGCGGCCCTGATACTGTTTGTTTTAGTCTTGGTTTTCCATTATTTTGTACGGCCGGCAAACCAGAAAGAAGATAACAAGCTTCAGATGACATATAATCTGACAACCTTGGGGGCGATTGCTTTAATTAGTTTTTTTTGTCTTACTGCTACGGATAACATTGCTAAAGCTTTGGTAACTTTAATTGGGGCGGTTTCAATTATTATGTATGTAAATCCGGCCTTTTTTATCATGTTTAAAAAGAAATATTTGCTGCTTGCCGGTTATCTTATTTTTATGACTTTGGTAATTCAATTTCCTAATCCGGTTTATGCCAGTTTGATTTTGATGTTGATTGCCGTAATATGTGTCGGGGCCGGTTTTATTATTCATGACAAATCACAGCGTATCAGCGGCCTGGTGCTGGCAATTTTTGTCTGCTTAAAGATTAGCCTGTATGATTTCCAAGGGCTTGAACCACTGCAAAGGACAATCGTTTTTGCCGGTGTCGGGGCTTTTGCCTTAATAATTTCCTTGATTTATATCCGGCTTGAAAAAGTGGGTGTTGAAAAAGGGCACGGTGCGGAGTATAATCAGCTTAATGAATAAATTATTGATATTACTAATTTTAACCCTGACTCTGACCGGCTGTAACAACTTTCTTGAAGTTACACCGGAACAGCATGCCCAAATCGTAGAATATTCGGCGGGTTTGTTATTAAAATATGACCGGTTTTATGAAAGTAATTTGACGGCGATTACTTTACTGGCACCAAAACCGGAAGTAATTGAAAAACCGGAGGTTGGACCGGAGCCTGATGAAGAAGGCCTGGAAAATGGCGGCCGGCCGGAAATAATTGACAATACGGTTCCGGATATGCCTCGTGATTTGACGGAATTAATTGGAGTAAATGGCCTTGAATTTCGTTATTCCGGTGTTTTAGTGACGAACAGATATCCGGAGGAAGTAGTACCGGGCGAAAGTTATTTTGGTATTGATGCTTCACCGGGCTTGAATCTTTTAGTTGTGAAATTTGATGTTATAAATATATCATCGGAAGATATTTTCCTGAATATGAATGAATATGACTTGCGAGTTGGCATTGGGTACAATGGGGGGAGCTTTTCAAGTGTGCTTTATACAATGCTGCTTTATGATTTGGCTTTTTTTAAGGATGTGATTCCGGCCGGGGGTACGGTTGAATTATCATCTTTGCGTGAAGCAGATATTGCTGATTCCGGCGAAATTCATTCGGTTGAGTTATTTATCCGGTCGCATAAAGGCGATTTTAGCTTTAATTTTTAATCATTTCCGGCAAGTTTATTATTATCTGATTTTTTTGTTGTTATGGATAGTAATTTGTGGTATAATCCATTTAGTTAGTAATAGTTGCTATTTGCAGCACTGTGAATAGTAATTAGTAGCATAAATAATTGTGATGAGGTGAATGTATGGATACAAATATTTTGCTTGAAAGTGGTTCAAATGAATTGGAAGTGTTGGAGTTTATGCTTGCCGGAAATTCCTATGGTATAAACGTAGCGAAAATCAAAGAAATTATTGCTTGGCAGGAAGTAACCCCGGTACCAAATTCACACCCAAGTATTGAAGGGATTTTCATGCCGCGTGACATAATGATTACGGCAGTAGACTTACGGAACTGTTTGCAGCGCGGTATGTCAGAAAAAGATGGGCGGTTTATTATTACCAACTTCAATAAGCTTGATATCGCTTTCCACGTTGAAGAAGTGGTTGGTATCCATCGTGTCTCATGGACGGAAATTATTAAGCCGGATTCGACGATGTCTTCTACCGAAGCTAGTATTTCGACCGGTATTGTGAAAATCAATAACAAATTAATTATCATTCTTGATTTTGAAAAAATTATCTCGGACATCAATCCTGAAGCCGGCCTTAAGGTTTCAGAAATCGAAGATATGGGCAAGCGAAACCGTAACAATGTCCCGCTTCTTATTTGTGAAGACTCCCCTCTGCTCAACAAGCTGATTGTAAATTGCTTGAAAGCCGCCGGATATCACAATCTTATCCATACCGAAAACGGGCAGGAAGCATATGATGTCATTCAAGATTGCTTGATGAAAGATACCCTTAATGAATATGTGAAGTGTATTATTACGGATATCGAAATGCCGATTATGGATGGCCATAGGCTTACGAAGCTGGTGAAGTCTGACCCGAAGACCAGGGATATTCCCGTAATTATCTTCTCATCGCTAATAAACGAAGAAATGCGCAGAAAAGGTGAAAGCCTTGGGGCGAATGCCCAGCTAACGAAACCGGAAATAGCAAACCTTGTCCGGACAATTGATGGGTTAGTAGCAGGCTTATGATGTGCACAAAATGCAAGGTAGCATTTTGGCGCGTGCGGCCCTCGCGAGCAATTTACTTCGCGGATTAGTGGCGCATGAACAGTAACGAACAAATAGTTACCTAGTAATTCCACCACTGCTTACTGTAAGGTAATGCAGTGGTTTTTTTCGAAAATGACCTAGTGCACCGGAGATTTGCATCAGTGCAAGTCTCTGGACTTTGAAGGAGCATAGTTTTGTAATGGCAACAGACGAAGAATATCTCGACAGTTTACTCAAGTCAATAATGGAGGATGAACCAAAGTCAGAGGCTGATGTTGTGATGCCTGAAATTGCTGCTGGAGAAGAGTTGCCGGTTTTCGAGGAAGAATTACCGGCGTTTGAGGAAGAATTGCCAAGCTTCGAAGAAGAATTAGCAAGTTTCGAGGATGAATTACCAAGCTTCGAGGATGAATTACCAAGCTTCGAAGGTGAATTACCGGGTTCTGAAGAAGAGTTGCCGGTATTTGAAGAAGAATCACCGGTTTTCGGAGATGAGTTGCCGAACTTCGAGGATGAGATAGCAAGTTTAGGAGATGAGTTACCAGCGTTCGAAGAAGAATTGCCGAGTTTAGAAAATGAATTAGCAAGTTTTGAGAATGAACAACCAGCTTCAGAAGAAGAATTACCGGCTTTTGAAGATGAGTTAGTTACGGAAGATTTAAAACTTGCCGGTGAACCCTTAATTGATTATGAAGAGCTGACGAATTTTTCCGGGTCTTTGGTTGATGATGAGGTTGATTTATTATCCTTAGGCGGAATGCCAAGTGCTGACGAAATGAAAGCGGATACATCGGGAGATGATGAGGAAGCGAAACTTAGCGATTTTGACTTGGATGCAATGTTTGCGGAAATGGATGAGAATATTGAGTTGCCGGAAGAAGCGGCAGCACCGTTTGGTGATGATGATTTTAGTACCGCCGCCCAAATGGAAGATATGGAAATTGGCGATTTATTAGCCGGAATGAGTGATGACGAAGATTTATCGGGCATAAAAGATTTGCTTGACAAAGATGATAATCACGAGCTGGTTGATGATGATATGCTGGCGCTATTAGACGGAATGCCCGGATATTCTGACGAAGGTGAAGATTTAAATGATGTGATGGCTTTACTTACTGATCCCGGTGCAAGTGAAGAGCCGAAGAAAAAGGCAAAACAAAAGAAAAAAAGAGGTAGAAGCAAAGATTCAAGCGATGAGGAGTTTGCTTTATCACCGGAAGATATTGATGCCCAATTGGGCAAGAAAAAGAAAAAGAGTATTATTTCGCGGTTATTTGCCGCTTTAACTGAATCAGATGATGAATCTGATGAAATAGATGTCCAGATTCAAACGATATCGGCTGAAAATCTAGATATTTTAGATGAACTTAAAGCAGAAGACGGAAAAGTAAAAAAGAAAACTAAGAAAGACAAAAAAGAAAAGAAAGTAAAACCACCGAAAGAACCAAAAGTAAAAAAACCGAAAAAAGAAAAACCGCCCAAAGAGCCGGCAGTACCTGAAAAAAGGGTATCACGAAAGAAGGTATTATTAGTATTTATCTTTTCGACATCTTTGCTGGCAGTTATTATCGCTTTTTGTTTGTTGATTCCCGATTACCTGGAGCGGGAAGAAGCCAAAATAGCTTACAAGAATGAAGACCATCGGAGTATTTTTAGTTTATTATACGCAAAAAACCGCGGTTACAGTGATGAAATTATTTTCCAGCAGTCACAATTGATAATGAGGATAAACCGCCCGCTTGAGTCTTACAATATCTATAAATCCTTGGATAAACCGGTTGAAGCATTAAATGCTTTACTGATTGGAATTAACCGCTACGATGGAATGAAAGAAGAGAACCTCTTTGGCACAGATTTAAGAGTTAATACCGCTTATCAAGAAATTTTGCGTACTTTGTCGGCCGGATATAATCTTTCTGAAGATGAAGCCCGCAGTATTTTAGCATTGGATAGTGAATCATATACCCGAAAATTGTATGAGTTAACAATGGGAATTGATTTTTCTGAAATTGGAGAATAAAACGAAGAGATTTTATAGATGGAGGTTATGATATGAAACGAATTATTCCTTGTCTTGATGTAAATAATGGCCGTGTTGTTAAAGGTGTCAATTTTGTTGACTTAAAAGATGCCGGGGACCCGGTTGAAATCGCCGCCGCTTATGTTGAAGCCGGGGCTGATGAATTGGTATTTCTTGATATTACTGCGACTTGCGAAGGGCGGGGCACTGTCATTGATATGGTCCGGCGCGTAGCCGAAAAAGTCTCAATCCCTTTTACCGTTGGCGGGGGGATAAAGACACTTAACGATATCGAAACAATATTAGCTGCCGGTGCCGACAAAGTCGGAATTAATTCCGCCGCAATCAAAGACCCAAATTTTGTTAGGACGGCGGCGGCAAAGTTCGGGCGCGAGCGTATCGTTGTTGCAATTGATGCCAAAGAAGATATAAACAGTGATGACTTTAATGTTTACATAAACGGGGGCCAGACTGATACTGGTATTGATGCAGTTGCCTGGGCAATCAAAGTAGAAGAACTTGGGGCCGGTGAAATATTACTTACCAGCATTGACCGGGACGGGACAAAAGCCGGATACAATTTAAGATTATTAAAAGCTATTACCACCAGTGTTTATACTCCAATTATTGCTTCCGGGGGTGCCGGTACGCTGGCTCATTTCTACGAAGCTTTAACAATTGGCAATGCCGATGCGGCTTTAGCAGCTTCTTTATTCCATTTCAATGAAGTTACAATTAAAGAAGTGAAAGAGTATCTTCGGGCGAAAGGTGTTCGGGTTAGTTAGGACAAAAGACAAATAATTAGATGGGTATGATTCAAAATGACTGGCTTCCGGCTGTCGAGGAAGAATTTAGAAAGCAATATTACCGGGAGTTATTCAATTTTATAAAAAACGAATATAGCATAAAACGTATTTATCCGCCGGCTGATGATATTTTTAATGCCTTTCATTTTACCCCGCTCAAAAAAGTTAAAGTCTTATTACTTGGCCAAGACCCGTACCACAATGAAAATCAGGCTCACGGCCTGTCTTTTTCCGTCTTGCCGAGCCAGCCGGAGATTCCGCCTTCTTTGCAGAATATTTATAAGGAACTCAAAGATGACCTTGGTTTAAATATTCCTAATCACGGTTATTTGAAGAAATGGGCCGACCAGGGTGTCCTTTTATTAAATACGGTCTTAACTGTCCGCGCCCATCAAGCTAATTCGCATCAGGGTAAAGGCTGGGAGCAATTTACAGATGCGATAATAAGGGCTGTTAATAATGAGGACCGCCCGATTGTCTATTTCCTCTGGGGGCGCCCTGCCGGCAACAAAGCTGCGATGCTTACCAACAAAAAGCATTTGATTCTTAAGGCCCCGCACCCGAGCCCGCTATCTGCTTACCGGGGATTTTTCGGCTGTAAGCATTTCAGCCGGGCGAATGAGTTTCTTGCTGCAAATGGTGAGCAAATGATAGACTGGCAGATAGAAGATGTAAATTAGCCTTGCAATGCTGATACTTGGTTCATAAGCCGAATGTGGAAAACGTCAGCACTAGGTTTCGTTTTCAAGAAACCGTAGTGACTGTTACGTTTTCTCCATAGCACAAGCGGTCGGGCGTTGAACACAGTATCATCAGCCTTGCAGAGAGAAGATACTATAATTATAAGGAGCTAAGAATAGTATGACAAAAGTACCCTTCATTACAAAAGAGCAGATAAAAGAAATAACAAAAACATATCCTACCCCCTTTCACATCTATGATGAAAAGGGAATCAGGGAAAATGCCCGGGCTGTGCGCGAGGCTTTTGCCTGGAATCCCGGCTTTCGTGAATATTTTGCCGTTAAAGCAAATACTAACCCTCATCTTATTACGATATTAAAAGAAGAAGGCTGCGGCACGGATTGTGCATCTTTAACCGAACTGATGATTAGTGATGCCCTTGATATCCGTGGTGACATGGTGATGTTTTCTTCCAATGAAACCCCGGCTGAAGAATACCGCTATGCCAATGAATTGGGTGCGATTATCAATTTAGATGACATTACCCATATCCCTTTTTTGGAAAATATCGTCGGGACCTTGCCGGAAACAATAAGCTGCCGTTATAACCCCGGCGGCATTATTGAGATGAGTAACGGAATTATGGATAACCCCGGTGATGCTAAGTTCGGTATGACAAAAGAGCAAATGTATGAAGCTTTTGCTATTTTAAAAAGTAAAGGGGTAAAAAACTTCGGTATCCACGCTTTTATCGCGAGCAATACCATAACTAATGAATATTACCCGGTGCTGGCAAAGCAGCTTTTTGAACTTGCGGTTGACTTACAGAAGAAAACTGACGCTCGTGTCACTTTTATCAATTTGTCCGGCGGGGTTGGAGTTGCTTATCATCCGGATGAAGCAGGTAATAACATATATGAAATTGGCGCCGGTGTTAAAAAAATGTATGAAGAAGTCCTTATTCCTGCGGGAATGGGCGAAGTAGCTATTTATACCGAAATGGGGCGTTTTATGACTGGCCCTTATGGCGGCCTTATAACAAAAGCAATCCATAAAAAGCATATATATAAAGAATATATTGGCGTTGATGCCTGTGCCGTTGATTTAATTCGCCCGGCAATGTACAAGGCTTATCACCATATCACTGTACTTGGCAAAGAAACAGATGCACAAAATCAAAAATATGATGTTGTTGGCGGATTATGTGAAAACAATGACAAGTTCGCCATCGACCGGATGCTGCCGCAGATTGAAATAGGCGATTACCTCTTTATTCATGATACGGGCGCTCATTGTTATTCGCTGGGTTACAACTATAATGGAAAACTTAAATCAGCCGAATTATTATTGAAAGATAACGGGGAGGTTGAGTTAATCAGGCGTGCCGAGACCCCGCGCGATTATCTTGCGACCTTGGATGGTTTTCCGGTTTTTGAGAAATTTAAATTTTGAAGTTCCTAATTTCGGTTAATAATAAATTGTAAAAGTAACTTCCGGAATTTCAATTAATTAAAATCTCTGCTTGTTTTAATAAAGAAATTGTGTTAAGATTGCTTAGCAGGAAAATATGAAGAAACAAATGCCGGCGTGTCGGAATGGCAGACGAGGCAGACTCAAAATCTGTTGTGGGCAACCACGTGCGGGTTCAAGTCCCGCTGCCGGCAGAGGAAAAGTCCGTTTTTCGGGCTTTTTTCTTTGGAGAAACTGTTCCAAGTTGTTCCAAATTATTTATACTGCGTTTGTGGCTAATGCGTTGGAGAAAAGCTGTTTTTTCATGGACTCTGTGTGTCGGCTGTAAACGTAGTTGCGGAGTGTGGTTCTTTCGTCCTGATGCCCCATTGCGAGTCGGACATCTTCGAGGGAGACTCCATTTTCTAGTAATGCAGAACAGTATGTTTTTCTAATCTTGTGGTAAGATTTTTTATCAAGTCCTGCTAACTTACAGCAAATCAATAATCTTTTGTCGAGCGTCCAGATATGATGTCGTCCGTTTTTGCCGACAAAGATATAATCACCGTCATAAAAACCGTTTTCTTCGTTTGCATTGCGAATTATATCAAATAGCTTTAAGGCAGTTGGGGTTAAATAAACCTTTCTGTCTTCATATCCTTTTGTATGATTCACCACTTCAACTTTATATGTGTCAAATTCTGCTTTGTCATTTAAGACTTGCTTGTACCTAACTTCTTCTTTTTGAACGTGTAAAATATCGTTTTCAATATCCGAGTAGACCAATGCGACCAACTCACCAATCCTTAAACCGAGTTGGAAATTCAGCACAATCGCAAGATAAGCAATATCTTTTGTTTCATGAAATAATTGCATTGCTTTTTCTTCAACAAGTGGCTGTTCATCAACCAGATAGACTTGTGTGCTTGATTTAGGCTTTAAATCCTGTTTGAATGTCTTTGTGTTAATTTTCACAGTATCATAAGGATTTTTGGTAATATAGCGCATATAAACCGCATATTCCAACGTGCCTTTTAGAATCGTAATGAGGTTATAATACTGCTTTTTCTTTAGCTGATGATTGCGAATCATTTTGTATGCCCATGTTTCGATATATTCCTTTGTTAATTTGCAAATCGGAATATCTATGATTTCATCATCGGCATAGTATTTTCGATACTCGCAATCAATTCGATGTACCGTTCCCGATTCTTTGGGTAATCGCATCGCCTTAAATTCCAGAAATTCGCCATATAATGTTTTCAAGGTTCGTGGTTCTTCTTCCAGTTGATATAACTTACACAATGCTTGATAAACTTCATCTTCGCTATTTTTTTTGATAATATTACGTTCGTTATCTTCGTAGTAGTAAGTATACCAACGCTGATCTGAACCAGACATTTGTTTGATCGGATATGGGTGTAATTTTAGAATCTCGTTTTTTAGTGTTTTCTTCAATTCTTCAATTTTTCATAGACCTTATCCAATTCCAGTATAACATGTTTTAGGTTGATGTGAAGTAGATTTATTTTTTGGCAGTAATTTTGGTATAGGGCGAGGAGTAGTTTTTTGTCGTGATTGGTTAATTGGTTTTTCTTCACTTGGAATCACTCCTTCTTTTTTATTCTCTGGGCATAAGCATTTTCATGGTCAATTTAGCTTCTTGATAAAAGCATAGCAGAAAAAAACAATTTTTCCGTATATCCTAAAATCGGGAATCAGCCCTTTGAAATGCTTTTTTCCCGAATATGAAAATTACGCTTTCAGATAATGCTACTTCTTTTGATAACAGTTGTTATGAATGAAACATTCTAGCAAACATATACTTTTTCAAAGTATATGACCCACTCTGACACTTTGGCTACGCCGAAAGTGCCGTGGGCTCTCCGAGTAAATTTTGAATTGCATATTGCATATTGCATAGCCATAACAGCTATGGTAAATTATGTGTAGAGAAATAAAAATGCTAATATATTATAGCAGTAATTATTTAGCTCTGTCATGAAGGAGAAGAACGCTAATGGATGATTTTATCATTAAAGATGCGAGCAGTAACATTATCGGACGCCACGAGGGTGGTGTTTTTAAAGATGTAAGCAGTAATAATTATAGGTAGAGTTGAAGGCGGCGTATTTAAAGATGCTAATAGCAATGTGATTGGCCGCTGTGAGGGTGGCGTGATTAAAGATTCATATAGTAATGTAATAGGAAGAGTTGAAGGTAATTTGATTAAAGATGTAAATAACAATATTGTTGGACGATTATAAAAAGTATTTGGATTTCAGCTTGTTTTATTTAGTAAAGAGTATTTGTGAGAAAGAGGAATAAGCACATAAAAGTTTAGGATGCAGAAACCAATGATAAAAACAAAACTAGAACTTAGAAAAAAAGAATTAGAAAGCGAGCTTACTCTTGCAGAGTATGACTTGATTGATAGAGATTTTTATTGCCAGAGCTGTGCTGAAAAAACAAGCAAAGAACAGTATACAACTCAAGGCTCTTATGTGCTGACAGTTGTTTCCTGTCGGTATGGTTACAATGAAATCAAGAATCATTTTACAACCACAAATGAAAATACTTCTCCTAGATATAATTGTCCGAAGTTTAAGGATGCCCACGATAAAATAGACCGATTAAAAAAAGAAATTAAGAAACTTGATTCAGACATAATGCAATCCCAAAAACAGGAAGAATATAAAATAGTGGAGCCTAAGAAGGTAATTTCTGTTAATACCACAGCAGAAGCACTTACAGAGCGCGGGTATATTTTTTTAGAAGATTCTGAATGGAAAACGGCAAAAGATTATTTCGACAATGCCCTTGACATTAATCCCAAATATGGGGAGGCATATGTAGGATTATTATGTGCAGAATTACGAGTTAATAAAGAGGCCGATTTAGCCAATAATTCAAAAGCTTTAGAAAATATCCCACATTATAAAAAAGCCTTGCGGTTTGGTGATGTGGATTGTCAAGAAAGGTTAGTTCAATACAACAAAGCGATTATAGAACGCATTAATGAAGAAGCGAAGCTAAGACAAAAACGTATAGCTGATGAAGAGCGTCGAGAACGTAAAGCCCAAAAAGCACGTATAGAACGAGAAGCCGAAGAAGCGCGTCAAGAACAAGTGCGAATTACCGAGGAAAACCGCAAACGGAATAAAAGAATCTCAGAGCTTAAATGCTTGATTGAAAATGCTTTGAAATATAAGACCTGCATTGCAGTAGGAAATTGTCATGCAATTGGCTTAAAATCAGATGGCGCAGTAGTAACTGTTGGTGATAATATGTATGGGCAATGCGATGTTGGCGGTTGGCATGATATTATTGCGGTTTCTGCTGGCGCTGGACATACAGTTGGTTTAAGAATAGATGGCACAGTAGTCGCAGTTGGTGATAATGAGCATGGACAATGTGATGTTGACGATTGGTGTGATATTATTGCGGTTTCTACTAACTGGGATTTTACAGTTGGTTTGACATCGGATGGCACGGTAGTAGCAGTTGGTGATAATGAGTATGGACAATGTGATGTTGACGATTGGTATGATATTATTTCGATTTCTACTGGTATGTTTCATACAGTTGGTTTAAAGCGAGACGGAACAGTAGTTGCTGTTGGTTTTAACAAGTACGGAGAATGTGATGTTGGCGGATGGAGTAATATTGTCGCGATTTGTGCAAATCATGGTACATATGGCTTAAAACTAGATGGTACAGTAGTTGCTATTGGTTACAATATTTATTATTCCACAGTTAGCGATTGGTGCAATATTGTTGCATTTTCTACAGGAGCAGGAGCTATATATGGCATAAAATCAGATGGAACGTTAGTTGCTGGTCATATCACAACCGTACAAAGCAATGTTAGTGTTTGGCGCGATATTATTGCGATTTCAACTAATTCAGAATATGAATTAGGATTAAAATCAGACGGTACAGTAGTCGCTGTTGGAGAATTAGCGTGTTTTGAGAAAATTGAAGGTTGTATTGAAAATTGGAGTGATATTGGGTTATCAACTGAAAATATAATTAGTGAAAAAGAGCAATTTGAACAGGCATTAAATGATATGACGCAACGAGTAATGGAAAATACTCTCAAATACATACAACAAGGCTTGTGTCCTTATTGTGGTGGTCAATTTGGCGGTCTATTCACAAAAAAATGCAAGTCATGTGGAAAAAAAGCTTGAGATAAATAGTCAATGAAAATATAATTTTTGTTTATCGACAGCTTAAATCATAAATTTACAAACGAAGATTTATCTTACCAGATGTGTCTGGGAAATTGCAGACAGTGTCTACAATTTTTGAGAATCAAGGAGGAATAACTGTGTTAATGAACAATGACAGTTACTTTCGAGTAATGGAAGATATAAAGGCAGTATTCATGCAGCGCAATACAAAGCTATACTTGGTGCAAATTACGAGCAAATTTTATTGTACTGGAACATAGGAAAAGTAATTATTGAAAACAGCACGTGGGGCAATAAATTCATTGATAATCTTGCCAGAGATATAAAATTGGAGTTTCCGAACGCAACTGGATATTCTGTACGGAATTTAAAGTATATGCGTAAATTTGCCGAGATGTTTCCGGAAGTCGAAATTGTGCAAGCACCGCTTGCACAATTAACGTGGTATCATTTACAGTTGCTTATGGACAAAGTTCCAGACAGGGCAATGTATTTATGGTATGCGGATAAAACTCTGGATAATGGTTGGTCAAGGAATATTCTTTTGCACCAAGTAGGCATAAAGCTATACGAGCGTCAAGCTATAGAAGACAAAGCTGCTAATTTTGAAAGAATACTGCCGTCACCGCAGAGTGAGTTAGCGCAAGAAACATTGAAAAATCCTTATGTTTTCGACTTTATTGAAGTAAAAGAAGGTATCATTGAGCGTGAAATAGAGCGCGAACTTGTAGCCAATATTGCGAAAACAATTATGGAACTTGGCACGGGGTTTGCTTTTGTCGGTAATCAATATCATTTGGAAATCGGAAAAAAAGATTATTACATGGACTTATTGTTCTATAACTTAAAACTTAATTGCTTTGTTGTTATAGAGATTAAAAATACGGAATTTAAGCCGGAATATGCAGGAAAATTAAATTTTTACTTATCGGCGGTTGATGATATATTACGCCGTCCGACCGATGACCCGTCCATTGGGATTTTACTTTGTGCCGAGCGAGATAAAATCACCGCCGAGTACGCCCTAAAGGACATAAACAAGCCCACCGGCGTGAGCGAATATAAGTTGTCTGACTTTGTTCCCCAAGAGTTAGTAGATACTCTGCCGTCAGCAGAAGATATCGAGAAACGGATTAAAGATAAGTATAAAATTGAAGAAGAGGAATGATTGCATGAGCAAAATATCAGCAGAAGAAGCAATGCGTGAATTAACATTAGTGCTAATGTATCTATCTCGATTTAGTGAAAATGACAGATTTTCAAAGACCGAAAATCTATCTTGGAAAGGTTATGATTTTAGCGTAATAAATCAATTGGCAAATGAGGATTACATAAGGCAAGGAAAAAATCCATCCAGAACTAAGTCAGTATGGATTACGCCGGAAGGGGTTGAACTGGCAAAAGAGCTTTTAGAAAAATATGATATTTCTGATTGGAATAATTAGTTTTTCTTGCGATCTCATAAAACTCGCAACGCGTTGCGAGTTTTGGAAAAGTAATATAAAAACGCCACAATAGAAAAAATTAATGATGAACGGCATTTATTTAAATTATTGTTGACCGTTCAGAATAAGCATTTACGGTATCACAATTATGGAAAGAATGTGGCTCGGTGAAGCACGAAAAAGCATCCTAATCAGTGTATTTACTGCAACAATCGTCAATCAGGTTCATTTTGAATCGAAGTGCAAAATATGAGTACAGCAGTTAAAAAGATTACTCTAAAGCGTTAGAGGAAAATAAAGCAGATGTCAGGCAACTTGTCTTGGAAGGCGTAAAGCAGGTTCGGGAAGGAAAAACACAAGACTTCAATGAAGTTTGTGATGGATTAGTGGAAAAATACAAAAATCCAAAAGTATAATATAGGTATCTCTGATATTGCAAAACAAGATTTGGCTGATGCTGGTGACTATAAATCTGTTCCAAACCTGTTCCAAATGAAATAAGGTCGATGAAAATCTCCTTTATTTCCTGTTTGGACGTTCATCTTCGTTCAAGTCCCGCTGCCGGCAGGGCGGGAAATGCGTAAATTAGGCTTTTCCCGCCTTTTTTATTACGAAAAGGAAATCATAGGAAATCGAAAATTATTGACTAATTCCCTATTTTAAGATAAAATTAAATAATTAAATATTACGTTCAGGGCTTAGAGAGGGAAACCTGTGATACCCAATTTATCATTCTTTATCATTTCAGTTTTCTTATTCGCGGGCCTCATTTATATAACCGGCGGTATTTGGTTTAGAAGTAAACGTACTGCAACCCTCAAGCTTTTTTTCGCAATTGGGTTGATGCAATCATTTTGGGCACTCTTTAACGGAATTAGCGTACTTTTAACTCAGGGGTTATTTGAAGTTTTCTATCCATTTTATCTTACTATCGTGTGTTTTTTACCGGCCGTATTTTTGTGGTATATTCTATATTTTACAGAATCAAAATTTGTAAAAAAGCGGTGGCTAACATGGGTGCTGGTTATTTATCCCCTGTTTGATTTTTTTCTGCTTTGGACAAATCCGTGGCATGGAAGGTTAATCACAGGCTATGATGGAATGTACCCTTTAGGCGGTGACTTATTTCCGCTCCATGCTCTGTTGAGTTATGCGCCTTTCTTAATCGGAATTATTATCCTTATACGTTATACGGCAAAAAATATCAGAAAGATTCCGGCTCTTGTTTATGTGGTTGGCGGAGTTTTATTGATGTTGGCTTCAAATATTTTGTATACTTTCGGCATACTGGATTTTGGCTTTGATATTACGCCATTTACATTGATAGTCATGTTCAGCGGCTTTGCAATCTACTCCGCCCAATTAAGACTGTTTGAGGCAAAGGAAAATGCGGAGCTTATAAGCGCTGAAGAAGGAAACAAACAGCAACTGACTAAGCTAAATTTATTAATCAGGGCAACAAAGAATGCTTTATGGGATATGGAAGTCATTAATCACGATTCAGCTAACCCCGAATATGCTTTCAGTTGGTCTGATGATTTCAGGCATATGCTTTGTTATACGGACATGAATGATTTTCCTAACTTGGAAAGCAGTTGGAGCGATTGCATCCATCCTGATGACAAGGATAGAGTTTATGATTGTTTTAGCAAACATTTAGAGGACATAACCGGAAATACGCCTTACGATATTGAATACCGGATGTTCCGCAAAAATGGCAACTGCGCTTATTTCCGTGATACTTGTGCCGCCTTGCGTGATGAAAACGGTTATCCTGTCCGCGTAATCGGTACAATTGTCGATATTACCGAAGCAAAGGATATGGAGCGGAAGTTAATTAAAGAAACGACCGATTTGCGCAAACGGGAGCAGGAGCTTTTGCACGCAAAGGAAATGAATGAGCTGCAGTTTACCAAGATAAGACTGATTAATAAAGCGGCGAAGATTGGAATGTGGGAATTAGAAACGGTTCAAGATGACCCGATGAATCTCAGTAATTCGATCAATTATTCAGACGGGTTCCGGGAAATTCTTGGCTACACCGGCGAGGACGACTTCCCGAATGTTTTAAGCAGCTTTTACAATTGCTTACATCCCGATGATTACCAAACAGTGACAGACAAAATAACCGCCCATATCGCAGATAAAACGGACGGGACACCATATAATTATGAGTATCAGGCAAAGAAGAAAAATGGGGAATATATTTATATCCGTGCCACCGGGCACTCCATCCGTGATGAGGATGGCAATGCAATCCGGACTTTGGGTACTATTATGGATATATCCGAAGAAAAAAATACTTTGGCTAATACGGAAAAATTACGGCAGGAAGCGGAGGTTGCCAGCCAATCGAAAAGTAATTTCCTTGCTAATATGAGCCATGAAATACGGACTCCGATGAATGCAATTATCGGAATGACTATTATCGGGAAAAAAGTTGATGAAATAGAGCAAAAAAACCATGCTTTGAACAAAATCGGGGATGCATCTTCCCACTTACTCGGAGTTATCAATGATGTCCTTGATATGGCGAAAATTGAGGCAAACAAGCTGGAACTTGCGCCAATTGAATACAATTTTGAGCATATGCTGCAAAAGGCCCTGACGGTCGTAAATTTCCGCGTAGATGAAAAAAAGCAGCAGTTGACTTTGAGTATTGATAAAAAAGTGCCGCGCTATTTAATTGGAGATGAACAGCGCTTGGTGCAAATTATTACAAATCTGTTATCAAATGCGGTAAAGTTTACGCCGGAACAAGGTATAATCCGCCTTGATGCATCTTTGATTTCTGAAACCGATGGCAACTGCGAGCTGCGTATTGAAGTTACCGATAGCGGAATCGGCATATCCGCCGAGCAAAAAGAAAGATTGTTCCGCGCATTTGAACAAGCCGAAAGCGGAATAAGCCGCAAGTATGGCGGGACAGGATTAGGGCTTACCATATGTAAAAGTATCATCGAACTGATGGGCGGTAAGATTTGGGTCGAATCAGAGCTTGGTAAAGGTGCAAAGTTTATCTTTACGATTAAAGCCCTGCGCAGTGATAAAAGTTCCGGTTCAATGATTATTAACTACGATAACGAAAGCTTAGATATAGAGGACAGTATTGATGATAAAACGGCCGGCTTTTTTGCCGGAAGGAAATTGCTGGTAGTCGAAGATATTGAAATCAACCGCGAAATTGTTATTGCTTTATTAGAAGATACCGGGCTGATTATTGATTGTGCAGAAAACGGCAGGGAAGCACTGATAATGATTGAGCAAGCCCCTGACAAATATGACATTGTATTTATGGATGTCCAAATGCCGCATATGAACGGCCTTGAAGCGACCCGGCGTATCCGCGCCCTGCCGGAGAGGCAGAGAAGCAGATTGCCGATAATTGCAATGACGGCAAATGTTTTTAAAAGCGACATTGAGGATTGCCTTGCTGCGGGAATGGATGATCATCTTGGCAAACCGCTTGATGCTGAAAAGATGATAGAAAAGTTGAAACTGTACTTAGCTTAGCGCTTTTACGAAAGGATAAATTATGAGTATATTTGCGGCAACTAATCCGGCGTATCATATAGCGTTTTTATTTCTGCTTGCCTGCGGCGGTTATATATATATTTCAGCAAGAACAATTGTAACCAATTTTAAATCAAAATTAAACCGGGAGCATTTTTGTTCGGTTATATGTATTGTGTTTTCATGTTTGTTTTACGGTTTGATGACGATTACGGAAAATGAAGTATTACAACGGTATTTTTGGTCAGCTGCTTATATATCCTATTTTATGTTTCTTCCGGCATGGATACGTTTTACGGCAAACATGTTCACAATCAAGTACAAAATAACAAAATTCATCGTTAGGCGGGGACTTTTTTTAACATCTTTAGTCTTTTCAATATTATGTATTTTTTCAAACGACGTTAGCTTTGTGCAAACAAGGTACGGCACCCAGTTTTCATTTGAAGGCAGTTTGCTTTTTAGGATTGTGGGTATATATGTTTTAATACTATGCTTCTTTGTTTTTGCCGCCCATATCAAATGGTGGCGTGAATCAGATATGACACGCCAACGTGTTCAGCAATGGCAATTTCTCATATTTACATTTTTATTTGCCCCAGTTGGGTTCATAACCGACTTTGTTATACCGGCGTTTACTGATTTAACGATAACTCCTCTCGTATCAATTCTGCTTTTTCCGGCCGCTTTTCAATTTTATATTTCTATGCAGCGAAATAAAACCCTGAATATTACGGCAGTAAATCTATCGGCACATGTATTTGAAAATATCACCATACCATGTTTTGGCCTTGATTATATGAATATAATAAGGCTTGAAAATGATGCCGCTTTAACTTTTTTCGGCGGAAGCCTGATTGGAAATAAGGTTATTGATATTATTCCGATAGATGAAAAAAAATGGGTATTATCAAATTTCAGCAAAGGCATAGAAAGTGAAATAATGGTGATAGAAACACCGGCGGGTTTAAAGACTTGTGATATTATGCTAATCGTGGAAAACGATAAGTACGGTGATGCGCTTTCCAAGGTCGTTATAATAAGTGATATAACCGAAAACCAGCGGAAAGATAACTTACTTGAGGCTGTTAATAAAGCATCGGTTCTGCTGCTTGCTTCAGAAGAAAAAGAAGGCCTCAAAAAGCCGCTTAGAAAGAGTATGGAACTAGTGTGCCGTTCGATGAATGCCGACCGTGTTTATATTTGGAAAAAAGAAGAAGTTAACAGTGAGGTGAATTTTGTTTGCTTGTATAGCTGGATTACTGACTTGCAAAAAGAAAATAATTTTGAAGCTACGGGTATAGCTATCGGCACAAGGCTTATTTACAATGATGAATTGGGATGGATAGAAAAACTTTCGCGCGGCGAATGTATAAGTAACAGTATTTCAAGAATGTCGCCGGCTGAACAGGCATTTTTGGATTATGGTATAAAGTCGATTGTTATGATTCCATTATTTATTGATGATCAGTTTTGGGGTTTGTTTAGTTTTGACGAATGCAAGCAGGAGCGTGATTTTGCTGAAGAAGAAATTGCGATATTACAATCGGTAAGTATTATGATGGCAAGCGCGATAAAACGTCACGAACTGATAACAAGGCTAAATGTCGAGAGCAAAAGAAGTGAAGAAACAGCACATTGGTATAAATCTATCCTGGATACGATACCGCTGTCAGTTTCTGTAACCGACAAGAATAGGAACTGGACTTTTGCAAACAAATCGCTTCAGAATTTCTTAGGTATGGATATGGATGAGATGATTGGCAGTCCCTGTTACAGAGTTGGCGCTTCCATCTGCAGAACCGAAAATTGCGGAATTACCCGGGCCAGGCACGGTGAGAAAGTTACGTATTTTGATGTGGAAAATCTTTCATTCCGGGCTGATGTTGAGATTCTTCGTGACTTAGAAAATGAAATATCCGGGTTTGTTGAAGTTGTGCAAAATATTACCGAGGTTCAGGAATTAACAAGGCAGCGAACCAAAGCCGAAGTAGCAAGTCAGGCAAAGTCATCATTTTTGGCTAATATGAGCCATGAAATACGTACACCGATGAATGCAATTATTGGTATAGCCGAAATATTGATGCAAAACGAGCATTCCAAAGATACAATGGAAGCATTAAATAAGATATTAAATTCCGGCGATATGCTGCTGGGTATTATTAATGATATTTTGGATTTTACAAAAATAGAAGCAGGCAAGCTGGATATTGTACCTGCGGAATATGATGTAGCAAGCTTAATAAACGATTCCGCTTATTTGAACATAACTAAAATCAATGAAAAACCGATCGAGATGGTACTTAATGTTAACGAAAATATACCGGCAAGATTAATCGGTGATGAGCTTCGTATCCGGCAAATTTTAAATAATTTGCTTTCAAATGCTTTTAAGTATACAGATGCCGGTAAAGTAATATTTACAGTGGAAAGCAAAACGATAGAGATGGGCAAAGATATATCATTGATATTGAGTGTACGTGATACAGGTTTTGGTATGTCAAAAGAGCAATTGGAAAACGTATTTTCTGAATACACCCGTTTTCACCAGGAAACTAAGGTTGAAAAAGGCACAGGTTTAGGATTATCAATCACGAAAAGGTTAGTAGACCTTATGGGCGGGGAAATCCATGTTGAAAGCGAAACCGGTATCGGTACAATTTTTACAGTAATTCTTCCGCAAAGATTCGTTAACAATGATGTATTAGGGGTTAAAGTAGCAGAAGATTTGCATAATTTCCGCTTAGAACATATAATAGGCAGGGAAAGAAGGCAAACGGTACGCGACAAAATGCCTTATGGAAGCGTTTTGGTTGTTGACGATTTGGAACCTAACCTATTTGTAGCTACAGGACTTATGAAGCCTTACAAATTGAAAATTGATACTGCCCTAAGCGGAAGAGAAGCGATTGGCAAAATAAATGATGGTAATGTCTATGATATAGTATTTATGGATCATATGATGCCGGGAATGGATGGAATAGAGGCAACAAAAATCCTTCGGGACTCAGGATATCAAGAGCCTATCGTTGCCCTGACGGCCAATGCAATAACCGGGCAGGCGGAAATCTTTTTAGCAAACGGTTTTGATGATTTTATCTCAAAACCAATTGATATACGTCGTTTAAACGCAGTTTTAAACAAATTCGTGCGTGACAAACAGCCGCCGGAAGTTATTGAAGCG
>Ga0131853_10003398_pt1 | contig 28600 bp, 21 predicted proteins | sample TergutLab28metaG_FD_92764 | JGI IMG/M metagenome (GOLD analysis project Ga0131853, IMG submission 92764) | Labiotermes labralis P1 segment gut microbial communities from Petit-Saut dam, French Guiana - Lab288 P1 (version 2) (version 2) | ecosystem: Host-associated > Arthropoda: Insects >...
GACCTAGCACCGTGCGACTTTTTTCTCTTCCCAAAAATCAAGTCTGCGCTCAAAGGAACCAGGTTCGAGTCCGTGGATGCAGTGAAAGCAAAAGCGACGCAACTCTTGAACAGCTTAACACAAAATGACCTGCAGCACTGCTTCCAACAGTGAAAAATTCGCATGGAGTGGTGTAGGGATCAGGGAGGGGACTACATTGAAGGGGATAACATTTCGATTGTCTGTTTTTTTTTCAATAAAGGGTTAGAGTATGAATCCGGTTTCTTTATTGCCACACCTCGTATTGCTAGGCCCCTAGACTAAAGTCTTTAGGGCAAGTATTGCCCTAAGATATGTTCCGCAGGCTTGGAGGGCTACTTGGTACCTTTTATACCCAAATCTGGTAAAAATGGCCACATTTAAGCCAAGGACTTTAGGTCTATCAGACTTAAGGCTTTCCTACTAAAAACTATGGAGAGAATGGGTGATAGGTTTCTGAAAAATGGACCATTAATTAAACACCCACTGGCTGCCACCCAGTATGCTTATAGGGAAGGCAGATATACTGAGACTGCCTTACATCACCTCGTAAGCAAGGTGGAGGTACAGGTAGATGCCAAGGGATATGCAATTGGCAGCTTTTTAGACATCGAGGGAGCTTTGATAGCACCTCCACAGAAGCAACAAAGCCAAGATTAGACATGAATTTCCTGAAGTGCTCACGGACTGAGTAGACAAAATGTTAGTGGACATAAACATGAACATCAGTCAAGAGAATACAACCAAAAGAGGCAAACCTGACAAAAGTTGTCCCCAGGGTGGGGTTTTGTCTCCACTTTTGTGGTGCCTTGTGGAAAAATGACCTCTTAGAGGATCTACAAAAGGAAGGTTTTCTAGTTTATGGCTATGCAGATGACACAGTCATATTAGTCAGGGGGAATGTCCATACCACTCTCAGGGATCTTACTACTAATGCCCTCCAGATAGTATAGAGGCAGTGTGAGACCAAAGGTCTATGGGCAAATCCACTGAAAACTAACATTATGGTCTTCACAAGGAAATATAAATCAGAACCAAAAGAACCTTTGAAGCTCAGGAAAAGGAAAATTGCCTTCACCTGTTTGGTGAAATATTTAGTTGTCTTGTTAGACCCCGCACTAAATTGGAAGCAACATCTCACAAAAAAAGGGGGGGGGGAGGGATAAATTCCACTGCTCTATGTGGGTGTGTAGAAAAGCCATGGGTAAAACTTGGCAACTACCCCAAAGTAGCCCTGTGGATGTACAAGACAATTGCTGCCACAAATACTGTACGCATCAGTGGTCTGGTGGCCCATGGTTAGCAGGGTAGAAGTGAGAAATCTACTGCAAAACCTTCAGGGTAGTTACCCCAGGGTTGCTGTAGGGTCTATGAAAACAACACCCACAGAGGTGCTGGAAGTAGCCCTCTGTTAAAATCCCCTGAACCTGGCTGTCACTGGAGCAGCTAGATTCAATGCATACAGATTAAACTGTCAGGGGGAATTAAGGAATACATGGTTAGGACATAGAAAACTTGAGTTCTTCCAGAAACATCCTTTGAAATTAACACAGGATTGAATCCTTAAAAAATATCAGTTGGTAATACAATATAAAGTATTGATACCAATTAGAGAAGCCTGGTGTATACTAGGCAAAATCGCCAACCCTAATGTCATTTGGTATACTGACAGGTCAGGAATTAACAACCGCTTTGGTGCAGGCGTTTATGGAACAAGGAACAACCATAATGAGAATATTCCTGTAGTGTAACCTCTCTACAGTGTTTCAAGCTGAAGTGATGGCAATCCTGAGGTGCACAGAACTCCTTTTGTTTAAGAACATAACAAGGCAAATACATATCTGTTCTGATAAAAGGGCAGCAATGGCAGCACTAGCAAAAACGACCACCAAATCAGCTCTGGTATGGAAAAGTATATAAGTGCTACAGAAATTTAGTGGATCTAAGAAAGACACTTTAGTACGGACACCCAGGCAACATGGAATACCAGGAAACGCAGACGATAAATTGGCCAAAGAAAGGACTAATGTGGTCCCCAATGACCAAACTGTTGGCATCCCCTTTGTTGTGGGTAAAGAAGTCATCAGGAGGCATTTGAGACAGAAAAACCTGAACAGGTGCAAGACTTCTAGAGGTTGGTGACAGTCCACGACCCTAATAAATGAATCTCTGCCAAGTAGAATAAAAGAGCTTCAGGCAATGAGTAGACAGAAGCTTAAAGTGGCTGTGGGTCTGTTAGCAACAGGATTACTGACTGTGCGGGGACAGAAAAGATAGTCTACATATTGAATGTCACTGTCTGGCACTGGCATGCAAAAGATCAAGAACCTTGGGTACTATGTTCTTAAAGCCCCAGGAGAAAGCATGTGGGTGAATGGCCTAATAAGCCTAGTAGCCAATACCAGGCTTGGCATAATACCTTAACCCTATTTTAAAATAGCAAACAGACACAATGGCACTATAAAGATCTGCATGTCATTAGGGACCATAATGGAACCACTCACTCTTTTTTTACTACTACTGAAACCACCACCACCACTACTACTAATACTAAATGCAAACTGTATCTTGTGATAGCCTGCATTTTTCTGGCTTAGCAAGGACATTTAAACTGCTAACAAGTAAACACTCAGAGACCAGCATACATTGTGCTAGGCTATTTGCCAGTACATTTCAGAGACCAACATATCGCTCATTTGGGACAAGTGTGTCACAACTCAAAATATGTAATTTTTTCGAAGCTTTTAAAGGTTCTGAAGTGCTATAATTTACTATGAGTGCAACGACGACACAACTGCTCTCCAGCAGCGAGTTTTGCAAACTGCATTATGACACTATACCTATTAAAAGTACAACTGCAAAGGCGTCTTTCTATACCAATAATTCAAAAATGCCAAATTTTGAGTTGTGACACACTTGTCGCAAATGAGCGATACGGTCTCATACAACAATAAATGTTAACACCAAACATTGTTTATGCCACAGTTGAAATGTTGGATTTAAAAGGATGTATGCTAAAGATTCATGAGCTGATTTAGCTTCCTTGTTGAGTATATCTGCACCTTACCTGCCTGCCAGCTGCATTGTCATAAAACATGTTAAAATGCAATAATTTCCAAAAGAATAACATGAAGGTTTAACACTAATACCAAAGCCTGCAATTTGTTGTAATCCTCAGCCAATTCTATCCACTTGAAATATTTCTGGCCCATTTCACTAAGGTCTATCTGACTGTTATGTTCACATCCTTTTTCTTCCAAAAGGGCCACTGCCCACCAAATTTCTCTATGCATTTGTTGCCTTACCCGTCCAAGTTACAGGTACAGTCCACACTAAGCCCTAGATTTCTCTATGTAAAGAACAGTATGTGACCCGCAGAAAGTACACAGTTCCGTGACATGTCATCCCCCTCATTACTTCATCCTTCTTTGGCACAAACACACCCCAATGCACTTTGTTACCGAACACTTACAATGCATGAGATTTGAGGTTTCTAAGGTCATCACTCTGAAGACTTCTGTCTTCTGGGATGATAATTTATCCTCAAACCAGGTGTACACACAGCAAGATATCATTTGAGATTCTCAGTAGTGTTGCTGAAGACCTGGGCCTTCTGTGTCATTGCGCAAGTAGTCCTTGACGTTTTGAAAGCACCATGATCCTTTGAAATGTACGGAACTATACCCAGTAACAAACTAACATCACAGAAGCTTTCGGCCCTTCAGTTTACAAAGAGTTTAGCAATGAAAAAATTGTATGCTCAGCCAGCTTCACCACAAAGTACACAAAAGCCATGTCATACATATTACATAAAAGTTTCTGATATAACTGAAGAATGTATTTCACAAGGAAGTTCATTATTTGAACTAATTCATTCTTAGATAATTAGTTGGCACACAGGTTAACCATTTGCTGCCGAACAACTTATACAGACATTGCACACTGAGCCCTTTAAATTGCTGAATGACCTACCAACAAGTCACAAAGAGTGTGTCAAAGTTTGGAGGAATTTGGTCAAACCTATTCAAAATACCGCGGTGTTTTGGTAAGCTGTGGGACCCACGAAGGTCAGGGTTTCTTTGTGGAGTCAGAATGGACACTCTCCAAAACCTTGAATTATATGTCAACACATAGCAACTGCACAGTTCTCTCAGTTGACTAATACGGTAACAGACACAGCTCACTTTGTTTAATGCTTGCACGAAGTCCACTGAGGGTTGAAATGTCAACACTGGCTTATGAAACGAACACTAATTGTTGACTAGAAAGGTTTTCAGTGGCATACTGTACCCATTAAGTTCAGACAAAACTAATGTTCAAAAATCTGAGATAGTCAAAAAAAATTGTTTACAGCAACAGGAGGGCCCACAGATGTGCTTCTTGTAGTGCTGGGGTACTCTGGAGGGATTGTGGGGCAGTAACATTCAACACACAGCCGTCAATCTACTAAAAACGTCTTGGGTACCCTCAAATAGCTGGAAATTTATACAGTAGTCACATTGTAGCTTTAGATCTGTTTTGCTGTCATTGTAGAAGCAGCTCATATCTTCATGGCATTAGGTTTCTGCAATTGTGCCCCATCATGGAAAGGAATCTCAATATGGCAGACCATTGTAGCTGTTGAGCAACGGCTGGGAAAAAATCAAACTCGAGGAGGAAGCCATCAGTGAAATTCTGGTTGCTGACACCGACTTGGAATCAGGTGCTGAGGCTAGCAATGTCGAAGACGATTTTGAGGAGGAGGAGGAGGAGGATGAGGACGAGGCCCCCCCCCCCCAAACCAGATGGGTCACAAATTGAAAGACACATTACATGAATACCGGTCAAGACTTAGACAGCTACACAATCCATTGTATGGCAAGACCATGATATGAGACAGATTTTTACACATAGTGTGTTTTCTGCATTTTGCAGACAATTCACACAGACCCACAAAGATGAAGAATATGACCGACTATGGAAACTAAGGACTGTCTTTGACAAACTGAATGAGGTTTAAGCTAAATTCTATAACCCCCTCAGAGCATTTGGCAGTGGATGAGGTAACTGTAAAATTCAAGGGCAGGATTATCTTCAGGCAGTACATTCCAAAGAAAAGAAAGCATATTGGCATCAAAATTTAGACTCTGTGATGAATCAGGGAATACATGTGACATGAGAGTGTACTTGGGTAGAGACTCACACTCCGCCACTGATGACATGACTGCAACACATGCAGCTGTTAGACTTACAGAGTTGAAGGTTTCGGATACAAAATATTTATGGACAATTTCTTTTCATCCCCAAGAATATTTGATGACTTGGACAGATGTAAAATGAGACACGCTCTGTGATTTTGGTCCATAACAACTGAAATTGAAGAGGGGTGATATAGGGGTGAGGACCAGGGGGAGTTTGACCACATTAGTTTGGAAGGACAGATGAGAAGTTTGCATGCTGACTAACATGGACCCACCACCAGCAGAAGGAAACTTTTGTAACAACAGCAACTGCCCCGTGAAACCTCACATCGTGAATATTTACAACCGGCACATGGGTTACGTCAACAATTCTGATCATATGGCCAACAGTTATTCGATGATTCAACGTACCTTCCAGCGGACCATGAAACAGTTTTCCCACCTTCTGGATCTAACAGTACAAACCAGTTGGATAATGTTATCGTCATGTGAGGCTAAATACACCCACTGAGATTTCAGGCTCATTCTGGTGAGGAATTTGATTGAAGAAACTGGGAAGGTGAAGACTGCCCCACCCTCAGATTGGTTGGAAGACCAAGTGCGGCCGCAACAAATATTGTGCGACTCAAGAGCTGCCATGACCAGCACTGGCCAGCAAAATCTTCTATCGTCCTCGTGGCCAGAGAAAGGACACAGTGTATGAATGCGCTAAATGTGACATGGGCCTGTGCATGGTGCCTAGTTGCGCGGAATATCACACCAGAGTAATATGTAACTCACCTCAATTGTGAATACTGTCTGTCGTGACAAAACAGCACACCAAGGTGTCACATACCTTCTGCAGCAACCAGAATTATGTGAGTAATGAACTATTTACACCACATTTTATATACTGCAATTCACAGGCCTAAATATATTATAAAAAAAAGGTGAACATTTTTTTTCCGGATTAACCAATTCATAAACAGAGTGCAAAATTTTATTTCCTTAAATTTAAAGGAAAAGCCTATGAGATAAGCCTTTTTTTCCCCTAAGAATAAGCATTAAAAATTGAAATCCCCAGTTAAAAATCTCAGCAGGCTGCCATTGCTTGGAGGGATTTAATTCGGCATAAAAGGGTTAAAGAAAGCATTGGATTAAAAATAAATAAAGAAAAAAAGAAAAAAGCTTTCATAAACAATGAACAGGTAAAAATGTTCAACAATGTGGTGGTAGCCTAATTTAATACACCATCCAAATGCTGACCTCAACAAACTCCAGGAGAAAAGAAATAAAAGAAAAGAAAGGAAAAGAAAAAACTCAGCCGATAGTCTATCAAGAGTCAAACCATGTTGTTTCCCAATACCAGTCCAGATTGTTATCACTACAGCAACCTGTTCAGTAGCTTGTTTGTTTGACGCAATTTTATAAACTTACTGTGGAAATTCTTTACAACTGAAGTGTATATCAGGAGGGTGAGTATTTCTGTTTACACTCCAGGCCTTCTGCATTGTTCGCTTCATTAACTTCAGCACCTGACATTTTTTCTCCACAGCAAACACATCACTATTACTGTCACTCACAAACTCAACTAACAATTCCTTCCTTTGTTTTGGCTTCTGTTTTTTATAAGCTGCAGACACAGCTGATCCACTTCCAGCTGTGTCTGCAAATGCACTTGCATTGCCATGCTGCTCCACACCTATGTACAGAAATCAGATAAACAACACAAAATTAGATATTAAAAATCTGTATACAAGGAAACAACACTGACCAACAGTAAGTAAACAAAAAATGAATTCAGAAAATGATTATTATTATTCCATTCAAAATAAGCTATGAGTCCACTTTCCAAAAAACCAGAGAAAGGAGAAAGCTATATATATATTTTCCATATATTTTTCTTGTAAATTTCCAATTGTACAGGCTGTTGGCATGTTCAGTTACTGAACACACTAACAACTTCCTGAAAAGTTTAATGACACTGCAACTACATGGACAACCAAATTATTTTTCATCTATTTCATTATGTACTAATAAATCTCAAAATGTTTCAAGCTATAGCTGTAGGTCTTAACACAGTCCCTGTCATGTGGTCATATGCAATTCAGTCCCTTTTGGCTAGCCATTTTACACAAAGTGCATTAAATCATGAAAAAGATTAGATCTTATATGCCATCTGCTGGCTAGGCAATACAACACTGCACTGTTTAAAGTATGCAGTCAAGGACAGACAGCCATCAGCACCATGTTTGCTTTGAAATGACAAAAAATTATGAACGTGGGGGTGTTTAAAAATGGGCATCTCTGAGCCAGGCTTAAGAATAAAACAACCTGCAGATATATCTGGGGCTGACATAAAATGCACTAATATTCATACATCATTTTCCTATTTACAAAGCATCATTTGTGCAAACATATGTTCCACTTTATTCTCATGCAAATTAGGAGTTATATTACAAATAATGGGAACCAATATAAAATATGTCTGACAGTAATCAGTGCAGACTACCCTCCCCACATACCCCCATCAGAAACACATGGCCAGACGTGGCCTCCACAGCACACACTCATTTTACCCACTTTGCACAGAGAAGGTATAATAACTTTGCTGAACATATGTTTCAAAATGAGGCAATGAAAGTGCTGAGTGTTGAAAATTTTAGGTAAAAAATTTGATCTGTTGAAAAATATTTTTATCCAACATGTGACGGTCAAGTTCTACCAGCAGTACACAGTCAAGTAATATTTGGCCACAGATCTCATATATTTTATGCTTTCACAGAGCTTTTATGTTCATCATGTACCCAAAGCTAGAAAAGGACACATAGATAGGCCAGACTAAGTGGCAGGCCAGCCTGGCAGCTGCCCAGGGCACACTGGAAGGGCAGAATGGGCAACTGTAAGAATATCTTGTACTGAGATTTTAAACAGAAGCTGCTGATACAGTAACAGTGGTTGAATATTCTGAATGTAAGTAATATTTGGCATTTTTAATATATGGCATTCAAATCATATATATGATACAATTATTTTTTTTGCGAAAATTCTCTTTGCTTACATGTTGTCAGCCATAAAACTGAGATACTTAAACATAACACAACTATTCTTGACAAAATAGCATATAGTATATCTGCACAAATTAAAGCCTCTACTTGGAGGGTTACAACCAAAACTAACAATACATGACATCAAGAAAAATATATGGAAACATTTCAGTAGCTTTGAACAACACCCCCCCCCCCCCCCCCCACACAAACAAAAAAAAAAAAACACGAAAAAAAGAAAAAAAAAAAGAAAAATATTAGTATCTGTTAACCACCCCCCCCCCCCCCCCCACACACACACACATAAACACAAAAAAAGGTGGAAAGAAAAAGAACCGAACATACTGCAATACTGCACCTTTATATGGTTTGATTTTCCAGTGTGAAGGACCAGCCCAAATCTCAAGAGAATCTGCTCTGAAGTATGAATACTCGCTTGGCGCCATAGAAAGGTGTCTACGCATTTCAACTACCTTCGCAGCAGGAATTCTATGAATTGCCCGACATGCAATCGCAGCTTCCGTATCCTCCCCTTCTGAATCTGCCCCTTCATCTACACCATAAACTGCAAGAAATCAGTAATTCCATCTGAATTTCTCCTAGACTTAAGGCAGTCAATTCAACAATATTAATTACAGGAAAACTCTGTGGTAATGAAAGAAACAGACAGTAGGTAGTACAGCCAGTAAAGTGAATGGCTACAGGCTGCATGACCAGGGTGTCATTTCCAACAGATGAAGCACAGTTGTTGACTTTGCTGCCACAAACTTCTTAATATCTTTTGTGCTTAGTCACAGAATTTCACTGTCTGTTTCTACTTTGTCCAATACAGAATCCTACCTTCAAAATGATCACCAGGATCCTCACTATCCTCTGCAGGCACTGGTTCTGGTACTGCATTTACATCAAATGCAAACTCATCATCTTCAGTTTGAAGAACACGTGCAACACATTCAGCAGGTTCTTCTTCTCCATCTAGAGACCACTTTAGGAATGAAAACTGTGAAAACACTCTACAGATCCCTTTGTCCTTTAAATCTGCAACATTACAGAAACAGTACCATTTATGTGCTGCTAACTCAACAATGCAGGGGTTGTTTCAAATGATTATGTTAATCAGCCTGTAAAATAAAATCCTCTGTTTTCAAGTTGACAGCACAACATTACAGGATCCCTATCATGAACCAGCTGCTGTCACGTCACGTCACATCATTGTCACCAATTCCATTAAGGTCCATTTTTATGTGTTCACAAAAAATTGCAAGCAGTAACTTTCAGCACCATTTTTTCCGCCTGTCCATCCCCATGTATCACAGCCACTTCCCACGTGCAGATTTTCATAAAATTTCACATTTAGAATTGTTAATAAAATTTGTCATGGCATAAAAATATTGATCAAAATCAGACTAAAGTAACAGGCAGTTTACATGAAGACATAGGCATATTTATGACCATCCACAATTGGCCTTTACAGTTGAGAGACACTGTGCATGCTGCGTGTGCTCATGTCAAAGTACACAGTTGATCATCAAACACAAGTGGTTGTAACGATCAAAGATCAACATTAACCCTTCATTGACAAACAACATCTACAGTCAGCACGCAGTGTGATGTTGAGAAAACCATACGTTATATGATGTTATCAGCCAAGAACATGCAAAGCAATGGACTGCCATTTAGTTCCCATGTCCTTTGCAGAGTGCTCTAACCATTCAATTCAGGTGCCACAGGATAAAGAGATATTAATTGTCAGTCTCCATATTTATGATAACTTGATGATTACCAACTGTAAACCTGTTAAGATGCAGAGAACCCCGTGTTGTGTTAAAAATACTCACGTGTTTTTCCAGACAGGATTCGTCTAGGGACAAAATATCTACCAGAAGCATTATGCTGTGTGGACATCTCCTAACTTTTGGTTTTATTGTCTCATCCACGCCTAATCTTACAAAAAAGGTAATTTTCCTTGAAGCTGCCCACAACATTTTTATGTAATTTATTGCATGAAAACAATGGAATGGGGGGACCAAGCACAGAGGCATAGGCGACATCCTAGACTTATATTCCAGAATCATTTCTTCAGAACTTTGACCTGATTACCTGCTGAAACTCAAGGGCTGAATCAGTACCATTGTCAGATTATTAATTTGAAACATTATCAAAAATTTTCTATTTCAAACCATCCACAGTCCATAAATAACAACTACACATATTAATAGACATGTGGGAAAGCCTACAGAAAACCAGCAAATGCATGACATATGTTAATTATCAGCAGAATATGATAGACAGCATATACCTGTAATAAATGGCAACTGCATATTGGGCTGCCCCGAAGTTATGGATTTTTCATTGGTGCCCCAATATGGCAAATCTGAACGTGTTGATAAGGCACAGTTGCCAAGTATCTTAAGGCCTGTTAGAAAGCGGGAGTCACCAGGCTGGGATTCACCCATATTGCCACCAGAGCGTAGGAAGGGATCCATAAGAGGATGCACATCGGTCTTCCCATTCAGCGTCTCCACATTCATTGCAACCGTGTTCTTGTGCTGCAGAAGTGACCGCAGTATTTCAAGTACAGCATATGTAGAAGTAAATCTGTTGTGCCTAACTTGTTATGAAACAATATATGGGACATCCAAGTACACTAGCTACAACAATTTTTCACCAAACTAATGGCTGTCAACCAATCCGTATCTGACATAACTGGACTTCACAAACTTCAGTGACTAAACATTACTCACACAACTTATAGCATCTATATTTTAAAAGTGCTAATAATGCATGTGGCATCTAGTAACCGCAAGTGGGTGTGCACACGTGTGTGTTTGTGTGTGTAATTTCACTACTTTTACTCTGAAAGGTGAATGAAACCATTTTTTGCCCCTAGTTTGAGGTATTTTGTGTTGATTTTTCTGTGTCAACTCTGAAAGTTCCTTATCTCAATATACCATTGTCAGTTATGTATAAGAGTAGGAATTTCTTTGTCCAACTTACAATAAAATGACTTATAAAGCAGACACACTGCATAACTGGCAAAATAAAATGGAGATATCTTAGACAAGATACAATTAACTGGGAGGTTAAAATGTGTACATAATATTAACAGTGTTTCTACATTAAAAAAGACCACAGAATGAATCTCTATACTGTTTTCAACCCGAAAGGAAAAAGGAGGACAATCCTCAATTGATAATAGTTACTTGCACATCTTTTTCACCTTACGTGACCTCTTCCTTGTACGCAGTACTTCAGCACTTCCCCTACTTTCCTCTCTTTCATCTTCCTCCTCCTCTCCCTCTCCTTTGTCAGAATGTCTCTTGTTACCTACAGCCAGACCACCTGCCATCTTAAAAACATCTGCATGCACGCAGTCAACTCGATAAGCATATATCTTGGTGCTTGCATCCAGGGTGCAACTTGCTACCTGCCAATAATAATTCAAATTTTTCAATATTCCTCAACTTCATCATCACTTCAACTACAAAATTTATACATGGTCAAATAAAGGGACAAGTGTAACTACTGAATTGGGGCTACTGAATATGTGCTAATGCTGTACCTGTCTGGTCGTATATACTGATGCTCCTAGAAGTGGCTAACATAACAGCTGAAATATGTAGGAGTGGTTACCCATTTATGGATAAGTGAAACTTGTTTGTAATAAACTTATTTACACCTATCCATTGTATGGAAGATGTACAAAAGTTATAAACGACTGTCACTGACTTTTAACATAACAGATTATACATCTCAGTTCCTCTAGATGAAGAAATATGAAGTATTTCCAAGACTTGCAAACCACAACTCTAACATTAATGTACTGCATAACAAGATATATACTTTACCTGAAAATTATCCATTTTGGAGTCCTGTTTCTTCAACATCATTGCCATGTAGTCAATCAGCTGTAGGCTGAAGGCATTCTTGGCATTTATTTTCTGAAATGAAGGTGTCACATACATGACACTGTAAAAGAAGTGCAAAGCCCAACAACACAGGCACACTCAATTAAAAAAACCCATAGCTGAGTCTCACCAACAAAGTTCTTTAAATGGTATGCCACAACACAGTCAAGCAGCAAAATGTGAGCCTAAGAAACCTACAATAATTTGAATTAAAAAATGTTTCTACATTCATTGCAGTTCACAAGTGTAACAATAACAGAAAAATCTTGTTCAGCTCTGTTTTATCACCTCATGGTTAGTGCTACTGTTTCTTCAATCATAACTGCCCTCAAGCTCATCGGTACTTATGCAAGGCATTGTCACAGAGTAAAGTGAATGTCTTAATTACTTCACATACAACAATCTGTGACAATGCAACATGGACCATTTCTCAATATAATCATCCTTCTTTTTCAATGCATATCATGTAGCAGTTCACAAACCTTCTGATCCCATCCCATGACAATTTGTTGCTACAGATCATCTCTTCTTGGCTGTTTCTCTGCAAGAAACCCTCAGACATCCATAAACAGGTCTGTTTGTGTTCCTCTGTCAGCTATTGCGATACCCAATCGGCACAGACCTTGTGGTAGCCAAGGACATCACGTACAATGTCAAATGCTGATCCACACATAATGGCCACATTTAATGCAATTGCACTTACAGTAATCTGTCTGTTTTCTTTAATTAGCGCATCAATTTCAGCACAGTGATAATCAATTTGTGATGCTGATAGCCAGCCTGACTGTTCTTTATCATGAGTTGTCCTCTGACATTTCAGTCTATCCACACATTTTCACGTATTTTTTCCACGCCATACAGTGTTCACCATATTGAACTAATGTATTCCTAAGAACTTCAGATGTTGTAACACCTTCTCCCCCCCCCCATAAAAGGATCACAGCTGGTTGTCCTATAATGGTGCAATTCAAAAGCACTGCCACCAATTTTACAGCAGATTTGTAAACAAACACAACACTAACTAAACCTGACACTGACTCATCACAACAATGCCTAGTTTGTAGTTACTGGGACAACTGCTAGGCTTCAACACTGGGCAATTTCAGCACCTTCACAGGCACATTCACTTTACTTTTTGATTCACCTTCCTATTTGTTGTGTCAGCCACTCAACAGAACACCAACACAACTAACTAACCAACTAACTAAATCCATGGAGTAGAGTCCTTCTTGAGAAGCTAACAATTTCTCAGTTAGTCAAGAAATCCATCACATATCACAGAACCCGAAGGTTCATTACTGCATACAAGAGCCTGCCACCTGTCCCTATCCTAAGCCAGACTAATCCAGTCCAAGGTTCTCCAACTTGGGGGATGTGCGAGGTGCTAACAACTCCTAGCCATAAAAAATTGCCATGTTATGAGACGTTAATGGTAACAACATAACCTTTAATAATATATTTACCGCCAGTCATATTACATATTACTCTTCTCTAAAATGTTATAATAAAATACTCTCTGGCTGGTTTTTGTTTATGGGCTCACTTTAAAATGGGGTTTGAAACACAAGATGGAGGGTTGGCACCTTATAAAGGAAAGAATCACATTTCACAAATTTCTAAAAAGAAAAATATATGAAAAAAAGGGTTTTCTGCATTATTTCTCAACCACTATAAAGTCATGAATTTATTTTATTATAATGAAAAGCAAGAAATATTTTTACACGAAAAAATGTATTTTCTGCTCAATCAATTTTTTTTTCACAAAAAAGGAACAATACAACAAAGGGTCAAGTAGTTGCTATTTTTATATTCAAGAAACAAGGGAAGACAAAGCGGAAATGTTCTGAAGGTAAAAATTTGATGACATATTTAAAAATTGATTGAAGCAGGTCAGAACCATTAAGCCTTACTTCCTTTTACAAGTACAAAAAGTTTCAATAACTGTTGAAAGAATCTTGAAGAGAAGCATGACATTAACTGTTTTTTAAATGGAACGGAGACAATGTACATGATCCAAAAACTTTACATTATCCAAAGGGTGTTACACCATGTGCAATGATTTCCATGCAAGTCTCTTTTTTTTTTTTCCTTCCCATATTCTTGTGAGACACTCAAACATAAAGGACAGCCACAATTACCTAAATACAAGGTAACCCTGCATATACGATGACACTCCTTACAATTTTCAATTTCTTGAAACATGCATATAGAGAAGATGTTTCACTTTGTGTGCAATAATAACGTAACACCCACCCCATTTTCAGATGACGACTTAGGAAAAAAATTTCAACTTACATCTGGATTAGTACAATGGAGTGTGTGTGTGTGTGTGTGGGTGTGTGTGTGTACGTATGTATATATATATATATATATATATATATATGACCACAGCAACATACTTACATTCTCAGCAGACAGCTTTATGCATTTGGCATAATGTTCAGCCAACTGTGTTGCTGAAAGTCCTGCAATTGACCCTCCTATTGACTTCCGATTATTTGACACAGGAGAAGTAACTTCATGCTGACGTATCTCAATCTGTGCACTACGTCGACGTTCCAAACGTTCTGCATCATCATCATTCTAAGAGCACAATCCAACAATTACACATTCATTACATCCACTCGATTCAATGTTTGTTCATCAACACTGGAATGCTCACTGTAATATTATAACAACCAACTTCTTGGCCTTCAAGAACCAAAACAACTAATTTTCAGTGCAAACATTTCCACTTATTACAATACAAACAATTTCATATTACCCTCATTATTATGGTACAACTTTCATACATTTCAAAATATTTAACGGCATATACAGTAAAACCTTGTAAATTTGAAATTGGTTATGTCAAAACACCACATAAGTTGAGGCATGTGATGTTCACCACATTCAGACATACAAATTTGACGTTCATAGCCGTGCATTGTAATATATTTCTATAGTAAAAACAACCAGATGCATCAATGTCTCAAATTTATTTTATTTACTCCAATAAAATAAATTTGAGACACTGATCCATCCAGTTGGTTTTACTATAGAAATTCAGATATACAATTTTTAGTACTTTATAATGTGAATAATTCAAAATATGCTGTTAACCTGCAGCTATATTACGTTCTTGAATTGTCATATTTTAATAATTCAAAATATAGAATAAACCCAATAGCCCAGGTTCTGATGAAATCGGGCACTCGAGATAGTATGAACCATGGATCTGAACTAAACGATACCGCGTAGAGCTGTTTTGGTGATGAACATATCGAGTGATATCAATTAGCCATTTGCCATTGTTATAATTTGGATGCGCAGAATTTCTCAACTGTTTTTGACTTGTATTTCAAATATTGACACCCATTAGATATTAAGGTGAATGATGGTGCTAGCGGTAGAAAAGTTGTGTAAAGAGATCATGTAACAGTGACAATGGAAAAGAAATTTATGATTTTAAAAATGCTTCTGATAATCTGGCACTACCTTGGCCCCAACAGCGCTCGATGATTTAAAGTCCGCAGTTCATTCCCATTATAAACACAGTACTGCTTCCTGACTTGTAACCTAAGACCCTCATGTAAGCACAAAGAATGACATGCTAACACAGACAGGCTAACCTGATGTCTAAGCTAAACCCCTCACATAAGGTTAGAGGGAGTGAAGGGACCTTCCCTGGAGATTGGTATAACAGGAAAGATCAAAATCTACTGTGCTATATGATTTTCTGGAAATTTTGCATGAACTGTCATATGTTATTAACAATGGTCACCTGTGGAGCAAAGGTCAACTGAGTCTAATTTCAACGGGAACTAAGGTCAGAGTTTTAAATGAAATGAATTGTTGTATGCTGGCTTGCACTTCCATGTCAAGTATATTACATCATGTAGCAGGCACTTATAAATTATACAAGAACAGCATCTTCAAATTATACAATTCAGCAAAAAAAAAAAAAATTAAATTTAATGGCACAACACCAGGGCTTCAGTTAATTGAATAACAAGTAACTGCATTTAAGAACTGGATAATTCAAAACCACACAATTTAAAGCCAGATTTTTTGGTCCTGAGCACTTACAATGAAAAATGTTTTATAGATTTTAATTCCAAGTATCATCACTGGTCTGGACAGATACCCATTCCTGTCCCATGATGGTAAGGCAAAAGTAAAACAAGACAATATTTAGCTTATGCACACACCCTCCACAATCAAAGAGGGTAATCCACTGTTTAGCATGATGTTTCTTGGCTATAAGAAGCACGCTTGCATGTTTAAATCAAGCTAATTCTGTATATGTAAAGCACACGTGTGTAAGGTTGGATTGAAGACTATTGTCAGAAACTGTACGGGAGAAATTCACAGCAGTGCAATAACATCACACATCAAGTCAAACTTACAATAATGTGACAACCATGTCTTCTGAGGCATATGACATAGCACCTAAACAACATTCATGAAGAGAACTTCGTAAAATTTTAGAAACAACACCGAAGGGAATGGAGAAATGTGTTACAGCCAACAGGACCTACTTGGAAAGGGAATATGTTACCTCCTACTTCAGTGATAAAAGAATGCATATATCTTCACTCGAAACTAAACACTCAGTAATTTTGTCCCAATCAATTCAAACAGCTTAACCCTTATCAGTTCAACACCGAATAATACTTGGCAGCATGTTGCACTGTACCAGATGTCAAACAAAAATCTACAAATTTTACCTTTTTTTACTTTTATTTACTTTTTTTTTATTCTCTCTACACTCCTACCAAATAGTGGCTGCACTTTGAACTCTGAAGATTAGAAATTGTTTGCAAAATTAATTTGGACTAGATTATAGAAATTCACAAATATAAGTTGGACTACACATAGTTACAGAAGCAGTGAATGTGAGGTGAGTATAACGAAGGAAAAATAAACAGTTCATAATTAGCTGGATTATGAGCATACACATTGCAAATTTTGTTATCTGTGATTATGACTGTAAACAATGGGTTGGGTGTTGAAGACAGACAAAAAAAAAAAAAAAGTAAAACTAGCCTATTATTTCTACAGCCTATTGGACCATCACCAGCACAGACATGTCCACCCAAGTTCCAAAATAATATATTTGGATGAAATATGGTTTCTTCATTGCGAGAGGTAAAACTTGCACTCTCAGGGCCAAGAAAATTGTCTAAATTAATCCATAAATTAGATTTGAGCCAAACTACTTACATGCTGTTAAATTTTTTTACACATACTATGATAAATAAAGTAATGTACAGAATCACGTTCTACATATGCACATTAGCAATATACACAGAACATTCAGAAGCTCTCAACACATTAACAATTCCATCTCAAAAGTTAAGCGAATGTAATAAAAGTACTGACCAATAAAACAGTTTCTGTACAAATTTTGAAATTCTGTACTTTTTTCTTAAACTTCTGGATCATAATATCTTTGATGACTTTGGATTGGTAGGGTTTCATCAATAAAAATGTTATTAAAATGCAACATGGATATTCAGGCTATCCATCACACATATTTTGTCCCTTACCTGTTCAAGATTTGAATCACTGATGGACGAGTTTAACATACATTTCCTGCGCAGAGGTGATGATGCAAAGCTGAATGATTCTCTATGTGACATAGCACGATGACTCATCTTGACGAAACTAAGTTTCTAAATCATAAAATCAAAATGAAACCTACTCTGTAATATATATTATGGGCATGGCACAATTAAAAGAACAGTATATAAATGGCACACTACATATACAGTCTATTTCCTTCTATTACAACAAAACATTTCCTAAGGTGTCCATCAAAACTTGGAAGAACTTTACAGCAATGGGATCTTATGTACCTTCAACTCAATACGAGCACCCTTCGTCACTCGATCGAAGCGGAACTCCAAGGTCTTTCACACATCAATGTGTCACACCCTCCATATCAACGTGTCAACGAAGCTATTTAATTCACTGGTACTAACTGTAACAAGTATACACATCACTCACCACTTATACTTTTTTTTAACTTTTCTGTAACGGAACATCCCACTAACAATATTTCATACTTGAAACATTAGGGTAAAAGACTAGTTGTAATCAAACTATGACATACTCATGCTTATGAATCCGGGTAACGTATCATGTTAAATGCAAATTTTTATTTCCTATTCACTGTAACAATGTACAAGATTCACGTATACATTAAGAGGCCATCGACGTGGGTGTTCGATAATTACATAAGAAACTGCATTAACGTCGACAGTATTTCCACCAAAGACGTCATTAACCTTTTTTATCAAAACACGAAACTCACCACAAAGATAATTCGCCGAACATTAAAAAAACCAAACGCAACATTTCACTCACCTACAATCATTCAGCATCGCCAACATTCATGAAGTCACCGAAAAAAGCAGAAATTGGACGATGAACACGCCATGACATACAGCATAACTCGCCAAACATTCAAAAAACAAACGCAGCATTTCACGCGCCTACAAACAATCACTCAGTACCGCCAACATTCTTGAAGTGACCAAAGAAAGTAGAAATTTGGCAGTGAACACGCCATGGTACGCAGCATATATCATCTGAGGTATAGGCATTAAATATCAACAACAATTCAGCTAGCATTTTTCCATGATTTCTCTGTGGAAGTGATAATGTTTTTATTCCGACATTAATTACAGACATACGGTGACGTAAGAAAGTCTGTCAGCCTGGTCATCTGTGGGATTACCTGTGGAGAATTATAAAATGAAATATCAATGTTGGTACCGGCTGTGATGGTAGTGATCACAGAAGAATTCGCCGTGAAACATAGGATACGGGTCAAATTGATACCGGAATTTGTTAACAGTAGTATTTCGCAAATTGGTATCAACGTGATGACAGGTCAGTCGGTAACAATCCGATTACTAGATAATGTTTCTTCCAAGTACTTGTATATGTAATCATAAACAGCTGTTTCATAATATTTCTCATACATGTTTTGACTCATGTAGGCCATCATCAAGGAGGGCCAGTTACAAAGGAATACATTAATTGGACATGTCAGGAAAGATGTTCTTAGGGAGTTTATGGACAGTATTATGTGCCAGAATTTTATTTTAGATAGCAAATAGAAGTTTCTGAACCAAATGCTAACAAACATTCTTATGTCTTCAACTGCTCCGTTTCTTTATGCACACAAATGTCCTAGGCTTTAGATATTCATTAAAGTCATCGAAGTTGTGTGTAGGTTTCATGGTGTGGCTACTGTTTGGCTTGATTTGCTCCACACTATGCCAGGCAGGCAGCAAACTTATGTACTGCACCTCACTGTACACTGCCCAATCACATGGACTAAGTGCATGACTCCACTTGAAATAATGTACAGTAGTATATCTTTGCTCCAGCACTCATAGGTGCAGACAAAAAAAAGTCCAGATTATTAAACAGTGTATAGTCAGAACTAAGTTCTTGCAGGTGACATTTTATCACTGCTCCTATATTTGGACTACATAACAAATTGGGGGTATATTCCACCAGGATATCCCCTTCAGCTACTGGTTCTGGCTATCAGGGCCCCTTCTATGTTTTATGGAGTCTTTATTTTCTGCCAGGGATGCTGAAAAACAAGGACTGTGGCTGAGGGGTCTCCATACCTGAAGATGATGGAGTAGGAAATAAGTCAGGAGATACCACAATAGCTGTGTACAAACATTCTTGGATGAATCATTACGTGTACTGTTACCTATGTTGAAACTTCTGAACATGGGAGACTTATTTCCTAAACTACCTCAGTATCAGGACTAATGAAGTATCAGCTTCTGTATTAAAGGACTTCTACTGTAACATAATATTTAAGTCTACAAGAGAATGGAACAGCCCCATATGAAAAATAGTGAAACTAATTCAGGCCATGTATTTCTATAAAGAAAAGTGTAAAATTTCTTTCCTTCCAATCCACATTCCTGCTTACTCAAGACAGAATACTTTGCTATCATCACTGCTCATTTGCTATGCAACATATATAAATTATGGCTAAGCCACATTCTTAAACATGCACACATGACTCCTGTAAAAAGAGAAGTTCTCATTACAGTCCCATTAATGCAAAAGAATATTGCAGTGTTTCACATGACTTCACTTTAGTACCTACTCATTATTTTCAGTTAGTAGGTTGAAACATTGCTGAAAACTACCACATGCATGATACTGCAACTCTTAGAACCCACCTGATATTACAAAACTTCAACTAGTCTTCTGTCTGCAAGAACAAGCAAAAACTACACAGTGTAAGATCAGGAGAGTACAGTAGGTAACAAAGCACAACATGCTGCAGGAAAAATGTTCTGGGGCATTGTGATATACAGAAGAACCCAGTTTGGAGCCAAGCATATCAGGTCCTTTCAGGCGAGTAGTCTCCTTACGCACAGACAAGCATCGTCCTGTATATGATGAAGGCATAAATGCAAGAATAAACTGACAACTGAACAGGGACTGAAAGGTGTGAATAGCATTTACTTGTTTAGCGTAGGAACAAATTGTAGAACATGTGAATTCTAATTTCCATAAAGGCAGGGAGTAACTTAGCCAACTGAGATCTGAACTGTTCTGGGATATTACGCAGCATATGGTGGTAATTCCATACTGACATTTTGGGACAAAATGTCAGTACCATCTTCAGGAATCAAGAAATCCTTTCTTCTTGGATTTCTTGACCCATGAAGATTGGACAAGTATGTTGTCCTGAAACGTCAGTAAGGAATTACCACCACATTCTGCTTAATAACCCAGAAGAGCATAGATGTCATCTACGTCACAGCAGAAGCCTGAAATGGTGCATCATATCCAGCTGTTTCAAAAATGATCTGTTGTCACAGAGTCAGTTCTTGCTTGTTATTAATAACTCTGAATGCTTTGAAATATATTTCATAAAATTGTTATAAGATTAATTACTTGGCTATTATCAAAAAACAAAATATTAAATGACATACTCCCACTTGTCTCTGGAGAACACTGTACTGGAAGTCATATGGCAGTGGTAAGTCTCAACATGTTATTGCACATTATTATCCTTGTGTAATGATTAGGTCACTAAGATTTTCATTTCCCACTATGTCAAGTGTCTTTTCATTGGCAAGATGCAGCAATGCAACAATTGCTAAGGGAGCACTTAAATTCTCTGCTAATTTTGAAGGCAGTCGTGATGGCAGTGCAGCATACATATCACTGAAGGTAACTGGCCTTCCAACTTGCAGTTTCTCATTATTCTCCATATCCTGAAACAGAAAATTGTTGTGACTCTTCTGTTGGTTGTCTGGGGAACAGAACTGGATCCAATTATAAACATACTGCTACCATTCTGGTAGAACCTGCTACCTTTTTCAGTCACTCTCACCTTGCATGAGCAAGCAAAGGGTCCTACTGCTCTGTCAGTAGTATTTCAAATCTCTGTCATGCTGCTACACTCAGAAGACAACAAAATTAACACCACATTCATTTCTGGCAAATACTGAGTTATGGATTTAATAATGCTCCCAGTCTCTTATAGCCAGTGGCATTGCATTCACCATTTCATTATCCTCTGACACTGGATCATCTTCAGTGAATACATTAGGAAAGGATAATTGTTAGAGGAAATAGCCATGAAGAAAGCTTTATCAACTGCTGCAGTTACTTAGCAATGAATGGGATAAGAAGGGAAGTATATAGTAGGCAGCACATAAAATGTTTTATCAAATGCTGAATTATTTAGCACTCAGTGGCATTAGTGATATCAGCTCAATAAAGGAGGAAGCAATGATGAAATATTTTATCAACTGCTATGTTTATGCAGCACTGAATGAGATATGAAAGTACAGCTGTAGACCAATAGGATTGTCTGAGGATATTATTGTGGGATTTTTTACAAACTACCATATTTACTGAGCACTTAATGAGACTTGAAAGGCTTGTGAATAAGTTGGCATACACCTGGCAGGCTGAGGTAAATCACAAGAGGACATGTCAATGTTTGAAGACAAAGTAACTACAATCTTTCAAAGCATCGGAAACTGTTCACCCAGTGACACAGAACGGATTCTGCACAAGGACTGTTTGTTTTAACCCTTTGCTGCCCAACAACTTATAAAGACGTTGCGCAGTGAGCCCTTTAAACTGCCGAACAACCTATAAAGAAGTTGCAAACAGTGTGTCAAAGTTTGGAGGAATTTTGTTCAGTCCTATCTGAAATAACATGATGTTTTGTTAAGCTGCAAGTCCACTGAAGGCCAGGATTTCTTTGTGGAGTCAGAATGGACACCCTCCAAAACCCTGATTTATATGTCAACACATAGTAACTGCACTGTTCTCTCAGCTGGCAAATACGGTAACAGACACAGCTCGCTTTGTTTATCGCTTGCACTGGAGTCCACTGTGGGTTGAAATATCATCACTGGCATATGAAATGAACACTGATTGTTGACCAGAAAGGTTTTCAGTGGCATACTGTACCCATTTATTTCACACAAAACTAATGCTCAAAAATCGGAGATATCCAAAAAAAAATCAATGTTTACAGCTATAGGAGGGTCCACAGACCTGCCTCTTGTAATGCTGGGGTATGCTGTTGGAGTTGTGGTGCAGTAACATGCTATACACAGCCGTCAGTCTACTAAAAACGTCTTGGGTACCATCAAATAGCTGGAAATTTATACAGTAGTCACATTTTGCTTTAGATCTGTTTTACTGTCACTGTAGAAGAAGCTCATATCTTCATGGCATTAGGTTTCTGCAATTGTGCCCAGTCATAGAAAGGAGTCTCAATAAGGCAGACCATTGTAGATGTTGAGCAACAGCCAGGAAAAAAGTCAAACTCGAGGAGGAAGCCATCAGTGAAATTCTGGTTGCTGACCCCGACTCGGAATCAGGTGCTGAGGCTAGCGATGTTGAAGACGATTTTGGGGAGGAAGAAGAAGAGGAACAACAACAACAACAACAAAAAGCCTCAGCAGAAGCCGAACCACAGGCTGCAACAACGGGGGGATTACCAACCAGGGACTGCCTCAAGAAAGGCACACAAATATTCATTCTTTTGTCAGTCCAGCAAAAGGTGTGAATAATAGGCTCCACACATCAACAAAAACAGCTCACCACTATCTGTGTTGATGTTTTTCACAGAAACTTTTCATCTGCTGCTGGAATAGACCAATGTATACTACCAGCAATACAGACAAGCTGGACCTAGCCACCAACTGCCTGACATTACGTTGCCGGACATGATGATTTTCGTTGCCTTAGCTCTTCAGATGGGAAAAGAATTGAAAGACACACTACATGACTACTGGTCAAGACTCAGACAGCTGCACAATCCGTTTTATGGCAAGACCATTATGTGAGACATTTTTTCTACACATTGCATTTTTTGCATTTTGCAGACACTTCAGAGAAACCTGATGAAGGCAAAGAATATGACTGACCATGGACACTAGGAACTGTCTTTGACACACTGAATTAGGCTTACGCTAAATTCTTTAACCCCTCGGAGCATTTGGCAGTGGAAAAGGTAATGTAAACTTCAAGGGTAGGGTTATCTTCAGGCAGTACATTCCAAAGAAAAGAAAATGTTATGGCATTGAATGTTACAAACTCTGTGATGAATCAGGGTATACACATGACTGCAACACACCAACTGTTGGATATTTGACTTGCAGATTTGAAGGCGTAGGACACAAAATATTTATGGACAATTTCTTATCATCCCCAAGACCTTTTGATGACAGATGTAAAATAAATTCATGTGGGACAGTATGGCCCAACAAAAAGGAGATGTCCTGTGACTTTGGACCAAAACAACTGAAATTGAAAAGGGGTGAAGTAAGGGTGAGGACCAGGGGAGGTTTGAGTGCATTAATTTGGAAGGACGAGAAGTTTACATGCTGATCAACATGGACCTACCACCAGCAGAAGGAAATTTTTGTGGTGACAGCAACCGCCCCATGAAACCTCACATCATGGAACAGAACAACCAGCACATGGATTACGCTGACAATTCTGATCATACGGCCAACATTTATTTTATGAGTCTACGTACCTTCAAGTGGGCCACGAAATTGTTTTTCCACCCTCCAGATCTAACAGTACTCAACAGTTGGATACTGTTATCTTCATGTGAGGCTAAATATACCCACCGAGATTTCAGGAAGTTTCTGGTGAGGAATTTGATTGAAGAAGTTGGAAACAGCCAAGATCACCCCAACCCCCAGATTGGTAGGAAGACCAAGTGCGGCCACAACAAATGATGCTCAACTCAAGAGCCGCCATAACCAGCACTGGCCAGCAAAATCATCTATCCAACTCTGCTGCCGTCTGTGTCCTCATGGCCAGAGAAAGAGCACAGTGTATAAATGCGCCAGATGTGATGTGGGGCTGTGCGTGGTGCCTTGTTTCGCGGAATATCATACCAGAGTAAATTTGTAAATCACCCCAATTGTGAATACTGTGTGTTGTAATAAAACAGTGATCCAGGTTCCACGGACCTTCTGCGGCAACCAGAATTATGTGAGTAATGAACTATTTACGCCACATTTTATATAATGCATACAATTCACAGGCCTAAGTTTATTATAAAAAATAGGTGAACATTTTTTCCCAGATTAACCAATTCATAAACAGAGTACAAATTTTTTTTCTTTAAATTTGAAGGATAAGCCTTTGATATGTGCCTTTTTTTTCTAAGAGTAATTATTAAAAATTAAAATCTCGGCAGGCTGCCATTGCGGGGAGGGATTTAAGCCAGTGTTAAAGGGTTAATAGTACTTTAATAACCCACAGTTCCCAAGAAATACTAGGTACTGCTTCAATGCAGATGGTTCCTCACCTTATAACTTTCTGCACTAGCTAAAATAGCCCATATAGCTTGCTTCATTCGCCTCATGTCCACCTTCTTAGCTCTCATTGCATATGGAATAAAGGATTTTGCCACCTGAAACAAAACACTCAAAAGTTACCACCAAGGACATGCAAATAAATGACAGTGTTTGCAAATATGGACATACAAAATGTTTGACCAACAGTTATGGCATTTTGTTTGAACAATCGTTTGGGATGTTCCTACTCTATGTTTTGATTGAATGACTGAATTGCAGTTGAGTTTGAGCCCTTACAGTCCTGATGCACCTAGGCCTTAATTGGCAGACTCTTGCTGAAGTTCCAGGAGGCCCCCAGACTTACACTCTTAATGTCCTCTGGATCCAAAAAGAAGGAGCCCAGATACACGTGTCTGAGTGAAGCCAAAGCTTCACATTCACACAGAATGTGGGCCAAGTTTTCATCCTCTGCTCCACACCTCCTACACAATGGACTGTCTGACAGCCTCATTAAGTGAAGATGTCTTCTCAGGGTATTAGGTCCAGTAAGAAGGCCAGTAACAACCCTGGATTGTGTCCTATTAAAGGAAAGAAACCTTGCCTTGGCACCAGGACAGGGTCCTGAAATTAATTTGTAACCCTGTCTGAGTATTACCAAGAACTCGCCACCATGTCCAATGCTGGTTAACCGACCAGTTCCAACAAACTTTAGAGCACAGCTGCCTCTTGTGAGCTCACTGGTGATTTCGATTCCTTGTACCCCAGCATGTTCATGGACCCAATACAGCCCCACAGCATGCCGGGTCTGGTCTATGCATAATGATGTGTGTGGCTACAGAAGAAAGTCTGCTACTAAGCAACTGCCATGATACCTAGCATGCAGTTCATTTTCATGACCTGCTGCACATTGGTTCTTGTGCCCAGTCAGCTGAGACCATGCACCGTCTCCTCAATATTAAGCAACATGTAACTCTTGTTTTGAATTACATTACAAGGAAAACATCATTGGTGTTAATATCTGGATCCATCTTTAAGCTGGACAGTGGCTTGGAAAAGGGTCAGTCGCCAGTAGGAAGATACATCAACAAAGGCATGTTCTGACACCAAAAATTCTCCAAGACATTTAAATAAAACTAGAACTGACCCCCAAAAAGTTACTTCATTGACTGGCACAAAAAATGATGACTTTAAAATGTCCTGCTTTTATAACAATGACAATCCTGCATCATCCACAAAGAATATCAATGGTAGACAGTTTTCAATCTACAGACGTAGTTTTGTGATTGAACATCTGTAACTCACTTGCCAATATCTGGTGATTTTTTCAAGACTGTTCTCCATGCACCGTGAAGGTCCAGAACATGTATATTTTTACCTCCATGCCATCTAAATCTGATGCGGAAAATTTAGACACGATCACATAATATGCAACCTGATAATTGTTACAATGGGGAATTGTATGTACCTTGCATGGAGGTGTCACCAGATTATCTCCAGCATATGCATCCACACATGCAAGCCCCTCAGCTGGAAGGCTGTTATGCATGTCCTGATGTTGGTGTGCCAATATACCATCAACTGGACTACCATCAGCATCATCCAGATCTTCATCCTGTACAACAAAAAATAAAGACAATTATGGTAATCCAACCTGTGAGAATTTGTAATAGATTCATCACTAACATTCTACAAGAGCAATCTCACTTACATAACTTCAAATCATGTTACAAAACCTGTACAAATAAATACAAGACAATACCCATTTTATGCTTTATCAGCAGTTTTGAGAATTTTAGTATAAAAGAAAATAAACATGACTTAATCCAATAACAGAAAAATAACACCATCACCAATTCAGTAATTTAATTTATGATGTCGAGGTTTTCAGTAAAATAAGGAAAGCATAAACACAGTATGTAATTACTACAATTGAGGATTCCTTCTGGCCTATGATGCTGCATCAATGGGTAATCAGTTCCCAGCATTTAAAGAGAGCACAGTGCCTTCTTCTTCAAGGCTCAACAGCTCTTGTTATTCTCAGACTTCTAGACCGTTGAATATAAAGGCACCATTTTCCTTCACATCAGGAACCAATTACTGAGGAGTGTGGCATCATATCCAGAAAAAGAGAGTCCTCAACCACATCAATTACTATCATGTTACTTCACAGTATTACATGTTGAAGCACATGATAATGATCGTTTTTAATAGTTTTAACACAACTGATTTGCTCATGAACAAAATCAGGTGGGAATTTGTGCAATTCAGGAGACACAAGACCAACGTGCATGTGTGTCATACTGGTAATACAAACACAATAAACAGCTGGATGATTAACAGAACTGCTGTTCATCAGTACGGTGAAGGGTGTGAAATTTAAAACAATATAACAGTTATGCACCAGACTGAAACGTTACTTCATTCAGGGTAATCATTCTTAACACATTGCCATCGGGCTGGTCTTTTAATTAAATACCCCCTGGTGACCAGACGTTTTAAATGCTTTTAATATTCATTCCCATAACATTTTGCAGGCTTATCGTTCTAAAATAAGGTTCAAGAGCGGTCTGTCTGCTTGTAACATGAGATCCAAACATCCTGCATGTAGCTGACGATGACCTTGAAGCGATCAGTGTGTCAGACCAGCTCGTAAACGCGCGTGTTGGACGTCGTGTAAGAAAACACAGAAATGCAGGGCCCGTCAACAATGCATGAGTAAGCAATCACGCATTTCTGCGTGAGCCGACGGCAATGTGTTAACTCTTCTCTGACGATACTGAAACATACTGTAACCACAGATTTTGTCCTGTTCTCAGTAAACTGACATATACCTTCCCACAGAAAGTACCAAACAGAGGTGGGGAAAGGGTGCAAGTAGCCAAGGCCAGTGACATACAACACGAAGTAACTGTAATTAATAAACTTAACTTGTCCATACAGTTGCAGCACACTATATACAGATATGTTAATACTCACCACTGGTCTTCAAAACTGTTTTCACAGCTATGGGAAAAATGTACTTCTAAAGCCCTATCTCTAATGTCAGAAATATAATGGTTTCAGACCTCAAGATTTATCAATAACTTTTTTTATCCTCAACAAGCCTAAATGACATCCTTTGCATTATCTTACAGCTCCTTTGAGGACAATCAATAGAGTCACAAATGTCTGTCTATAGGTTCATTTAACGAAGCTTTGTCAGCTGCAGAGGTTATACCATACCAAACAATAAATGATGTATTACAAACAAATTTATCAAAAAGTTTAATTAAATGTTTGGACACTTAATTATGTTGTTATACAGAGGTTACACAGTATCATATTTGACTGACTGTTACAAATAGTGAGGAGGGGGTGATTTAGTACGAGGCAGTCATGGTCTACTAGAAGGAGACATAGGAAATCACAAGTAACTTCCATCATTCTTGATAACCAGGTGTATATTCGAAAGAGTTCTTCCAGGATACAAGTCAGCATCATTAGCCATTACATTTAGAACAACCTTTAAAGAAAGACACGCAAGTAAATGGCAATAATATGTTCTAAAATGCCAACCCAGCACTGGTTGCACAGACACAGAAAAACCACAATAAATCAAACAGAACATAGTACATTTCCCAGCCAAGAACTGAAGAAGGGACTTTCCGAGA